>Ga0194132_10005053_pt1 | contig 21856 bp, 13 predicted proteins | sample TA2KigOf80mmetaG_FD_148612 | JGI IMG/M metagenome (GOLD analysis project Ga0194132, IMG submission 148612) | Freshwater microbial communities from Lake Tanganyika, Tanzania - TA2015054 Kigoma Offshore 80m | ecosystem: Environmental > Aquatic > Freshwater > Lake | place: Tanzania: Lake... | reverse complement strand
CTCCGATACGAGCGCGCCGCAAGTCGCGTTTGTCGGCGACATGCCGACGGGAGAGGCGGGACAGCCTTACCGGATCGCCACGCACGCGACGGACGACCACAGACTTGGCAAGGTAACCTTGGTCTACGAACCCAGCGGGGGTGAGACGTTACGCGATAGCCTGTATCTTGATTAAGAGGGGGATGTGATCTACGGAGGAGAAATTCCGGGGCCAGCCGTTCGCCGACCGGGGTTGCGTGTTTGGCGGGCCGCGTACGACTCCGCCGGCAACGTTGCGGTGTTGCCATCCCGATGGATCGCCATGCGCGAAACGCCGGAGACGATCCGGTTGTTGCAAAATATGCCCAACCCGTTCAATCCGGTGACGACGATCTCGTTTACGCTTCCACAGCCTGCGCATGTGTGGCTGGCCGTGTACGACCTATGGGGTCAAGAAATCGTCCGTTTGATCGACGCGTACCGTCCGGCGGGGGAGCATTCGGTGGTATGGAACGGCCGCAACACGCAGGGAGCGCTGATCGGCAGCGGGTTGTATCTGTATCGTTTTATGACAAAACGGTCTCGCTTGCGCGAAAGATGACATTACTGAGATAGCTATGCCGTCTTTGAGCGGCGGGTCCACAGATAAATTCCGTATACCCCCAGACCCGCGACGACAAACAGCAATCCCGGTAGCGATTCCCACGGTTTTTCGTACAACACCGAGCACACGTAGTAGGTAGAGATGACGATAAACAGGATCGGCGTCACGGGATAACCCCATGCTTTTACGGGGCGCGGCACGTCGGGGTACTTTCTCCGTAGAATAAACAGCGCGATGATGGCAAGGATATAGTAGGTGTACATCGACCAGGCAAAGGCGTCGATGATATTCTGGAAATCGCCTAGAAAGGTCCACACGACACCGGCGATGGTCAGCAGGATAATGGCGCGGGAAGGGGTGTTGTATTTGGGATGGACATAGGTGATCGACTCGAAAAACAGTTTTTCCTTGGCCATGGCGTAACAGATACGGGGCGGAGCCAGCGGCGCGTTGTTCATGGTTCCGAACGTGGAGATCATCACGGCGATGGAGATCAGCGTACCCCCGATAGGTCCCATGATCCGCTCGGCTACATCGGCCGCCACCCGTGGGGAGTTGGCGATCTCGTCGATGGAAAGGACATACAAATACGACCAGTTGATCGACATGTAAACGACAAGGGTGACGGTCAGTCCGATAAAGATGGCACGTGGCAACATCCGTTGAGGATCGCGTATTTCGCCGGTGACCATGTTGGCGTTGTTCCAGCCGTTATAGGCGAACATGGCGCCGATCATAGCCGCTCCAAACGCACTGATCAACCCGGAGGACGGGTTTTCCGGAAACAAAGGCGTAAAGTTTCCCCAGTTGCCCCCCACAAAAATCACGACGACGACGAGTCCCAGCAGGGCGATGACTTTGGCAATGGTAAAAATGTTGGCGATCAGTCCGCCAAACCGTACGCCAAAATAGTTTACCCCTCCGAGAAACGTCAGAATCGAAATCATAAGCGCGTGATGTGTGGTCATGTCAAAACCGGCAAGACTAAACAGCACGTTTTCGGTAGAGATGACCGGCGCAAGATAACCAAAATACGTCGAGAAAATATAGGCGATAGCTGACGCCGAAGCGCCTTGTATAAGAAAGGTTTCGGTCCATCCATAGGAAAAGGCGAGTATAGGCGGATATACTTCACGGAGATAGATAAGCTGACCGCCGGTGCGGGGCAGGAGGCTTCCCAACTCGGCAAAACACACGGCTCCGCAGAAGGCGAGGATGCCGCCTACTACCCATACCATCATAAATAGACCGGGAGAGCCGACCTGTTGCGCGATGCCGGCGGGCGACCCGAAAATGCCCGAACCTATGATGCCGCCGATGATGATCGACGTAGCCGACAACAACCCGAGATCGCGCGAAAGCTCCGATTCGAGTTTAAAACGCTCCGAAAGGACGGTCTTCGAGGTTTCAGCCATGACAGGCTCCTCAGCGGGTATATCGATAGGATAAGAAAGGAATGGGTAGAACAAGATACGGACAGACGTGCGAAATGCAAGCGCTAAATCTTATGTTTGGCGCGGATACCTTGTTGAGACGCTGCCGGAGACGGGCAGGATCCAAACTGCGAGAAGGACAGGCCGTTACACCTTGCGTTTTTCCCGCAGAGTGTTGATCTCGTCGCGCAGTGCCAACGCCGCTCGACGTGCCGCCTGCGCAAAGTCGGCCCCCGACGACGCATAAAGGATGCTTCGCGAGGCGTTGATCAATAGTCCTTCTCCGTGTTTGTCCGCGCCCAGGCGGATCACGGAGGCCAGATCACCGCCCTGCGCGCCGATGCCGGGAATGAGCAGCGGGAGCCCCGGCGCGGCGTCTCGTATGCTCGTAAGCGATTCGGCGCTCGTAGCCCCCACCACCAGCCCCGCGTTGCCATAATCGTTCCACGCCTGTACGGCCTTTGCGACCTCGACGTACAGCGGATGACCGTTGACCGTGAGGTCCTGAAACTCGCGGGCGCTCGCATTCGAGGTACGGCACAGAATAAAGACGCCGCGATCGCGATAATCGAGAAACGGCTGTACCGAATCCCGGCCTTGATAGGGATTTACCGTTGCGGCGTCGAAACCGTAGTGATCGAACAGCGCGCGGGCGTACATGCGGGCTGTATTGTCGAGATCACCGCGTTTGGCATCGCCAAGGACGACCACGTCTTTCGGAATATCCCGTATCGTTCGCTCCATCGCCTCAAGACCGGCCGGTCCCTGTACCTCGTAGAAGGCGAGATTGAGTTTGTAAGCGCATACGATATCGGCGGTCTGTTCGATGATAGCACGGTTGAAATCATAAATCGCATCCCGGCTGTTTTTGAGCGGTTCCGGGAATCGGTCGGGGTCGGGATCGAGTCCTACGCAGACGAGGCTGTTGTTTTTGCGCACCACGGTGAGCAGTTTGTTCAGAAAGGGAGACATGGGATATCCTGAGTGGTTTTGAGAGTAGACGGCAACGTCATGCGAAAACCCGAACTATACCTGTATGGTCTTTGACGATCAAAACCGGTAATCTCAGTGACGCCAACTTTCTGTCATGCTTGCGCGGGAATGACAGAAGGATTACCGATTTTTATCGTCAAAATTGAAGCCTCCCAAGCAGCCTTCCGAAGACAGCTTTACGCCTTCTACCTGCGGGGAGTACGCTTGCCAGTAGTACCGCAAGCTATCTTCGACAGTAAGGAGTAGGCGCTCTTGCAGCTTGCTGCAAGGTATGCACTCGCTGTTCTGTTCATTAGACTTCCGATCACGTCGTGGACAGACTTCCGATCACGTCGTGGACGGTTTGTATGCCTTTTTTGACGAGCCAGTCACGCAGATCATCCGCCACGGTTGCGCCGGTACGCGGATCGACAAAATTGGCCGTACCGACCTGAACAGCGCTGGCCCCGGCCATGAGAAATTCGAGCGCATCTTCGGCGCTCATGATGCCCCCCACACCGATCACTGGGATGCGTACACGCCGGGCGATTCGATAGACGGCTGCCAATGCCACCGGTTTTATAGCCGGACCGGACAGACCGCCCATGATCGCGCCAAGTCGGGGACGCCGAGTCTCGATGTCGATCGCCATACCACGCAGCGTATTGATGGCGCACACGGCGTCCGCGCCTGCCTCTTCTACGGCGGCGGCAATGCCGGCGATATCGGTCACGTTGGGCGTCAGTTTGGCAATAAGCGGTAGGGGGGTAATTTTTCTCAACGCGCCGATCAGTTCGGCGGCGCGCGGCGGGTCGGTGCTAAAGTCCATTCCTCCTGCCACATTGGGACACGACATATTGATTTCGAAGGCGTCTATGCCTTCGCACCCGACGAGTTTTTCCATCACCTCGACAAACTCTTCGAGCGGTCCACCGCCTATATTGACGATCCGCGCCGTGTCGAGTGTACGCAGATAGGGCATTTTCTCTGTGATAAAAGCCTCTACGCCTACGTTTTGCAGACCGATGGAATTGAGCATACCGGAGGCTGTCTCGGCGGCGCGCGGGGGTGGATTGCCGGGCCACGGGGTAGGGGTAAGCGTTTTGGTGACGATACCGCCCAGCCGGGAAAGATCGAGAAATCTGCCGTATTCGGAACCGTATCCAAAGGTTCCCGAAGCGACGAGAATAGGGTTTTTGAGTACGAGCGCACCCATGCGCACCGACAGGTCCGGGCCATCTGTCACAACGCCACCTCACGAATATCGAATACGGGGCCGGCATGACAAACGCGTTCGTATCGCGGGGCGACGTCCGGGTGGTCGGGCGGTCGGCACGGAACGACACACGCCATGCATACGCCGACGCCGCAGGGCATGATGCCTTCGAGCGATACCTGTCCGGGGACGTCCGCTTCTTGGGAAATGGTCTGACAGCGCCGCATCATGGGTGTAGGACCACAGACGTACACAAAGCGATAGCGGTTCGGGGTCTCTCGGAAAAGCCGCTCCAGCAGGACGGTAACAAATCCGTGATGTCCCCGGCTACCGTCGTCTGTGGCAAGATCCACCGGAATACCCATGGCGCGGAATTTTTCCTCACCCCCCAGCAAGCCTGCGGTCGCCGCACCAAATACGACGCGGATATCCAGCGGGTTTGCTCCATTCCGGTATACCGCCTCGTGGGCGAGAAAAAAGAAGGCGGCGACCCCTACACCGCCTGCCGCCATGACGACCGGGCAACCGGGTGTTATCGGTTCGAACGGACGTCCCAGCGGTCCCAGCATATCGATCCGGGCGCCGGTCTGCCGCTCCGTCAATATCTCGGTTCCGCCTCCGACGACACGATAGATTAATCCGACCGTCCCTTCTTTTTCATTTCGCTCCGCAACACTAAACGGACGACGCAACAGCGGCGTGTGACGCATCCAGGCAGGGCGATGATCGCGGCTAAGATCGGAGACGACAAGATGGACAAACTGACCGGGAAGGGCGGTACGGGCGATCTGGGGTGCGTGGACATCCAGCCAGTACAGATCGGGACCGATGGAACGATTGGCGACAACTTCCGTATTTTCCTGAAAGATAGGGATCGAAGACATGGGTGCAGCAGACTCTGCCATAAGGCGTTCAGGGTGGGTCCGGTATCTTGGATGTATCGTTGAAGCGGACGCCGAGCCAACTCTTCTGGTCCATGGATGCGTAGGTTCGAGTTACCCGACAGGTGATAAGGGCGATTCTGTCATCCGTGCCTGCCAACAGGGCTTTGAGCGCAAAGCCCTCCTGACCGTCGGCAAACACCTTGACCCAATCGCCTTGATCGGTTTTGATATCGACAGGGGTATCGGACACGATGGCCGATATAACCTCTCCGTCGGGTTTGTCGTAGAGGTCTACGGTCATTCCTGTCATCACGGTCTTTCCTTCGAGCGAAACGGTGACGGCAAGCACCCTTATATCGGCCACACGAACGGCGACCTCATTCGCATCTTGTGTTTCTATCGTATAGACATACCCGGTCGTTCCGGTTTCCACTTTGCGTCCGCCTATCAATTTGACGGCCAGTTGTTTTTCTTCGATGGTTTCCACCGTTCCATGTGCGTCTTGACGGCCTACATCGGTCAGCACAAGATCTTTCGGTTTATCGGGCCCCCTGCGCGGACTCGAAGCGTCGGATACGGAGGCTTTGGCCGCCGTGCTGTCTTGGGACGTCGGATTGAGTTCGGCAAAAAGCGTTTCGGCCTGTCGGATTTTTGTTTCCGCCTGCTTGGCAAGAGGCGACTCGGGATACATTTCTTTTAGGCGACGATAGGTGTTGAGCGCAGAATCCGGTTCGCCTCGATAGGTTTCATCGATCCATCCGGTAGCCCAAAGCGCACGGGGCGCGTATTCTCCTCGCGGATAGCGTTCCAGCACCTGTCGGTAATACCAAGCGGCGGAATCGGGCTGTCCGATGTCGAGTAGAAAATGCTCGGCAAGCGTGAAAAGACGATCGTCGGAAAAACCGTTCGGGTCGGGCACCGACAGCATTCGGGCGGCTTTGGCGCCATAGACCGTCTGGCCGTACTCTTTGAGGAGGGTCTCATAACCGGCACGGCTGGTCAGGGTATCGCGCATAACGTGTTCCATGATCCATGCGCAGGCATAGGCAGCTTGGGCGGCGATTTCGGGTTGGCTGGTGTTTGACTGAATCAGTCGGTAATGGACGAGCGCCGAGTCAGGCAGATTGAGCCGAAACAGGTAATGCTCGGCCAGCCGAAAACGGGCCGAGACCACCTCTGTTCTGAGTTTGAAGTCGGCTAGTGCCTCGGCGTGGGCCGAGTCAGGCGGCGTAAGCGTGGCGAGGGCCTGACTCAGGTTGTCTCGGTATTTTTGAAGATCGCGGATGTCCTTGCTTCTTGCCTCGGCACGCTTACCTACCCAAAACTGTTGCGGGCTTCTTTTTTCGGCCTGTGCGTAGTATTCTTCGGCTTTTTTGAGGTCAACCTGACGTTCGTAAAGGGCGCCCAACTCGAAACCCGCTTGGGACACTTCTGCGGCGTAATCTCGTTCTTTTTCGTAGCGCTCTTGTATTTTTCCGTATCGGTCGATCGCCTGATCGGTCTGCCGAAGCGCATACAGCGAACCGGCAAGAGCCAGCATGATTTTGGGATAGTATTTTTCGTATTCGTCTTTTCCAAGCAGATTTTCGAATACCTTGAGTGCCTCTTCGTGGTTTCCGTTGCGTTGTAGACTTTCGCCGGCCATAAAATGAGCGTTAAACCTAAGCTCGGGGGTTCGTCCGGTCCGCGTTATGCACCGAAACAGGGTTAAGGCATCCTCGTATCGGCCTGTTTCGAGCAAGGAAACCGCCATGTAGTATTCGGCTTCCGATCGGTTTTCGTGTTTGGGATAAGCGGTGATAAATTCGGTATAGCGTTCTATGGCTTGGGGGTAGTCCTGTCGAGCGACGGAGATGGCTCCCAGTAGCATGTAAGCTTCGGGGGACCATCGGCTGCGCGGATGTCTTTGCAGAAAAACACGCAACGACTCCTTCGCGTGTGTAGTGTCCGCGGCATTCAGAGAGGCTTTTCCGAGGGCAAAAAGACAGTATGGAATCCAGTCGCTCTCCGGATAGTTGGCAATTACCTCTTCGTATTTTCGCGCAGCCTTGGCGTGGTCTTTTTGGATGGAGAAAACATCTCCGATCAGCACCAGTGCGTTGTCTACGAGATCGCTGCCCGGATGATCCCGGATGATCAGTCCGGCATTTTCAAGTGCGCGTTCGTAGAGCGTGCGCGCGTGATCGGGTATAGCCGTATTGTTGCCACGCGCCGAGGTTTCTTTTCGGATGCGTTCCGCCTCGTTAAACGCTTTTTTGGCATTGTAGAAGGTGTTGTAATAAGGGCATCCGGCCAGCAAAATCAGCAGGAGAAACGGGCCGAAGAAACGGAACAGAAGGAGGGAGTCCGTCATTTTTCCGTGAGGGATTCGGCACCGTCCCAGTTTTCGGGTGGGGGATTTGCCTTGTAGCGGTCGCATCGTCCGATGTAGACCTTGGAGGGACCGTCGTTGGGATCGAAGGAAAGGGCCTGTACAAAATGCTCCTGCGCTTCGGTCCATTTTCGTTCCTTATACAAACTAAGCCCGGCCGCATAAAAATCGACCACTTTTTCTTTCCAGCCATCCAGTTCGTCTTTGCGGGCAAGCAGTTCGTAAACGGTGACGGGAAATTTGCGGCCTACAACACGGATTTTATCCAATTCACGCACGGCTACGTGGTCTTTGACTTTGGCGTAGGTAAACTCGCTGATCATCAGATTGGTTTTGTAGGGTTTGTTTGCACCTTCGAGCCGTGATGCGAGGTTGACGTGATCGCCCATCACCGTATAGTCGAAGCGTTGCTTACTTCCCATGTTGCCAACGACGACTTCACCTGTATCTACGCCGATGCGGGCATCGAGGTTGCAGATTAAATCGGCGCGTCCTTCGTTTCTCCACTGTTCGCGCATGGCAATCAGTTTGGCGCGCATGACCAGCATGGCGATACAGGCGTCCAGCGCGTGGTTTTCGTTTTCGATCGGCGCACCCCAGAACGCCATGATCAGGTCGCCTTCGTACTTGTCTACGGTTCCGTTGTTGGCCATGATCAACTCGGTCATGGCGCCGAGGTATTCGTTTAGCAGTTCGACCAATCCCTCGGGGGTCAGCCGTTCCGAGATGGTGGAGAATCCCGCGACGTCGGTAAACAGAATGGTCAGTTCACGTCGCTGGCCGCCCAATTGAAGCAAGTCGGGGTTTCCGGTGATCTGGTCTACGACGGCAGGGGAGAGATACATTTTGAAGGAACCCTGTATATAGGCGCGTTCCTTGCGCTCGATCAGATAGTTGTTGACGCTGACCGTAAGATAAGAAAGAAAGATAACACCCACCGGTGCTACGATGTCGATCCAGAGTCCTTGATAGACAAACAGATAGTATGAGGCCGATACTTGGGTGATCAGCAAGGCGAAAACGACACCCGTGCCGCTTCCGGGACCAAATTTGGGGATGATAAGCCCCATAAAGGCCCCCAGTACCAACAGGATCAGTATCCGGTATTCCATTGCCAGTCTGGTAAGAAACTGCTCGGTCAGAATAGTGTTAAGGGCGTTGGCGTGGTAGCCCACCATTTTGTAGCGGCCTTGCACCGGAACCGGTGCATAGTCCTGCGTACCTGTTGCGGTAAGTCCGTAGATCAGCATTTTGTCTTTGAGGTCCGACGGGAGCAATTCTTTTCCGTCGTGAAATACGCTGAAAAATACCAGGGGATGGTGTTCGGGTTTGATGCCCCCATGTTCGATTAGGTTTTTGAGTTCAAAATAGCCATGTTCGATCAAAATCAACCGAGACAAACCCAGCCGGTCTGCGATCTCCTGAAGCGTGATGGAAGAGTTTTCTTCAAGATACTGCACCATTTTTAGATTGTACCGAATCTCGTTAAATCTTTCGACCATATCCGGCGGCACTTCCTCTTTCGGAACCCCCTGAGCGACAAAAAATTCGATGGCCTCCATATCGGGAGCAGCCTTGATGGCTTCTTCGAACATACCAAATATCTTGACGGTTTCATAAGCCGTGGTAGCAGCCATCGGGGGGATGTTGAAATTGATGGCCTCCTCGTAAAACTTATCGCTGTCCTGCAACAGTCCGGGCTTCATCTGGACGAGTCGTTTTACATCACGAAGGGCTACGGCGTTTTCATAGGACTCTTTCAGGGAAATCAAACGCGCATATGGATAATGGGTAAAGGTCTCTTCGTACTGCCCTGTCCAGTTGACAAGCATGGCGCCGCGACTGTCAATCGGAATAAGAATATCTTTGGTTTGACCGTTGGGCAGCTGGGCCGAGGGCAGACGGACATACTTGCTCGGAACGATCTCGATGGACTTGAGCGGAATCCGCAGATACTCGCACGTCATGGCCAGCACGAGCGAAGGAAACACCTTGCCGTCATAGGCCAGTACGAGCGGGAACCAACGGGCGACGCCGTCGTTTTCGTATAACGGCTGAACATATCCTACGCTTCGCGCCACGTTGGTATGACTAGCAAGAGGTGGAAAAAAGTCGATCGCCCGTGGAATGGCAGAGTCTTTGACACCGGGAAAATCGATGTAAAAACCACGGTCGAGAATCGCGCGATACCCTTCTTCTTTGAGGGCGTTTCGCTCGATCGTGTTGTTGATCACATACTCCCAATCGGGGTTTCCTTCGAGTATCTCAAAAAACCCAGAGAAAAACACATTACCGGCTTTCTGGCTGGCGTCTGTAATCACCTGATCATGGTCGATAAAAAGCGCCCTGAAATCCTCCGCCGTTTTGTAATTCAAGTCGGTTCTTTCTTCAAACTCTTCTTCCGTAATAAAGCTTTCGCTGGGTTCCGGCATAAAAATGTCAAACCCCAGCATCCGTACCTGCCACTCGGCCAATGTTTCGATTAGGTCGGCATGTCTGCTCCGCTGCCAGTCTTCCATCCGGCCTTCTTCTTGGTAGGTTTCGTCATCTATATCTACGGTTCCGATATCGGGATGCTGGGGAATTTCTCCGCGCAGGACAAACCGCCCGTCGTAGGTACGATGTTCCAAGTCGTTGTAGGTTTCGGTAAAACTGAAGGCTGCCATGAGTACGCTGATACCCATGCCAAACAAAAAGTAGCGGAGGGTGTAAGTCTTTTTCTTCTTGGCCGGCGTATTGGACATAGGGACCACTGGGGATCAATACACAGATGGGGCGGGCCGCAAATTCGACACAGCCCCATCGTCTGTTCTGAAAAAACGAGGTGACATCCGAATGTCTTCGATAGACACAGAAACCCTACTTGGCTTCCAACTTCTTGATTTCATCCTTGGCTTTTGTTGCCCATTCCGACTTCGGCGCCACGGTCATGATTTCTTTGTAGGTAGCAATGGCTTTGTCGGTTTCGCCAAGCTCGATATGGCACTGGGCGATATAAAAACGAGTCTCCGCCGTGCTGGCCGGGTCGGTAGCATCTTTGACCGTCTGGCTCAAAACCAAGATGGCATTCTGAATACGAGACTTGGTGGGATACGTCGTACCGCCGCGATAGTACATCTGGCTGACGATCTGGTCTTCGGCCTCGGCCCCGCGCACCCCAGCGGTCGCAACGCCTTGCGTCGTCTTGGAGGTGCGTTTCTGGTTTACGGTAGACTGAATGTTTTTCCATGCGTTCATAAACGCCGGAGTTTCTTTTTTCGAGTCTGCCGCGGGTTTCTGGTCTTTCTTTTCCTGCGCAAAAGCATGCTGACACGGCATCGAAAAAGCGATCGCGCCGGCCAGTCCCAGCGACAGGATGAATCCGGTATAGCGTTTCATGGTGCAACCTCCCTTGTTCTGCATGGCAACCCATGCAAGGCGTTGATACAACCGCTTCGTCATTTTTATCACACGCAAAGCAAACCCGAAGATTCGTGCGTCTAAATAAAATACCCCCTGGCCGAGCGTTTCGCCGTGATTTTCCTCACACTACATAAATTTTTTTGCAAAAAGACCATATTGTTTTTACGGCTGGTCGATGATACCTCGCAAGGCATCCTGCAAATTGGGGTTTATACGCTGCGCCTGTCCGTATTCCTGAAGCGCCCGCTGCCGATCGCCCTCTCCACCCCGGAGTATGTACACGATGGCAAGGTTAAGCCGGATACCCGCGTTGGAGGGTTCGTGCGTAAGCGCCTGATTAAACTGTTCGAGCGCGCGATCATAGCTGGAACGGTCATACTGTCCCATGCGCGTGTAAATAACTCCTTTTGTATTATACGCATCGGCAAAGTTGGGGTCAAGTCGAAGTGTCCGATCCATCATGTCCAGAGCCTCTCGAAGGCGTCCGATACGCAGATAGTGCGCGCCGGCGTCGTAAAGGCTGAGGGGTGTGTTTTGCGGCTCGCCCACCAACTGACGCACATAGGTGGAATACTGCTGGATATCGGACTGGACACCCCGGCTCATCTGTTGAGAAGACGGCGCGGCAATGGCCGTAGACTGAATACGTCCCGCCGGGTAGGTGGTCAACATGGCAGTGTGAAGGTCTACCTCGTTTACAGTTCCCTCGGACTTTCTTTGATAGTACTCCTGAACGCCATTGCGCCACGCGGTGCGGAAATCACCCTTGCCATACAGCGTGGTTTCCACCGGAATCCATGCCTTGCCTTCCCACGCTACATAATCGTTAGGTTGGAAAAATTCTTCCGCCCGATCTTCGTTGATCCCGCTGTCGAACATCATGTACACATGACCGGCTCCGGGGGCATCGACATCGAGCAGGGCCGTCTGAATGTCCAGATTTTCGAGCATCGAGGCGAAAAGAACCGTGCAATCGTCGCAATCCCCTACTTTGTCACGGAGCAGTTCATACGGATAGCGGATCGTATCGAAAATGGTCCGATCACCGGAGACGCTCAAAAACGGCGTTTGGGGGTCGCGCTGGTATAGGACCCCGTGCGTGGAAATCGCATTGTAGATCAGCGCCGCCTTGCCAATGTTGGAGTTGCCGTAATCACCGTACAGTTCCTGTCTGAAATTACCCATAACTTCCTGAACAAATCCGGCAATGGCCGGATCGTTGGGGGTGACAAACGCTCCCATGCGTGCGGGATCGTCCCAACTCATTTTGCCGCGTCCGAGAACATATACGGGCGCAACGCTGCGATCCGCCGTCTTGGACGCACTTTCCTGCTCGTAACGAACCGATACACGCGGCTGAACCAGACGGTCGAATCCGGAGGCTTCGGTCAGCAACACGCTATCCGCAAAAACGATCCCCATCGTCTGCGTTGTGGTGCTTTGTGGTGGCAAGACGACCTGCTCTTCATAAGGCTGATCGAGCAAGCTGGGAATTTCAAGGATAAGCGTTACGGGCAACGCATCCGGAGACGCGTTTTTCAGCACCACATCGGCAAATTCCTGCTGTTGATAGTGCGGATACAGAGAGCGGTATATCGATTTAGGGCGCAACACCGCGTCCTTGATGGATACGTACGAAGGGTTGAGCATGAGCGAAATGGAAAAACGCTGTGTCGCCGGCAAAAACGGATGACGCTCATAGGCATAATTGATCTCGACAAGTCGGTATTTGACGCCTACACCGCCGCTGTATACCAGCTTGCCGTCAAAGTCACTCTGGGAATTGGTCTTGATTTTGCGCTGAAGCCCACCACGCAAGGCAAACATATTGGCAATCGAGTATTCTGCCCCAAAATGCAACCGATCGCTGACATCCGCTGCCAACAACAACGGGTCGATAGGCCGAACGGAGACCCCGCCACGGATGTTGCGTTTGAGAATCGCTTCAGACTTACCCGAATCGTGTTTGATAGAGGTGTTGGTGACATCCTGGGCCATCAAACCAAAGCGAAACCGGGAACCAGGGGTAATCAAAAGACCCGCATCAAAACCGATCCCGCCCGCGTTGTCCAAAGTCCGGTTATCCTGCCCGATATTCATAAGGACATATTTGAACGTCGCACCGAGCGATACCAGACGCCGCCATCGATAGCCATAGCCGAGATTGAATTTCCACTGGCCAAACTGGAGTTCCTTGTCGTCAAACCCCGTGTTGAATACGTCCACGCCCAGCGCGCTGTTGTCGGTCACCGGATAAACGTACGCCCCGTACAGATTGCGCAGCCCCAGCCCGTACAGATCGGCATAGGTAAAGGTAAGCTCCTGACGCTGAAGTTGAGGCAGACCGGCGGGATTCCAGTAAATCGCGTTGGCGTCGTCTGCAACGCCGACAAACGTCTCCCCCATGCCCATCGGCCGCGCGCCGACAAACACCTGGTTGCGAATCTGGCTTTGGGCGGGCGTAGCGAAAAGCACCGCCAAAAGCCCCAGACACCAGGCATAACGCATACAACGGTTCATAACACCTCCTCGTTCAGCCATTAAACGGCGTTCGGCATGTGGCCGTCCGGACCCGCGTTCACGGGAAAACCGTATTCTCTATTTCGCGTACGGTGAGAGATTGAGGAACGGAAACCGCTCCGTATTTGGTCGAATTGTCCGATTTGTCGATGACGACTTCACCACCGGACGCGCCGGTCCGACTCGTAAACTGCACCTTTACATCATAGGTTCTCGATGTCGGCAAACCAAATATGGCCTCCAGCGCATCCGGGCCGGATATGATTTCCTGATAGCCGCGTATATGGCTCGTCCCGGCATCAAAAACCCAGATCTTGGCGCCTATACCTTCTGCGGCGGTAGAATCGGAAACCGTCGTCTTGCCTCGACGCAACGGCTTGACCTTGAGAAAAGCCTGCCCCGCATTGGGCGCGGTGTCGTTGCGATACAACACGTCTTCTCCGTAGTTGAGCACGTACAGATCCGCATCGCCATCGCTGTCGTAGTCCGCCCATGCGGCTCCGGAACTGCTGTCCGCGCGTGTAAACGGCGAGACCGTAACATCGGTAAACGAACCATCTCCATTGTTGCGGAAAACGGTATCGCGCTCCCCATCGGCGGATTCGGCCCCGGACGCCACAAACAGATCGGGATGTCCGTCCAAATTATAGTCGGCCCAGCCCCCCATCCAGTTTACCCACGCCGTACCCGTCTGATCGGCCTCACGCAACAACCGCCTAAATGTGCCGTCCCCGTTGTTTTCAAACAAGATGTTCCTGCCTATGTTGACGGTATACAGGTCCATGTCGCCGTCGTTATCGTAATCGCCCCATGCGCAGTGCCGTCCGATACCCGCCGACCCCACACGCGCCGTAGCCGTCACATCCTCGAATGTGCCATCGCCTTTGTTTTTGAACAGACGGCTTTCATGATAGATATTTACGACAAACAGATCCGGATCGCCGTCGCTGTCGTAATCCACCCAACACACCCGCTCGCTGTCGCGTACATCGTTGATTCCAGCCGTAGCACTCACGTCGGTAAACGTACCGGTGCCGTTGTTTCTCAGCAGAATATTCGGACCGTTAAACCGGGCGATCGCCAGATCGAGATTGCCATCCAAGTTGTAATCGCCCCATGCGGACCAGATTTCGTTCCCCTTTACCGTGTTCGGGAGCAAAATGCTAAACGTGGAGCCGTTGTTCTGATATAGAAAATCCTGTTCATCCCTTGGAAAATTGGTGACATACAGATCCAATTGCCCGTCGTTGTTAAAATCGCCCCATGCGGCGCTGGAGGTGAAATTGTTGAACCCCTGTACTTGTGCGGTAGCCGCAACATTGGTAAACGTGCCGTCTCCGTCGTTTTTCCAGAGTTTGTTGATCGGCGCGCCGCCCACAAGCGTCCATGCCGTGATAAAGACATCCTGTTTTCCGTCTCCGTTGTAATCACCCCAAGCCAATCCCCGCCCGCGCAAAGGGTTGGACAGTTCGGCGGCGGTAGTAACGTCGGTAAACGTCGGGGTCTGGGCCTGCGCAACACCCCAGACCATCAATCCGAGGCAGAGCGCCGTCAACCTCCCCGCACCCGCATTTCGATATTGACTCATCATGGGTTCCTCATGGTATCACTTCTTATGTGAATTGCCAGTGACAGGTAGTATTTGGGGTCAATCGTTTAACACGGATACGGTCACTTTTTCCTGCTGAGAGCCGGCTTCGATCAACACGACATACAGACCACTGCTACACAGACGCCCTTTTTCGTCCTTTCCATCCCAGAACTCGACCATAGTGCCGGGTCCCATGACTTTGTTGGCACAGAGTACTCGCTCCAGCCGTCCGGCGATGTTGTACACCTCTACAGTGACTTCGGTCGATTTGTTTAGGCTGAAGGAAATGGATGTGTCCGTGGCATTAAAACGCTGACCACCGGGAGAAAATACCCTTGGTTGCGCCCTAAACGAGAACGCCGCGCTAAGGTCAGCCGGTGCCGCGTCTTCGAAAACGGCGTATATGCCCAACCGCCCAATGGAAGTAACGATTTTATTACTCTCTTTATTTAGCGTACCCCCGACCCGCTCCCATGTTCCCGGCGAAGACTCCCGGAAAATCGCCAGTTTGTCCTCATTGACCGAGCCAAGTGGTTGATTGCTGTAATCCATGGTCAGCGTGCCGGGCTTGTTCGCCGGCAAAACCTGCGTTTCCGGCGTCAGTCGGATAGCAGGGCCGACAAATTTCAGCGCCTGGGTATTTTTTGCATTGACCGGACGGGTAGTCACCCGCAACAGCGAGTCTACGTTCACCTCTTCGAGCGACACCTCGGCGCCTTCATCGAGCGCGTTGGGCGGGATATACAAACTGATGGTCGGTGTGGTAAGCCGACCGCCTTCGAGTTTGCTTACCTGTGTGGCCGTCGTAAATGTCCACCGGTAGTCCGCCGTAAGTCGGTTGCCTACACTGTCGGTGATCGCCGCACCCAGCGTAGCCTCGTAGTCTTTTTCAGCCTCGAGTCTTCCCGCCGGCACAAACTGTACGGTGCGAGTCGGTACGTCGTAGGAGACGCTCCCATTCACGGATGCGCCGTTGTCGGTACGCCGCATCTTGAACGTGTCGCCGGTCAGCGAAGCGGCGTTGATACCCTTGCTGAATGTGGCTTTAATCGAAGCCGAAGAGATAACCCCCTTCTGCCCCGCAGCCGGAAACGTAGATACTACAGCCGGTATAGCCGTATCGACGATAAAAAACCCGGCATTCGACACAGAAACCGATACGTTGCCCTGCAAGTCCTGCACACCGCTCACTCCGATCAGCATAGTGTCGGATACCGTGGTGGCGCTGATGGTGACTTTACCGGTCCAGATGTTGCCGCTAAACGAAAGTTTGTCCACAGTTACCGATGTACCGCCGTGCTTGGGAGCAAAAACGATGGTCGGGTTGACCGAATTGTTGACCCCTACTTTTTCGGCAAAATTCAGTACCACCGTCACTACCGCTCCGATACCGGCGACAGGCGGATCAACCGTAACGCTCGACACGGTCGGTGGCGTCGTATCAATGACGAACTGCTGTTCGATGGCTTCGGAGGACGCACCGTACGCCGCATCTATCGAGCGGATCGACCAGAAATAGGTGCTGTCCGCCAGACCATACAGCGTATCCGCATTGGCGTGTCCGAGCGGTCCGATACCGGGGGCGTGTTTGCCGCTGACGATGTTGTGCGCTCCCGGTGATGTGCCGATCCGCAACAGATACGTCAATCCCGCCGCAGACGTTTCCGAATCCGAACCGTCGGTCCAGCTTAACTGGACAGTATTGTTTTTCGATTTGGCCGTCAGCAGCGCCGGTGCATTGGGAAGCGCGTTGGGTTTGGACTGCGCGGTAAGGTTGTCGAATACGCGGGATATTTCTACAAAGGTGATATAGGTTCCGCCGGTAAGGGCAAGGTCCAAATCTCGATCGTTGTCATAGTCCGCCCATGCTGCGCTGCTAAACACCGTGCCGGGCACCACCGCCAGCGAGGTTTCGGTAAAGGTTCCCGCGTTGTTTACATACAACAGGGCGATCTGATCGGAATTGGAGTCCTGTCCGGAAAGAAACAGATCGAGATCGCCGTCGTTGTCGATATCGCCAAGCGATACCGCCCCGCCAAACGTCCCCCGTAACGACTGTGTCTGGGAAAATGTTCCGGTACCGTTGTTGGCCAGCACCAGCGCGGTGGGAATCGTTGTGTTGGACAACACGATGCCGCCCGTGACCACGATATCGAGGTCTCCGTCGTTGTTGACGTCGCCAAGCGCCAGCGAACTGGAGAAAAAGCCCGGTAGGTTCTGCGCGGTGTCACGGGTCAAAATGCCGCGTGTATTGCGATAGATATACAGCACCGGGATAAACTCGCTCGGCGTGCCGCTTTCACCGGAAATCACCAGATCGAGATCGCCGTCGTTGTCGATATCGCCCCAGGCAAGCTGGCCGTTGGCCGTACCGGTGATCGTCTGACTTGCATCCGGTCTCAAGGTGTCGCCGGGGACGTTTTTGTAGATGGCTGTGGTGCGGAGACCGGTTCGGCTCAGCCCCGACACGGCAAGGTCGATACGCCCGTCGTTGTTGTAATCGCCCCACGCCGCGCCGCCCTGCCGCAGGTTCAGATTGCCGATGTGGGTTTGGATGGAGTCGGAACGAAAAACACCACCGTTATTGCGGTAGAGAAAAGTAAAACCGTTGTTGAACCGGTCCTCTCCGCTCCGGAACAGATCCAGATCACCGTCCCGGTCATAGTCGGCCCAGGCAAGACCACCGTTGAGAAGTCCGTCGAGTGTAGTGTTTTGCTGAACAAGCGTACCGTCTTGATTACGGTAGAGAAATGTTTTGGCGTCGCCGTTGATGTCCCGCCCTGCGATGATAAGATCGATAAACCCGTCCGCGTCGTAGTCGCCCCATGCCGCGCCCTGTCCTAATATCGTCTGCCGAACGCCTACCAATTGTTGTTTCGAATTGACGAGACGCTGGATGACGATAGTATCTTCGGCAGCAAAGGCGGAACGCCGAAAACCGGCATCTACAGTCTGCACACTCCAAAACAGGCTGTCGATGCTTACCGGAACATTAAACTGTTTGATCAGGGTCTGACCGACGTTTCCGGGACCGTCCCCCTGTCCTGGCCCAGCGCCGACTACACTGGCAGAAACCAACTCATTGCCGCGTGAAGTCGTGCCTACCCGAAGGTTGTAGGTTAGGCTCGCCGCCTTTCTAGTCGCATCCGTTCCCTCTTTCCATCTGAACACGATGCCTGTGCTGGTGACCACGGGTTTGCCGAGCACGGGAGCGCTTGGCGCGACATTGGCCGCCAGACTATTCGAATAAAGGGTCGTCAGCAGGGTGCCGTCGTCTTTTTCGCCAGTAACCATGAGGTCGAGCCGGGCGTCTCCATTAACGTCCACCCAAGTCAGTGTGCCGTTCATGACGCCGATAAGCGTCGGATCGCTAATAGGAGTAAAACTGGTGCCGTTGTTTTCGAAAATCTCCTTAGACAGACTTGTAAACTCGTTTCGCCCGGCTACGGCCAGATCCAGGTCGCCATTAAGCGTCGGATCGATAATAGGAGTAAAACTGGTGCCGTTGTTTTCGAAAATCTCCGTAGACAGACTTGTAAACTCGTTTCGCCCGGCTACGGCCAGATCCAGGTCGCCATCGGCATCGTAGTCGCCCCATGCCAAATTGCCTACCAGACCGCTACCGCCTGTGGTAAGCGAAAACGCTTCTTCGAGCGTACCACGCAAGGGATTGTTGCGATAGATGCGCAACAGGGCGTTCCAATGCTCGTCCCACCCCGAAAGCGCCAAGTCGAGATTGCCGTCTCCGTTGTAATCGCCCCACGCCAGATCCCCGCCGTAAACGGCAGGCAGGTCGATGTCCGACGATTCGATCAAAAGCCCGTCGTTGTTGATATACACATTCGTGGTACGCAACCCCTGATCGTTCAAACCCATGATAGCCAGATCAGGCAGTCCATCGCCGTTGAAATCACCCCAGGAAACGGCTCCGTTGCGAATGGCTACGACGGATTGTGCGCTGTTTTCGGTAAGAAGATTGTTCTGGTTGACGTAAAGTTTGGTGGAGACAAACCCGTTACGGTCGATCCCGGCGATCGCTAGATCGAGTTTGCCGTCGTTGGTAAAATCGATCCATGCAACGGAACCGTAACGAAGCAGTTTGACCTCGAAAAACGGCGGCTGCCCCAAAAGTTGGGCCGGATCTTTGGTCAGCACACCGTTGACGTTGCGATATACCTCGGAGACCCCGAATACGGCGTTTCCGCTCTGCCCCTGACCGCTTATAGCCAGATCGGGGCGTCCGTCGTTGTCAAAATCCCCAAAGGCGAGATCGCCCCATAGGATGCCGGTGATTTCATGGGTATTGTCTTCCTCGAGCGTGCCTGCGGTGTTTTTGTATATCTTTGTAAACGCCTGCCCCGTGCCGTCCAGTCCCGAAAGCGCCAGGTCGAGGTCGCCATCACTGTCCACATCTCCCCAGGCAGCGGCGCTGGCACGTACATGAGGCAACCCCGGTGCGGTCTGCGTCAGACCTTGTCCCGATGAGGAACCCGGGCGGCCCAACAGCACGACGCACAGAAGCGCGGCGCAACTCCATGTCAACCGGTGTCGATGCATCCACTCGTCTCCTTTATGCTACGTTTTTCGCCTTGCAGTATCCGGACAAAATACAACCCACCCGAACGTCTCCCGCTTTCCCGCTATTCTCCGAATTTATATCCAACACCCCGTACGGTGCTGATGATTTTTATGCCATGCCGTTCTATTTTCATGCGAAGTCTGCGTACATGCACGTCCACGGTGCGGGTTCCACCAAAATAGTTGTACCCCCAAACCGCTGTCAAAAGGTCATCACGGGTAAATACACGACCGCGGTGTGTGGCTAGATACGTCAACAGATCGTATTCTTTCAGTGTCAAATCCGCAGGCTCTCCGCGTATCGTCACCTCGTAGTTGCCGAGGTTGATCACCAGTTCTCCGCATACGATCATGTCGTGTAGTTGCACACCAAAACGACGCCACAAGGCAAATCGAATACGCGCTTCTACCTCGGCAGGATCGTAGGGCGCGCACAGAAAGTCTTCGATACCGATTGTAACATCCAGTTCTCTGATTTTTTCCCTAAGCGTCAGCGCGAGCACAACGGGCGGTCTTTTCGGGTGTTGTCGACGCAATAGACCGGTCAGTATCTCTATTTCGAATTTAGGACGTGTCGTGTGGAAGAGCAAGATTTCCGATACGGGAATCGAAGGCTCGCCGCTGTCGATATCGATGGCGCTCCAAGAAATCGGATACCCGCCTTGGCGAAACCAGCGACACAGGGGTTCCACCGACTCGAATTGAGCCGACAAAACGGCGATGCGCGGTAGACCGCGGCTGCCTCGTTTTGCAGGGACAGCTCCGTAGGAAGCGTCCGGCGACATACGGTCGGGAGACGGGGCGAACGTCGTCGCAGACTTCTTGGGGATGGCCATCGGCATAGGGTGTGAATACAGACGCGGGTCAGTACGAACTTCATCTGTACAGACGATTGCAAATCGGAGCAACAGGATTCGGTTATCTTTTCGGTGCAACCCGATGGGGTTTGCACCGAAAAGATAGGGTTCGGACAAGCCAAACAGGTATCGGGAAGGCGCTAAAACGGAAGATCGTCGTCCGCTTCGAAGGTGGAAGGAAGTTCATCGGGCGGAGCGCTTGAGCCGGATTCAGCATCCTGCCGGGAACTCAGCATTTTCATTTCGAAAGCGATGATCTCGGTGGCATACCGTTTGACCCCACTCTGATCCTCCCATGAACGAGTTTGAAGACGACCGTCGATGTATACGGGCATCCCTTTTTTCAAAAACTTTCCGCATGTTTCCGCTAGCTTGTCCCATGTGACGATCCGATGCCACTCGGTCTCCTCGTGACGCTCTCCGTCCTTCGACGTCCACTGGCGGCTTGTGGCAATCCGAAATGTGGTCACCGCGCGACCGGCAGGCGTATAACGCACCTCCGGGTCGGCACCGAGATTTCCGATCAAAATCACTTTATTGACGCTGGCCATCCCTTCACTCCTTTGACAGGATACCCTACCACTCAATGTGGTTGATTATACAGCACCGCATACACGCGTCAAGCTATTTTTACTCGACATGCGATGCGCCGCTATACCCAGAACTTTCCGGGATCCCTGGGCTTTCACCTCCTTTTTCCTTCCGGGAACCGACCCCTCTTGGCCTTTCGCTTAAAAACCGCTTGCCCGCTCAAAAATAAGGCAGGTATATTTTCAGTCGGAAACACTGCCCGAATATCGTATCCCATTGCTTTTTTCATCCTTACATCTTCCATTCTTTCCCCATGTCCCTTGTTTCCCGATACATCCTCAAAACCCACATCGGCCCCTTCCTGTTTGCCTTTTCGATCATCACGTTTATCCTTGTGATGGATTTTATCTTCGAAATCGCCAACTTGATCGTGGGAAAGGGATTGGGTCTTTTGCTCGTGCTGGAGGTTTTTGTCCTGAACTTGGCATGGATGCTCGCGCTGTCCGTGCCTATGGCGGTCTTGGTCGCCACGCTCATGGCCTTTGGCAAGCTGTCCGCCGACAACGAAATCACCGCTTTGCGTGCCGGAGGGGTCAGCTTCTACCGTATGGCAGCACCGGTTCTTGTCGCCGGAGCCGCGCTTGGCGCAGGACATCTTTATTTTATGGACCGCGTACTCCCCGAAGCCAATTACCGCGCCAGATCCCTGATGAACGACATCCACGCGGCGCGTCCTACACTTGGATTCCGCGAAGGCATTTTCATGGACGATATCGCAGGATACAGCATTCTTATCGACCGGATCAGTCAGACCAGCAAAGAGGTGTCGAGCATCTCGGTCTATGAAACCGGATCGTCCGGATCGCCACGGATACTCACCGCCCGCCGCGCCGAAATAGACGTCAGCCCCGATGGCAA
>Ga0194132_10005051_pt1 | contig 21869 bp, 16 predicted proteins | sample TA2KigOf80mmetaG_FD_148612 | JGI IMG/M metagenome (GOLD analysis project Ga0194132, IMG submission 148612) | Freshwater microbial communities from Lake Tanganyika, Tanzania - TA2015054 Kigoma Offshore 80m | ecosystem: Environmental > Aquatic > Freshwater > Lake | place: Tanzania: Lake... | reverse complement strand
GCCCAAATTCTTGGCCTTAATCCAGCGAACGCGGGAAAAACGGCAGACTTGCCCGTTTGGGCCGTTCCAAGCGCGAAAGCGGGCTCAGACTGCCTTCCTCGACACGTCGATTTGTTCGCACAAAGCCAATCTCCGCCGTTCAGGGGCACACAGCGTCGCCGGATTGGTCAGCCTGTTTTGTTCGCAGTCAGATGCGCAAAGGGAACTCTTCTGGGGGTCTGCCCAGAAATCGAGCTTCGCTAGTTGGGGAGCGCGAGGAAGGCGCGGTAGGCTTCGTCCCAGCGGGGATCCGGGCGCGGATCGAATTGCCGGACCTCGAAGGAGTCCCGCACCACGGAGCGGACCTGGGCGAGCCCGCTCAGGGCGCCGTCACCCATCGCTTGCACCAGCACGTTTCCCGCCGCGGTCGCTTCCGCCGGGCCAGCGATCACGGTGCGTCCGGTGGCATCGGCCGCCAGTTGATTCAGCAGCTCATTGCGGGATCCGCCACCCACGATGTGGATGACGCGGATCGAGCGGCCGGTGATGGTTTCGAGATTTTCGAGCACCTGGCGGTAGCGGAGCGCGAGGCTTTCGAGGATCACGCGGCAAACATCGCCGGGGGCGGTGACGGGCGGCTGATTGGTCCGCCGGCAGTAGCCGGCGATGCGCGCGGGCATGGAGTCGGGATCGAGGAAGGCGTCGGGTTGGATCACGGCCTGGAACGGCGCGGCTCCTGCGGCCATGTGAGCCAACTGCTCATAGCTGTAGTCCTGCCCATGCGCGGCCCAGCCGCGCCGGCATTCCTGCAGGACCCAGAGTCCGGCGATGTTCTTGAGCAGGCGGATCCGGTTGCCAACGCCCACTTCGTTGGTGTAGTTCATCGCGAGCGTGGTCTCGTTGATCACCGGCGCGGGGATCTCGACTCCCATGAGGGACCAGGTTCCGGAGCTGATGTAGCACCATCCGTCCTCGGTTTGGGCGGGCACGGCGGCAACGGCGGCGGCGGTGTCGTGTCCGGGCGCGGCGAAAACGGGAGTGGCCGGATCGAGTCCGGTCTGCGATGCCACGTGGGGCAGAAGCGGGCCGAGCCGGGATCCGGCGGGAATGAGGTTCGGCAGCAGATGGGGATCAAGCCCGAGGCGCGCCAGCAGGCTGGCGGCCCAACCGTGCGTGGCGGGATTGTAGAACTGCGAGGTGCTCGCGATGGTGGTCTCCGCCCGCAGCACTCCGGTGAGGAAGTAGTTGAACAGATCGGGCATGAACAGCAGCGTGCGGGCCGCGCGGAGAGCGGGCGAGTGGGCGCGCTGCATCGCGTACCACTGGTACAGCGAGTTGATCGGCATGATCTGGATTCCGGTCTGGCCGAACACCTCATCGCGCGGGACCTCGGCGAACAACCGCTCTGGCATCCCGGCGTTGCGCGCATCGCGATAGTGGCGCGGGTTGTCGACGAGTGCGCCGTCGGCGCCGAGCAGCGCGATGTCGACGCCCCAGGTGTCGACGCCGATTCCGGACGGGGCGATGCCGCGGCGGGCGGCGTTGGCGAGTCCTTGAAGGATTTCGTGCCACAGGCGGAGCGAGTCCCAGTAGAGTCCGGTGGGGAGGCGCACCGGCTGGTTGGGGAACCGGTGGAGGTCCTCGAGCGACAGCCGTCCGCCGTCGAGCGTTCCGTGGAGCACGCGGCCGCTCTCGGCGCCGAGGTCGATTGCGAGGTAGGCGCGGGCCACGGCTCTAGTCTGGCAGCTCGATCACCAGCTTGCCGACGCCGTCTCTGCATTCGGCGGCGATGTCGAAGGCTTCGGGTGTTTGCTCGAGCGACAGAATGTGCGTGATCATCGTGTCGGGGATCTTACCCTCGGCGATCAGCTCCATCGCTTCGTGTCCCTTGGCGTTGCTGCGCTTCACCGTCTGGACGCGCAGTTCCTTGTTCATGGCGGCGTGCAGATCGACGTCGAACACCAGAGCGCTTGGGATCCCGATGAGTACGTACTGTCCGCTCGGGCGCGTCGCGTGGATCCCCATCTGGATGGTCTCAGGGGCGCCGGCGGCGTCGAACACGATGTCGACTCCGCGGCCTGCGGTCAGATCCATGATCGTGTCGACAAGGTTGTCCTTGCGCGTGTCGATTTGGGTTTCGACGCCCATCTGGCGTGCGATGCGGAGCCGGTGAGGCACGCGGTCGGCGATGAACACTTGTCCCGCGCCGCGGAGCTTGGCCACCGTGGCGGTGAGCAGTCCGATGGGTCCGGCTCCGATCACGAGGACCGAGTCGCCGGGCCGGAGCGTGACCAGCTCCATCACGTGGACGGCGACGGCTACGGGCTCGATCATCGTGGCCTGGAGGTAGCTGAACTTTTCGGGGAAGTGCTCGGCGTTGCGCGCAGGTACGGTGGCGTATTCGCGGAAGAATCCTGGATACTGCATCCCGCCCATGAACACGGATCGGATGCAGTTGTTGGGGCGTCCGCTGGTGCAAAATTCGCAAGTGCCGCAGGTGATCGATGGCTCAATGGCGACACGGTCGCCGAGCTTGTGCGTGGTCACGCCCTCGCCCACGGCAACGATTTCGCCAACGGGTTCGTGTCCAAGGATGATGGGGTACACGGCGTAGTTGTAGCCGACGCGTCCATCAAGGTACCAGTGGAGGTCGCTGCCGCAGAGTCCGACGGCGCGGACCCGGAGGAGGACCTCGCCTTGGGCGGGATTGGGAAGCATCGGGCGCTCGCAGACCTCGAGTTGGCGCTGCGCGACGAGCTCAACGGTTCGCATGTTGGGGTGAAACCGAGTAGTATAGCCGGAATTGCAGCCGCGAGGGAAAAGGCGGGCGGAGCAGATCCTCAGCAAGCTGCCGCCTCGTCACGGCCACCCGGCCCCGGTCAGTGGCGCGCCCTTATCTACGCCTGACTGGCTTGCTGAAGGTCTGCTCCGCCCGCACGGCGGGACCCCTTCGCCCCAAGGGTTCCCGCGGTTGAGAGAGGTTGTTGATCCGGAGCGCGGCCACCCATTTTAGCCTCGTCCCGGCAGCTCTCAACCCAAGCTTGCAAAAAAATAGCGGACTCCGCCGGCGGTGGAGTCGCCCATCTCCACCACCAGCGGAATCCACGGAACGTGCTCGACCCGCGAAGCTAGCACCGGTTCGCTTCTTGGGGAACAATCCGTTCCGCGCGAACCCAGCTTCCCGCGGCGTCAAGCAGGCAGACCAAAATTCAAGCACCCAAAACGCCCCAAAATCGGCTCCATGTCATTGTGAAAACAGGCTTTGGAAGAATCATCGAAAAAAATTTCATTTTCCGGCAACGCGTAAACGAGTCTCCCACGCTATTCTGTATGTCTATGAAACATCAGGGACCTCCCGAATTGCCCCCATCCGCCATCTTCATGCAGGCGTTGTTCGGCAAGATCGTGACAGCCGCGCTCGGCGGGATGGCGCGCACCGGCGCAGCCGACCACATGAGCCTCGAGCCGGACTCACCGCCGGCGATCGCCGCCCGCGCCGGAGTGAACGCCGATGCCCTCAGCCGCGTGCTCCGGCTCTTGGCCTCGGTGGGAATTTTCACCCAAACCGAAGACGGCCGGTACGCGCTCAATCCTGTGTCGGCGCTCCTTCAGAGGAGCCATCCTGAGTCGATGCGCGACGTCGCGATCATGATGACGGATCCCTGGACCATGAACGCATACTCCCGCTTCGACCACAGCCTCGCCACGGGCGGCGACGCCGTCACGGCAGTCTACGGCAAGCATGCGTTTGACGTCTTTCACGATGATCCCGCCCAAGGGGAAAACTTCGCCCGCGCGATGACCGGGTTCACCACCACCCTCATTCCGGCGGTCATGGAGGTGGCGGACTTTTCCCCCTTCCGGAAGATGGCCGACGTCGGCGGCAGCCACGGTGTCGTCCTGTCGAAGATCCTGGCCGCGAATCCGGCGCTCCACGGAGTCCTGTTCGACCTTCCCGAAGTCATCCGGAACGCGCCCGCCGCCGGACAATTCGCCGCGTTCCCGGACCGGATCACCTACGAGTCCGGCAGCTTCTTCGAGCGGGTCCCCGAAGGCTGCGACGCCTACATCATGAAGCACATCGTCCACGATTGGGACGACGAACGCTGCCGGACCATCCTCTCGCTCATGCGCGATCAACTCGCCGCGCACGCCCCGGACCATGGGCGCGTCTTCCTGATCGAGATGGTGGTGCCACCGGTTCCCGATCCCGTGCCCGCCAAGTTCCTCGATATCGAAATGCTCGTCTGCACTGTGGGCGGAAGAGAGCGAAGCCCAGCCGAGTTCGCCGCCCTGTTCGCCTCGGCCGGACTCCAACTCGCCGGGATCAAGCAGATCCAGTCCCCCGTCTGCCTCATTGAGGCGTCGCTCGCGTAAACTGGACCACACGCCGGGCCGGGTCAATCCGGACCGCACCGAACAGACGTGTCGGCAGTAAGCCGTCTTCCTCACGCTGGACGGATAAACGAACGGACTCCACGCCCCGCAGTTCCACGCCGCCCACCGCCAGGCGGCGTGGTCCAGCACGGCCATGGAACAAGACCACGTGGGAGGCGCCTGAGTCTAGCACCATCCTCAGCCGTTGCCCACCTGTGTTCACCGTCACCGCGGGGCGGTTCGCGATCAGCTCCATCGGGACAGCCGGAGCCGCGATCTCCGGCGGGTCCAGCACCAGCCGGCGGGCAACGTTGTCCAGAAGTACCGGGCCCGCTCCCAGCACATTCTGGCCAAGGATGCCGTCGAGCCCTTCCAGGGGCGGACTGATCCCCAACAGCTCCGCGTCTCCCACCTGCCGGCTGCCGAACCGGAGGGCCGCGAAATGCACCGGCGCCACACTGACCTCCTGGACGCGGACCACTTCGACCGCATACGTTGCCGTGAGTCCTAGCCGGCGCGCGATCCCGGGCTGCAGCGAGCTCGACTGCGCACCGGTGTCGACAGCAAACTGGAACGGACCCGAACCGTTGACCCACACTGGGACCACCACCGCGTGCGGCTCGATGAGGCGAAACGGTATTGTGACGAGGGAAAGCCAGTTGCCAGCCAGGGGGTGCATGCTGCGAACATAGGGCAAGCGGCCCTTGAGGGTCGTGAGGAAACCGTGATGAATTCCCCGCGTCTGTACCGGTTCGCCGACGTCACGGTGGATGTGTCTGATTTCAGGATTCTTAAGAGCGGCTCAAAGGTGGAGGCGGAACCCCGTGCGATCCAGGTGCTGGTCTTCCTGATTGAGAACCGCGGCCGGGTTGTGACCAAGGACGAGCTGATCAAATCCGTCTGGAACGACACCTTCGTCACCGACAACGCCCTCACCCGGGTGATCGCGCAGCTCCGCAAGGCGCTCGGCGACGACGCGCGCGAGCCGCGCTTCATCGAGACCGTCCACACTCAGGGCTACCGCTTCCTCGCGCCGGTGGAGACCGGTGCGCCCGCCGCAGTCCGGCCGCGGTGGATCTGGGCGGCTCCGGCCGTGTTGGCAGGGATCGTCTGGGCGGTATGGCCCGGGTCCGCTCCGAAGCCCGCCGCCATGAACGGGACCGCGCCGTACCAGTTGACCACCAGCGACGGACTTGATGTCTGGCCTTCGTTCTCGCCCGATGGCACCCTGCTCGCCTACGCCTCGGACCGGACCGGGCCGTTCGAAATCTGGGTGCGCCCGGTCGGTGGCGGCGAGGAAGTCCAGGTGACGCGCAACGGCGGGCAGAACGTCCACCCGGACTGGTCGCCGGATGGCCAGACCCTCGCCTTCCACTCGATGCGCGACGGCGGCATCTGGACCATCCCGGCTCTCGGAGGCCTGCCGCGGCGTCTGACTGACACCGGCTGCGAGCCCTCCTGGGCGCCGGACGGGCGGCGGATCGCCTACCGCTCGGGAGACGTGGTCTCGTTCTCGCCGCCGGATTCCATGGCCCCGTGGCTGTCGGCGATCTGGGTCGCGAGCCTGGACGGGTCCCCGCCTGTGCGGGTAACGAAACCAGGCGCACCGGCGGGCTCGCACGGCCGGCCGGACTGGTCGGCTTCGGGACGCCTGCTGTTCATGGCGGGTTCGATCCGGCAGGGGCAGATCCACATTGTCGAGCCCGATCTGCGCTCGATCCGCGAGCTGAAGGTGGATCCAGGCCCCTGGCTGCACGCCATCTGGTCAAATGACGGGGACTCGATTTATGCCGCGTCGCTGACGCCGGAGCTGGCCACATCCGTGCGGCGGATTCGCGTGGACAACCCGGCGGACTCAGGAGCAGTGGTATGGATCGCCAACGCGGCTCCGCGCGACCTGGCGATCTCACGCAACGGACAGCGGCTGGCAATGGCGCAGGTGACCATGGCAAGCGCTATCTGGCGGATCCCGGCGGACGGGGCGGGTCCAGCCGGACCGGTAACGCGGAACTCGATGGCGCGCAACATCCACCCAGCGATTTCACCCGACGGGACCCGCATGGCGTTCCAGGGGATCCGGCGGGGCCTCAGAGGCGACATCTTTGTGATGCCCACAGCGGGCGGCGCCGAGGTCCAGGTGACGCGCGACCCGGATACCGACATTCATCCCAACTGGACGGCGGACGGTGAGTCACTCGTGTTCACGTCGCAACGGAACAATGAAGTGTCGGTGTGGCGGTTGCGGCTGTCTGATGGGCGGGAGGAGAAGCTCGCGTCAGCGGTCGGATCCCCCGCTCGCCTTGCGCCGGACGGACGGCTGCTCTACATGCGGAAGGCGCCGGAGGGCGCAGTGGGACTCTGGGTGGCGAAGCCGGGAGAGCCGGAGCGGCGCATCAGTCCGGTTGGTGTGTCGGTGGGATTCGGCGCCTGGTCGCGCGGCGGAGACGCCATTGCGGCGGAACTATTCAGCGAAGGGATGTCCGCGGCGGTGGTCCTGTCGCCCTCGGGGGGATCCCACCGGGTGATCACTCCGCTGCGCGGCCACCATTGGCCGGGAAGCTGGTCGCCGGACGGGACCCGGATCGCGATGGCGGTGCAGCGTGGCGGAGTGTGGGATGTGCGGACCGTGGATTCGCGCGGGGAACAGGAGCGGAATGTGACTGCGAATCAGACGGCCCGTGTGTTTGTCCGGTATCCGGTGTGGTCTCCGAAGGGGGATTGGCTGTACTATGAGCGCAACGAGACGAGGGGGAATATCTTCCTGGTCGACATGGCACGGTAACCGGCCGTCGATCGCCATCAAGACCATGCTCTCCTCATCGCCATCTTGAAAGACGAGCCCGGGCGCGCGTTGAGCATCCGCCTGGATCTGACGCGACCCGTTGATAGAATAGTCTCGATTCTATGCGCCCATGGATTTTCTCCGCGGCCCTTGTAGCCGCCCAATCCCTTCATGCCGCCGTTGCCGTGCGTATCCTGCTTGGCGTCGGAGATCAGGCGGAAACTGACTGGTCCGGCGGCGTCACGGCTCGCGGCGCGGCCATCGCCGCGGTGGAACCCTGGCGCTTCGATGGGAAAGACGCGATGCTCGCGGGCAACAAGTGGACCATGTCGTCGCGGCGCATCCGCCTGTTCGGAGGCGTGACCACTCCCGCCGTGCGCCCCTTCTCGGCCAACGGCGTCATCGTCGCGCTAACCGGCGAGTCCGAAGACAGTTCACTGGACGTGCAGACGCCGCGCGGAACGTTTTCTGTGCGCCTCAACGAGATCCCGTATGGGAAAGCGAAGCTGGGTCTCGGGGGCAAAGCCACGGCCGAGCGCGTCCCTCCATTCGAGCGCATCTCCAACGACGCGCAGGAGCAGGATCAGCCGGCTGCCGCCACCGATTCATCCGGCAACGTCTGGCTGGCTTACCTCGAATTCAAGCATCATCCAGACCACGACCGGATCCGCAACACGCCCAACAACTTCGACAACCTGACCGCGAAGCCCGGCGGCGATCAGATTCTCGTCCGCAAGTACGCCTCGGGGACTTGGGGCGCGCCCGTCGCCCTGACGCCCGGCGGCGGCGACCTGTGGCGTCCTGCGATTGCCGTCGACGGGAAAGGCCGTCCTTGGGTTTTCTGGAGCGCGAACGATGGAGGGAATTTCGAAATCTGGGCGCGCGTCATTGAGAATAGCGGACCCGGCGCGCACGTGCGCATCTCGTCCGCGCCGGGGTCCGATGTCGATCCTGTGGCCGCCACCGATTCCAATGGCCGCGTGTGGGTCGGATGGCAGGGCTGGCGCAACGGGAAGGCGTCTGTCTTTGCCGCGGTTCAGGAAAGCAACGCATTCTCCAAGCCCGCCGCCGTGTCCACCTCCGCCGGCAATGAGTGGAATCCGGCCATCGCGGCCGATTCCTCTGGCCGTGTCACGGTCGTCTGGGATTCCTACCGGCACGGCAACTACGACGTGTTCGCGCGCACGGCAGTCAACTCGTCATGGGGCAGGGAATTCCCGGTGGCGGCGTCAAAGCTCTATGAAGCCTACCCTTCCATCGCGTATGATGCTTCCGGCACGCTTTGGGCCGCCTACGAAGAGGGAGGCGAACGCTGGGGCAAGGATTACGGCGCTGATGAATCGAGCGGCATCCCGGTCTACGCGGGACGGGCGATCCGCGTCCGTGGAATCACCAGGGATGGCCGCGTGGTGGAGCCTGCCTCCGAGATCGGCGATGCGCTTCCGGGCCAACCCGGCGATCCGGCAACCGGCCTGATTTCGCAATCGCGCTCTGACGATTGGCGTCCGGTGCAGCCCGATGCCTGGCGGAACCGCGGACCCAATCTCGCCACGGCGTCTCCAAGCTTTGCCCGCCGGGGACCGCGCAATACGATGGCGCGCCTCAGCGTCGACTCCTCGGGCCGCCTTTGGGTTGCCTGCCGCAGCAGGCACCCGATGTTCTGGAGTCCCCTCGGGACTGTATGGACCGAGTTCGTCACATCGTACGCCAACTCGCAATGGTCGCCGGCGGTTTATGTGCATCATAGCGACAACCTGCTCGACAATCGCCCCGCGCTGGTCTCTTCCAAGCCTGGCGAATTGTTGCTGATTCACTCTTCCGATGGACGCCGCCGGTTCATCCCGATGAGCTACTATCCGGGCCTCAAGACATTGCCTGATGAGGAGGTCCTCACCGATCCGTATCAGAACGACCTCTACATGAGCCGTGTATCGCTCGGCCCGGCCTCCGGAGTCCCGGCCGCAAAGCCCGCCTCGCCCACGCCCCCGGGCGCGGCCGATCCGAGTGATCAATCCGAGCTGGCGTTGGTGGCCAAGCTCCGCGCCTACCGCCTGAAGACGCCCGGCGGGCCGCTGCGCTTGCTGCGCGGCGAGTTCCACCGCCACAGCGAGATCTCGATGGACGGCGGCAACGACGGCTCGATCATCGACCAATACCGCTATATGCTGGACGCCTCCTACATGGATTGGGTGGGCTGCTGCGACCACGACAACGGCGGGGCGCGGGAGTACTCGTGGTGGATTTCGCAGAAGCTGACCGACATTTACTACAACACCGGCCGTTTCGTAACAATGTTCCATTACGAGCGGAGCGTCGTGTACCCGGAGGGCCATCGCAACGTGGTCTTCGCCCAGCGCGGGATCCGGCCGCTCCCGCGTCTGCCCCGGACCGAGGAAACGCCGGTGGTGAACGCGCCTGACACAAAAATGCTCTACGCGTACTTGAAGAGGTTCAACGGCATCGTGGCGTCCCACACCAGCGGCACCAACATGGGCACCGACTGGCGCGACAACGATCCCGGTACCGAGCCGGTGGTGGAGATCTACCAGGGCGACCGCCAGAACTACGAGATGCCCGGAGCGCCGCGTTCGAACAACGAGAAGGATTCGATCGGCGGGTGGCGGCCCCTGGGGTTCGTCAACCTCGCGTTGCAAAAAGGCTACAAATTGGCTTTCGAGGCGAGTTCCGACCACATCTCCACGCACATGAGCTACTCCAACCTGTTGGCGAAAGACGCCACGCGCGAGGCCGCGCTCGAAGCTTTCCAGAAGCGCCATGTCTACGGCGCCACGGATCACATTCTGGCCGAGTTCACATCCGGAACGCACATCATGGGGGATGCTTTCTCCACTCCCTCGGCGCCGTCGTTCAGGGTGAAGCTGACCGGCACGGCGCCGTTCGCCAAGGTTCATGTCATCAAGGACAACCAGTACGTCTACACGGCCTCGCCGGGTAAGGCAGTGGTCGATTTCACCTGGCGCGACTCGCAGCCCTCTGCCGGCAAGACGTCGTACTACTACGTGCGCGGCGAACAACAGGACGGCGAGATCGTGTGGATCTCGCCGATGTGGGTAACCGTCACGGGAGGAAAGTAGCCCGCCCCAGTCTTATCCCTCAGCCCCCCCCCTTGTTCCATAACTCGAGAATCCCCCGCCTCCCAAACTCCACCTTGCACCGCCGGATAATATCCGTCCGCATATCAATCTCATACCGGTGATCATAAACAAACGCCTTCACGCGCAGGATCATATACGGCGACTCCGTGTAAGCGTCCTCCAGCACCACGCTCACCGGCCGCCCCACCACCATATACGGACTGGAGAACGCGGCCTCGCGCCCAGCGGCCAGTACCGCGTCCGGATCCGCGTCCCCCGGCACGAATAGAGCCGCTACCACCCCTGCCTCCGGCGTCCCATCATTCGAGTTGATGAAGATATCGCTCAGGACCTGGGAATTCGGAATCGTCACCCGCTCGTAATCCACCGTCGTGATCTTGGTTGACCGCATCCCGATGTGGTCGACATCCCCGTAGGCGCTGCCCACCCGGATCCGGTCGCCCAACTGGTAGGGACGGTCGATCAGGATCACCAGGCCACCCACCAGGTTCTTGATCAGGTCCTGCGCGCCCAGGCCGATCGCGATCGCCACCGATCCGAGCGCCGCCACGAAGGTCTGCTCATTGGGCGCCAGAAGCTGCACGGCGAACAGCATCGCCAGAAGCCAGATCGCGATGCGCGTCACCGGTTCCAGGTACAGGATCAGGAACCGCGCCCGCGCGTTGTGGCTTGAGATCGCCACGAAGACCCGGTTCAATCCCCGGATCAACACGAACGCCACGCTCAAGGCGATCGCGATCAGCAGTACGTTCCATACGGTGATCCGCGACAGGATCCCGGCCGCGGGGTCGGACTGGATGAGGAGGAAAGCGGGCCGGATCATATCAGGTTCGCGCTCTTGAGTGTCGAGGTAGCGAAATGCTGCGCCTCGGGAAGTATGCGGATCCCGGGGTGGTCCGGGTCGTCTCCGGTAATACCCAATGCCGCCAGCCGCCCTAGCCGCACCTGGCTCGCCGCGGCCGTCTCGCCCAGGATTCCCGCTAGGCTCTCCGCATCCAGCGAACCGTGGCGCGTCAACGCCGTGAGCGCGAACAGGTCCCGCTGGTCCAGCGCTTCCCGCAGTCCGCGGTAGTCGGGATTCAACGGCTGCCGCATCTCGATCACTCCTCCTTCCACCCGCTCGATCGACTGCATCCAGAACTCGAACGCAGGACGGAACACGCCACCTGATTGGTGGTAGAGCGAATCAAAGAATAGCGCTTCCGGATCGGTGTCCGCTCCCATCCACTGCCGCAGGCGGTCCAGCCGCGGATCTCCGGCCGGAGGCGCGGCGAACTTGAGCCGCAGTCCAGAGAGATAGTGGCGCTGCAGGATGACGCGCACAAAGCCGGCGCGCTCGGCGGTCACCGCGTTGATCCGGTAGGTGAAGGAGCGGCTCAGCCCGGCCGCGGCTTCCAGGTACCGCGCCGCCTCCGAGTTCACGGCCACAATCCACAGCGTCTGCTTGCCAGTCGATTGGATCAGGTCCAGGAACGCGCGGACCGCATCGAGTCCTCCTGGCGCCTGCAGGAACGCCCGCTCCAGCTCTTCGATGATGATGACGCGGCGCGTCTCCCACGCCATGCCCGCCATCCGCTCGACCTCAGCGTGAAGCTGCGCAGCCGTGGTGAGCCTCTCTGAGAATGACGCACGGACCACTTCCCGTTCCTGGAACACGGCCTTCGCTGCGCAGTTGAGCAGGCTCGTTTTGCCGCTCCCGCGCGCCCCGGTCAGCAGGACCGAAGCAAAGCGACCGGCGTCAAAATCCGTGAGCGCCCGCTCGAATCCGCGCATCTCCTGCTCGCGTCCGATCAGGAACCGCGGATCCTCGACGGGTGTCAGCGCGAATAGCCGCTGATAAATCGCCGGGACCGTGGTCCTGCCCCGCTCCATCTCGAGCGCCGCTCCGACATGGCTCCGCGCAGCGACCGCCGGCGTCTCGTCGCGCTCCGGCATCTTCCAGCCCGCGCGGACCAGCACCCAATCCGTGGCCCTTCGCCCCGCCGCTTGTACTCTGGGCACCGCCTGTGCAATGCCCTGCCGGGTCCGGACGCGCGCCATCGTCCAGGCACGGCTGCCGCTCTGGCGGTTGAGGGCCCGCCACAATCCGGCGCGCCGCTTCTCGATGAGGAACCGGACTTCATCCAGGTAAACCTTGAGCGCCGACTCGGCACCCGCGCGAAACGAGGCCGCATCCACCGCGCCCGCGTTCTTGATGTCGGCCAGCAATGCCCGCGCATTGGCCACCGCCTCGTCCAGGATCTTCGCTCCGTGAACCGGCTCCGTCCGTGCGGTTTCGATGCCGTACTCGATCACCTCGCGGGTACGCTCCAAGTCGCGCGCGATCCCGAAGCTCGCCTCGCACGGATCCTTGAATGCCGCGCGCATGGCCTGGGCGCCCGGATCCGCGAGTGCGTCCGCCACTGCCTTGGCGGGGACAACGGTCCGCCAACGTGTCCGGTGAAGCGCTGGCAGCGCCGCGGGGGTGGACGCCTCGAACTCCGGCATCAGCATTCTCCCGCCCGCATCACGGACCGCCGCGCACCACTCCTGTACCCGCTGGCCGAGCTGGGTCAGCCGTGCATCTCCGAGCGGGGGATCGAACGGCTGCCCGGGCTTCCACTCCTCCATCCAGGTGTGCATCGCGGCCAGTGCCTTCGCCCATCCGGCGTGCTCGTCCAGCACGGACTCGACCGCCGCCACAGTGATCCTCCCAGCTTCCACTCCGAACGCCGCGAGCTGCCGCTCGAGAACGATCGTCTCCGCTGCCGAGCGTTGCTGCCGCCACCAGAATGCGATGTTTGTGTCCTGCTGCGTCTTCAGCCGCGACAGCCATTCGTGCGTGGGCCAAAGAATCAACGAGGAAAAGCGCCGCTCGAAACTCCCGCTCCATTGGATGTATTGCTGGCGAAGCGCATCGGCTTCCCTTTGCGGCAGCGGCTCCCGGTCCGCGCCTGTGTCCCGCAGCTCCAGGCAGGCCTTGATCAACAACACCTGGAACCCGCCGTCAAGGCTCGCCCGCCGGCTGGCGTCGTCGAGCAGGTAGTGCCGGACCTTCGCCCGCAAAGCCAAAGGACGCGGCTTGAACCGGAACCAGCCGTGCGTGACCGGCAGCCCGGCTTCAACGAGAAACTCCCGCACTGGCAGCGTGATCCTTTCCGGCAGCCGCATGGCCAGCGCCGCCGCCGCGGTTTCGTAGTCCTCAATGGCCGCCAGCGCGTGCCGTACCGGACGGCGTGCATCGAGCTCCTCCAGCACCGTCTCCAGCGGTGCGGTCGAGACGGCCTGCGACCGCACTTCAGCCCATGCCTGTTCGATCTCCGTGACGAGTCTCGCCCGGCGGGTCACCAAAGCTTCACGGAACCGGTTCCATTCCTCCTGCCAGTCCGCGCTCATCGTTTCGCAGTTTCCCTCCCCAGGGTGAAGCGTGTCAAGTGTGGACCCCGATTGACTCAGCCGCCGGACATGCAATATTCTGTTCTCAGCCAGTGGAGGTGTATCTTGTTCCAACGCAACTGCGACGGCGTAGCACGCCGGAATTTCCTCAAGCTGGGAATGCTGGGATTCAGCGGCCTGTCTTTGCCGCAGCTCCTCAACGCCCAAAACAAAAACAAGGACAAAGCCCTGATCTTCCTTTGGCTCGGCGGGGGCGCGCCGCAGCAGGACATGTACGACATGAAGCCGGGCGCGCCGGACAAAATCCGCGGCGAGTTTAAGCCGATGGCGTCCAAGCTCGACGGATTCCAGATCTGCGATCTGATGCCGAAGACCGCCGCGGTGGCGGACAAGCTCACGATCCTGCGGTCGCTCACGTCGGTCGACCTGGGGAGCCATGAGCGCTCCAGCCGTTACCTCCAGACGGGCGTGCTCCCGGTGCCCAACACCGAATTCGCGTCTTTCGGATCGGTGTACGTAAAGGAGAAGGCTTTCAAGGGCGATATGCCGCCCTACGTTGGAGTCCTCAAGCCGATCGAGCGGGGATTCGGCGGTGGATTCCTTGGTCCCCAATTCGATCCGTTCATGGCGGGCGACCCTTCAGAAAAGGGCTATAAGGTGCGCGATCTGCTCCCTCCGCAGGGCGTCTCGCTCGACCGCATCGGCCGCCGCCGCGAGATCCTCAAAGAGTTCAACGACGCCTGGCGCCATGTCGACACCGAATCGAAGCTCAATTCCTATAGCCCGGCGCTGGAACAGGCCTACAACATGGTTTTCTCCGAGAAGGTCCTGCGCGCGTTCGATATCGCCCAGGAACCGGAGAAGCTCCGCGAGGAGTACGGCCGGGCTCCAGTCGGCCAGGGACTGCTGCTTGCGCGCCGCCTGATCGAGAGTGGCGTCAAGGCGGTCAGCGTCTGGATGGGCGGCTGGGACACGCACTCCAACAACTTCACTTCCCTGCGCGACAAGCTGCTGCCGCCAATGGACCGCGGGTTCGGCGCCCTGATCGCCGACCTCGATCAGCGTGGAATGTTGGACAACACGCTCGTGGTGCAGGTAGGAGAGTTCGGACGCACCCCGGTTGTCAACGGACAAGCCGGCCGCGATCACTGGCCCAAGGCATTTTCCGCGGTTGTGGCCGGCGGCGGAATGAAGCGCGGAAACGTCATCGGCGCCACCGACAAGCACGCCGCTGAAGTGACGGACCGCCCGATCACCGTCGAGGATTTTTCGGCCACGCTGTTCACTGCTCTCGGCGTCGACATCCACCGGATCAACCACACGCCGGAAGGACGCCCGATCGCCGTCGTCAACGGAGGCAAGGCCGTTGCGGAAGCTCTCGTCTAGTCTGCTCTTCGCCGCAACCCTGGCCTCTGGCGCCGGTCCTGAGATGGTCGCCATCCCGGCTCAGAAGTGCACCATCGGCGGATCGGTGAGCCACGAAGAGGTCCACAAGGAGTCGATCCCGGCGTTCCTGATCGCCAAGACGCCCGTCACCAACGCGGACTACAAGGTGTTCGTGGACGAATCGGGACACCCGCCGCCTGCGCGCAATTCCGTCGGCAACAATGAGCAGTTTTGGAACGGGAAAACGTTCCCCGCGGAGATCGCGATGCAACCCGTGGTCAACGTTTCCTGGCAGGATGCCGTGGCGTATTGCAAATGGCTCTCCTCGAAGTACGGGAAGCCCTACCGTTTGCCGACCGAGGAGGAGTGGGAGGTGGCGGCCCGCGGCGGACTCAAAGGGAAACCGTATCCCTGGGGCGATGCAGTTGACAAGACCAAGGCCTGGCACGGCGGGAAATGGGACGGCGTCAACACGCTGCGCGACGCCAGCTACGGAGCCGCCAATCCCTACGGCCTGCTCGGAATGTCGGGCAACGTTTGGCAGTGGGTCGACGACTGGTACGTGCCGGTCTTCAACGGACGTCCGGTCCAGGAAGAACTGAACTTGTTCAAGGTGATCCGCGGAGGATCCTGGTCGAACGAAGCCGGGTTCCTCACCGTCAACTATCGCAATTTCCATCCTCCGGACTTCAAGGACTTCTTCATCGGGTTTCGTCCCGCGTTGACCGCTAGCTCACCGGCCCCTCCCCCGCCGACAAAGTAGTCACGAAATCCTCCCGCCGCGTCTCCGCCGCCTGAATCGCAGACTCGAGTGCGATGCGGTAGGTGATCCCGCCGAGCAGCGCGGCAAAGGCCATCACCCCCCAGAATGCGGCCTCGGAATCAAAGGCGAACCGCGCCACGAACGCGAGGAAAACCGGGAATCCCAGCACGGGGTACAGGAACACAAACGCCGCCTGGATCCGGCCGGCGGAGTTCGACTTCCAATTCTGTGCCGGATCCACCGGACGCGGATAGCGCACCGAGCTCAAGTTTCCCGCGCTCATCAAAAAGATCGACATCACCACCGCGACTCCCAGCGCTTCCGCCGCACGCCCGAATCCGGCGGGGAGCCCCAGGAGTCCGCATACCGTGATCACCATCACCACTTCCAGCAGCACGAAGAACAGCGCGGCGAGATTCTTTCCCATCAGCACGTGGCCGAAATTGACCGGCAGCAGGTAATAGATCTGGGAGGCGCCGCGGTCGAAACCGAAAACGTTCCAGAACAGCACCTCGCCCAGTAGCAGCATCGCGTAGAAGGCCACGAACGTCATGTAGTGCGCGGCCATGAAGCCGCCCTCTGGCAGTCCTCCGCGCAACGTCACGGGCAGCCAGATGAGAAGCCCGAACGAAAATCCCATGATGAACACCAGCCGGAACCGGGCAGACCGGCTGAGCGTGCGAAGCTCCTTTTCCACCACGGGCGCAAGAGGATCCCGCAAGAACCGCCCCGGAAGCTGGTATATCCGCTCCACCCAGCTCTCACCCGATTCCGCCGCTCCCGCGCCGCTTCGCTCGGCGGTTGCGTCAAACCGCAGGCTCCGGCCGAACTGTGTCCAGCCGAACCAGAAAGCCACCGCGGTCCAGGCGGCCAATCCCGCCACTGCAATTAAGCTGCCCTCTCCGAGCAGCATGCGCGCGGTGAGCGTCCAGGGAAGCGAGTCCTGGGACAACGCATCAAACCAGCGCCGCACGGCATCGGGCGGCGTCCACATGGCGAGCAGTTGCGGCGCCCCGGCCAGGAGCACCAACAACAGAGTCGCCACCTCGCGGGTCCGGCGGCGCGTCAGCATCCGCGACAACAGGTCGCGCAGCCCTACGGACAAGAAGAGATTGAAGGCGATCCACGGAAGGAACGCCAGCACGCACCACCATCGCAGCCGCGGATTGAGCAGGACTCCCGCTCCCGCGCCAGCCATGAGCATCAGTACTTCCACCCCGGTGGTGAACCGGAGCAACGCCTCCAGCCCGAACAGTTGCGCCGCGGTCACCGGATACACCACCAGGCGCTTCAAATCCAGTTGTGCTCCGGCCGCCCCCAACATAAGAGGAACCAACTGCCAGTAGAGGAAGGAGAAGAACACGCCCTGGCTGCCCGCCCCGCGTGCCTCCTCCAGCCGCGCCGGCGCTGCTAACAACACCGCCAGTGACCAGCCGCCGAACGCTACCAGCCCATACCACAACAGCGACATCGCGATCGTGAACAAGGCCGGGCCCCGGTTTCTGCCGCGGCCATAGAAATTCCAAAGCGTCCGGACCTGGGCCCACAAAATTGCGCGTGCCTGGGGAACCACCATTGGATCAGAGCCAGCCCAGGGTCTCGGCCTGGCGTTCCACTCCGACCAGGCGCACGAATACGTCTTCGAGAGTCTCCGAGCCCTCGCGCAGCTCCGCCATGTCCGAATCGGCTACAAGCCTGCCATCGGAAATGATCGCGATGCGCGTGCACAAACGCTCCACGACTTCCAACACGTGCGAAGTCAGGAAAATCGTGGCGCCCTGCTGCACCTGACCAAGCAAGATCTCTTTCATCAGCCGCGCGCCGACGGCATCGACCCCCTCGAAGGGTTCGTCCATCAGGAATAGCTGCGGGCGGTGGATCAACGCCGCCGCCATCGCCGCCCTCTTTCGCATCCCCTTGGAGTACTCGTTGATGAGCTTCCGTGGCTGCGAGTCCAGCTCGAACAACGCCAGCAACTCCCGGGCGCGCTCGCGGGCGACGCCGCGGTCGAGCCCATACATCCGTCCAACAAATTCGATGAACTCGGCGCCGCTCAGGTGGTCGAACAGCAGCGACTCGTCCGGGACCAGCCCGATCCGCCCCTTGATCTCGACAGACGCCGATGGAACCGGCAATCCCAGCAGTTCGATCGATCCGGACGTCGGCGCCGCCAGCCCCATCAACATCCGGATCGTGGTGGTTTTTCCAGCACCGTTCGGGCCCAGGAATCCGAAAAAACACCCTCGCGGGACCTCAAACGACAGTCCATTGACCGCTGCCTTGGCCCCATAGACCTTGGTGAGATTGCGGACACGAATGGCCGGCGCACTCCCCACTCCGTCGGTCATCACTTCTTTATGATAACCGGCCCAGCCTGGCCGATATGTATTCCGGTGCCTACAACAGCGATTTCTCCGGAAGAGCTGGCCCTCAAGACGATCGGCCAGTTGCCACCGTTCTCACCCGTGCTGACCAAGCTCATGGGTTCACTCTCCAACGACGACGTCTCCTTCGGTGAGCTCGGCGATCTGGTCGAAAAGGACGCGGTTCTGGCCGGCAACGTCCTGCGCCTGGTGAACTCGGCCTATTATGCGCGCCGCGGCACCATCAGCTCCGTGCGGCACGCGGTGTCCCTGCTCGGGCTCTCCAAGCTCCGCAACATTGGCATGAGCCTGTCGGTGGCGCGCATGTGGAATAACCAGAAATGGGCCCCGGGCTGGATCCCGTCTCAATTCAACATTCACGGCGTGGCCGCCGCGATCATGACCGACCTGCTCGCTACCGTGATCCCCGGCGCCGAGTTCCCGGAGGGGGCCTTCACCGCGGGACTTCTTCAAAACTGCGGCATGCTGCTCATCGCGATGGGACTGCCCCACGAGTTCGCGGCGATCCGGACGATGCATATCGAGACCGGAAGACCATTGGAACTCTGCGAAGCGGAAATTGTCGGGACCACTCACGCCGAGCTTTCCGCCATCACCTGCCGCGAATGGGGACTGCCCGCCCCGATTGTCGCGGCCGTCCGGTCCCATCACGGCGCCGGTCTCACCCGCGGAAGCCTTGGCCAGTTGGTCCAGCACGCCTCCACCGTCACCGGACAATTGGGCATTGAGGTCCAGGAGTGGTGCCATCGCCAGGAGGGAGACCCGGAGGAGACGATCCGTAGCGCCGGTGTGCCAGACGGCTCTGACGCGATCCTGACAGGTTTCCAAAACGAGTTCGACGCGGTTTGCGGCTTCTTCAACTGAGAACTGGTCTTGCACGCAACGTAGCAGCCCTCGCGTCCGTCTGCTCGAATTGGTATAGTTTGGCAGAGATCACCATGCTGGCAAAACGATTGATCGCCGTTTCCGCCCTCGCCACGTTCGGCTACGTGCTGGCGCAACAGGGGCCTGACAACCGTTCCACTGAAACCGTCGCCAGACCCAGGAAGAAGGGATCCACCGCCCCGGCCGGCGACGCCAAAGCCGGTGAGGCCGCACCCGCGCCAACGGGAGACAAGATCCCGTCGAAGTTCGGCAAGAAGGCGGGTGACACAGCCCTGCCCGAAGGCGTGCCGACCTTCAAGAGTGATGTCACCACCGTCACCGTCGACGTCTCGGTGCTCGACAACAAAGGGCGCTTCATCCCCAACATCCCGCGCGGCAACTTCCGCATCCTCGAGGATGGAGTCCCCCAGCAGGTCTCCAATTTCTCGATGGGCGAGGCGCCCATGACGGTCTGCTTGGTGATCGAGTTCAGCAATCTCTTTCAGTTCTACTGGGGTGAGACCTGGTATCAGACCCTGACGGCATCCTACGGCTTCCTCGAGACATTGAAGAAGGACGACTACGTGGCGGTGGTCGCCTATGACCTGCGTCCCGAGATCCTGTCCGACTTCTCCACCGACAAGCGCGCCGCCTACGAGGCCATGCAGCGGCTCCGCATTGCCGCTTACTCGGAGTCGAACATGTTCGATGCGCTGGTGGACACCGCCGACCGCATGTCGGAAATCGAAGGCCGCAAAGCGATCGTGCTGATCGCCTCCGGCATTGACACCTTCAGCAAGCTCACCTTCGACAAGACGCGCCGTTCGCTCCAGACCGCCGGCGTGCCGATCTATTCCATCGGCCTCATGCAGGCCCTGCGCGAATGGTATGACGCACGCGGCGCCATGAGCTCCATCGACCGCCTGGACTTCCTGCAGGCCGACAACCAGCTCCGCACCTTCACCAAGGAAACCGGCGGCCAGGCCTTCTTCCCCCGGTTCTACGGCGAGTTCCCCGGGATCTTCGGCGCGATCTCGGAAGCCCTGCGCAACCAGTACTCGATCGGCTTCCAGCCGAGCAACACGGTCCGCGACGGCAAATTCCGCAAGCTTAAGGTTGAGCTCGTGGATCCGGCCACCGGCAAGCCGCTCCGCATCGTCGACGAGAAGAACAAGCCCATCAAGTACCAGGTGATCGCCAAGGCCGGCTACAACGCCCCGCGCGAGGTCGAATAGTCCGCATGCCAATATTGATCGCGGCTCCCACCCGGATCCCGGTTCCGGGCAACAAGCTCATCGACGAATATATCGGGCGCGTCAACTCCACGACCGCGCAGGCAAGTGTGGCACACATGCTGAGTCCCGCTGGCTGGTCCGAGCCGGGACAGACACCGGAATTCGACGAGTTTACGGTCGTGCTCCGCGGCGTCCTGCACGTGGAACATAAGGGAGGGGCTCTCGATGTCCGGGCCGGGCAGGCGGTCATCGCGGCCAAAGGAGAGTGGGTCCGCTACAGCACACCGGACCCGGAGGGAGCCGAATACATCGCGGTTTGCGTTCCCGCTTTCAGCATCGCCACCGTGAACCGGGACGAGTGAATCGCGCCTCCTCCCCGCAAAAGAACTTCCCCCCGACTTGCATTGGCCCGGCGGTTTGAGGCAAGCTATAGAGTTTTCCTCCCCTGCCGATGCGCGTTCGAGTCCTCTATCACGACCATTGCTTCGACGGCGCAGCCGCGGCTGCCTACTTCACGCGCTTCGCCCGTGAGAAATTCTATCCAACGGCGGAGTTCGCCTACACCGGGATGATGCACGAGCCGAACCAAAAGTTCGACCCTGCCCTCTTTGATGGCGACGAAAATGCGATCGTCGACTTCAAGTACGCCGCCAACCCGAAGCTCACCTGGTGGTTCGACCACCACCAAAGCGCGTTCCTCTCACCAGAGGACCACGACCACTACCGCGGTACCGGCTCCCCGCACCACTTCTTCGACCCCGGCTACCGCTCGTGCACCAAGTTCATCAGCCACATTACCCGCGACCGCTTTGGATTCACCGCGCCGGATCTCGACGACCTGGTCCACTGGGCCGACATCATTGATGGAGCCCAATACGCCGACGCCCGCGAAGCGGTCGAAATCGCCATGCCCGCCACCAAGCTGGTGCTGGTGATCGAGGGAGCCAAGGGTTCCGGCGCCGTGCAGCGGATGATCGAGCTGATGCAGCATCAACCGCTCGACCGCATTGCCGCCGACCCCGGGATCCAGGAACACTTCGTGCCCCTCTACGAGCAGCACCTGCGGATGATCCAGGTGATCCGCGAGCGCAGCCGCGCCTCCGGCGGGGTCGTGTTCTTCGATCTGGTCGACCTGGGCATCGAAGGCTACAACAAGTTCATCCCCTACTACCTGCATCCGGAGAGTACCTATACCGTGTCGGTCCTGTTGGCGACCTTCCGGACGAAGATCTCGGTGGGATCCAATCCCTGGGTGGCTGGTCCGCTGCGCCATAACCTGGCTTCGATCTGCGAGCGCTATGGAGGAGGCGGCCACCCGCGGGTCGGCGCCATCAGCCTGCCCAAGGGCGCTGTCGACGACGCTCGCCGGATCGCTGCGGAAATCGTCACCGAGCTCGGGGCCTGACCATTTCCGTTTTGCTCGAAAATAAGCATCCCTTTTATTTTCAAGCACTTTCGTCTCTCCTTCCCTCCAAACCCGTTTTGCTCGAAAATGAACCTGCTCACGTCCAGAAGGGTACGTAGCGCGAATACCGCCTCGACTGGTACCCGGCACTGTCGATTCGAATCAGCTTCGCTTCAACCGCATCGGCAATGATTCTGGACGCC
>Ga0194132_10005050_pt1 | contig 21872 bp, 19 predicted proteins | sample TA2KigOf80mmetaG_FD_148612 | JGI IMG/M metagenome (GOLD analysis project Ga0194132, IMG submission 148612) | Freshwater microbial communities from Lake Tanganyika, Tanzania - TA2015054 Kigoma Offshore 80m | ecosystem: Environmental > Aquatic > Freshwater > Lake | place: Tanzania: Lake... | reverse complement strand
CACCTGGTGGACGCCGCGAGCGCGCCGTTCGGCAATTTCGACCTCGTGCAGCTCGCGGGTCTCGTGGACGGCGAGTGGCCCGAGCGGCCCCGCCGCAACGTCTTCTACTCGCCGTCGATTCTGCGCGAGCTGGGATGGCCGGCTGAATCCGAGCGTCTCGACCGCGCGCGCGGCACGTTCCGGGATCTGCTGCGCCTGCCGTCGGCGGCCCTGGTCGTGTCGACGTTCACGCTCGAGAACGACGCGATGGTCGCCGCGTCGAGTCTCGTGGACGAAGTGGACGCCGCCGGGCTGCAGGCGGTGGAGCACGAGACGTCGCGCGTGCTCGTCTTCGAGTACGAGCGGCTCGCCTTTGGCGACGCGCCACCCGCCGCCGCTGCACCTTTCACCGGCGGCCGAACGGTGGAGCCGCCGAAGGCCTTCTCGCTGAGCGGGCTGGAACGCTATCAGGATTGCCCGTTCAAGTACTTCGCCGCCGACCTCCTGCGCCTCGAGGACCTGCCCGAGGACGAGGGCGCGCTGTCGCCCCGCGCGCGCGGAAGGTTCATTCACGAGGTCTTCGAGCGGTTCTTCGAGGAATGGGGTGCGCGCGCCGTCACGCCGGAGGGGCTGGACGAGGCGCGCGCCGTGTTCGAGGCGGTGGCGGCGGACATGCTCGCGCAGCTCCCGGAGGCCGACGCCGGGCTGGAGCGCGCGCGGCTGTTCGGGTCCGCGATCTCGACCGGCATGGTGGACGTCGTCCTCGGCCTGGAGGCCGCCCGCGACTCCGAGGTGGAGGAGCGGTGGCTCGAGTTTCGCCTCGAAGGGGAGTTCTCGCTGGGCGCGTCGGGTCGCGCCGTGGCGCTCAGGGGCGTCGCGGATCGCATCGACCTGCTGGCCGGCAACCGCCTGCGCGTCGTGGACTACAAGTCCGGGTACCCGCCGAACCCGAGGCGCGCGCTGCAGGTGCCGATCTACGCGCTCTGCGCGAAGGAGCGGCTGGAGGCGCGTGACGGCCGGCCCTGGCAGGTAGAGGAGGCCGCCTACATCGCGTTCTCCGGCAAGCGTGCGTTCGTGCCGGTCATCCGCAGCGGCGCCGCCGACGCGGAGGCCACGCTGACCGCCGCCCGCGACCGGGTGTTTGCGGCGGCGGACGCCATCGGCCGCGCGGAGTTCCCCGTGCGGCCGCACGATCCGGTGATGTGCAGCTACTGCGCGTATCCGTCGGTGTGCCGCAAGGACTACGTGGGCGATGACTAGCGGACGGCTGCCGTTCGACGAGGAGGCGATGGCGGCAGGGGCGACGCATGCGTCGCCCGTCGAATCGCGGATCGACGCGCGCGATCGCGCGGGGCGCGAGCGGGCGGTGGATCCGCGGTTCAACGTCGCGCTCGAGGCGTCGGCCGGCACGGGCAAGACGCGCGTTCTGGTCGACCGCTACGTGAACCTGCTGCGCGCCGGCGTCGATCCGCGCCACATCCTGGCCATCACGTTCACGCGCAAGGCGGCCGCCGAGATGCGCGACCGCATCATGGCGACGCTGCGGACCGCCGCCGAGCGCGGCGACATCACGCCCGCGCGCTGGCGTGAGCTCCGCGATCGGACCGCCGACATCACGATCAGCACGATCGACGCGTTCTGCCTGTCGCTGCTGCGCGAGTTTCCGCTCGAAGCCGACCTCGATCCGGGCTTCTCGGTCGCCGACGACACCGAGGTGCCGCGGCTCGTGGACGAATCGCTGGATCGCGCGCTCCGGATCTGCCGCGCGACGGCGCGGGAGGACGAGCACGTCGCGCTCGTCTTCGCGCAGCTCGGCGAGCGGCGCGCGCGGGCGGGACTCGCCGCGCTGCTCAACCGGCGGCTGGTCGCGCCGCGGGTGCTCTCGCGGTTTCTCGCGCGCGGGCCATCGGACCTGACGGTCCAGGACGCGGCCCGGCGGGCGGCCACCGCCATGCACGCGCTCTTCGACCACATGCGCGGCGGCGTCGAGCGCTTCACGTCCACGGGCCCGCTCGAGGCGCCGTTTGCCGTGCTCGTGCAGCGGCTCCGCCAGGTTCGCACCGGGCTCGAGGGCGCGGCGCCGCTCGACCCCGCGGCCGCGCAGGCGATGTTCGCGCGGGTCCGCGATCACTTCCTCACGCAGGAAGGTACGCCGCGCTCCAAGTCGCCGTACGCCAGGGGCTCGTTCGCGTGCGAAGCGGACTGGAAGGTGCATCGCGAGCTGGTGGTCGAGCATGCACCGGCGGTGCGTGAGGTGCTGGCTGCCTACCGCCGCGACCTGAACGTGCTGGTGTCGCGCGGCATCTGGCGCATGTACCGGATCGCGGAATCCGAGTACCGCCGCACGCTCGACGCGCACGCGGTGCTCGACTTCGCCGACCTCCTGCTGCGGGCGCTCGACCTGCTCAAGCAGATGGAGGAGTTCGCGCAGAGCCGCTACCGCCTGGAGTCGCGCTACCACCACGTGCTCGTGGACGAGTTCCAGGACACGAGCCGCGCGCAGTGGGAGCTCGTCGCCCTGCTCATCGCCTCCTGGGGCGAGGGCGAAGGGCTCGCCTCCACCGGGCCGCTCCAGCCCTCCGTCTTCATCGTCGGCGACCGCAAGCAGTCGATCTATGGCTTCCGCGACGCCGACGTCTCGGTGATCGGCGAGGCCGCGCGCCACATCGGCAGCCTCCGGCAGGGAGGCGACGTGCGCCGGTCGATTTCACGGAGCTTCCGCTCGGTGCCCGCGCTCCTGTCGTTCGTGAACGACCTGTGTCACGACATCCAGAAGGCGCCGGGTCGCGGCGACGCGTTCCGGTACGAGGAGGAAGACCGGTTTCCGGTGACGAGGGATGAGTCCGCGGCGCTCGGGATCGTGGCTGCCGACACGCCCGAGGGCTGCGCCGAGCGGACAGCCGCTGAGATCGCGCGTCTGCTCGAGGCGCGCGTGACCGTGCGCGATCGCCAGACCGGCGTGCCGCGGCCGGTCCGCGCTGGCGACATCGCGATCCTGTTCCGCACCCGCGAGAGCCACCGCGAGTACGAGTCGGCGCTTGCCGCGCGCGGCATCCAGACCTACGTCTACAAGGGGCTCGGGTTCTTCGACGCGGATGAGATCAAGGACGTCCTCGCGCTGCTCTGGTACCTGGCGGACCCGGGCTCGAACCTGCGCGCCGCCGCGCTGATGCGCTCGCGGTTCTTCAACGTGCCGGACGAGGATCTCCGTCGCCTGGCGCCGCGGCTGGCCGACGCGCTGCTGCCGCTGACGGCGCAGTGGCGGTCGCTGGTGGACCGGCTGCCGCCGGCGGAGCTGCTCGACGTGGTGCTGGACGAATCCGGCTATGGTGCGCAGCTTCGCGGGGCGCGGTTCCAGCAGGCGCGCGAGAACCTCAAGAAGATGCGCGCGCTCGTCCGCCGCATCCAGAATCGCGGGTATGCGACGCTCGGCCGCATCGCGGGCCACCTGGACCGGCTTGCCGTCGGCGACGAATCCAACGCGGTCATCGACGCGCTCGACGCGGTCAACCTGATGACCGTGCACGCCGCCAAGGGCCTGGAGTTTCCCATCGTCTTTGTCGTCAACCTCGCGCGCGGCACCGGCAACCGCCGCGATCCGATTCGCGTGGCGGCGGATCCGGCGGGCGACGCGGCGTCGGTGGCCGTCGGGGACTTCATCTCGGAGGCCGACGAGGACGCGCAGGCGCGGGAGCAGGAAGAGACCAAGCGATTGCTCTATGTCGCGCTCACGCGTGCGCGGGATCGCCTGTATCTCGGCTCGGCGCTGAAGGACGGGCGCATGCAGCCGGGCCGCGGCAGCCTGGCGGAGGTGCTGCCGATCTCCCTTCTCGATCAATTCACGCCGGCGATGGCGGGGGCGGGTCCCGTCGCGTGGCGCGCCTCGTCTGGGACGGTTCATGCGTTCGAGACCGTCGCTGGTCTACGGGCGACGCATGCGCCGCCCCTACCGGAACCGCCGAGCGCAACGCTCCATGCCGACTTCGAGCCGCTCACCGATGCTGCTCCGCAACGGGTCTCCGCCTCCGACGTCGTAGGGCGCCCCTTTATGGGGCGCCAGGGTGACGGACGCTCCGATCAGCTCATCGGCACGCTCGTTCATCGGCTGCTGCAACGCTTCGGGTTCGAGACCTCCACAGTAGACCCCGCAGCGGTACGCGGGATGCTCCGGGCCGAAGAGATGGCCGGCGACGATCCGGCGGCGTACCTCGAGCGGGCGCTGGCGGCGTATCAGGCGCTCTGCGCGCAGCTCGACGTGCGCGCGCTGTACCACAGCGGCGAGCGCCTGCACGAGGTACCGTTCACGATGCATGAGGGCGGCCGCTTCCTGCGCGGCTCGATTGACTGCCTCGTCCGCACCGCGCCCGACCGCCTGACCGTCCTCGAGTTCAAGACAGGCCGTCCACGCGACGAGCACCGCGCACAGGTCGAGCTCTATCGCGAGGCCGCTTCGCGCCTGTTTCCCGGCTGCACGGTGGACGCACGCCTCGTCTACGCCGGCGAGGCCGCCCTCTCATGATGATGACGGTCGGACACTCGACGCGATCGGCCGCAGAGTTTCTCGCGCTGCTCGAGGCGCACGGCGTCACCGGGGTCGCCGACGTCATGTGCGCCGAGTCGAAATGGTGGCAATGTCACCGCCAGCTCATCGCCGACGCGCTGGTGGCCCGCGGCATCGAAGTGCGTCATATCCTGTCCGCGGGGGAGGCCCCGGCCCACCAGCTCACGCCCTTCGCGCGGCAGGAGGGGCAAGAACTGACCTATCCAGGGCTGATCTGAGGGCAAAAAACGCCAAAAAACCGCCCAGCTGGTGCATTTCTGCATTGCGCCGCGCGGAATCCATCTCCTACAATCGAAATCGAGGGCGCGCGGTTCGCGTCTTCAGGGAGCAGGTATTTGACGACCAAAGAGGAGACGCGCGTGGCACTGACGTGTCCGAACTGCGGAAACGACCAGAACTTCCTGGTGAAGACGCTGCAGATGCACGTCGTCCACCTGGACGATTCGCGGGTCGAAGTGTCCGAGGAAGGGCGGCCGCAGGTGCTCGAAGTGCTGTGCGACGAATGCGAGAAAGAGCTCAGCATCGACGAGATGGACGATGCGATTCGGAAGGAACTGCTGCTGACGCTCGGCGCGCGCTGAATCTACCGGAACGCCTTCACGGCGTTCCTTGGTGTCTACCGGAACGCCTTGGCGGCGTTCCCTGGTAGGCGCCTTCTTCGAATCTACTCTTCGCTCTCCTCGAAGTAATCGCACTCCGGGCAGACCCACTCCCGATACTTCGTCGCCTTCGTCTGAGGCGTGCCGGGCACGCGCTCGACGATCTCGCGCTCGCGCAGTCGCATCGCCTCGCCGCACATCGGACACTCCCGCTCGGGCATTGACTTCTCCCTGTGCGACCCCTATGGTACCAGCAGTTCATGAGGGGTCACACCTTCCGTCCGCACGGATCCGGCGCCGCAGTCGCCGCGGGCATCGAGATCGCGCCCGACGCGAGCTGCTTCGCCGATGAAGTCGTCGTCGACTTCCCGTCGGTGGCGCCGGCGGTCGATCGGATGCGCAACGCGTTCCTCGCCGACGAGCGCGGCGCGTCGCTGAGGGCGGCGATCCGCCTGTCGGCGCGCGAGGCGCGCACCGGCGCGACCGTGCCGCTCGAGGTCCCCGTGCGCTGCACGTGCCGCGACTGCGGCGGCCGCGGCGGGACGTGGGCCGAGCGCTGCCAGCCGTGCGCGGGCAGCGGCACGCGGATGCTGCGGCACCTGCTGCAGGTGTCGGTTCCCGCCGGCGTGCTCGACGGCACGCGCTTCTATTTCACCGTTACTCCCCGCCAGGATCCCCCGACGCGCATCGAGCTGCACGTGCTCGTGGCGTAGTGGAGCGTCACGCACGCCTGCTGGGCATCCTCGCCGCGCTGTGGGGCGCGCTGGCGATGCTGGTCGGCGTGTCGATGCTGCTGCTCGCCGCCGGCGCGCTGGTGATGCTGTTCGGGCCCGACGCCCAGATCGTCGGGTTCGCGGCGGGGCTGACGGCGGCCGCCTTTGCCGTCATCGGCGTCTTCTCGCTCGTCTGGGGCGTGGCCCACGTGTGGGCGGCGTCGCTCCTGCGGAAGCGGCGGCCGCTCGGCCGTGTGCTCATGCTCGGGCTGGCGGTGGTGAACCTGCTCGTGCTGCCGTTCGGCACCGCGCTGGGCGCCTACGCGCTGTGGGTGCTCCTCACCAACGAGGGGCGCCGGCTGTTTGAATAGAATGAGTGGGATGTTCTCCTCGACACCAGACCGCGAGGGGGTGCTGCAGTCGCTCCGCGCCGTGGTCGACCCTGATCTCCGTAAGGACATCGTGACGCTCGGCTTCGTGAAGGACCTCACGATCGAGCGCGGGCGTGTCGCCTTCGCGATCGAGCTCACCACCCCCGCCTGCCCCGTGAAGGACCAGCTGCGTGCGCAGGCGGTGGCGGCTGTCAGCGCGGTGCCCGGCGTCACCGGCGTGGACGTGCAGATGACGGCGAACGTGCGCGCCGTCTCCGCTCCGGAAACCGGGCGGCCCGCGGCGCCGGGCGTGAAGAACGTCATCGCCGTCGGCGCCGGGAAGGGCGGAGTGGGGAAGACGACGGTTGCCGTGAACCTTGCGCTCGCACTGGCGAAGTGCGGCGGCCGCGTCGGCATCCTCGACGGTGACATCTACGGCCCGAACGTGCCGATCATGCTCGGCCTCACCGACCAGCAGCTGGCCACCGACGGCCAGCGCATCGTGCCCGCGGAGAAGCACGGCCTGCAGGTGGTGTCGATCGGGTTCCTCACCGGCGAGGACGCCGCGGTCATCTGGCGCGGGCCGATGCTCCACGGCGCCATCCAGCAGTTCTTCCGCGACGTGGCCTGGCGCGACCTCGATTACCTGATCGTGGACATGCCGCCGGGCACGGGCGACGTTGCGTTGAGCCTGAGCCAGACCGTCCCCGTCGCCGGCGCCGTGCTCGTCACCACCCCGCAGCAGGTGTCGCTCGCGGACACGCGCCGCGCCGTGCGCATGTATCAGAAGCTCAACATCCCGCCGATTGGCATCGTCGAGAACATGAGCTACTACGCGTGCCCCAACTGCCACCACGAGGCCGACATCTTCGGACACGGCGGCGGACAGACGCTGGCGGAGTCGGCCGGCGTGCCGTTTCTCGGCCGGCTGCCGATCTACCAGCCGATTCGCGAGGGCAGCGATAGCGGCGTGCCGCTCGTCGTGAGCGAGCCGGAGTCCACGGCCGCGCGCGCGTTCATGGCGCTGGCCGAGCGGACGGCGGCGGCAGTCGCCGTCGCCGCCCATCAGACCGCCGAAGCGAACAAGGGCAAGATTCCGCTTATCCCCGTTCGCTGAACGGGCGCGTCATCAGAATCGCGTCGTCAGCGCGGCGCGCACACCGCGGGGCGAGCCCGGCGCGATGTTGTTGTTGTTGTGCGCCGCCCAGAAGTAGTGCTCGTCGAACAGGTTCTCGACGTTCACGTGCAGGCGCAGACGAGGATTGATCGTGGCGAACACCGCCGCGTCGACGCGGGCGTACGCCGGCAGCACGACCAGATTGTCCGTCGCCACGAACCTGTCGCTCTGCGAGATCACGCCGAGCCCGACGCCCCAGACGCGGGAGACGTCGTACTTGTTCCAGATCGAGAACGAATGGCGCGGCACCTGCGCCAGCCGTGCGCCGGCAACGACGGCCGCCGACAGTGATCGTGTGATCTCCCCATCCTGGTACGCATAGCCACCCAACATCGTCCAGCGGCTGCTCAGGCTGCCACTCAACTCGAGCTCCAGGCCTGACGTCCGCTCGGCGTCAACGAGATGGGACAACGTCGGGTTCACCGCGTCGCGAACGACGACGTTGCCGTGATCGAGGCGATACACGACCGCCGTCAGCGAGAGTGCCGGAGCCATCTCCCACTTGGCGCCGATCTCGCGGTTGCGGAACACCTCGGGCTCCAGCGCCTGGGTGCCGAGCGACAGCGACGACAGTTGTTCGCCGGCGCGCGGCAGGTACGACCGCGAGTAGCTGGCGTAGAGCGACACCGGCGTCACCGGCTTGAAGACGAGCGCGACACGCGGCGAGACGAGGTCGTCGGTGCTCGCAAACTGCGCGCCGTTGCGGTTGTCGATGAAGTCCACGTCGAACCGGTCGTACCGCACGCCGACAATCGCCTGCACGTGCCGCGACAGCGCGATCTGATCCTGTGCGTAGACTCCCGCGGCCGTCGCGACGCCGTGATTGTCCTGCTCGCGCGCCGACGACCGGAATTCGACGGGCAGCGAGGTGGTCGGATTGGCAATCGGCAGCGTGACGGACGTGGCTGCGGCGCCGACCGAGGGGAAGAAGCCGGTGAGACGGAGGTTATCGGTCACCTGACGCGCGACTTCCACGCCCGCCAGCAGCTGATGCTCGATCCGGCCCGTCGCCGCGGTGAACGTGAGATCGGTCTGGTTGAACACGTTCCGGCGATCCGTGCCGCTGTTGTAGGCCGTGAGCGCGAAGGTCGTGCGCGCCGCGTTCACGCCGCCGGGAACCGTGTTCTGGTAATACTTGTCGTAATCGGCAACCCTGAGGTGGTTGCGCAGCGTGAAGCGGTCGCTGACGCGGTGTTCGACGCTCGCCGATCCCGCATTGAGCGTAAGCCGCGACTCGTTGGCGTCGATATTGCCGAAGACGGTCTCGCGGTCCACGTCGAGTGGCCGGCCGGCAAACGACGGCACGCCGCGGTCGTTCGTCCTTTCGTCGTGAAAGAACTCGTAGCCGGCGCGGAGGGTCGTGCGCGGCCCGATGGCGAAGGCAACGGTCGGGTTGAGTCCATAGCGGTCCAGGTGACCCCCGCCTCGGTACGTCTCCGACCCCTCGAAGACGCCGGTGAGCCGTGCGGCGATGGTGCTGCTGAAGGCGTGACCGAGATCGGCAGCCACACGCCGATGTTCCCACGATCCACCCTGGACCACGACCTCTCGTGCCGGCATCCAGTCCGCCTGCCGCGTCACGCGGTTGATGACGCCGCCGACGCCGCCCCGCCCGAACACCATGCCGTTGGGCCCCTTCAGCACCTCCACACGCTCGACGTTGTAGAGGTCACGCAGGTACTGCGTGTCGTCGCGGATGCCATCGACGAAGAAGTCCGACGTCGACGTGTTGCCGCGGAAGATTGGCGCGTCGCGATGTCCTTCACCCTGCGCCATGCCGACACCCGGCACGTAATTCACCACGTCGGCCATGCTGCTCATCGTCTGATCGGCAATCAGATCGCGCGAGATCACGGTGACGGCTTGCGGCACATCGCGCAGCGGCGTGTCGGTCCTCGTCGCCGTCCGCGTCCGCAACGCCGTGGTCGCGGGCGCGCGCACGGTCACCTCCTCGACCACGTTGCCCGGCGACAGGACGACGCGGACGTCGGTCCGGCCGACGTCGACGGTGATCGTGCGCGTCGCGAAGCCGTCAAAACTCACGGTCAGCGTCGCCGCACCGGCCGGCAGCTGATCGAAGGCGAACGTGCCGGTCGCGGTGGTGACCGTGGTGCGCTCGCCGGCGGACGTTCTGGCCACCACGCTGGCGCCGGTGACGACGCCGCCCATCGAGTCCACCACGAGGCCGCTGACCGTTCGTGCCGCCGGGGCCTGCGCGTACGTCGTTGCCGCGCTGACGGCCAGCACGATCATCCACGCCAGAACGGCCCCTTTCCCCCACGCCGCGTTCGTCATGACGTCGTCGCCTCCCCGAAAAGATTGAGATTGAGTCTCACTTTCAATTCGTGGAGAATATCTCCCGGCCGGATGACTCGTCAAGCGGAAAGGGTCCTGCGTTGACGAGCCGTCGCGGCGGCCCGTATGCTGGCGCGACCCGAAGTAAGACTTGATCTCATTTCCAGAATGACTGATGTGGGCTCCGTTCTCGACGCCGCACCACCCGTCTCGCCGCACGCGCTCGCCCGCACGCCCATGGTGACGCTCGACGCCGTGACGCACCGGTACGGCGACCGTACCGCCGTCGAGGACGTGTCGCTGCAGGTCACGACGGGTGAGATTCTCGGGCTGCTCGGACCGTCCGGCTCGGGCAAGTCAACGCTCTTGCGGCTGATTGCGGGAATCGATCGTCCCTCGCAGGGTCGCGTTCATCTCGACGGCGCGGAGGTGGCGGGACCGAACCGCTTCATGGAGGCGGAGCAGCGCCGCGTCGGGATGGTGTTTCAGGATTACGCGCTGTTTCCACACCTGACGGTGGCGGCCAACGTCGCGTTCGGCCTGCGCGGGCGGACGGCCGCCGAGATGCGCCAGATCACCACCACGCTGCTCGACCGCGTCGGCCTGGCAGGGTTCGAGCGGCGCTACCCGCACACACTGTCCGGCGGTGAGCGGCAGCGCGTCGCGGTTGCGCGTGCGCTCGCGCCCGCCCCGCGTGTGCTCCTCATGGACGAGCCCTTCTCGAGTCTGGATGCCCGGCTCCGCGACCGCGTTCGTCAAGACACGATTGAGCTCCTCCGCGAGCTGCGCACGACGACGATCATCGTCACGCATGACGCCGGTGAGGCCGTCCGGGTTGCGGATCGCCTCGCGCTGCTGCGCGCGGGCCGTCTGCTGCAGAGCGGCTCGGCGGAAGAGCTGTACGTGTGCCCGACGACCGCGTTCGCGGCGCGGCTGTTTGGCGAAATGAACGAAATCGACGCGTCGTGCCGGGATGGCCTGGTGGCGACTCGGGTCGGCACGTTTCCGGCACCGCACGGCGTGGAAGATGGGCCGGTGCGCGTATGCATCCGCCCCCAGCACCTGCGGATCTCGGCGCATCCGACCGGGGTCGCCGGCACGGTGGTCGCCTATGAGTTCCTTGGCGAACGCCACCGAGTCGTGGTCGCCACGCCGGATCTGCCGGCGCCTCTGGTGGCGCATGTGGCGGGCACGGTCCGCGTCCGGCCCGGCGACCGCGTGCACCTCGCCGTGAATCCTTCTGACGTCATCGTCGTCGCCGACGATGGGCAATAGTGTCGCTTCTTCAGTGGAGACCGATATGTCACAGACACTCACCATGGTCATGCGCGCCGCGGCGCTGGTGTGCCTCGCCAGCGTCGTCGCCAGCCCGGCGCGCGCGCAGGAAATCAACCTGTACACGGCGCGTGAGCCCGGCCTCATACAGCCGCTGATCGAGTCGTTCACCAAATCGACGGGCATCAAGGTGAACACGGTCTTTGTGACGGCGGGTCTCGCCGAGCGCGTGGCGGCGGAAGGGACGCGTTCGCCGGCCGACGTGCTCATGACGGTGGACATCGGCGCGCTCGTCGACCTCGTGGACAAGGGGCTGACGCAGCCGGTGCGATCGGCAGTGCTCGAATCGGCCATTCCTGCGAATCTGCGCGCGAGTGATGGATCGTGGTTCGCCTTGTCGCTGCGCGCCCGCGTGATGTACGTGGACAAGGATCTGAATGTCTCGTCGCTCACCTACGAACAGCTGTCCGATCCGATGTGGAAAGGACGGGTGTGCAACCGCGCCGGGCAGCACCCGTACAACACGGCACTCGTTGCCGCCTACATCGCGCACCACGGGGAGGCACAGGCAGAAGCGTGGCTGCGCGGCATGAAGGCCGGGCTGGCGCGGGCCGCCACCGGCGGCGATCGTGACGGCGCGCGCGACATCATGGGCGGGATCTGCGACATCGCCATCGGCAACTCGTATTACGTCGGACTGATGCGCGGCGGCGCCGGCGGTCCCGAGCAGCAGAAGTGGGGCTCCGCCATCAAGGTCGTGCTGCCGACATTCGCCGGCGGCGGCACGCACGTCAACATCTCCGGCGCGGCGATCGCGCGCAACGCCCCGAACAAGGCGGCGGCGATCCGCTTCCTCGAGTACCTCGTCTCGGACGCGGCGCAGAAGATCTACGCCGAGGCGAACTTCGAGTATCCGGTGAAGGCCGGCGCGGCCATCCATCCAATCATCAGCGCGCTGGGGCCGCTGAAAGTGGACTCGATTTCGCTGACCGAGGTGGCACGCCAGCGTGCCGCCGCGAGCCGTCTGGTCGACAAGGTCGGCTACGACCGCTGATTCGCCGCGAGCGAACCGGAGGCCCCGCCAGCCGATCTTCAACGGCTGGCTCGGCGCCTCTGGTCTGCTCGCGCTCCTTGTCATGGCGCCGATTGGCGCCCTTGCCGTCACCGCGTCGGCAGGGTCTCCGGGCCTGTGGCAGGAACTCCTCGCGTACGTGCTGCCGGCGGCGCTCCGCGACACGCTCGTGCTGCTCGTCGGCGTCGCGCTGCTGGCGGGTGGGATCGGGACGGGCACCGCGTGGCTCGTGACGGCGTACGAGTTTCCGGGCCGCCGTATCGCCGACTGGGCGCTGCTGCTGCCGCTGGCGGTACCGACCTACATCGTCGCGTTTGCCTATCTCGATCTGCTGCACCCCATAGGCCCGGTGCAGACGGCGATCCGGGCGCTGCTCGGGATCGAGAGCCCTCGTGACTTCCGCCTGCCTGACATCCGCTCCATGACGGGCTGCACGATTCTGCTCGGCTTCGTGCTGTACCCCTACGTGTACCTCACGACGCGCGCCATCTTCCTGATGCAGAGCGCAAATCTGATGGATGCGGCGCGGACGCTCGGCGTTGGCCGCTGGTCGATGTTCATTCGTGTGGGGCTGCCGCTCGCGCGGCCGGCCATTGCCGTGGGGCTCAGCCTGGCGCTGCTCGAGGCGCTCAACGACATCGGGGCGGCCGAGTTTCTTGGCGTGCGCACGCTCACGGTCTCCATCTACACGACATGGGTGACGCGGTCGGACCTGCCGGGTGCGGCTCAGATCTCGCTGGCACTGGTCACGCTGGCGCTGGCGCTGCTCGCCATTGAGCGCTACGCCCGTCGCCAACGCCGGTACGCCAATGACGCCCAGCAGCCGCGACCGGCCGTGCCGCGGCGGCTGCGAGGGTTGGGGGCCGCTGGCGCGCTCGCCGCTTGCGCCGTATCGGTCGGCATCGGCTTCCTGATTCCGTTCGTGCATCTCGCCAATCAAGCGCGCATGCGTATAGGCTTCGCCGGCCTGTCGCCGGCAGTCGTGTCGGAGACGCTGAGTACGGTCACGCTCGCGCTAATCGCCACGGCAATCACCGTCGGCGCCGGTCTTGTCGTGGCCTACGCGGCCCACGTGAGTCGCGGCCGGACGGCCTCCCGGCTGCGCGGAGCGGCGTCGATCGGGTACGCGGTACCTGGAACCGTCCTGGCCATCGGTGTCCTTCCGATCGTCACGGGCATCGAGGCGCTCACCGATGACGCCGCGCGGCGCCTGCTCGGCGCCTCCACCGGACTCTTCATGATCGGCAGCGGATCGGCACTCGTCTACGCGTACGGCGCGCGGTTCCTGGCACTCGCGGCCGGCGCGCTCGAGGCCGGCTTCAGTCGCATATCGCCGTCGCTCGACGCCGCCGCGCGCACCTTGGGCGAGGGCGCGGGCGGGCGGTTGTGGCGAATCCATTTACCGCTCGTCAGGCCGGCGGCGGCGACGGCGGCGCTCCTGGTATTCGTCGACGTCATGAAGGAGCTGCCCGCCACGCTGATCCTGCGGCCGCTGGGCGTCGAAACCCTTGCCACGCACCTGTACGGCGAGGCGGTGCGCGGCACGTACGAGGACGCCGCCATTGCCGCGCTACTGATCGTCGTCGCGGGACTGATGCCGGTGGTGATGCTGGCGCGCGTGAGCCGTGCACGCGCGGCTGACGTGGACAGCCTGCTCTAGCCCGGCAGCCGGGCCGTTGACGTGCGCTACGATCGGGTCGTGTCCGCCGCCCTGCCGTTTGCCAAGCGCACGCTCGCGAACGGCCTTGATGTCATCGTGCACGAGGACCATCACGTCCCCGTCGTCGCCGTCAACATCTGGTACCACGTCGGCTCGAAGGACGAGCGGCCCGGCAGCACCGGCTTCGCCCACCTCTTCGAGCACCTGATGTTCGAAGGCTCCGAGCATCACCACGCCGGCTACTTCCAGCCGCTGCAGCAGGCGGGCGGGCTCGTCAACGGTTCGACCAACACCGACCGGACCAACTACTGGGAGGTCGTGCCGACGAGCGCCCTGGAACTGGCGCTGTGGATGGAATCCGATCGCATGGGCTACCTGCTTCCGGCGGTGACGAGCGAGCGCTTCGAGACGCAGCGCGACGTCGTGCTGAACGAGCGGCGGCAGAACTACGAGAACCGCCCGTACGGGATGGCGATGATGGCCCTGCTCGCGGCGCTCTTCCCACCCGGCCACCCGTATCACTGGATGACGATCGGCGACGCCGCGGATCTGCGCGCGATGCGGCTCGAGGACGTGCACGCCTTCTTCCGCGCGTACTACCATCCGGCGAACGCCTCGCTCGCCCTGGCGGGCGACATCGACTCCGCGCGGGCGTTCGCGCTCGCCGAGCAGTACTTCGGCGACCTGCCGGCAGGCGAGCGGCCGCCGCACGTCACCGCCTCGGCCTCGCTGGCGCGCGAGGCGCGCACCATGCTCGAGGACCGCGTCGAGATGCCGCGCCTCTACATGGCCTGGCATTCCCCGGCCATGTTCGACGAGGGTGATGCGGAGATGGATCTCGTCGGCGATCTGCTGGGCAGCGGCAAGACGTCGCGTCTGTACAAGACGCTCGTGTACGACCAGCGCCTCGCGCTCGATGTCTCCGCGTACCAGAATTCGCGCGAGCTCAGCAGCTTCTTCCTGCTGGCGGTGACCGCCGCGCCGGGGCAGTCGCTGACCGACATTGCCACGGTGGTGGACTCCGAGCTGCAGCGGCTCGCCGAGGACGGCCCGACCGTGGCGGAGATGGAACGGGCGGCGGCGCAGGTCGAGTCCCACTTCCTCTACCGCCTGCAGAGCGTCGGCGGCTTCGGCGGGAAGTCCGACCAGCTCAACGCCTACAACGTGCTGCGCGGCAACCCGGCGTACTTTGCCGAGGACCTCGAACGTTACCGGCGCGCGACGCCCGACGGCGTGCGCGACACGGCGCGCCGGGTGCTCCGGTTCGATCGGCGCGTGCTGCTGAGCGTCGTGCCGCGCGGGCAGCAGGCGCTGGCGCTCTCCGGCTCCGAGCTCGTGCCGGTCGCCTGATGCGCGCGGATCGTTCCCGGCTGCCCCGCATCGGACCCGACCCGGCCTTTGCCTTCCCGGAGATCGTCAGGCACACGCTCGGGAACGGTCTGCAGGTGCGCACCGTCGAACATACGACGGTCCCGGTGGTCACCTTCGTCCTGCTCGTCGACGGCGGCGCGGCCGGCGATCCGCGAGGCCGGGAAGGGCTGGCGGCCATCACCGCGGACATGGTGGACGAGGGCACCGGCGGGCTGACGGCCATCGACGTGTCGGACGCGCTGGCGCGGCTCGGGGCCGTGTATGACGCGGACGTCGGCGCCGATGCCACCACCTTCATGCTGATGACGCTCTCTCGGTTCGCGGCTCGCGGTGCCACGCTGCTCGCGGACCTGGTGACGCGTCCGGCGCTCACCGAGCCGGACTTCAGCCGCGTGCGCCAGTTGCGGCTGGATCGCCTGAAGCAGATGAAGGATCTGGCGCCGGCGGTGGCCGAGCGCACGTTCCTGCGGTTGATGTACGGCGACCACCCGTACGGACACCTCGCCATCGGCACGGCGGACGCGGTGGGCGCAACGTCGCGCGACGAGGTGGAGGCCTTTCATCGGCGCACGTTCCGCCCGCGCGCTGCGACCCTCGTCGTGGCGGGAGCGCACACGCATGCCGAGCTCCTCGACATCGCGGATCGTGCGTTCGGCGCCTGGCCGGACGAGGGCGGTGAGACGCCGTTGCCGCACGCCCCGATCGGCAACGGCGCACGGCCGGGCGCGCGGATCGTGATCGTGCCGCGCGAAGGCGCCGCGCAGTCGGAGATGCGCATCGGCCACCTCGCCGTGGCGCGCAATACGCCGTCCTACCACGCGCTGCTCGTGATGAACGCGGTGCTGGGCGGCCAGTTCGTCAGCCGCGTCAACATGAAGCTGCGCGAGGAGAAGGGGTACACCTACGGGGCGCGCACCGGTTTCGACTGGCGGCGCGGCATCGCGCCGTTCTACCTCCAGGCCAGCGTGCACACCGCGGCGACGGCCGACGCGGTGCGTGATTCGCTGGCCGAGCTGGACGCCATCCGGGGATCGCGGCCGGCGTCGTCCGAGGAGCTCGAGCTGGCGAAGGCGTCGCTCACGCGCGGCTACCCGCGCAACTTCGAGACCGCGCAGCAGGTGGCGCGCTCGGTCGCGCAGCTCGCGCTGTACGGGCTGCCCGACACCTACTTCGAGGAGTTCGTGCCGACGGTGCACGCCGTCACCGTGGACGAGGTGAGCCGCGTGGCGCAGCAGTACATCGACCCGGCGCGCGCGACGACGCTCGTCGTCGGCGACCACGCCGCCGTCAGCGACCCGCTCGGGGCGCTCGGGTTGGGATTGCCGCAGGTCGTGCCGCCGTGAACGTCGACGTCGACTCCGACGCCGAGGCTCGCGGCGACCGCGTCGTCAGCGTCGCGGTGCTGATCGGGCTGGTGGCGGCCGTGATCGCCGGCGCCACGATCTGGCTGGTGCTCACCGACCCGGTGACGGTGGCCGAAAGCATCGAGGACGGCGAGATCTCGCCGCTCGTTCAGCAGCTCGCGCAGGTGATCGTCAACGCGCTCGCCGCGCTGCTGGACTATCTGTAGTGCCTGGGGTGCCCAAAGGGCCTGCTTACAGATTCGCGCGCAGAAAGCGCGTCAGCACGTACCCGTCGAGGTACTTGAACGGCGCCGAGCCCGTGCTGTAGTGGCCGCACGGCAGCACGGCGACTTCATGCGGCAGCCCGCGGCGCCTGAATTCGTCCACCAGCATCCGTGACAACTCGACAGGGAAGCTGAGGTCGTAGCGCGCGTAGACGAGCAGCGTCCGCGTGCCGCGGATCCGATCCAGATACGAGAACGGGCTGATCGGACGCCACAGATCGCGCAGGCGATCGAGGTCGATGTGGCCGTCCAGCCCCGCCCGCACGTGCGTCGTCGAGAGTCCCCGCCAGACCACGTCCGCGAAGTAGGGGGAGACGTGGTTGAGCGCCTGCGCGCGGATGAGCGGCTCGTGCGCCGCGGTCAGCATCGCCAGGCATGACCCGAGGCTCGTGCCGAGGATGCCGATGCGCGTGTAACCCTGAAGCGCCAGCCACGCCACCGCGCGCCGCGTGTCGAGCACCGCCTGCCGGCACACCTGCACCGTCCGCGCGACGTTGGAGCTGACGATGTAGTCGGCGCGGTGGAGCTCGGGCGGCATCCGGTCGTCGTGATAGGGAAGGCTGAGGCGCAGCGCCGAGACTCCCGCGCGCGCGAGCAGGCGTGACAGCCCGACGTGTCCCTCACGGTCCGAGTTCCACTGCGGCAGCACGACGACCGCGCGGTCGCCGCTGCCAGGAAACCAGCGCGCCACGACGGTGTTGTTGGAGGCGTGCGGCGTGACGAGCGGGCTCGGAAACCGCAGCGTGCCGTCCTTGAACTCGTAGTCGCGCGTGGGCGCCACGTCGAAGAACGCGGACGTGTCGCGCATGACGTCGTCCACCCAGCCCTGCAGCTGATCGGCGGGCGGCAGGTGACCGTGGCCGTTCGGCGTCAGCCAGTCGAGGCCCCACTCGAACGGGCGCACCACGCGGTCCGTGGTGACGGAGGCAAGCCGCCGCTCCCAGGTGTGAAAGAACCACTGAATCATGCGCTGGTCCGGATCGTGAAGGCCGGCTCGAGCGCGCGCGCGACCGCGAGCAGCGCGGGCGTCGCATCGCGATGCCCTACCAGCTGCGCGCCGATCGGCAGCCCCTGCACCGTGGCGCCGCACGGGATCTGGATCGCCGGGTGGCCGGTCACGTTGAAGAGCTGCGTCAGCCGCAGCGTGACATTGCGCACCGGTTCATCCGACGCGCCGACTCCTACCGTGGCCGCGCCGATTGTCGTGGCCGGCACGGGCACGGCCGGCAGGAGCAGTCCGTCGCGTCCCTTGAGCGCGTCGGTCACTTCCTGGATGAGCACGCCGCGCCCTTTGAGCGCGCGCATGTAGTCTTCGGCCAGGATGTAGCGCCCCATCTCCAGCCGCAGCCGGACGTTCGGCGTGTACTGGTCGCCGCGGCTCTCCAGCGTCGTTGCGTGGTACGCGGCGGCCTCGGCGAGCACGATGTGCGTGTAGACCGGCGCCAGGTCGGTCGCGTGCGCGATATCGGCGTCGTGCAGCTCCACGCCTGCATCGCGAAGACGTCCGCACAGCGCCTCGAACGCCGCTGCCACCTGCGGATCGAGGAGCGCGGTGAAGTAGCCGCGCAGCACACCGAGACGCACGCGCCGGGGCTCCGGACGTGCCGCCGGCGTTCCCGGCGCAATCCCGCGCAGCACGTCGTACAGGATTCCGGCGTCCTCGACGGAGCGGCACAACGGGCCGACGTGGTCGAGCGTCGTGCTGAGCGGCACGACGCCGTCGGTCGGAATCTCGCCCAGCGCCGGCTTGAGCCCCACCAGCCCGCACATCGCGGAGGGAATCCTGATCGACCCGCCGGTGTCGGTGCCGATCGAGGCATACGCCATGTTCGCCGCGACCGAGACCGCCGAGCCGCCCGACGATCCGCCAGGCGATCGATTTGGGTCGAGCGGGTGCCGCGCGGGCCCGAACGCCGAGTCCTCGTTGGTCGTGCCGAGCGCGAACTCGTGCAGGTTGGTCTTGCCGACGATCACCGCGCCCGCCTTGCGCAGGCGCCGCACGACGGTGGCGTCATCGGCCGCGACGTGCTGCTCGCGGACACGCGACGCGGCGGTCGTCGGCGTGCCGCGCACGTCGATCAGATCCTTGAGCGAGATCGGGACGCCGTGCAGCGCGCTGCGTCGGCGCCCCGCTGCCAGCTCGCGGTCGGCGTCTCGCGCCTGCGCCAGCGCCTCGCTGGCGAGCACGGTGATGAACGCGTTCAGTGCCGGGTTGAGCTCGGCGATGCGGTCGAGGCAGGCCTGGGTGACCGTCTCCGACGTCGTGTCGCGGGCGGTCAGGGCGGCGGCGAGGGCCGCAACGGACCGCGTGTCAGCGGCCATCCGCCGGCCGCCGCGCGCCGGACTCGCCGGTCGCGTCGTCGTTCCAGTCCGCGGTCCGCAGCGCGGAGGTGGCGAGCGCGAGCGCTTCGAGCAGCGGTTTCAGGTCGGGCAGCGCCCGCCGCTCGGCGTCCTGCACCGCGTTCTCCAGCCACATCTTGATGGTCACAAGTCAGGTCGTAGGTGGTAGCCAGTAGGTGGTAGGTCGTAGGTCGTAGGAAGAACCCTGGAGGCGTTGTCTTTCCTACCACCTACCACCTACCACCTGTATTGTAAGCTGCGGCTCGTGCGCGCCACGAACATCGTCGCCACCATCGGGCCCGCCACGAGCGGCGACGCGGCCATCCGCGACCTGATTGACGCCGGCGTGGACATCTTCCGCCTCAATTTCTCGCACGGCACGCACGACGCCCACGCGTCGGTCATCGCGCGCATCCGCGCCGCCTCCGAGACGCGCCACCGCGCGGTCGCGGTGCTGCAGGACCTCAGCGGTCCGAAGATCCGTACCGGGACGCTGCGCAACGGGACGCCCATTACGCTTGCCGCCGGGGACGCGCTGCGCATCAGCGTCGGCCACGCCGCCGGCGAGGCAGGTCACGTCACCACGACGTACGCCGACCTCCCGCGTGCCGTGCGGCGCGGCGACAGCCTGCTCCTGGACGACGGTCGCATTCAGCTCGAGGTGCAGGAGACGGGCGCCGGCTATGTGCAGACGCGGGTCGTCGACGGCGGCACGCTGGGCGAGCACAAGGGCATCAGCGCGCCCGGCGTGACGCTGCCGGCCGGCGCGCTCACGCCGAAGGATCGCGAGGACCTGATCTTCGGCGTGCAGCAGGGCGTGGACTTCGTCGCGCTCAGCTTCGTGCAGTCCGCCGACGACCTCCGCCTCACGCGCGACGCGCTCCGCGCGGCCGGCGCGGCGGACACGCCGGTGGTGGCCAAGCTCGAGCGTCCCGAGGCCATCGCGCAGCTCGACTCGATCCTCGCCGAGGCGGACGCCGTGATGGTGGCGCGTGGCGACCTTGGCCTCGAGATGCCGCTGGAGCAGGTGCCACGCGTGCAGAAGCACGTGACGCGCCGCGCGCGGGCGCTGGGCGTCCCGATCATCGTCGCCACGCAGGTGCTCGAGTCGATGGTCGCCGAGCCGCGGCCGACGCGCGCCGAAGTCAGCGACGCGGCCAACGCGGTGGACGACGGCGTGGACGCGATCATGCTGGCGGGGGAGACTGCCGTGGGACGGCATCCGGTGCGCGCGGTGCAGATGCTCGATCGCATCATCCGCGAGGCCGAGCTGATTCCTCCGGTGGGGGCGCTGCCGCTCGAAGGCGGCCGCTTGCTGCGCGGGCACGGCCGCGCGTTGTGCGAGGCCGCCGTCACGCTGGCCGATCGCGGCGACGCCTCCGCCATCGTCGCCGTCACGCGCGGCGGCAAGACGGCGCGTCTTCTCTCCGCGCTGCGGCCGCGCGCGCCGATCTACGCGGCGACCGACGACCTGCAGTGTGCGCGACGGCTTGCGCTGGCGTGGGGCGTGATCCCGGTGATCGCCGATCTCGGCGGCGACGTCAGCGCGGCGGCGGGCCGGATCGGCGAGCAGCTCGTCGCGCACGGCGCCATCCCGGCGGCGTCCGTCATCGTGCTCGTCAGCATCACGCCGGATCTCACGCCGGGCCCGTCGAATTTCCTGAAGCTCCAGCGCGTCTAGAGCGGTTTCTGAAACGTCGTAGTGTCCGGCTTTAGCCGGACCGAGTTGATCGGCACCGCCGTGTGTGGTCCGGCTAAAGCCGGACACTACGAAGAAGTCGAAACCGCGCTAGGCGGGCCTTTACGGGGCGCCTATTTCGCCCAGCGATCTTCGAGGTGGGTCTTGAGCGCCTCGAGCGCCAGCATCCATCCCGTCGAGATGATGTCGTAATAGCGGAGCCAGCGCGGGCTGTTCGGATCGCAGCCCGACTGCCGGACGTGGAGCAGGGTGCCGTCGCCCTGCAGGCTGCAGGTCGCCTCCAGCGCCATCGGCCCGAGCGGATCGCCGTCGGGCGGCAGCCAGTACGCGTCGGCGAGGAAGAACTCCTCACCGGGCGTGAACTCCATCACCGTGGCGTGAAACGCGCCGCCGAGGCGGCCGAGGTGCTCGTCGCGCCATTCGGTGGGCGGCCACTCGACCGCGTAACTGCCGAGCGGGCGAGGGATGCACACCGAGCGCGACACCTGCCACCAGACGGCAAGCGACTCGGAGTCGAAGAACGCATCGAGCACCGCCGCCGGCGGCGCGTTGATGACGAGGCTGTGGGCGAATTCCCGCACGTGGTTGATACAGTTGCAGTATGCAGCCGCTGGCCTACCTCGACCCTGAATTCCTCCAGAGCGAAGAAGCGCGGCCGATCAGGATACTCGCGGAATACCTCGAGCCGCTGCGCCGCTTCCAGGCGCAGAAGATTCAGGACACCGTCGTCTTCTTCGGCTCCGCGCGCATTCACAGCCGCGAGGCCGCTGAAGCCGCGCTCGCGCTCCTGTCCGGACGCACCGACGCGGCGGAGGAGCTCCTGCGGCGCAGCCAGAAGGCCGTGGAGTGGTCGCGGTACTACGAAGAAGCGCGCCAGCTCGCGTTCCTCCTCACGAAGTGGACCGCCACGCTCGACAGCGTGCACCACCGCTTCGTGGTCACCTCCGGCGGCGGACCCGGGATCATGGAGGCCGCCAACCGCGGCGCGCACGAGGCCGGCGGCAAGTCGGTCGGCCTCAACATCAAGCTGCCCTTCGAGCAGGGACCGAACCGGTACATCACCGAGGGCCTGCACTTCGAGTTCCACTACTTCTTCATGCGCAAGTTCTGGTTCGCATACCTGGCCAAGGCGC
>Ga0194132_10005047_pt1 | contig 21882 bp, 22 predicted proteins | sample TA2KigOf80mmetaG_FD_148612 | JGI IMG/M metagenome (GOLD analysis project Ga0194132, IMG submission 148612) | Freshwater microbial communities from Lake Tanganyika, Tanzania - TA2015054 Kigoma Offshore 80m | ecosystem: Environmental > Aquatic > Freshwater > Lake | place: Tanzania: Lake... | reverse complement strand
ACCCCTTCGGTCTCGAACTAGTAGTTCTCTATATGAAGTAACGGCTTCATAAATTCTTTGGGAACTTTCGATGCTTAATGTTGTTTGACGCTCTCCAAGTTTCTTCATGTCTTGGTTAATATTTCGATAGAGAACATAGGCTAAGAAACCGAAAATAACGGCTGTGCTTATGGCTGTTATGGGATCGATGAAGAATAAACCTGCTCCCATGACCAGCAAGAGCGTGACATCAGCGATTAAGGCAACCAAGACTCCGATAACACCCACCATGATTGTTGTGACTCCATCTGTAAGGGTATAGATGGAATGTTGTGCCGAGCGTTGGTTAATTCTAGATACCGGAATCGTGAAATACTTGGAAATTAATAAGCTGGACATTGAAGCTGAGCGCCTGGCGAGAAAAAATAAAGTTCTTCGGATAATAAAGAGGGATAGCAATGTCTTGCCTATAAGAGCTATGGCTGACAACAATCCTAGAAACACTACCTGCGTTTCCAGGCCAAAACTATCAAGACCCAGGAAAGTCAAAACAGATTCTACTCGATTTCCGATTTGTGCTGAACCCAACCTTGTGATTGATAGGGAGCTCATAACTCCGATGAGAAGGACTCCAAACAAATCCAACACAGCTAGAAAAAGGGTCAGGCTAACCACCAAAACCAAAAGTTTGTGATCTTTTTTAGAAAGAAGTTTAAATGGCACAGCAATAGACTTTTCTTTAAAGCGAGAAGTTAGCCGGAATACTCTCAAGTTAACACTCTATCCTGCAACCCATTACTAGAAGTACTCACATCTTCTCTCAATCCTTGCCGGTGTTGTAGGGTTCTTGGTCGTGGACCTAATAATAGTCAATTATTCCATGAACCCCAATTCTATGGTCTTTTCCCACCAGAGTGAGATAGCGCTTGAACTTGCTAAGGTATTTGATTCTGTAACAGTTTTCACTACTGAATCAAATCCAGGCCCATTCCCAGTAAATGTACGAGTAGTAGAAGTTCCTTGGAGAAAAGGTTCACCTTTCGGAAACGCGCTCAGAATAATCAGAATTATTGTCCCCTACTTGATAAAGAATCGTCGCTCAATAATCTTTACGCATATGGCAGATATTCATGCAGCGCTCATTTCTCCATTCACCTGGCTTCTTCGAATGCATCATGTTCTCTGGTATGCCCATGCTCGTAACTCGCCCTATCTAGTTTTGGCGTCTTTCTTCGTTAAAAGGGTAACTTCATCTACCCCAGGATCATGTAGTCTTGTTGTTAATAGAAGAAAAATACGTTTTATTAATCAAGGTATAAGCGTAAGAGAATTCCCATTCATCTTCCGAGAAAAAGAGTCACGCAAAGAAATGATTTATTATGGCAGACTTGACCCTTCAAAAAATATAGATTGCCTAATTGAGTTAGCCGAATTACTAAATAAGTGTGACGAGTCATTTAAGATAGATTTGTATGGTGCCCCAATGGGCTTATCATCTGCAAACTATCTGGAGTCTTTAAAGATTTCGGGTGAAGAATTAATTCGGAAAGGAACTGTCAACTTTTTTGACCCGATTGAACGTACGAATTTGTCAAAGCAAACAAGTCATTATGGACTCTTTCTTAATCTCTTCCTTGGATCGCTGGACAAAACTTTGGTCGAAGCAACTCTTATGGGTTTACCCGTGGTAACTTGGAACCAGGAGTATTGCCGTGAGTTTGGTACTTGGAGCGAAAATCATACTTCGCAATCTTTAAGCTTTATTATTGATGAGATAGAAGCTTTGCAACACATCTCAGATAGTGACTATCGACGAGAGATTCATAGACGTTATGAACTTGCTAAGCAAAATCATTCATTAGACTCTTGGGTGACCCGCCTACTTCCGGTTCTCAATAGGAAAAACTAGTGATGACTCTCAAAATTTGTCATGTCATCACCACGATTGACTTAGGAGGAGCTGAAAGGCAACTACTGACTCTAGCCTCCTTCCAAAAGCAGTCAGGAGATCAGATTGAAGTGATATTTCTAAAAGATAATCCAAGGCTATCGAATGAGTTCCTGGATGCTGGGGTTGAACTAAATAAATCTTTTGTATGTCTAAATTTCTTCCAACAAATTATGCTGCTACGAAGCAAGGGCAAAAGTCAGTGCGCAGTTTTTCATGCACATCTACCCCGTGCAGAGTTGCTATGCGCCCTCGCTCTTTCCAGAAAAACTTTTGTAGTTACAAGACACAATGCAGAGGCCTTCTTTCCAAGAGCCCCAAGGATATTTTCAATATTCTTATCAAGGTATGTACTCCGGCGAGCTCTCGCATCTATTTCAATTTCAAAGGCAGTCACTGATTACCTTGTTTCATCTCGTGAACTGAGCCATGGAAAAAATAATCACATAATTCATTATGGCCTCAAACATACTGAAGTGAGAACTAGGCTAACTCCTAGAGAAGTAAAGAAAGTGGTTCAACTTGGGACTGTAGCGCGATTGGTTCCCCAAAAGAACCTCACCTTACTTCTTAAGTCCTTCCAGGTTTTGCGCCAAAGGGCTTTCATTGACTTTAGATTGTCCATTGTTGGAATTGGACCTGATAAAGACGATCTCTTAGATATTTCTAGAAAGTTAAGTATTGACGGCGCGATTAATTGGGTTGGACAACTAACTGAAACTGGTGACTTTTATAGGGGATTAGATGTATTTATACTGAGTTCGAACTATGAAGGTTTTGGTTTGGTGCTTTTGGAAGCTATGACGCAGGGAGTACCAATAGTTGCCAGGCGAGTCTCTGCAATTCCGGAAGTACTGGGAGCTAAACACCCTGGTTTATTAGAAACCGATAGCCCTGAGGAGATGGCGCGTAAGGTTGAAGAGCTCATAACTAACCCAAATCTACTAAGTGCGTTCCTAGATCATCAAAGTGAACAATTGGCCCAGTTCTCGATTGAGAAAACCTACAAACTTCACTCTGCTGTTTATGCTCAAATGATGAACTCACCTCAGGAGCAGTGATCAATGCTAAATCTTAATCAGCTATTGCCGCCCTTAAGAGTTCATTCGTGGGGAGGACTCGGATCCCAACTAAATGCACTCGCATTCACGCTTGATTTCTTAGCTTTAAACCCAGGAAGAAGAGTGCACTTAGTCATCCACACTGGCGGTGTTACGCGTCGTTCGATGGAAATTGCCGAGCTTTTGCCCACTAATGTCACCTGGAGCGAGATTGATGACTTTGTTAACAAGTCTAACACCCAGAAAAGTAAGACTAGCTTGCGTTACTTTGCTTCCTTGTTGTCTGATAAATTACGGATTGCTATTTTTCCTGAAAATAATTCAGATTTGAAAAGAATCAAATTCTGGACAATTTCAAGTAGAGGCCACTATTCTTACATTCGTTTTAGCGAAAGTACGATAATCTATATTTTTGAACTGATAAAGAAATCTGATGTTGCTAGTATGAATGACAAAAACATAATTCACTATCGTCTTGGAGATTTACTCTCAGTAGGAAAAGCATTCATAGCACCCTCTGACATTCTCCAACTTATAGAAACTCTAGGGATTCAAACGTGGCATGTCTTAACAGATTCACCAGAAGCAGCTCGTAAGATGTTCAATAAACTATCTGACAAAATCTCGATAGAGGGGATTCATAACCTTCCTCCATTAACTTTAATCAAGTCAGGATTTCAAAGTCGCATATTTGTCGGCACCACATCAAAACTGTCAATCTGGATATGTATATTTAGAGTCTATTTGAATTCAGGGTTAACTTTTATGCCCATAGAATTAAGAATGAACCTCTCACAATTAATTAAAGACCCAACCCCAAAGAATCTCGATTACTACTAAACTACTATTTTGCCTTTAATAAGAATAATGGGCTGGTAGTTTAATCATTGATCTGTCATATATACCTGCAGGATCTCCTCCCTTCTGATTTTGATACCAAGGGAATGGAACAATCATGCTTCCTCCCGCTTTTCTGCAGAGCATTCCACCCCACCAAGCGAAGGTGCTGTTCGAAACGCCCACAACTTTTGCGCCACCCATTAGTTGTAGCGTCGAAACCTCATTCAATCCATAAAGTCTAATCAAGTTAATCCCTTGATTGTCTCTTAGCCTCTCTTCAGCAGTCATCCAGTCATCAGTGACAACGAATACTTTTTTAACACCTTGTTTTACTATCTCATCAATCAATTGCAGGTAGTATTTGTGGTTCAAAACACCTAGAGTGTCTCTATGCCGCTTTTGATAGTAATCAGCTCCTCGTAAATGAATTACTGCGTATGATTCCCTTTCGTTTATTTCCTTAATATTTCTTTGTCGACTAATTAATTCTTGTATCTCGCTTAAAACAATTGACACCTCATGTTCAAGGAACTCTAGGTTTTGAAAAAACCCTAAATGCACATAGGGACGTGACAAATCGAGGCCGTAGCAATCCTGCCAATGCCAATTTCTGCTATCTAAGGTTTTGTTTCTCCAGGGCTTTGACCACTTGGATTCTGGTACGAATTTACCACGAGAAAAGGGGCAGCTAAATTCGTAACTTCTAAATTCCAGGCCATGAGGGCATTCTTCTAAGAGTTCTGAAACTATTCTTACCCCACATAGTAGATGTGAATTGTTACTTTCTTCATTGCGAACATAAACGACTTTAGTGGATCTCGACTTGGCCAGCTTGTGAGCAAAGGACAACTGCCAAAGCTGATTTCCTAGTCCACCATTTAGTACTACGTAACTATCGCGCATAATTAGCGAATTTGTTAAGTTTCGACTCCAAAGATCGTAGAATTCTAACTGCCTGGTATGGTATTTCAAACAACCAAATACGTAGTCTCTCTCTTTTACCTAGCCTCACAAACAACTGGTCATAGTATTCACTAGAGTACGACCACCTTCTTATAGATTTCCTGAAACCTAGGGGTGCCAAAAGTCTTTCTATCTCGCTTTGTTTGACCGTAAAAGAAGAAATTGTTGACTCGTCGGTTATCTCGCAAATAAGATAATGTACCTTCGAAAGTAATTTACTTGCTCCTTGAAGTACTTTTGGTTCGGCTCCTTGAACATCTAGAACTAGCAACACTGGTTCACGAATAATTAGATTCTGAAATTCACGGTCCAAAGTAGTGGTTTTGACTTTGATTCTCTGAGTCTCTTCTATCGGCGACTTAGGCTCGAACAAGCTGTTGTGAGCTCGATTTGCCATAAGCCAGAAATCTAGAGACTTGTTCGCTTCTGACCAGAATACTCCTTCAACAACGTGGCTTCGGGGATAGCGTAGCCGTATATGTGAAGCACAAATTGGATCTGCTTCACACCAATAAATGCTGTCTATCCCTAGCAATTCGTATTGTTTATTATCCTGTCCGTAGTGAGACCCTACATGCACTACGGTCCTAGGAATAATCCCCATCAATCTCATTAATCTGTGATTACGGATCATATATTTTGGGTCTTTTCAGGTTCACAATAAAAACGACTTCCATGAATCTATCACGAAACGATTGTAGAAATTACGATTTACGCTCAAGGGTTTATCCTCAAGATAAGCCAGAAAATCAGATAAGTCTTCCTCGTAATCTTCAATTGCGTGAAAGTCCCCGAACTTTTCTAACTCAGTGAAGAAAGAATTCGTTTTAGACGTTATAATGGGGACATTGTTGGCTAAGAAATACCCTGCGTATCCTGATGACTGCCTGGTGTAATTCTTATGCGCGAGCAAAGCTACTTTTATATTTGATAAGTACGTCCTAAATTCTAAATCATTTGTCTCCTTAGGTATGAAGGTCATGCTTGGGTAAACTTTCTTAAACCTATTCATGTCTACACTTGCTGGCAATTTCACGATCGGATTTAAGAATCTTGTCTTGTTAAGAATACTCTTGACATCACCAAAACTAACATTGCGGCCAATTGGCCAGAAAATTCCAACTTCTTTACGGGCAGCATTTAATGAAGATACCTCTCTTTGGAGCCCATAATGGGAAGGTGTATGAATAACGCCTCCTAGATATTTTCTTGATTCAATCACCGAAGACTCGACCTCCATTGCTATAACTGGTGCGATACTAATCCGTCCTATAAAATTCGCAAAAGACTCCCACTCGAATGAGCTATTTGGAGAATTAAGAATTCTAATTCGTGGTCTGTTTTGGCCCGTGAGCAACTTCTCTAACTCCATTAGGTGGTTGACTCGAGAGGACGTAATCACAATCGTCGATAGCGAAGGTTGAGCTAGTCTTATTCCTTTCTTAATACATCTAGATAAATCTCTAGAAATCTGAAAATCAACAAAAGGCTTAAAGAGTCTTAAGTGATCCAGTTTCATTCGATGTAGAGTCACTCCGAGTGACCTAGCATTTACGTCACCAAATTCTGAATGAACGCTAACTATTTGCGTCCTTATGGAAAACGTCATCAAAAGCTGCTTGATAGTTCTTAGCTCGTCGCGAGCGTGCCCTCTCTGGGCATGAGTCCACGTATTAGTTATTATGTATGAAGTTGACATACTAGGATCAATTTTGCACGTTAAAACTAGGTGTGCCTTTCATACTCAGATACTACTGCCTTGTCAAGCAAATCCATATTCTTACTACAATCCAACAGCGGGGTTTGTGTGGTATCAGAATTTTTTACTGGGCCATTTAAACAACCCTAGATTCATCCGACTAAGTAATGAAGTCATCGTCCCCACGAGAACTAATTTAGAACAGCCTGAAATAACAATACTTGATCTAATAAGTCTACTCTTGAAATCCTAAGTTTCAATTAACTACATTAAATAATTAATTTGAGGGCTATGCTTACCTGTATAACAGGAAAGGGGTTCATTTGACTGCGCTGCCAGTACTTGTAACATGTTTCTCACGTCCAGATTTACTGGAGAAAAGTCTCTCTAGTTTAATCAAGTCAGAATGTCCTATCCAAGTATTTGTTCATATTGATGGCCCAAGAAGTGGTTACCCTGAAGATTCTGTTGCAATCGAGCAGTGCAAGAGAATAATAGAGGGTTCATTTAGAGGAGATAATCTAGTCATTAGGTCTTTGGAACAGAACCTTGGCCTGAGACATGCGATGTTATCCGCAATAACATGGTTCTTTGAACATGTTGATTACGGCATAATCATTGAAGAAGACGTAGTAATTCACCCCGACTCCCTAAGAATCATTCTCGCTTTATTGAAAGAGTATGCGCTTGATTATTCCATTGGAGCTATCTCTTTGCACAACAACTTATCGGAGGAGTTCACTGATAGTAATTGTGACTTATATTTGAGTAACTTTTTGTTTCTTTGGGGTTGGGCTACTTGGAAAAGTCGTTGGAACTGTATAGTGGGGGGAATTGAGAATCCCTATACTCGACTAATTCAATGTGGAATTAGAAGGGAAATAGGAGTGATGGGATTTCTGTACTTCTTAAGGTTTCTTAGATCTAAAGCAAGAAATAGTTGGGATGGTGACGTGCAGCTCAATTTTTGGGAAAAAGGTTATAAGACGATTCATTTCAGAGAGAATTTGGCATGGAACATTGGTTTTGACGACAGAGCAACACACACTAAATTACCTATTGCTCAACGTGTAATTTATCAAGATAATTTAAAGGAGCTTGCCAAAATGAATCGATGCCTGACTACAAGTTTCTCGATTGAGAAGAGTATTACTAGAGAGGTTTTCGGCATTAAGGGAATACGGGAATACCTTCGGTGGGGACGATGGTTTGTTAAGAACCGGAATAGATTTTGATCACTTTATATCTGTTCCGTAATACGAACACTAGGCTAATATTTGCCAATTAGATCTAGAGACAACTTTCCTTCAGAAGAATAGTGGACTAATAGAAAAGTTAAGAGGACGCTCATCAGAGCTTAAGGCTTGAATGCGCTATTATGGCGGCATGACTCAAGATTGGAAGACATATTTGAATCAACTTGAGTACCTTGCTCATCGCGATTATGAGAAGAATAGTGAAGCGCTCGAATTCCTAGTTCAATCGATCATTGAATGTGCGTCAAGTGAAAACGGCGTTGTCTTCACTGCCGGAAACGGGGGGAGTGCGACTACGGCTGACCATTTCGCCGCTGACTTAAGTTTATCTAAGAAAAGATACGGAAAGCCTATTCGCTCAATCTGTCTGAACTCTCATCTAGGGCTTAATTCCGCTTTATCGAATGATTTGGGTTATGAATTTGCCTTGGAAAGCCAATTGGAGAATTTCGGAGGGACTTCACATATTGTTGTTATTTTTAGCGCATCAGGAAACTCGAGTAATCTAATCAAATTGATCAATTCTGCTGTCTCACGTGAGCTCCAATGCTGGGCTATCCTCGGGTTTAATGGTGGTGAAATAGCAAAAATCAAAAAAATAAAACATATAATTTTTTTGGACAAAGAAAGTAACTATGGGTTAACTGAGAATATACATCTTGCGGCTTCTCATTTTGTGATTGAACGTCTAGCGAGTGAATTTGGTTTTTCTAAGTGAAAGTTCTCGTGACTGGTGGTGCTGGTTTCATAGGAAGTCACCTCGTTGAGTCTTTAGTTGAGGATGGACACGATGTCGTAGTGGTTGACAATTTGGCAACTGGTAATATACAAAATATAGTCAATGTAATAGATAGAATTACTCTCGTTCAGGATGATATTCGTTCACTTGAAATAGGCGATCACTTTTCTGGAGTAGACACAGTTTTCCATTTGGCCGCGTTGGCCGACATAGTGCCCTCAATAGACCGACCTCGAGATTACTTAGATGTCAACGTGCTCGGCACTTGCAATATTCTTGAATTTTCAAGGAAAAATTATGTAAAGACATTTGTCTACGCCGCTTCATCCTCGTGCTACGGCCTACCCAACGAGTTTCCAACAAGCGAAAATTCAAAAATTGATACACAGTATCCTTATGCTCTAAGCAAATATCTTGGCGAGCAAGAGGTAGTTCATTGGTCTAATGTCTATGGACTTAACATTTTAAGTCTCAGGTTGTTTAATGTTTATGGTCCTAGAGCAAGAACTTCAGGAAACTATGGTGCTGTCTTCGGCGTCTTCCTTGCACAACGCAATAAGAATCTTCCCTTGACAATAGTTGGCGATGGTGAACAAACCCGAGATTTTACCCATGTCTTCGATGTAGTCAGAGCCTTCAAATTAGCAGCAAAGAGCGAATTGAAAAACAGAATAATCAACATTGGCTCGTCTAACCCAATATCTGTCAATCACATAGCTAAACTGATTGGAGGCGCAAGCATACACATTCCAAAGAGGCCAGGAGAGCCAGACATCACCCATGCGGACATCACACTTGCAAGGGAATTACTTGGGTGGAACCCACTCATTGGTATAAGTGAAGGCGTGAGTGAACTCCTTGAAAATCTTTCTTATTGGAACGATGCTCCCGTTTGGACGCCTGAAAATATTTCGAAAGAGACAGCCTCTTGGTTTAAATACTTAAAGTATCATTAATGTTCTATGGATACCCGGCTTTCCTTTATTTATGTTGGTGTAAAATCACGTTGGACAAAAGATGAATTGATTAATGCATATCATCTTTGCGCCTCCGTATCTGAATCACCAACTCTTATCTGGCAATCAAGTGAGAGAGTTCCTGATGATTTACTGAAATTGATAGGCGAAAAAAAGAGAATTAGAGTTTTTGACGGCCGTGAACTTGATACAACTTCTGAAGTGCAAGATATTTTTGATCAAATCCCTTTGAGTAGCGATGTCTTGGTCGTATGCTCCGGGGATACTGCTCCAATAAATAACTATCTTCATCAAAGGCTTCGAAGTAGACCCGGACAAACTATTCAATGGAACATAATTTCGGCTAAATACTCTCGTTTTTCTTTTCTAGAACAACAGAGATCTTTGAGTGAGTTTTTACCGCTGGATACCCAAACTTCTATACAGCGTCTACTTAACAAACATGGGAAAACTGGGATTTTGGATGCGCTTGATTCCATAAGTAGAGCAACAGTCACCATAGTTGGCGAAATCATATTTGATGAGTACATATTCTGTGATGCTCTAGGAAAGGTCTCGAAAGACCCATTAGTCGCATTTGCTAGACGTGAATCTCAACTTCAGTTAGGTGGCGCTTTGGCAACAGCCAAGCATTTTGCCGGAATGGGCTGCAAAGCCGAAATCATCAGTGAAACAGATCCGATTTATAGAAAGATTATAGAGAGTGCACTACTCTCGCACCCTGCTATTTCTCTTAACGTAATTTACGATTCGCTCGGAATCAAGAAAACTCGATTTGTTGACCGAGCTAGTAACGCCCGCATTTTTGAGACATATGAGTTACCAATAGAGTACTCAAATGATTTATTTAGGAGACACCTGACTTCAAGCGTACTGAAAAAGAGTGTAGAAGATCAAATTGTTCTCATGGATTATGGACATGGCTTGATGGATTCGCAACTTATTGATTGGCTGCTAGGCCAAACTCTACGTCTAATCGTAAACACGCAGTCTAATGCGGCTAATCTAGGATTCAATACAGTTTCTCGGTATAAGGGAGTTCATAGCATCTTTCTAAATGGTAGCGAGGTCCTTCTCGAGGCAAGAAGTAAAGAATCTGAACTCGCAGTTCTTATTCCTCTACTAGGAGCTAAGCTCGATATTGAAGAGTTCTTTGTTACAAACGGTTCCAGAGGTATTTATTCTTGGACAAGAAAAGGAGGCCTATATGAGTCTCCGGCCTTTGCACCTCTAATTGTCGATCGCGTTGGAGCTGGCGATGCTACTCTTGCTACGGTGGCTGCGATGAGGTCTGTTGGTGTGCCTGTTGACATAGCGCTCTTTTTTGGGAATATTGCGGGAGCAATCTTGGTGAGTTCCGTCGGTAATGAAATTAGTGTATCGACAGAACGTTTAAGAAAGGAAGCTTTACTAATTTTGGATAAGGCAGGCTCTGTCAAGTGAGGCGAGTACTACTCATTGGTGGAGCCGGCTATGTTGGTACAGAACTTCAGAGCTCGTTACTAAGTGCTGGTTACCAGGTCAGAGTTTTTGATACTTTTTGGTATAAATCTGGAATGCTTTATAAAGCAGACGGAAAATTTGATAGCAGGATTGAATATGTCAAGGGAGACATCCGCGACTTGCCACTTCTTAAAAAAGCTATGGCAGGTATAGATTCTTGTATTCATTTAGCGTGTGTTTCTAATGATCCAAGTTATGAACTAGACCCAAATCTTTCTAGAGATATAAACTTTGATTCGTTTGTAAATTTCGTCCCACTACTCAATTCTAGTTCCACTAAGCGATTTATTTTTGCTTCATCTTCATCAGTTTATGGAATTAAATCTGAACCAAATGTAACTGAGGAACTTGATTGTGAACCAATAAGCGATTATTCCAAGTACAAAGTAAAGTGTGAAGAATTTCTTATTTCTAACATAGGTCGAAAAATCACAACTACTATTCTTCGCCCCTCAACCGTTTGTGGATATTCTAGACGGCAAAGATTCGATTTGGTTGTAAATGTGTTGACTTTAAACGCTCTACGCAACGGACTAATTAGAGTTGATGGCGGAGACCAATATCGACCAAATCTACATATTAAAGATATGGTCTCTTGCTACCTTCATGTTTTGGAGTCAGATTCTGCTGCGATAAACCTTCAGACTTTTAATGTTGCTGGCGAGAATTTGAAAGTATTGGACATCGCAAATAAAGTGAAACAAGAACTTGGACAGGTTCCGAACATAGAAATCCTACCGGTAATTGATGCTCGCTCGTATCGAGTATCTGGTGAAAAAATAGCAAAGACTCTTGGTTTTGTGCCAAGGTTTTCTGTTGATGATGCAATCCGGGACTTGATTTCTGCATATCGAGCGAATTTGTTTCCTGATCTTGATAAGTCTGAGTACTACAATATAAGGAGAATGCAAGAATTGATTTCTTCTGGAAAACTTTGATTCATTTCTATAGTCCTTTGTCAATCTCTAGTCTAGTTCTTATCAAAGTTTCTAATAAGTCAATCGAGTGCCTGAAGAGATTGCACTCGAAAATCTTGGTCATAGGAATAAGCTCTTTTCATCGACAATTTTCCACTTCCTTCTTTATCTCATACTAGTAGAGTCCTACCTCAAGGTTTACTTATTGTGCTTCCAAGGTTACTTCCCGGTGTACATTGGACTTGAATGGAGTTAGCCTACCCGCGCACACTTGAATACTAATTGTTAAGATTGTTAAGCTTGTTCAAGAGTTGTGTTTAGTCCCCTAAGAAATTACTTCTTGAATTGATACCACCATTTTTGACCGTTGGGAGATCCAAGGGTTTGGGTGTGATACCTTGGTCTTCATGTTGGATCGATTTCACCAGGTCCTAATACGAATTAGTTTGATGGGTTATGAACGCCTGGAGGTAGCTATTCGTAAGAAATTTGGATTACCACTCTTAAATACTTTCCAATTGATTACTAGGTTTGTTGCGCTTTATACTCCCATGTTTCTGGTGAGGTTTATCCCAGCCTGGCTTTCATCTATTTGCTCTTCATATCTTCTCAGTTCCTATTGCTTCTCATATCTTCTCAGTTCCTCAAGTCATGAAAAACGATTTTACGCTTGGTTGAGAAATCTAGAAGAAATCTCAGTCTATCGTAAAGTCCTCCTCCACCGAAAAGCACACTTTCTCTCCCGATACTCTGAGACAGAGCAATTGCTTTCGTTTCTTGAAGAAATGCAGAAGAATTCTGACCAAGGTGTTTTTGTGAACCAGTGGATTTACTTTAATTTTAAACAAGACCGCATGATTTCTCACTTCCAAACAACCAAGCTTCGACTTGCAAGTTCTGATGAGGACAGATTTGATTCGCAACTTCGATATCTACCCGATCACACTAGGCATATGGGACATCTGGGTTTTCTTTTTCTCTATAACTACTTTTACAGTAAAAACGACCCTAATCGAACGATCGCAATTTGGCCTCACCTTGCTCCAAATGCTTTCTATTTAAAGAAACTACTTGAAAGCTCTCCGCTTGAGTACAAGATTATGCCTAGAGAGAGTTGGGGCAACTCAATTAGTGAAATTCAAGAAGACACAATCATGATAAGCCGTATCAGCAAGTCGGTTTGGAGATTTGAACCAATTATTGCGGCTGGAACTGGTCAGGAATTCCCCGAGTTTGACATCGATGAGACATCATTACTTAGGTCTGACATTACCTCTCACGAAATCTCACAAAAAGAACTGGTCTCGATAGGGTTTGACCCAAAACGTTGGTTCGTTATTTTGCACATTAAAGAAGATGGGCTTGGGTACTTAGTCTCTGGCGAAACACGGGATGCAAGTATTTACGATTACCTGCCTGCATGCTGTGTAGTTCGAGACCTTGGTGGTCAAGTAGTAAGGATGGGCAGTCCAAGTTTCCCGAAACTGTCCAAGAGCTTTCCAGCAATCGATTATGCGCATTCCCGGATCCGGTCTGACTTCATCGATTATTGGCTTTGGGCTAACTGCTCCTCGTGGATTGGGAATTGTAATGGAGCTAGTGTTGCAGTTATCCCGTTTGGTAAACCAAGACTAGTTACAAATCAATGGCCTATCGAACCAAACGGACCCTCAAAGGATTATGTACTTCCTAAACTTGCTTACAGCGAGAAACGGAATAAGTATCTGTCTTTTAGCGAAACCGTAGAGAGCGAGCTTGGCAGGTCCATGAGTCGATCGTTGTTAATAAAAAACGGCTTGAAGCTTATTGACAATCCTCCACAGGTGATAGCAAGTTCTTTATTGCAATTAATTAGACGTGAAACCACTCCGCAACTCAATTCCGATTTTCACAGACATGACTTTGAATTACATTCTGCAACAAAAACACCTGCAGGTACCCCTAGGATGCGACTTACAGAAAGCTACAAGCAGTTCTATGACACTGTAATTCCTTAGTGACAAGATAAGAAAATCTATATTCTTAGTACAATTCAACAGTGGGGTTTGTGCGGAATCAGAATTTTTAGCTGGTCCATTTAAACAATCCTAAATTCATCCGACTAAGTAATGAAGTCATGGTCTAGAATGGGACTAACTTCTTCAGTTCAAGCGGTCATCAATCTCGCTCCAGGTGACATCCATGGGCTTATCCTTTATAAGAAAAATGATCTCGAAAAATACCTCACCTTTGATAAGCAGCACACAAACGCAATAAGAGTAGTGACTCCTATTCTTTCTGAAGGTGGACTTTCAGTACAAACGATTGCGCCCATAAACAACGGACACGACAAGAGGCCTTCAAGGAAACTTTGGCATTCATTTCCAGCACCTGTAAACGTCCTTGCTGTTATGGCAATTCTTTAGTGCGCTCGTAGAACGTATAAAGGTAAAACCTAAACTTCTCTTTCTAGAATTATCTTCATCCTTGCTTCATTCAAAGTAGACAGCGAGTCAATAGCGAAACGCCATTCGTTCCACAAATATATATCCATCGCTTCACTGTTGATGAAATTCAACAATCTTGGAGACAACGACTCATTTCGTTCCGCTTTAAAGCGTGTTACTTTCGCTAAATCAATGACAAAGATTCCAGAACTTACTAAAACGCTTCGATTAGACTCAACACCCTTATTCTTTTCGCTCTCGTTGCCAGTAAACTCGATTATACACTCCATTCTTTCTCGTTTTTGAGTAGTAACTACCTCAGATCTTGCCCTTGATCGAAACCGCTCATGACAAACAATTATCTGTGAGTGCCTATTATTTGCAAACTCGGTGAATTTGTCGAAACCATTATTCGATACAACCAAGTCACCATGCATTACCAAAGTTCTACCTTTTTCGATTGTAGAGTACTGTACCAACGTCTCAGCAGGTCCTAATATTTCCTTCTCGTAAAGAAAAGACGGACGAGATTGGTGTGCTTTCTCTTTCCAGTGCAAAAGTACTTTTTCCGCATAGTATCCAATGTTTATGTTGACTGGGACGCCGGGTAGGAAGCTTCTACATTGGTGGATAATGCGATCCAAGATTGTAAGGTTTTTGGCATCAATCTCCAATAATGGTTTAGGTGTGTCAATAGTTAAGGGAAGGAGCCTTGCACCTCTTCCAGCTGCCAATATCAGGATACTATCGATCATTTCCCATCCAGTGTTTCAAAATTACTAGAGATTCCGAGAAGTCTTTTGCAACTTTAAACTGGATTAATTGACTCCACTCTTCGTAATTCGATCCAATATTGACTTCCAACATTCTATTACTAAACAAGAGAATGGCTTCGTCGAGATTTGCTTTTCTGCCAGCCAACACATCTGTAATTCTATCCCCAATAATTACCGTTCGGCGTGTATGTAGGTCGTGAATAGCAAGAAGTTCATTGATCATTCCTGGTCTGGGTTTTCTACATAGACAGTCATCAACCCGTAAAGGTAGATAGCTAGCATTTGGATGATGGAAACAAGCTCGAAAATCATCAATTAATAACTCCCTTTTTAACTCGTCAAATAATGAGAAAACTCTAAATTCGAACTCTTTGTAGGGAATTTCTGCGCGGGCAGCGAGAGTTTGATTAGTTACCACCCCAATAAACGTCTTCTCTCTATTTCCTACAGTTTCAATTAATTGGCTTAGTCGTTTTTTTGCTTCCGTGATTCCTTTAAGAATGCCGCCCGCGCCAATATCTGGCCACAAAACTCCATCGGCATCTAAGAAAACGCCAAACTTGGTAAGACTCATCTGAGCATTCTTTTCCTTTTCGGCACCTCTGATATGCTCGAATCATACGATAGGAGAGAAACTTGGCCGTAAGGTACTCATATCTAAGTCAACAGTTTGCCAACTGCCCAGAACTTTGGGAGGAATTGCGCAACCTTGTTGCAACAGGGGACTTCACCTTAGGCAAACCGCTTGACGAATTTGAGAGAAACTTTGCTTCTCTTATGGGTATGCCACATTCTGTGGGAGTTAATAGTGGAACAGATGCAATTAAGATATCTCTGAAAGCTCTAGGGGTTAAGCCCGGTGATGAAGTTATTACGGCCGCGAATACTTTTGTCGCAACAGTTGGTGCAATAAACGAAATTGGGGCAATCCCGGTCTTTGTAGACGTAGATGAAACCTTTTGTATGAACGTGGATCTAATTGAAAATGCAATCACGGAACGCACTTCTGCTATCGTGCCTGTGCATTTCACAGGTTACATGACAAAAATGGATCAAGTCATGGCAATAGCGGCAAAATATGATCTAGTTGTAATCGAAGACGCTTGTCAGGCAATATTGGCGGAATGGAAAGGAAGAAAATCAGGTACTTGGGGTCACGCTGCCGCCTTTTCACTTCACCCTTTAAAGAATCTAAATGTCTGGTCGGATGGCGGAATGATCCTTACTGGACATAAGGATTTAGATTCGCGCTTACGTTTGTTACGTAACCATGGTTTAGTGGATCGAGATCACGTAGTTGAGCTAGGATACAACAGTCGATTGGATACATTTCAAGCTGTAGTAGGAAATTGGCTAATTCCAAAAGCAATCGAGATATCAGAAAAACGTATCGAAAATGCGTGGAAATTAGATAAGGGATTATCGAAAATTGCTCAAATCAGAATTCCCAAACGCCCGAAGCAGATGCGAGTTGTTTATCATCTTTACATTGTTTATGCAGAGAATCGTGATTTGCTACTTGAACACTGTCTGTCAAAGGGTATCGAGGCGAAGATTCACTACCCTATTCCGATATATAGACAAGAGGCACTTTCCTCTGTAGTCAATGGTATGATTTTTCCAGAGACAGATTATCAGGCGAAAAACATTATTTCATTTCCTTGTGATCAGCATTTATCACAAGAAGAAATCGCTGAAATTATTCAGACAGTGACTGATTTCTACAAAGAGTGTTCGAATGCAAGTTAAGTACCTAGACCTCGGCGCACAATGGGCAGATATAAGAGAACGAGCCCTACCCGAAATTGACAGAGTGCTATCAAGCGGCATGTACCTTGAGCATGAGACTGTCTCTCACTTAGAACTCCGACTAGCTGAATACTTGAGGGTTCGGAACGTGGTGTGCCTTAATAGTGGGACAGATGCTTTACTTATGGCATTGAAAGTTATGGAACTAAAGCCAGGAGATGAAGTTATTACTGTCCCAAACTCATTCATAGCCTCAGTAGCGGCAATTGAGCATGTAGGTGCAAAAAGTGTTTTTGTTGATGTGGGGGATGACCATCTAATAGACACGCGAAAAATTGAAGAATCTATTACGTCTAGAACCAAAGCGATCATGCCCGTACATCTCGAGGGAAAGATATCAAATCTCCTCCACATTCGCGAGATTGCGCAAGCACATGGATTAAAGGTAATTGAAGATTCAGCGCAGGCTATAGGCTCAAGTGTAAATGGGATTGGACCAGGACAAATTTCAGATATCGCATGTTTCTCTATGCACCCTTTAAAAAACCTCAATGGAGCGGGAGACGGCGGTTTTGTCGCAACGGATGATGACGAGTTAGCGGCGCGAATCTCTAGACTTCGTTCGCACGGCCAGTCGACAAGGAATCGATCATTAGAATTTGGGTTTGTTTCAAGGCTTGATTCCATACAAGCGGCCATGCTTCATTTTAAATTGGATGATCTGCCTAATGTGATTGCCAAGCGGCGTGAAATTGCCAATCGTTACGATTCTGTTTTCAAACACATTAAAGTTCAAATTCCAATAACTATGCCAGGAGTTTTCCACACATATCACTTGTATGTAGTCGAATTAGAGAATCGTGACAGAATAAAAGATAAACTAGCTGAATACGGAATTGAGACAAAGATTCACTATCCAAAACTTATTACGGATCAGGAGGCTTTTCTTAATGTTTACCCGAGCAGTAAATTGCAGATATCCAATGCAAAGAAACAGGTAAATCGAATTCTCTCACTCCCTATTCACCAACATCTGACGACAGAGCAGGTCAATTATGTGGCAAGTAAATTGGGTGAAATTCTTTGAGAGATACAGTAGCTATTTACCATTCTTTAGGCATTTCTCAACAGAACCGTAATGATGTACATAAATACATCGAAATGTTCTATATTCGTGAAGTTGAACTACTCATATCGAAACGGTATTCGGAGCAACTGTTCAGGTGTCCTGTCCATCTCTCGGTTGGTCAAGAAGCAGTTGCAGTGGGAGTTAGTTGGAACTTGAATAAAACAGACAAAGCTATTTCAACTCACCGATCACATGCACATTATCTGGCCAAAGGCGGAAGTTTGTTCAAAATGTTTGCAGAAATAATGGGTAGTGCGGAAGGATGTTGTGGGGGTCGCGGTGGTTCTATGCACATTTTTGATCAATCAGTTGGCTTTGTTAGCAGCATTCCGATTGTTGGAAGCTCAATTCCTATTTCGGCCGGATTGGCTATGGCGGAAAAGGTTCTGGGCTCAGATGACGTGGTAGTCGCATATGTTGGAGACGCTTCGCTTGAAACCGGTGCATTCTTTGAAACTCTAAATATCGCCTCGTTAAAACACCTACCGCTTTTGATAGTGATTGAGGATAATGGTTACTCTACATATGCAAATAAGTCAGTTCGAGTTCCTAAGAATAGAGATACAAAATCTTTGGTAGAAGGTTTCGGTGTCCCTTTCATTTCAGGTAACGGTGATCAACTGGACGAAGTTATTGAGCTTTCTCATAATGCAATTGCATTGGTGCGAACAGGACAAACAGTTGTATTGGAAGTCTCTACTTTTCGGTTATTGGAGCATTGTGGACCTAACAATGACGATGCCCTTGGTTATCGCAGTATCGAGGAGATTGAATCCTACAAGACGCGAGATCCGCTGGTTTCGATCAAGAAAAGATTTGATAATTCACAAATTGCGTTAATGAGCCAGGCTGTGTCTGACCATGTAGAACGCCAGTATCTCCGAGCTCGCGATATCCGTGAATCTGAATTTCGAGATTTTCAAAAGGTCTTTCGTTTATGAAACTTACTTATACCGAAGCCATGCGATTAGCTCTTGATCATGCACTTGAATCAGATTCTTCTGTAATGCTTTTTGGGCTTGGTGTCGGCGATGTGGGTGGTGTTTTTGGATCCACGAAGGGATTACAAGCAAAATATGGAGAGTCCCGAGTTTTTGATATCCCACTTTCCGAAAACGCTGTAACCGGGATGGCTTTAGGTTTAGCAATTCAGGGTTTCAGGCCAATTATGGTTCACCAACGTTCAGATTTTAGTTTCATTTCAGCAGAACAAATCATCAATCAGATTTCAAAAACTAAATATATGTCTAATGATCTATACAAAGTTCCCATTGTTATAAGAATGATTGTTGGACGCGGTTGGGGTCAGGGACCCACTCATGCGCAAGCACCGCACGCTCTCTACAGCTATGTACCTGGTTTGCGTGTTGTTGCCCCATTTAGTCCCTCTGATGGCTATCAGTTGCTCAGGGCCGCGGTCTCGTGCGACGAACCAATTATTTTTCTTGAGCATCGCTGGCTGCATCAAACCACTGAAGACTTTACGCCCCAATGCGATGGTTCAACTATAGAGAATTCAAAAGTCGTTTTGGGTGGTAGTGACATTTCGCTGATTTCTCTCTCCTACGGGGTTCTTGAATGCTTGAAGATTGCAAATGTCTTCTCCCAATTTGGCGTGAATTGTGAAGTCTTGAATCTCAGAACTACCAAACCTTTAGATAATAACACTATTGTAACTTCGGTTTCGAAAAGTAAACGAGCGGCTTTCTGGGATATTGGGTATTTGCAGTTTGGTATTTCTGCTGAGATAACTAGTATTCTGACTGAAGAATTATTTAGTGAATTGTTGAATCCTGTCTTGAGATTTGGGCTTCCAGATGAGCCCACTCCAAGTTCGCCATTTCTAGCATCAAGACATTATGTTGAGATTGATACCGCACTTTTGAGAATAAATGATCACTTTGGACTTGGAATATCATCCAAAGAACTCATAGAGCGTCGCCAAGAAATGTTCCCGTTTAAAACTATTTTAAGAGATCAACCTGACGTAGGAGAAGTGGGACCTTTCTAAATCATAGAAAGTTTACATGGAGTGGCTTTTCACCTTGTCGCTCGGTTAATTTCTCAATACCTTTAATATGATTATCTAGGGCAACGCTGATGTAATGCTGGATTGGTAAAGTACCCATCATCGTTTGGGCATCAAATGCGGGAGAAGACAAATAATCCATAGCTCGCCAATAACGATCTGACATAAACATGTCGATGAATCTTTCTTCAGTAAAGTTACCAATATGTAATTTTGAGAATTTTGCATTGAAGAACATGCCCGAAGGAGCAATCAGACCTGAGCCACTAATCTGAAGCAAGAACTGAGGACCATAAAATCTCTTATAACTAGGGACACCTTTGTCCATAATCTTTTCCCACTTTACGACTATTTTCGTTGTATCGTTGCTTAAGTCTTCCGCAGACTCCAAAATTGAGTACATCTCTTCATATTTCGAGTAGTCAACGCCCAAAGTTCCATTCTCATCGTCTGAGCAATGTTTTATCACGCCATAGTCCACTCCTAAATCAATCGCCAATTTAGCAAAGGGTAAAATATCGTCCTTGTACTCAGGCATTAACACCATTTGTATACCGAGAGTTACCGGTAGATTATTTCTCTTTTTAAATTCAACTGCGTGTCGAATATTTGACATCGCCTTATCAAAAACCTGAGTATGTTCCGGACCTTTGAACATTATTTTTGCATAACTCTCGGGTCTACCGGCGGCAACGGTAAAACGCACCCAAGTCATATGTGGTAGCGTTGCCTCGATTTTTTCAGGGTTCCATTCCCAAGCGTTTGTGGCATTGCCGACATCAATTCCAAGTTGTGCTGCGTGTTGAATGAATGGCACATAAGTTTTTGAAATTGTACTCTCTCCGTCGCTTATCAAAGAAACGCTTTTGACGCCAATCTGTTTGAAATCATCTAGTAGGTGAAGTGCACTGTCCACCTTTATGGTACTTCTTTCCTGAGGTTCTTGCACCATTGCATAGCAAAAAGCACACATTGCTCCACATGCACGTGTTAAAGCCATATCTACGCTCACGGGAGCAACTCTCTCTCCCGCTTCCCATGCCGCAACTCTTTCGAAATGATAACCAAGTTTGTGTGAGTCTAAAATTAACTTACCACTATTGGTTGCGACTTCTTTCTGATTTTTAGGCATGCTTACTCTCCTAATTCACTATTTGCACGCCGCGAAGGTTTCTCAGTGAATTACGATCTCCAATCGGTTCACACCAAACATTAATGCCTCTATCAACTTCTTCTTTGAGAAACTCTTCAAAGTCCAAAAGTATTGAGCCACGACTACTTGGCCCCAGTGGTTGCAACATCGTCACGTATACTGCGCCAGTTTCAGTTATCCGAGAAAGGACGAATAGCTCTGCATATTTCGTGCCTTCTAGAACCTTCATAACTTTGGACATCCGTGAATTTTGATCTAGGTTCTTCCATTCAGAACTCACAGAATCCGTTTCAGTCGAGGCGAACCTAGTCAATTTAAACTCCTTTTATCCTATGCTACCATTGCCGGCCTAATTGCACCGTTGGTAGATCCAAAAATTGAATTGCGCTGAACATTAACCTTCCGAAAGTAATTCCCACTCTTATACAATTTCCTAGTTCCAACCAGCGGCTTACCAATATCTACTCCCACCTTCTTTAACTCTGCCTTCAATTCCTTTCTAAAGGTGTGGTAATCCACCTCCATCGCATGGCGCTATCCCAGCCCAAACTGGAAATACGACTTGGGTAAACATCGCTGGAAACACCTACTCAGTTGCATCCAGCAATTGCACCCAAACACAATAAAGTTTTACAAAAACAGTCGAAATTCGACCCTTCCCGTTCAATTTATGGAGCCGCCCGCGGGAATCGAACCCGCGACCTTCGCTTTACGAGAGCGACGCTCTACCGACTGAGC
>Ga0194132_10005046_pt1 | contig 21886 bp, 17 predicted proteins | sample TA2KigOf80mmetaG_FD_148612 | JGI IMG/M metagenome (GOLD analysis project Ga0194132, IMG submission 148612) | Freshwater microbial communities from Lake Tanganyika, Tanzania - TA2015054 Kigoma Offshore 80m | ecosystem: Environmental > Aquatic > Freshwater > Lake | place: Tanzania: Lake... | reverse complement strand
GGCGTCTCTTCAGCGCCATCGGCTACCTGCCACCAGCGGAGTATGAGGCCACCAACGGTGCTATACCGGCCCCGGCAAGAGCCGGGACTCAATAAACGAGCCCTCCATCAAACCCGGGGCGGTTCATACCATACATCACCAGGTGTTCCTGGCATTACGCAATTTCCCAGTCTACTTCATGTTAGATCCAGCCACCAACAATAGGCCAATCTTGGAAACCATTGTATCTGGAGCTGCCCTGTTCATATGCCGCCGAGGGTCTAGGATCCTGCCGAATCTTGGCTCTTGGGCAACCGACGCAAAAGTAGCCGAGTCACTTTAATGAAAGCCACAAAGGAAACACAGGAGATTGCTAACAGAACAAGATGCTGAGATGCAAGCTCGGTCAATGTTAAAGCTCCAGAGGCCCATTGATATAGGCCAGCAAACAGAATGATAAGCAATATTGGACTCTTGACCACCACACAGATCATGTATTGAGTACGAATGTTGGCCTTAGCTACGTCTATCAAGTCTTCCTTTTCCCCACTTTGCAGTAGTTCGCGAACTTGTGGGCGAAAAATCGCTCTGAACAACCACCCCGGAACGTGTCTTCCCTCTGCCAAAACGGCATAGGCAAGAAGTCCTCGGTAAGCAAAGAATAGCCCGATCGCACCCAAGGCCACTCCACCGAGTATCCAAGGAAAGACAGTTTCCATTGGCGCTTGACCACCCAAAGTTGGCTGTTGCTCTGTTCAAGCCTATCGCTAGACGGGTGCATTCTACCGGAGATGTGGTTCGAGGGCAGGTGGCAGGGGAACCTCGATAAAGGCAGGCCCTGACAAGGGCGGGGTTTTGGTGTACCCTTGCGCTGATGAATCGAGGGTCACGATTCATAGCGGTGCTTCGCGGTGTTGATTACTGGTTGGTGGCGGCGGTCGCGTTGGGAGCGTGGCTGCGCTTCGTCCGCCTGGGCGATTTCCACAACCCGTACTACACCGCAACGACGGCCTCCATGCTGGAGAGCCCGAAGAACTTCTTTTTCGGCTCCTTTGACCCGGGCGGAGTGGCGACGGTTGACAAGCCGCCCTTCGCCTTTTGGGTAGATGCCATCCCCGCTGCTATCTGGGGCGTCAAGGCGTGGACGGTGACGCTGCCCCAGGTGCTGATGGGCATCCTGGCCGTCCTTATCCTCTATCTCACCATCAAGCCGGCCTTCGGCCGCGTCGCCGCGCTGGTCGCCGCCTTCGTCCTCGCGGTCATCCCCGCGAGCGTGGTCATTGACAGCCGGAACGAGCCGGATGCGCTGCTTTCCTTCGCACTCTTGTTGGCGGCGGTCTGCATCGTGAAGGCAGTGCGGACGGACAGGCTCTTGTGGCTTGTTGCCTTTGCCTTCTGCATGGCGATTGCATTCAATGCCAAGATGCTCGTGGCGGTGGTGCCGCTGCCCGCCTTTCTGCTCTACTACACCCTGGCGGCGCGGCACCATGCGCGGGAGCTGGTGGGGAGGCTGGCGCTGGTCTCGTCGCTCGTGCTGGTGCTGGCCTTCTCCTGGGCCACGGCAGTGGCGCTGACGCCCAAGAGCGACCGGCCGTACATCGGCTCCACGCGCGATAACTCGATCTGGACGCTCATCTTTGAGTACAACGGCAGGAACCGTTTCAGGAACATGGGCGCTCCGGGCCCGGGGCCGCAGCCGGGAATCGGACAGCCGGGCTTTCAGCAACCTGGTCAGCCGCAGGGGCCTGGTCAGCAGCCGGGGCTCCAGCAGCCATTCCAACCGCCGCAGCCTGACCCGCCGCCGCAGCCTGGGTTCCAACAGCCGGGTGGTCCACCTCCCGGAGGACAGCAGCCGCAACCCGGCTTCCAGCAGCCCATCGGCCCGCCGCCGGGGCAAGGCGGAGCGCAACAGCCGCAGGGGCCAGGGCAACAGCGGCCCCCTGGACAGAATCAGCCTGGGCAGCAGCCCGCTCGAGGCACTCCGGGCCAGGCGCCGCAACCGGGCCAGCCCGGCGGCTTTCAACAGCCGGGCCAGCCGGTTAATCCGCAACCGGGCCAGCCGAGGGCGCGCAACGGCATCTTCGGCCTCTTCTTCGGACGGCTTGCGGCACAGCTTGCCTGGCTCTTGCCGCTCGGCATCTTCGCGGCGATGGTGGCCTTCACGAAGCTCTTCAGTGAAGGGGTCTACCGGCGGCCGGCGACCATCCTCGAGCACCTGAGAGAGACGCCTCCGGCGGCGCAAGGGTTGCTGTGGGCGGGCTGGTTCGCCACGGCGGTCATCGTCTTCGGTCTGGCGGACGCGACGACAACGCATCCCTACTATCTCGTGGGCCTCGCCGTTCCGCTTGCGGCGGTGTGCGGCATCGCGGTGGCGGCGCTGTTGGACCTGTACCGACGGGGCGGGCTTTTGGCCTGGCTTCTGCCTGGGGCACTGGCGGCGGTGGCTCTCTATCAGACGCTGGCGGCGCGCGGCTATGTTGAAGACTGGGTGGTGGCGCTGGCCTTTCTGACTGCACTGGCGGCAATCGTGCCTGCGGTGGTGGGGCTATGGCACAGGCTGAGCGATACGCCGCTGGCCAAAGGCTCGGCGCTGGCCTGCGCCTGCGCGGCGCTGATGATCCCTGCGGCGCTCGCCTACACGTCGAACGGGCAGATCGTCGGCCCCGGCGGGCCGAGGCCTCCAGGCCGACCCGCCGCGCCGAACCCTGAGGTGCAGCGGGTGGAGCGCGTGGCGAACTACATCAAGAGCCGGGGCGATGCCGGGTCGAAGTTCGTCGTGGGGGCCTTCAGCGCCCGCGAGGCGGCGCCCTTTATCATCGCGGACGTGTCGGCCGTCGCCATCGGCGGCTTTTCGGGGAACGACCCGATCTTCACGGTGGAGCGCTTCAAGGCGATGGTGGCGCGCGGGGAGCTGCGCTACATGCTGTTGGCCCAGGGCAACCCCGGCGCGCCGACGGGCGGGCAGGCGGTGCGGACGCAGATCTCCAACGAGATCCGGGGGCGGTGGGAAGACGTTTCGCTCCTGGCCGGCCTGCCGGGCGGGACGCTCTACCGGGTGAAGGACTAGGCGAAGGCCGTATCGAGGGCGGCGACCTGCTCCTTGGTGAGCGACCAGCCGGATGCGCCGCAGTTTTCTTCCACGCGCTCGACGCGGTTGGATTTGGGGATGGTGACGACACCGGGGCGCGAGAGGCACCAGTTGAGGACGACCTGGGCCGGTGTCTTCTTAGTCTCTTCCGCGATCTTCGCCAGGGTCTCCGTGGGGCCGTGGCGCGGGAGCAGCGGGCGCTTGGTAAGGGCGCCCCGGGCCAGGGGGCTATAGGCCATCACGGTGACGTTGGTCTGCCGGCAATAGGGGATAAGGTCGCGCTCGATCTCGCGGTCCATCAGGCTATAGAGCACCTGGTTGCAGACGATCTTGTGCTTGCGCATGGCGGCCTGGGCCGCCTGCTGCTCCCGGGGGGAGAAGTTGCTGACCCCGATGTAGCGGACCTTCCCGGCATCCGCCAGGTCTTCCATGGCGCGCATCGTCTCTTCTATGGGGACGCTGCTGTTGGGCCAGTGGAGCTGGTAGAGGTCTATGACGTCTGTCCCAAGGCGGCGGAGGCTGGCATCGCAGGCTTTGAGGAGGTCGGCGCGGCGCAGGTGGTCGCCGGAGACCTTAGTGGCGAGGAAGACCTTTTCGCGGAGGCCTTTCATCGCCTCACCGGTGATAGGCTCAGTGCCGTAGACCTCGGCTGTGTCCAGGAGGTTCGCGCCGAGCTCGATGGCTCGGCGGACCGGCTGGACGCCGCCGCGGTACTGCCACAGGCCTAGGCCCACCTCCGGTATCTTGACGCCTGTGCCGCCGAGTTCTCGGTAGAGCATATCGCCTCCCATCGCCGCTCAGTATACTGGCTCCTACGTCGCAACAAAGGCTAGAGCAGTGTCTGGGAAACGCATCCCCATCAATAGGCTGCGGGCAGGCGGGCGAGCCTATCCGCGCGGGATCAGCCTGGCCTCCACAAAGGCCGAGGCGCAGGCGCTGCTCCTGGTGGCGGAGCTGCTGGAATCGCGGGACGTTTCGCGATGGCTCTCCAGGCGCCTGGGCTTGCCGGAGGATAGCGTCATCGGGCCGCCCGCCGTTGAGACGGAGGGGGAGTTCGGCGATCTGGCGGCGCATGCGCCGGACGGCGCCTTGCGCGGCTGGATCCAGCTGCACCTTGGGAAGGCGTGGCGCGGCGAAGAGGGCAGGCGGCGCACGGTGCAGCGCGTGCCCGTCTACAGCATCGCGCTCACGAAGCGGCAGCGGCCGGACCTTTCCCTGGAGGAGATCGCCACGCACCTGGAAGGGGCCTATTGCGTGCTGGACGAAGAGGGTCGGCGGGCGGCGACGGCCTTCCGCGACTTTGTGGCGGCGGCGAAGGGCGGCGCGGCCTAGCCGGTGACGGCGCCCTGGGAGGCCGAGGAGACGAGCTTGGCGTACTTGGCCATGACGCCGCTGGTGTAGCGCGGCTTGGGAGCCATCCAGCCCTTCAACCGGGATTGCATCTCCGCCTCCGGGATTTCCACATCCAAGCGGCGGGCGTTGACATCGAAGGTGATCATATCGCCGGTGCGGACGGCGGCGATGGGGCCGCCGACGGCGGCTTCGGGCGCGACGTGGCCGGCCATGAGGCCGCGCGTTGCGCCTGAGAAGCGCCCGTCCGTGAGGAGGGCGACGGACTCGCCTAGGCCTTCGCCCACCAGGGCGGCGGTGACGCCGAGCATCTCGCGCATGCCGGGGCCGCCCTTGGGGCCTTCATAGCGGATGACCACTACATCGCCGGCCTGGATCTTCTTGGCCTGGACGGCGGCGAAGGCGTCTTCCTCCCGGTCGAAGACCTTGGCGGGGCCGCGGTGCTTCATCCGCTCGTGGCCCGCCACCTTCACCACACAGCCTTCCGGCGCCAGGTTGCCGTGAAGGATGACCAGCCCGCCCGATTTCTTGATGGGGTTCCCAAGGGGACGGACGACGGGCTGTCCCGGCGTCTCCTTGGCTTTGACCGCCTCCTCCGCGATGGTCTTGCCGGTGACGGTCATCTCGCTCTTGTGAAGGAGACCGGCATCCAGCAGGCGCTGGAGGACGAGGGCGACGCCGCCTGCCTCATGCAGGTCGTTGGCGACGTAGTTGCCGCCGGGCTTCATATCGGCGTAGAGGGGCGTGCGGTTGCTGACGGCATCGAAGTCGTCTATATGCAGCTCTATGCCCATCTCCTTGGCGATGGCGAGGAAGTGGAGGACGCCGTTGGTGGAGCCGCCCGTGGCTGCGATGGCGGCGATGGCGTTTTCGATGGACTTGCGGGTGATGATTGTGCTGGGGCGCAGGTCTTTCTTCAGGCACTCCACCGCCAGCTTGCCGACTTCGATGGAGACCTTGTCCTTATCCGGGTGCATCGCGGGGATATAGCCCACGCCCATGGGAGAGATGCCCATCGCCTCTATGGCCGTGGCCATGGTGTTGGCGGTGAACTGGCCGCCGCATGCGCCGGGGCCGGGGCAGGCCGCCTTTTCGATCTCCAGAAGGTCTTGGTAGGAGATCTTGCCCGCCGCGTGGGCGCCGATGCCTTCAAAGACGTCCTGGATCGTGATCTCCTTGCCGCGATAGATGCCGGGGGCGATGGAGCCGCCATAGTAGACGATGCCGGGGATATCGAGCCGGGCGAGGGCCATCACCGCGCCGGGTGTCGTCTTATCGCAGCCGGTGAGGGCGACGACGGCATCGAAGAGGTGGCCGCGGCAGACGAGCTCGATGGAGTCAGCTATGATTTCACGGCTGACGAGGGAGGCCTTCATCCCCTCGGTGCCCATGGAGATGCCGTCGGAGACGGCGACGGTGTTGAACTCCACAGGGACGCCGCCCGCCGCGCGGATGCCTTCTTTCACCTTTGCCGAAAGCCTGCGGAGGTGAAAGTTGCAGGGCATGACCTCGATCCAGGTGTTGGCCACGCCGATGATTGGCTTTTTGAAGTCGTCATCGCTAAAGCCGACGGAGCGGAGGTAGGAGCGGGCGGCGGCGCGGCTGGGCCCGTCCACAAGGAGTCCGCTCTTGTGCTTCAGGTTCGGCGGCGCAAGGGTGGTCATGGCAGGTTCCTTTGAAGGGAATGGGCGAAGGGAAAGGAGCCTTACCAGTGTACCTTCAGGAGGGCTTCAGTCAAGCCGGGAAGGAGAGAGGCGAAGGTGAGGAGCGCTTGGCCCCGTAGTGCTCTTCCAGATTGCGATACAATGGCCCGGTTTTCTAGGGGGCTTTCCTTTTGGCAAAGTGGACCATCGCTCGGCTCTCTCGGTCCGGCCTTGCGCAGCGCATAAGGGCGCCTGCTGAAGCCGGGCCGTATCAGACCTTGCTGGACGAGATTGTCGCGGGGCTGGGGCTTTCCTGGCCGCTCTTCATCGCACTCCTGCTGATCTTGCCGTACGTCTCCGCCGTTCTGATCGTCTGGGTGTCAATCGGGATTGACGAACTCCCGACCGGGGCCTGGCGAAATCTCGCTCTGCCTGGAGTGCTGATGGCTTACGTTGCCTTTGCCTACCGTGTGAACCTGCCTGCAAGAAAAAAAAGGCTGGAGGCCTTCCGCAAAGTGGTCCAGGCATCGGATGAGGAGTACAACGCCCTCATCCGGTCGGGATGTACGCTCCGCCGGAGCCATGAAGCCCTGGCGATAGCGGCCGGCGTCATCGTCGGGCTGTTTGTTATGAGCCCGTGGGATCCGGGGGAGAAGACCGCTCCTAGTTTCATCTGGACCCTGATATCGTTCACTGTGATGTTCGGGATGATCGGCTGGCTGATCTTTCAGGGCCTGGCGAACACCATGCTCATGACGGTGCTGCACAGGAAAAAGCTGAACATAGATATCTTGAACCCCGAGCCGGTGCAACCGATGGCGATCTGGAGCCTCCGTGTCGCCGTCGGCTTCTTCGGAGGCATCACCGTGAGCCTCATCTTCCTTTCCCGTGGCGACCTCCTTGAGCGGTCAACGCTTACCGTCTATTCGATACTGGGACTCGCGGCGCTCCTCGTCTTCTTTTTCACGCTGCGCAGCACGCACCGACAGATGGCATCGGTGAAGCAGCGTGAGGCGAAGCGGGCGCGGGAGCGCATACTCGCCTGCGCCGAGCGGCTGAAGCGGACCACCGACTCTAGTCAATCGGAAAGCGTCACCCGGCTGTCCGCGGAGCTATCGGCCTGGACGGTGTATGAGCGGCACATCTTGGAGGCCTCCTCCTGGCCGTTCAGCACCACGACGCTCCAGCGGCTGGCTCTGGCGACCATGACGCCAGCGCTGGTCTATGCAGCCAAGGTTGCGGCCAGTCTCTTCAAGTAAGCCGCTGAACTGGCAAACGCCCGGTTGATTGCCTTTGTGCCATCGGCATCTTGCCCTATCCTGCGCGCGCTCTGTACCATTCAGGCCAGATGTTCTAGTCGCGGCTCTATAGGACGGCGGACTGGGAAGGGATGGGATATGTGGAAGGGCGTGGTGATTCAGGAGAGTCTGGACGATGCGGCGCTGCTTGCGCAGGCGCAAGTCATTGGGACGCGGGAGTACGCCTTGGAGGGCACGCGCGATGGCCGGTCGCTCCACTTCCACAAAGTCATCGTGAGCGATGAGGAGAAGCATGGCTTCGTCGTCGCGGCGGCGCGGGCGGTCAAACAGGGGCCGTGGTACATCCACCTCTGCCGCGACGACCGCATCGTGGTGGTCTACAACGACCATATCTTCGAGTTCTCCATCAAGGACAAGCTGAAGCTGCAATCGGCGCAGAAGTACGGCGTGGTCGTCGGCATCCCCGAGGCCCAGCTCGACTTCGGCCACCTGGTGCAGAACCCCTACGGGTGAGTGAGGAGTCCGCGATGCTGGGCCAAGTGCGGAGCTGCGTTGTCACGGGGCTGGAAGGCTCCCTTGTTGATGTGGAGGCGATCGTCACCGGCGGCCTGCCGAAGGTGCTGATCGTGGGGATGACGGACGTCGCCATCCAGGAGGCCCGGGAGCGGGTGCGCGGCGCCATCAAGAACTCCGGCTTTCGATTCCCCGGCACGCGCGTCTCTGTCAATCTTGCCCCTGCCGATGTGCACAAGGAAGGCCCTGCCTTCGATCTGCCCATCGCCGTCGCCATCCTGGCCGCATCCAACCAGGTCCACGGCGACCTGCGTGACACGCTCCTCGTCGGCGAGCTCTCCATGGACGGCAGCCTGCGCCACACCCAGTCCATCCTTCCGATGGTCGCCGTGGCGGTGGAGCGCGGCGTGCGCAAAGTGATCGTCCCCGCCGTTGACGCGGCGGAGGCAGCCCTCATCGAGGGGGTCACGGTCTACCCTGCCGAGCGCCTGGGCGATGTGGTTGACCATGTTCACGGTCTGAAGCCGCTGTCCGCTGTCCCTCCGAGGCCCTTAAGCGATATCCGCTGCGTGCCGAGCAGCGCCCTCATAGACTTCGCGCACATCAAGGGGCAAGACCACGGCAAGCGCGCCCTGGAGTTGGCGGCAAGCGGCGGCCACAACATCCTGATGGTAGGGCCGCCGGGCAGCGGCAAGACGCTCATGGCCCGGGCGCTCCCGGGCATCTTGCCCGCTCTGACACCCCAGGAGGCCCTGGAGGTGACCAAGCTCTACAGCATCGCGGGGCTGCTTCCGCCGGATATGCCGCTGGTGACCCAGCGGCCGTTCCGAGCGCCGCACTACACTATCAGCAATGCGGCGCTCGTGGGCGGAGGGAAGATACCACGGCCTGGGGAGATCACCCTGAGCCATCGCGGCGTTCTCTTTCTCGACGAACTGCCGGAGTTCGGGCAGGCGACGCTGGAGGTGCTGCGACAGCCCTTGGAGGACAAGGTCGTGACCATCAGCCGCGTCAACGGCACGGTGACGTACCCGACGAACCTCATCATGGTGGGGGCGATGAACCCGTGCCCCTGCGGCTTCCACGGCGACCCGGTGCGCGAATGCACCTGCTCGCCGGTGAGCGTCTCCCGGTACCAGCGGCGCATCAGCGGGCCTCTGCTCGATAGGATTGATCTTTTTGTCCAGGTGCCCCGAGTGGAGTACGAAAAGCTCGTCTCGGACGCGCCTGCGGAGTCGTCGGAGGCGATACGCCAGCGGGTGGAGGCGGCCCGGGCGCGCCAGCGGACGCGCTTTGCGGGGACGGCGTGCCTCACCAACGCCGATATGTCGCCGGTGGAGGCGCGCCAGCACTGCACGCTGGACGAGGCAGGCCAGCGGCTCATCCAGGCGGCGATGGAGCGGTTCAATCTTTCGGCACGCGCCTTCCACCGGGTGCTGAAGCTCTGCCGCACCATCGCCGATGTGGCGGGTGAGGAGGGCATCTCTGCCGCGCATGTGGCGGAGGCGCTGCAGTACCGGGCGAGGGGGCTGGGGTAGGGCGCTCTCGATTGGCACGGTGACGTACAATGACTGCATCATGTCTACGGCACTCGCCCGCGCCACCTACGGCCTCATCACGGAAGACCTTCCGAAGATGCTTCTCGGCCAGGGCGACCTGCCCGCCGCCTACCGCCAGTTCCGCCCGGTACGGGAGAGCGCCTTGGACAACCACTTCATGGCCTCCCACGGCTTCCCCGGCAACACGGCGGCGAGCCTGCGGAAGATCGGCCGCATCACAGGGCACGTCAAGGAGTTCGGCAATCCCCTCGCGGCTAACGCGCTCTCCATCGGCACGGATGTCGCCATCGCCACCGTTGTCCACCTGTTCGACGACCATGACGGCGTGGCGCGGTGGATGAGCGATATCTTCATCAAGCAGTTCGTCGAGCACATCGGCTCTGAGTACGATACGAGCCGGAAGCTCCTTGCGGCGGAGCCCTATGAGCCCCAGGGCTTCACGGATATCTCGGCCGGCATGGTGGCCGTTGAGCAGGGGCCCATCGGCACGATCAGTTCCACGATCATTGACTTCCGCATCGGCCGGGTGATGGGCGTGGCCTATGTGGTGGCCCTGGGCAAGGTGGAGCGCAAAACCGTGGTGCGCGAAGTGGCGCTCAGCCTGGAGAAGCGCATCGTCCGCGTCACCCTCGGCGCTGCCTAACCTATCGCTGCGCTCCTGCCTTCAGCTGCTCGAGCACGTCCATGATCTCGTCGGAGACGATGCCTCGCGCCAGGCCGATCCCTGACCCGCTGGACGTGACGTTGATCGTTTGGACGATGCTCACGATCTTCCCGCCTGCATCGAAGACCGGGGAGCCGCTGCCTCCCTGCGCTGTGGCCGCGTCATACTGCATTACGCGCCCCACCGGCGGCGGCTGCGTGGTATCCAGCACGTAGCGCGAGATGACGCCCTGGGTGATGACCGGCGCGCCCGTTGTCCCTTGGGGATAGCCCACGGCAAAGATGATCTCTCCCGCCCCGTCCAGGGCTGTTCTGCGAAAGCTCTGGGCCGCGACAGGCGTCCCCGGCTCGCTCTCCAGGCGAAGGATAGCGATATCCATGTTCCTGTCCCATCCGGTGAGCGTTGCTCGGCGAGTGATGCGCTGGCTGTCTAATTCCACCGAGATAAGGGACCCTTGCCTGGGCAGGCCGTTCGTATCCAGCACCACGTGGGCGGCGGTGATGACATACCGATCGCCGATGTACACGCCGCTGCCGACCGCCCCGTTCGTGCTGATCCGCGCGATGGCGGCGCGCACCTGGCCATAAATGGCCGCCGCAGAAGGCTGAGGCGTGGCGGTTGGCACGGGCGTGGCGGTTGGCGGAAAGGTGGGGAAGACGATGGGCGTCGGCGTGGGGATGGGCGTCGGGAATGGAGGGAAAGTAGGAAAGACGATGGGCGTGGCGGTAGGGATGGAGGCGATGGCCAGGCGGATCTTCGCATCAACGGTCGCCTGGACGGGGTCTATCGTAGGCGTGGGCGTAGGCCGTGGCGTTCCGGGCAGCCCCTCGTCTTCGTCGCCGCCGCAAGCCGCCAGCGCGAGGCAGAGCGCCGTAGCGACCAGAAGAGTGCGGGCGGCTCTTCCGCAGCCATCGGCGTTGTCTGCAGTCTTCTGCGCGCGAAGGGTCATAGTGGTGAAGAGAACGTCGTCCCCTTACGGAGCGATTTCCACCCATCTACCCTCGCGCTGCGATTGCCGCGCCGCGTCAATCACCTGCTGGCTCCGCCAGCCGTCGTAGAAGCTCGGGGCGATGTGGCGCTCTTGCTGGATGGCCTCCACGATCAGGCGCGTCCAGGCCAGGAAGGGCGCGTAATGGGGGTCCGTCACGCCCGTGGGCATCGGCAGGGTGGCCGTTGGGATGAGCTCTAGCTTGCGCTCGCCCTTTTTCGCGCCGAACAGCTTGTCGCCCTCCAGCGCCAAGGTCCCCTCCATCCCGTAGGCCTCCAGGCGCATACCTGCGCCGCCCGCGGCGATGGCCGCGCCTGAAAGAAAGGCGCCCATCGCGCCGCTGGCGAAGCGGAAGAGGAGGAAGAACGTATCGTCAACGTCCGTTCGGATTGTGCTGCCGTCTATCAGGCGGTGGTCCTTCACATAGGTATCCAATTGAGCGCTGACGCGGGTGATTTCACCGAAAAGGAAGCGGAGCATGTCAATCGTGTGCGATCCCGAGGCGCCGATCCAGCCGCCGCCGGACTTCGCCTCGTACCACCAGCGCGCCGTTCTTCCCTCGTTCGCGTAGACAAAGTTTCCAAAGGTGGTGACATGGGCATGCATGATTTTGCCGATCTCGCCCTCCTGGATACGGCGGCGCATCTCTAGCCGCGCCGGCACCGTGCGGAACTCGTAGTTTGTCAGGTGGAGGACGCCTCGCTTCTTGGCCGCCTCCAGCATGGCGAAGCCCTGGCGCTCGTCCAGCGCGAAGGGCTTATCGCAGAGGACGTGCTTGCCCGCCGCGATGGCCGCCATGGACCCTTCGTAGTGGAGGTGGGGCGGCGTGGCGACGCACACCAGATGAACATCAGGGAGCTCTGCAAGCTCCCGCGCGGAGGTCACGGCGTGAGGGATGCCGAAGCGCTGGGCGACCTGCTCAGCGCGAGCCTTGCTGCTGCTGCAGACTGCTGTCACACGTACTCCGGGCGTTTGCAACCAGACGGGGACCTGCACCCGCACGCCGAAGCCGGTGCCGATGACGCCGATGCCGATTGGCTTCCCTGTCATACCCGCTCCTTGCGCCGTGCGGCTTGCGCCTCCAGCGGCGGCCACCGCATTATACGGGCCTTCAGACTCCTGATTCGCAAGATGCCTCTTCAATCGGTAGAATAGCCCACACGTGGAGTTGGACCCTTCAGGAGACCCCGCCTGTGCATCTGATGTATTTCACGGAGCAGCCCTTTTCGTCCTTCCCGGAGGATGCCGCGCGCGATTTCGGCCAGACCACGCTGCTCTTCTCCAACCGCTACTTCGATGCCGAGGTTGCCAGCCGCCTCTACAACGAGCGGCTTGAGGAGTACCTCTATGCTGAGGAGTGCGGCGTGGACGGCATCATGCTGAACGAGCACCACAACGCCCCCTTCTGCATGCAGGCCAAGATCCACATCTTCGCCTCCATCCTTGCCGCCGCCACCAAGCGCGTGAAGATCGTTCTTTTGGGCAACCCCCTGCCCGTCAGCGATAACCCCGTGCGCATCGCGGAAGAGCTTGCGATGATAGACCTCATCTCTAAAGGGCGCATCGTCAGCGGCTTCGTCCGCGGCGGCGGGGTTGAAGCCCTGGCCACCAACACCAACCCCGTCTACAACCGCGATCGCTTTGTGGAGGCCCACGACCTCATCCTCAAGACGTGGACCACTCCCGGCCCCTTCCGCTGGGAGGGCGAGCACTACCAGATGCGTGTCGTCAACCCATGGGTGCTGCCCATGCAGCGGCCCTTCCCGCGCGTCTGGATACCCGGCATCTCCAGCAAAGAGACCATCGTCTTTGCTGCGGAGCGCGCCTATCCCTATATCGCCCTCAACACCACCATTGATGACACCCTGGCTATCTGGAAGATTTACGATCAGGCCGCCAAGGCCGCAGGCTACCAGGCCGGGCCGGAGCACCGGGGCTACCTTAGCAGGTGTCAGGTGGCGGAGACGGAAGAAAAGGCGATGGCGCTGGCCAGGCAGTTCCTTTGGATGCAAGGCGAGTATTCGATGAGCAATCCCGCGTGGGTCATGCCGTCTGGCTACCTGGGCGCGTGGGCCCGGCGCACCGTTGCCCAGCAGCATGCCCCCGCTGGAAAGCGCACCTTCGCCAGCTTTGAGCAGCAGCTTGCCAGCGGCCAGCTTATCGCGGGGACGCCCAGCCAGGTCGTCGCCAAGTTGCGCGTGGTCCTGGAAAAGGCGCGCCCCTCCGTCCTGGCCCTTTGGGGAAACGATGGGCGCGTAAGCCACCAAGACTCCATGACCTGCATCCGGCTCTTGGGCCAAGAGGTCATGCCCGCCCTCCGCGAAATCGGCAAGAGCCTTGGCTTAGACAGCCCCTTTGAGAAGAACTCGCCTGTCAGCCTGAGCCACGCTGGCTCCGTGACATAACTAGCGACGGCCTGATATGCATAGATAGTGCATAGATAGGAAATTCGAAAGGGGGTGGTAGCCTAGGCCTACCATCGCCAGCTAGCGGGGAGAGAGGCCACAATGATTATCGTTCGCCGCATCCTTGCCGTTCTGCTTGCCGTTATCTTCATCGCCCTTTTCACCGTAAGCCTCGTCCTCAGCCGGGTCAACGGGACTATCGGCAGTCCTGATTTCATCTCCAAGCAGCTCCGCGATGCGAACGTCTATACCTGGATCTATGACGACCTCGCCCCTGCAGCCATCGAAGAGGCCCAAACCGATAACGCGGACCTGAAGATTGACCTCACCAAGATAAGTCCTGACTTGATCGCCGTCACGCGCGCGCTTCTGCCCCCGGATTGGCTCCGGCAATACACAGAAGAGACCCTTGACCAGACCATCCCCTATTTCTTCGGTCGAGAGGACCACTTCGAGATCGTCGTCCCGCTGAAAGACCGTCTCCGCGATTCCATCCCTACCGTGAAGGCGGCGCTCAAGAGCGATCGCATCGCCGCCGCCATCTATGACGATGTGGTCACGGACATGGTGGACGAAGCGCTGAAGGATAAGACCATCCCCTTCGGTCTGACCTTCACCACAGCCGAAATCGTGGAGACGATTAAAAAGATCGCCCCGCCCGACTATGTCCAGGGGCAGATGGCCAATGCCGCTGACGCTGTCTTCCCCTACCTTGCGGGAGACAAGGAAACCTTCGTCGTTCGCGTAGACCTCAGCAGCCGGGCCGACCCGGCGGCGCGTGAAGTGAAGGCGCTCATCGCGAAGAAGGACCTTACCACCTTCGTCTTCGACCAGGTGATAGCGCCGACGGTGCGCTCCAGCATCGGCACGAACCTTCGCGTTCCCTTCAACCTCGTCGTCACCAGCGCCGATGTTGACCGCATCATCCGTGAGACGCTCCCCCGCGATTGGGTACAGCTCCAGGTGAACAACCTGGTGGACGAAAGCGTCAATTACCTGGTGGGCAAGAAGCCATCCTTCTCCCTTACGATTCCCCTTGCCGACCGCCAGCAGGCTGCCCTCGATTCAGTAGGACGCCTCATGGACCAGAAACTCGCCGATGCCTACACCTCGGCTCGCCTTTGCACAGCGCAGGAAATCGCGACGCTGAATCCCCTCACCTTCGTCAACACCGGCATCCCTTGCCGCTATCCGAATTTCTCCATAGAGCAGGTCAAAGCCCTGGCCGGACTGGTGAACTACCAGGCCGAGGTAGCGCGCATCGTTGATAACGCCCTGCCCAACTCCTACGTCTTTTCCGAAGCCGACCTGCGCAGGGCCTTCGGCGCCGATCAGTCCCAGCAGTTCGACGACCTGCGCCGCTACCTAACCACCGGCGTTGATTTCGACCAGGCCGATTTCGAGGAAATCATCGCCAAGGACGATTACACCGGCCGCACGCCCTGGGATCAGCTCTCCGCCGCCGCCAAAAAGCAGGAAGTGGAGCGGAGCGAGACCGTTAAGGACTTCCGCAAGCTTCGCGATCGCATCAAGCGCAACTTCACCTATACGGATGCAGACTACCGGAGGTTCCTCGACGATCGGACAAACGCTGACTTCACCTCAAGCGACCTGGATGATGCCCGGGATGCTTTGGGAATGATCGGATTGTGGAAATGGATATTCCTCGGCTCCCTCGTCATCCTGGTTCTTGTCGGCCTTCTGGGCGGCCGCCGGAACTGGAGCAAGATGCTCTGGTCGGCGAGCGTCCTCTTCGTTGCCGCTCTGCTCATCCTCATCGCGGCAAAGCCGATTTGGAATGCGCAGGCGGGAGATCGAGCTGCAAGGGAGCTCCAAGAGGAGATAGATAAGTCCGATACCACCAAGCTGGAAAGAGTCATCATGACCAAGGGCAAGGAGATCGCGGTCAGCTCCCTTGACGATGCGGGCGGCAAGGTCGTCTTGGTCGGCGTCCTTAGCCTCGTCATCAGCGTGGCCGCCGGGACCGCCGCTCTCGTTGTCCTCCAGCGGAGAGATAGGCCGAAAGGCCCCAAGCCGCCTGAGGCGTCGCCAGCCGCGAAATAGGTCGCACGCCATTACGCGCCCCATTCGCCATACGCCGCGCCTGCGCTTGGTACAATAGCCCGCGTCACGCCTGCGCTTGCACTGGTTCGTCGCCCGGCGTGAGAGGAGGCCGTCGTGGACTTTCGCTTTACCCCTCAGCAAGAGGCCTTTCGCAAGGAGATTCGCGACTTCCTGAAGCAAGAGCTGCCCCCCGGATGGGTTGAGCGCGAAGTGGACCTGGACGATGATGACGGCAGCAAGGACAAGTTCGCCCAACAGCTAGCGAAAAAGATGGGTCAGAAGGGCTGGGTCACCGGCCCGTGGCCCAAGAAGTATGGCGGCCTCGGCTGGACCACCCTGGAGCAGGTCATCTACACGGAAGAGATGACCCTCCACAAAGTCCCGCGCCCCTACATCAACGATGCCGGCGTCTCCAACGTCGGCCCCACCCTTGCCATCTACGCCAGTGAGGCGCAAAAGACCAAATGGCTCCCCGGCATCGCCAAGGCCGACGAGCGCTGGTGCCAGCTCTTCAGCGAGCCCAATGCCGGCTCCGATCTCGCGGGCCTGGAGACGACCGCCCTCGAGGACGGCGACGACTTTGTGGTGAACGGCACCAAGATCTGGACCTCCATGGCCCACAAGGCCCAATGGGGCGCCATGCTCGCCCGCACGGACCCCAAGGCGCCCAAGCACAAAGGCATCAGCTACATCATCGTGGACATGAAATCGCCCGGCATCACCTTCCGTCCCCTCATCAACATCTGTGATGTCTACTCCTTCAACATCGTCCACCTGGATAACGTGCGTGTCCCCAAGTCCAACCTCATCGGCGAAAAGAACCGCGGCTGGTACTCCGGCGCGACGACCCTGAACCTGGAGCGCTCCTTCGTCCGGCACGCCCTCATCGGCAAGCAGTACATGGATGAGGTGCTTGCCTTTGTGAGGAGCCAGCCGGGCGGCATAGACTTCCTGGCCCGCAACGCGAGCCTGCGCCACAAGATCGCCCAGATCTACACGGAGCTCCACTGCGGCCGGTGGATCGCCTATCGCGTCGCCTGGCTCCAGAGCAAGGGCGCGCCGCCCTCCTACGAATCGTCCGTCTCCAAGCTCTTCAACGGTGAGATGACGCAGCGCATGGTGGCCTTGGTGATGGATATCCTGGGCCTCTACGGCCAGGTTAAGGAGCACTCCAAGTATGCCGTCCTGAGGGGCAAGGCCCAGCAGCTCTACCTGGCCCAGCGAGCCATCACCATCGGCGGCGGCACTTCGGAGATCCAGCGCGGGCTCATCGCGCGGCGCGGCCTTGGCCTAGGACAGGGCGCGTAGGCTAGAGCCGCTCCAGGGGTCGCAGCTTCAGCCGTCCGTCCCCTCGCGGCTCTAGATATCCGGCCTTCTGCTCCTGCTCGTGGTCAAAGATGACCAGCCACTGCTCGCGCAGGGCCTGGTCCAACAGCACTCGCTTCTGCTTCAGGACCTCCACCGGGTAGAGGTCAAAGCCCTGGGAGTACGGCAGCGGCAGATGCGCCACCGTGGGGATCAGGTCTCCAAAGAAACAGGCCTTCCGTCCGCCCACATCGAGGACGACAATCTGGTGCCCCGCTGTGTGCCCGCCGGTCTTTTTGCACCAAAGCCCCGGCACGATTTCCGTATCGCCGTCCAATAGCTCAAGCTGATTGTTGCGCTTCAGCGGCTCGATGTCCTCTTCGAAATACCCGGCGGCATTCCGCTCGTTGGGATGGGTTGCCTCTTCCCAGTCCTCACGCTGCACCAAGTGCTGTGCCTTGGAGAAAGTGACGGCCAGCACCTCGGTTCCCGTGCGGTGCGTGGCGCCCCCGGCATGGTCAAAGTGGAGGTGGCTCAAGATGACATAGTCAATATCGGCGGGAGTGAGGCCGCGGGCGTGCAAGTCTTCGGTGAGCCGGCCTGCCTCCATAGCGAAATTGTTCCGCCGCTTCTCCGGGTGCTTGGTGCCCACCCCCGTGTCCACGATGATGCGCTTCCCGCCGATCTTGATGAGCGGGCAGTTCAGGCCAACCGCCACCCGGTTTCGCTCGTCCGGCTGCATGGAGCGCTCCCAGAGGATCTTGGGCACAACGCCGAAGAAGGCTCCCCCATCGAAGCGCATCGTCCCGTCGCTCAGCATCTCAATGGTCACATCGCCTACCTGCATCGCCGCTCCTCTTATGATGCCTTCGCGGGCGCTTCGAAGAGCTTCCGTGGGTTTTCTGCCAACATCTGGCTAATCGTCTTATCGCCCACTCCGGCCCGGCGCATCATCGGCAGGAACTCCCGGATCAAGTAGCTGTGGCGGTTCGCCCACACGCGGTCCATCCGCGCCTTGATACGCTCGTACGGCGCGCCGACGATACAGCAGTACGAGTCCTGGGAGAGCAGGATGCGGTCCGCATACCCAAGCTCCAGGAGCTTCATCAGCCGCTCCAGTCGCGCTTCATCGCTATCGGCCTCGATGGACCCTATCTGGTCGAAGCCGATGGAGCAGCCCGTGTCCATGATTCTGCGCAGGTAGGTAAGGTCTTTGGAGAAACAGCAATGCCCGATCACGATCTTCCTCGGCGAGAGCCCTTCCCGCATCATGATCTGCGCCTGTTCCACGCCCATCGTCCCGTGCGTCGTATGCGTCACCACGGGCGCGCCGGTGGTCAGGGCCGCCTTCGCCGCTGCGCGGAAGGCTCGCGTCTCGTTCTCGGTCACCGTTCCTTCGCCCGTTGCCGCCTTGATGATGCCCGCCTTTACGCCGCTATCCGGCAGGCCCTTCGTCAGGTCGTGTACATACACAGCGGCTATCTCTGTCGCCGAGCGCACCTTGAAGTAGGGCGGCATGGAGCGCGTCTCCGCATCCAGGCCCGTTGAGATGATGAGATTGATCCCTGACCGGCTGGACACCTCTGCGTGGAACTCCGGGTCCCGGCCCAGCCCCATGGGCAGAGGGTCAATCACCGTGGAGACGCCCAGCTCCTTGAGTTCCTGCATGTCCTGGATGGAGCGCCGGATGGCATCCTTCCGGTCGTACCCGCTATAGGGATCCATCTCCCAGCCCAGCCAGGCGATCTTTAGATGCTCATGGTAGAGCGTGGTGCCCAGCTGGCTTGACGGGATGGGGCCCAGGACGGTGTTGACGACTGCGGACATCTAACTCCCCGAGGTGTGGCTGGCAGCGCCAAGGTGTGACTGGCGGCGATTATAGCGCATGACTGGAGGCACAATGCCTGGGAAGCGTATTGCCATCGAAGCGGTAAACGGCTAGACTAACACGCGGTTTGAGCGTCTGCGGTAAGCGCGGCGTCTCAGCGAGGAAAACACGACGATGGCCTCCAACGACCTTACCGTTGTCGATAATCGAACCGGCAAGACCTACACCATCCCCATCGAGAACGGCACCATCCGGGCCATTGACCTCCGCCAGATCAAGAACAGCGAAGACGATTTCGGCCTCCTGAGCTACGATCCCGCCTTCGAAAATACCGCCTCCTGCAAGAGCTCCATCACCTACATTGACGGCGATCAGGGGCTCCTTTGGTATCGCGGCTACCCCATCGAAGACCTCGCCGAAAAGTGCACTTACACTGAGGTCGCCTACCTTCTGGTCCACGGCTCCCTTCCCACCAAGAAGCAGCTCGACGACTGGAACTTCAATGTCACGCACCACACCCTGATCCATGAGAACATCCGCAAGATCATGGACGGCTTCCACTATGACGCCCACCCCATGGGCATGCTTATCAGCACCGTGGCCGCCCTCTCCACCTTCTACCCGGACGCCAAGAACATCCTGAGCCAGACCTCCCGGGAGCTCCAGATCTACCGCGGCATCGCCAAGATGCCCACCTTGGCCGCCTTCGCCTACCGCAAGCGCGCTGGCCTCCACTACGTCTATCCGGATAACGACCTTAGCTATGTCGGCAACTTCATGAACATGCTCTTCAAGATGGCCGAGATCAAATACCGCCCCAACCCGGTCATCGAGCGCGCCCTGGACATCCTCTTCATCCTCCACGCCGACCACGAGCAGAACTGCAGCACCAACGCCATGCGGAGCATCGGCAGCTCCCAGCCTGATCCCTACTCCTCCCTCGCGGGCGCCATCGCCGCTCTCTACGGCCCTCTCCACGGCGGCGCCAACGAGGCCGCCCTCCGTATGCTGGAGCGCATCGGCAGCAAGGAGAAGGTCTGGGACTTCATCAAAGGAGTCAAGAACGGCCAGGAGCGCCTGATGGGCTTCGGCCACCGCGTCTACAAGAACTACGACCCGCGCGCCAAGATCATCCGGCGCACCGCCGAGCAAGTCTTTGAGGAGACGGGCCGCAACCCCCTGATTGATATCGCCATCGAGCTCGAGCGCATCGCGCTCCAGGACGATTACTTCGTCAAGCGCAAGCTCTATCCCAACGTGGACTTCTATTCGGGCATCATCTACCAGGCCATCGGCTTCAACGTGGATATGTACCCGGTGCTCTTCGCCATCCCGCGCACCTCCGGCTGGCTCGCCCAGTGGAACGAGATGCTGAACGATAAGGCTCAGCGTATCGCCCGCCCCCGCCAGATCTACACCGGCGAAGAGAAGCGCGAGATCATCCCCATCGAAAAGCGCCACGCGAAGTAAGCTGCCGCTCCTCTCGGGCGTCTCCTCTCACTTCCTCATCCGTCCAAGGCAAGGGCGCGCGCATGATCCGCTTGGCGCTCTGTTGCGTTCCTTTGCTAGAATCGTGCCCAAAATCTCGGAGGGAGTCAGATGGAGAAGTCAAAGGAGATAGCTGCGATTATTTCCGGCTAATTTAAGGCTGCTGAGAAGGGCGACGGCACGTATGCCTTGGCGAACATGTCGCTCAAGCCATCCACCCTCCTGGTCGGTACCGACCCCAAGGAGTGGTTCCGCGGCAAGACGGCGGCGAAATTCCTGAGCGATGAGGCGGCGACGATGGGTGGCAAGATTAAGGTGAAAGTTGGCAAGGTGGAAGCATACAAAGAAGGCTCTGTCGGCTGGGGCATCGCAAATCCAACCATCACACTGCCTAACGGGAAAGACTTCCAGCCCAGGTGGAGCGCCGTTCTTCGCAAAGAGACGGGCAGATGGAAGATCGTGCAGATTCACGCCTCTGTAGGCGTCCCCAACGAGCAGCTTCTCGCTTAAACCTCGCCTAGCTCGCACCAGAGTCCGTCATCATCCGCGCTTGTGATGCGCGCCTCCGTCACCTGGTTCGCCAGCGTGCGCGCATTGCGCGTTCGCACGTCCACGTAGTTCTCCGAATGCCCTCGCCATATCCGGGCGCCGCTGCCTGTAGCCTTGCCCTCCCATAGGACCCTGACCCGCTTGCCCACCATTCCTTGGCGGTAGGCCTCCCTCGCCTCGTCGGCCACTTTGAGCATCCGCAGCTCTCGGGCGGCCTTCACGTCATCCGCCACCTGGCCCGGAAGGAAGGCCGCGCTGGTCCCAGGCCGCTTCGAGTAGGGGAAGACGTGCATCGCGGCGAACCCCATCGCTGCGGCGAAGCGCAGGCTCTCCTCGAACGCCGTGTCGCTCTCTCCAGGGAATCCTACGATGATATCCGTTGTGATGGCGATATCCGGGACGGCCGATCGCAGCTGTTCCACCGCCTTCGCATACGTCGCCGTGTCGTAGCGGCGACGCATCCTCTTGAGGACGCCGTTGCTCCCTGCCTGCAGCGGCATGTGGACGTGGGGACAGAGCCGCCCTTGCGCACAAAGCTCGATAAGCCCGGGGCTGATCTCCTGCGGCTGGAGCGACGACATCCGCAGTCGCTCGATGGCCGTTTCGTCCAGGATGCGCCGGATCAGCGTCTCGTACCAAGGGATATCGGCCGGATTCGGCCCAGACTCGAACCCGTAGGAGCCCAGCTGTGTCCCGGTCAGCACAACCTCGCGATAGCCTTCGCTCACCCGCTCTTTCACCTGAGCGATAAGCCGCTCCATCGGCATGCTACGCTCCAGCCCTCGCGTCTTCGGCACGATGCAGTAGGCGCAGACCTGGTTGCATCCCTCTTGAATCTTGACGAAGGCTCGCGTCCGTCCATTGGTGTATGGCCTTGCGCCCGCTTCTTGGGAGGACGCTGAGATCGCCCCTCTTTCTCCTGGAGGGACGGGATAAGAGCGCGGGGTCTTCTTAGTTTCTGCAAGCAGATCTGCCAGCCGCATCTTCTCCGCGTTGCCCACCACCATCGCCACCTCAGGCATCCTCTGCAGGTCTCCCGGCGCGCGCTGGGCATAGCACCCGGTGGCGATGACCTGTGCGCCGGGGTTGATCCGGTGCGCCCGCCGCAGCATCTGCCGCGACTTCCTGTCCGCGATGCTCGTCACCGTGCAGGTGTTCAGGATAAAGATATCGGCGGGCTGGTCCGCCTCCACGATCGTGTAGC
>Ga0194132_10005045_pt1 | contig 21892 bp, 18 predicted proteins | sample TA2KigOf80mmetaG_FD_148612 | JGI IMG/M metagenome (GOLD analysis project Ga0194132, IMG submission 148612) | Freshwater microbial communities from Lake Tanganyika, Tanzania - TA2015054 Kigoma Offshore 80m | ecosystem: Environmental > Aquatic > Freshwater > Lake | place: Tanzania: Lake... | reverse complement strand
CGCTGTGACGCTAGCCGGCAACTCGGCCCGGCGTCGTTTTACCTCGGACTTGCCGCGTTCAACCGCGGCGAGGATTGCGGCGGTCTCGCCGCCGATGTCGTCAATCAGCGCCTGGTCGGCCGATCGCGTGGCTTTCATCCAGCGCGCGCGTTCGTCAACCGACGGAATGCGAACTGCGACTCCTTCTTTGGCGAGACGGGCCATGGCCGTGCAGGCGTCGATCCGTACGGCCCGTCGCATCTCATCGGCGCCCGCCATGGATTGCTCGACGGCGTGTTGGTTTTCAGGACCGAGCCGGTCAAACCAAGACTTGGACACCACCACGGCGCCGGGGTTGATGGCGTGGCGCGTCAGAATCAAATGGGGTGCATAGGTCTGGAGGCCGCCCGAGAGGTACATGAACGTGGCCGTAGCGCCGCCCTCGATCAGGCCCGTCTGGAGCGCCGGGATGGTGTCGGCAAAAGTCAGCGGTACGACATCCGCATCTAGCGACGTGAGAAATGTTTGCGCCGAACGGATCGACGCCGCCCGCATCCGGCGGCCTTTAAGATCTTCCGGTCCGTTGACCGGTTTGGCGGCGTAGACATTGGCCCACCCCGAATCGATCCATCGAATGAGATGAATATTGCGAGCTGCGAACAACGGCCTGAACGCCTCGAGCAGGTGATTGTCGAGGACATAGTCGGCCTCGACATCATCCTCAAAGATGTAAGGAGCCATCAGCACGGCAAGTTCAGGGACGGCCGTGGCCGCCGCCGCGATCGTGACCGAGCTGAAATGGACGCGTTCGCGGCGAAGCGCGGCGAGCGAGGTTTCTTCCGAGCCGCTCTCGCCATCGATCAGAAGCTTCACGTCGAGTGGACCGACCCAGGCCTTCTTGACGTTCTCACCAAACGCGACAAACGCCGGCCGCATGCTGGATCCGGGGGCCTGGGTCGATGCGACAATCAAGGTCGTATCGTCGGCTTTGACCGGTCCAATCAGGGCCAGCACGAGTCCGATGACTTTCTTCACGGGGCGTCCAGGAACGCGGCGATTCGCCGGGCCTTGTCGTCGACGTAGTCCGCCGGCGCACTGACCGCTTCGCGGAACTTGAGCCCCAGCGGCTTGGCCCCTGGCACCAGCGACAATTCCTCGTCGGTGGTGAGCGCGGGAACCTTCAGACGCGTCAAGGCCGAGCGAAGGTCGTGCCGGAACACTGCCGCGAAAATGATCGGCATCGAGTCCTTCCCCTTCAGCACTTCCATCGTCTTGGCGAAGAGAACCTCGGGCGAGGGCAGGTCCATGTTGCGCCAGTGGGCCCGGTCGCGGCGATACCACGGGAAATAGATGTACTGATCTCGCACCCAGTCGTAGAGCCGGTTCAGCTGCGCGCCATGACTATCGATCGAGATGTCGGGAACGTAGTTGGCGACGAGGTCGGGAATGTCGGCCTCGGGAATCAAGCCGGCGTCGTCAAGCACGAGGCGTCGCACGCGGTCAGGATGCGCGAGCGCAAGCTCGGTCGCGACGTGCCCGCCCGTGTAGTTGCCATAGAGATCGAATGTCTTGAGGCCGAGGCGGTCGATCGCTTCCGCTGCCACGCGCGCCAGATCGGTGACCTCAAGGCGCGGCCACGGCAGGCGCGAGGAATCGCCTGTGCCAAGTGTGTCCGGCGCGATCACGCGCCGTGTATCGCCAAGACGCGCGACCAAGGGCGTCAGCACATACGACGACGCCGGTTCGCCGTGAATCATGACTAGCGGCACGCCACCTTGGCCAGCATGGCGGAAATGAATCTGCCCGTCCGAGACGTCGACGAAGCCGCGCGCGATGGTGGCCATGGCATCTCCCGAATTTCGGTTGGTCTTGCCGCGAGTTCACGCGCGCATCCAGGACTTTTTGCGGGCGATTTCAGCCACCAGAATTGGCGCGCGGCGAAGAGATCAGATCGAACCGCGCGGCACAAAAAAAGGCGGCGGATCCTCGCGGATCCGCCGCAGTGTGCTGGGGTGTGGGGTGGGGAGGGAAGAGAGAAGCCCCAGCGTTTTCATCGGCCCGCGCCCGGCCTTCTCGAACCGGGGGCAAGGAAACTCTTGGCTTCGATCGGAGGTCGCCGTCACTTGCGTGTCTATCGCGCCGACGACACGATCGAAGCTCATGACGCGACAACTAATGGTCACGTTTTAACGAAACATGAATCGCATTTGAGCCTTGAAATTTGTGCCTCAAACGCGCAACGAAAAACGCCCGAGTCTTGCGACTCGGGCGTCAAATTCGACTCGATGTCGCGGGTCTTATGCGGCTTGCTTGAGGAACGGCAGTTCGAACTGAACCGTTTCGTTCGCGGGCGAAAGGCGCGAGAGGAGCCGCGCGCGCAGCGCGAGCAATTCCTGTGCCTCAGAGATGTTGGTGTTCGCCGAACGTAGGTTGCCTTGGCAGGCGCGGGCCATGGCGGCGTTGGCCTCGGATTTGAGGAAGTCGATCAGATCGCGTTGGCTGTGGGTCATTGGGGCGGATGTCCGTTGTCATATGGCTTGAAAATAATTTCTTGCGCCCACTATGTTGCGGCGCACCATCGATGTCCAGTCAAATTTGTGCATCGCACAATTGCGAGATTCGAATGCTTCTAAATCTTGGGTGTCGACGCTCTTATTTCCACAATGAATATTGGGCTCGACACATATCTCTTTTCTGCAAGATGGGCTTTTTTGCGCTGACAGTTTCTTGTCATTTTTCAATGAGATATGCCCCGCTCTTCAGGTTGCACTGCACATCGCAAAATCTGGTGGATTGACTGGTTTCAACCCCAAAATCTAGTTGACGGACTCGCCTCCCGCATACACCATATGCAGTGGCGAAAGTGCTTCAGACCTCAAAATCTAGGGCACTTGAGGGGAAATGAGGGGGTGCCGAGGCCGGTGTTTTAAAGAAAACCGGTTCGGAAACCCAAAAAATCGAGGCTTTAGCGACCCTTCGGGGTCGTTACTCAGGCTCCATCGGCTCGCGCATTCTTCCGCGACTCGATGTCCGGGGACAGAGTCCGATTCTCCTCTTCGCCATTGGCTTGGCGCGGCGAATTTCTCGCCGCTGGTTTAGGTGATGAGGGGTCTTATGAATTACGCGCTCAATGTTGGTTCTGCCGCTGTTGCCGCCCCGCAATCCTCCGCTAAGACCGCTCCAAGTAGTAAGCCGCACCGCGAGTCCGCCGTTCTTGATGTCGTGCCGTCGATTCGCGTCGACCGTTCGCGGGATTCGCTGCTAACCGATTTCGGCAAGGAGACCCTCCAGGACCGTTACCTGCTGCCCGGTGAGTCTTACCAGGACATGTTCGCCCGCGTCGCCAAGGCTTACAGCGACGACATCGAGCATGCCCAGCGCATCTACGACTACATCTCGCGGCTATGGTTCATGCCGGCGACGCCAGTTCTGTCGAATGGCGGCTCGGATCGCGGCCTGCCGATTTCGTGCTTCCTCAATTCGGTGAACGACGATCTCGAAGGCATCGTCGGCACCTGGACCGAAAACGTTTGGCTGGCGTCTAACGGCGGCGGCATCGGCACCTATTGGGGCCGGGTGCGTTCGATCGGCGAAAAGGTTCGGAACTGCGGCCACACCTCAGGCATCATTCCTTTCGTGCGGGTGATGGACTCGCTCACGCTCGCCATTTCGCAAGGCTCGCTGCGGCGTGGTTCCGCCGCGGTCTATCTCGATGTGCATCATCCCGAGATCGAAGAATTCCTCGAAATCCGCAAGCCTTCGGGCGACTTCAACCGCAAGAGCCTCAATCTCCACCACGGCCTCAACATCACCGACGAGTTCATGGAGGCGGTGCGCGACGACAAGGAATTCGCGTTGCGCAGCCCCAAGACCAACGAAGTGCGCAAGCACGTCAATGCGCGCGAGCTGTGGCAGAAGATTCTCGAGCTGCGCTTGCAGACCGGCGAGCCGTACCTGCTGTTCTCGGATACGGTCAATCGCTCGATGGCGCGCCACCAGCGCGATCTCGGCCTCAAGGTGACGACGTCGAACCTGTGCAGCGAGATCATGTTGCACACCGGTCCCGACCACCGCGGCCAGGACCGCACCGCGGTGTGCTGCTTGTCGTCGCTCAATCTCGAAACCTGGGAAGAGTGGTGCGACGAGCCGCAGTTCGTCGAGGACATCATGCGCTTCCTCGACAACGTCCTGCAGGACTTCATCGAGCGCGCGCCGGACTCGATGGAGCGGGCCAAGTATTCGGCGATGCGCGAGCGGTCTGTCGGTCTCGGCGTGATGGGCTATCACTCTTTCTTGCAGATGAAGAACATCCCGTTCGAGAGCGCCATGGCCAAGGCCTGGAATATCAGGATGTTCAAGCATATCCGCCGCCAGGCCGACGCCGCGTCGGTCAAGCTCGCTGAGGAACGAGGCGCTTGCCTCGATGCCGCCGAATCCGGCGTGCTGGCGCGCTTCTCGCACAAGCTGGCGATTGCCCCGACCGCCTCGATCAGCATCATCTGCGGCGGCACCAGCCCCTGTGTCGAGCCGATCCCGGCCAACATCTACACGCACAAGACGCTGTCTGGTTCTTTCGCGGTGAAGAATCCGTACCTCGAAAAGCTGTTGGCCAGCCGTGGCCTCGACAATTCCGCGACCTGGAATTCGATCCTCGAGCACGAGGGCTCGATCCAGCATTTGAACGGTCTGACTGACGAGGAAAAGGCAGTTTACAAGACGGCCTTCGAGATCGATCAGCGCTGGGTCGTCGAGTTCGCCGCCGATCGCTCGCCGTTCATCTGCCAGGGCCAGTCGATCAATCTGTTCCTGCCGTCGGATGTGGATAAGTGGGATCTGATGATGCTCCACTGGAAGGCATGGGAATCGGGCGTGAAAAGCCTGTATTACCTGCGGTCCAAGTCGGTGCAGCGCGCCGCTTTCGCCGGTGTCGAGGGCGACAATACCCGGGCCTGGCCCGAGAAGCCGCTGGCCATCGGCGAGAAGACCGACTACGAGGAATGTTTGGCCTGCCAGTAACGATTGCCTGCTCCGCCAAACCCGAGTCAGATCGGACGTCGCTATGAATAACCTCTCCCCTGTGATCGTCGCCGCGCCGCATCAAGGCGCCTCTTTGTCGGGTTTGTTGACGCCAAGCCACAGCTACAAGCCGTTTCGTTATCCGTGGGCGTTCGAATTCTGGAAGCGCCAGCAGCAGATCCATTGGATGCCGGAAGAAATTCCGCTGGGCGAGGACTGCAAGGATTGGGCCAACAAACTCACCAACGAAGAGCGCAATCTGCTGACGCAGATCTTTCGCTTCTTCACCCAGTCCGACGTCGAGGTGAACGATAACTACATGGTGCGCTACGCTCGCGTCTTCAAGCCGACCGAAGTGAAGATGATGCTGGCGGCGTTCTCCAACATGGAGACGATTCACATCGCGGCCTATGCGCTGCTGCTCGAGACCATCGGCATGCCCGAGGCCGAGTTCGCGGCGTTCCTCGACTACAAGGAGATGGCCGACAAGCATAACTACATGCAGGCCTTCGGGGTCGAGACCAATCCCGACATTGCCCGCACAGTCGCGATGTTCGGCGCCTTCACCGAGGGGCTGCAGCTGTTCGCGAGCTTCGCGATGCTGCTTAACTTCCCGCGGCAGAACAAAATGAAGGGCATGGGCCAGATCGTCTCATGGTCGGTGCGCGACGAAAGCCTGCATTGCGATGCGATGATCAAGCTGTTTCATACCTTCACCCGTGAAACCGGCTGTCTCACGCAGACGGTGAAAGATGACATCGTCGACTGCGCCAAGACGGTTGTTGGCCTGGAAGACAAGTTTATCGACCTGGCCTTTGGTCTCGGTCCGGTCAACGGCATGACCCCAGACGACATCAAGGCCTACATCCGCTACATCGCCGACTGGCGCCTTGGCCAATTGGGCTTGCCCCAGGTCTACGACATCAAAGACCACCCGCTGCCGTGGTTGACCCAGATCCTCAACGGGGTCGAACACGCCAACTTCTTCGAGACTCGCGCGACCGAGTATTCGAAGGGCGCGACCCGTGGACAGTGGCACGGTGCCGAGGGCGTTTGGGCCCACTTCGACAAAGTCGTAGCTACCCGGCGCTGATTCGATTCCCTCGCGCCTGTAAATTCATACAAAAGCGCTAATCGTGTCCGAGTGCGTCGTCGTATCTGGGATTGCGAATTGAAGACGATTCGCTTTTAGAGGTTGTATCGAGTCCAAACTTCGGATGAGATAGCGACCAATAAAAACGAACAAAGGACCTCAGCATCACGTTTAGCGCCGCGATGATTTCCATCAGCGATGTCGAGAAACTCACCCGCGACCCGTCGAGTGCGTCGCGCATTTCGACCGCAGCGCGGCTTGCGGCGGATTTTGACCTAGGGGCGTTTTCGCCGGCCGAAGTCGCGCTCGCGGTCGAGATCTTCCGCATCATGCTCAAAGACGCCGAAGTGCGCGTGCGCCAGGCGCTGTCCGAGAAACTCAAATCAAACGCGGCGATCCCGCGCGACATCGCCAAGGCATTGGCGGCGGACGTTGAATTGATCGCCTTGCCGATCCTCGAACACTCACCGGTGATGACGACCGAAGATCTGGTCGAGATCATTGCCGTTCAACGTGACCCCGCCAAGATGCGCGCCATAGCGGGGCGCGAGAGTCTGCCGGGGCCGGTGACGGAAGCGCTCGTGACCCACGGCGACGAAGATGTCGTGGCGTTAGTCGCTGCCCATCGCGGCGCCGTGATCGCCGAGACGACGTTCGATCTCATGGTGAATCGGTTTGGAACCGAGCCTCGCGTCACGACGCTATTGATCGATCGCACTGACCTGCCGGTCCACGTCGCCGAGCGCTTAACGGCCCTGGTGGCCGATCATCTCCGCGAGCGGTTGATGCAGCGGCATAAACTCGACACCTCGACGGCCCTGGAACTCGTGCTCGCCACCCGCGAACGCGCGACGGTCGACTTGGCACGGGGATATTCCGAACAAGCGATTGCGACGCTAGCAGCGCAGCTCGAATTGACCAATCGATTGACCGCGTCGCTCGTTCTTCGGGCGATCTGCATGGGGCATCGGGTGTTCTTCGAACATGCCCTGGCGCGGCGCGCCAGCGTGCCCTTTGCGACCGCCATGATTCAGCTCCGGACCGATCAAGGCGTGGCGGCGCTGTGGACGCGCGCTGGATTTGCCAAGTCGTTGTTTCCGGCGATTCAGGCGGCTCTTGCTGCAACGCGAGAGTTCGAGGCCGAGGGACTCGATCTCTCGGCAAACGACTTCAGCCGCCGCATCATCGAGCGGGTGATGACGCAGTACGAAACCTTCGGCGTCGAATTCGAATACGACGATCTCGAGTATCTGTTTGCCAAGGTCACGGCGCCGGAGACTCCTCAGAACAGCCGTGATTCGCACTGAAATCGCGGTTAGTAGCTCTTGATATCGGCCGTCTTCGGCCGCCCGCCCGCCAGCTCCGACATCAGCGCCACACTCGCAGACGTGCCGAGTCTGGTTGCGCCCGCGGCAACCATTGCCGTAGCTGTGGCGAGATCGCGAATGCCCCCGGAGGCCTTGACGCCAGTGCCGGCGTCGACGGCTTGGCGAAGAAGGGTGACGTCGGCAACCGTTGCGCCACCGCGCCCGAACCCCGTCGATGTCTTGACGAACGCCGCCCCGGCCGCGACCGCGGCTTTGGCGGCGATGCGCTTCTCGCCGTCAGTCAGAAAGCAGGTCTCCAGGATCGTTTTAACCGGCCGTCCCGCGGCCACGGTGACGATGTTGCGGATATCGCTTGTCACGGTATCGATGTCACCCGCTTTAAGCGCGCCAAGATTGATCACCATGTCGATTTCGTCGGCGCCATCTTTGACTGCTGCGGCAGTTTCGGCCGCCTTCGCCGTGCTTGAGGCATTACCAAGAGGAAAGCCGACAACCGCGCAGACTTTGACGGGGCTGCCTCGGACGGCCATGTGGGCGGTCGCAACCCAGGTGCCGGCGACGCAAACCGACCAGAACCCATGGGCGATCGCTTCGCGACATAAAATGCCGATGTCCGCCTGGGACGCTGTAGGCTTAAGCAAAGTATGATCAATCAAGCGCGCCAGATCGAGGGCGCTCTTGAAGCCCGAAGTGCTCATGAATTCATGCCCTATCTCTGATCTCGCCGGTCATCGACAACGTGCGGCAGAGATCATACCGCGGTGCAATCGATGCATCCACATCGTCCGAAGTGGATCAGCCGTTCACCATTTCTCCGACGATATCGTTCCGGCAGTGGTATGGTAAAAGCCATGATTCCTCGTCTCGCCATAGCCGCTTTGGTCGGCGCGCTCTCATCCTGCGCCATTCCCGGTCCAGCCGATGAGTGCCCGCTCGTCATCGCTCATCGTGGTGCGAGCGGGCATTTGCCCGAACACACGATTGAAGCATACCGGCTCGCCATCGAGATGGGCGCGGACTACATCGAACCGGATCTCGTGATCTCTAAGGATGGGGTTCTGATCGCCCGACACGAGAACGAGATGTCGGAGACGACCGATGTCGCCGCGAAATTTCCCGATCGCAAGGCGCGCAAGACGATCGATGGCCGGACAGTCGAAGGCTGGTTCAGCGAGGATTTTACGTTGGCCGAGATCAAGACACTGCGCGCGCGCGAGCGACTTTCGTCGCGCAGCCATGCCAATGACGGCAAGTACGAGGTGCCGACGTTCACCGAAATTCTTGCGCTCGTCGGTCGCCACGATATTGGTGTTTATCCCGAGACCAAGTACCCAAGCTATTTTCGCGCCCTGGGGCTACCGCTCGAGCCGCCATTGATCGCGGCACTCGATGCCGCAAGCCTCAACCGCTCCGGCGCCAAAGTGTTCGTGCAGTCCTTCGAGGTTTCAAACCTGCAAAGCCTCAAGAACCGGCTCAAGGTCCCGCTCGTCCAGCTGCTTGGTGATCCGGATGAGCGTCCGTCCGACCAAGCCGTGATGACGTATGGCGACATGACCGGCGAGCAGGGTCTGCAAGATATTGCCCGCTATGCTGCCGGGGTCGGGCCGCCCAAAGCCGCCGTGTCGTCTGAGTTCGTCGCACGCGCCCACGCGGCGGGCCTGAAAATTCATCCCTACACGTTTCGATCCGATCCACCGTTCCTCGCGCCAGTTTACGGCGGTGATCCGGCGGAAGAATACTGCAAATTCTTTGCTCTCGGCGTCGACGGCGTGTTCTCGGATTTTCCTGATGACGCGCTCAAGGCAAGAGCCTCGCGTTGTTGGTCGCAGGCGAAGTAGGTTTGGCACAATTTACGCCTAAAGACAGGCAGTTCTTTCGATGACGCGTGGAGCCACGATCGCCACAATATCTGTTCTCATCTGGTCAGCGGCCGCGGACGCTTCAGACGTTGTGGCCAAGCGCGGCTACGCCGACAGTCGATTTGGCCAGATTCATTTTCACTCGTTTGCGCCCGCCACCGGACCCGGGCCGAAGACCCCGATCGCCTTCTTTCATCAGAACCCGCGCTCGGCGGTCGACATGGAGCCGCTGACGTCGGAACTCGGCAAAGACCGGCTCGTTCTGGCGTTCGATACGCCGGGCTATGGCTTGTCGGATCGGCCCCCCGCACCACCCGACATGGCGAGCCTCGCGGGCGCCATGGCGGATGCGCTCGGCGCCCTCGGCTATGGTCAGTCGGGCAAGGGCGACAAGAGCGGTCGCGGCGCCCGCCGCCAGATCGACGTATTCGGGTTTCACACCGGCTCGATGATCGCCTCGGAACTTGCGGTCGAGCGCCCGGACATGGTGCGGCGCGTCGTTCTCTCGGGGATACCCTATTACGACGTCGAATATCTCAAGCAACGTGTCGCCATGATGCCGCAAGCGCGCAAAACACCGGAGGACGCGAGTCTGGTCGTCGAGCAATGGTACTCGGTCGTCAATCGTCGCACCCCGGCAATGTCTCTGGATCGCGCGGCGGACATTTTTCTCGACGTGATCCGCACGCTCGACAAACCCTGGTACGCAACCTTCGCGGTGTTGTCGTATCGGCCGGCCGAGCGCCTGCCGAAGATCACCCAGCCGATCCTCATCGTGCAACCGCACGAGATGCTGCTGGAGCAGACGCGCGCCGCGCACCGCGAACTGATGCCCCGGGCGACCATGGTCGAAATCCCCGGCGTAGTCGAAGACGTGTTTGACGCCACGGCCGATCGCTTTGCGGCTGCGATGCGTCCTTGGCTCGACGCCAAGTAGGGCAGGGATCAGCGAACCTGCTATGACCCCGCTATGACAAGGACTTGGCAATCGTCCTGATCTCGTCGGTCGTGTGCTCGCCACCCAATGGCAGACGCGGTTGCAGATGCTTGCCGAAGTCGAGATTGCCGACCAGCACCGGATCGAAACCAATCTCTTTGATCAGTTCGGTGGCGAGCGTAATTGCGCCGTCGTCATCGCCGGCAATCGGCATGGCCATCTGCCGGCCATCGGTGAGGCGGCCGCCCTGGTTCATCCGCGCCGCGCTGATCGCGTTGAATGCCCGCACGATCTTTGATCCGGGCAAAAGGTCTTGGGTATAGAGCCCCGGTCCGCGGGCGATAGCCTTGGCCGCAACTTCACCGTCGCGATTCGGAAACGGATTGCAGGTATCGATCACCAGCGCTTTGGCCGCGAGAGCAACGGCATGCTCTCGACCAAGATCGGGCAGCGCGCCATAGGGCACCGCGAGTACGACGACATCGGCAAAGGCAATCGCATCCTTGACCGTCCCCGCGCTGGCATTGGCGCCGAGACCCGCAACGAAATCCTTGAGGGTCTCCGGCCGGCGCGATGAAAACATCAAGCGATGGCCCTGCTTGATCCATGCCGAACCGAGAGCGCTTCCCACTTTCCCGGACCCGAGGGTGGCAATCTTGCGCGATGCCGCCAACACTGGGGTGGCGGCAGCAGCGACGCCAAGCATCAGGGCGTGACGACGATCGATCATGGTGGTCCTCCTTTAGTCTTCGACGATGCGACTATAGCGCTTCGTGTCGGGCATGGTCAGCACGACAATGAATCCCGTCGCCAGTAGGGTGGCGACGTAAACGTAGAATCCTTGTTCGATGCCGTTCGACTTGAACCACAGTGCCACATATTCCGCCGTGCCTCCGAAGATTGCGTTGGCCAGAGCGTAGGGCAGGGCAACGCCAAGCACCCGAACATTGGCCGGGAACAACTCGGCCTTGAATACGGCGTTGACCGACGTGTATCCGGATTGAAACAGAATTCCCGTGACAATCCATGCCAACGCGAGGCTCGGCGCGCCAGCCGCCGCAATTCCTGTCATGATCGGCCAGATCAGCATTGCGCCGCCGCCGTAGGCGAACAGCAGAAGCGCCTTCCTCCCGACTTTGTCCGACAGATACCCGAAGGCCGGTTGTACCAACATGAACACGACCAAGCTGGCGGCGCTGATTTCGGTCGCCTGCTCCTTGCTGAAACCGGCCGTGATCGTCAGGAATTTCTGCATGTAAGTCGTGTAAACATAGAACGTCAGCGAGCCGCCAGCCGTAAGAGCCAGGATTGTCAAGGCCTCGCGCGGGTAGTGCGTGAACAGCAAGCGCGTGCTGGCAAGTTCGGCGCCGGAGGCGCGCGCCGAAAGGTAGGAGGCCGACTCCTCCATGCTCATGCGCAGGTAAAGGAATGCGATCGCGAGGATGGCGCCGATCACGAAAGGCACGCGCCACCCCCAACTGTCCATCTGCTCCGGCGTAAGGATCGTCTGCAGGACAATCAGAACGCCGAGCGCCAGCAGTTGCCCACCAATCAAGGTTACGTAATTAAAGCTCGACCAGAACCCGCGATGCTCGCGCCCGGCGACCTCGCTCATGTAGGTCGCGCTGGCGCCGTATTCGCCGCCCAGCGACAGACCCTGCAGGATGCGGGCAAACACCAAAATGGCCGGTGCCGCGACGCCGATGGTCGCCGCTCCGGGCAGCGCCGCGATGATCAGGGTGCCAACGCACATGATGGCGACCGACAGCGTCATGGCGGCGCGGCGGCCGGCGCGATCTGCGTAAATTCCCATCAGCCAGGCACCGATCGGCCGCGCCAGGAAGCCGACCGCAAACACGGCCGCAGCTTGCAGCAACTGAGCGGTCTGGTCGCCTTTGGGGAAGAACACGGGTGCGAAGTAGAGAGCGGTCGCCGAGTAGGTGTACCAATCGAACCACTCGACGAGATTTCCCGACGATCCGGCGACTATCGCGCGCAGCCGCGATCCGGCCGTGCGCGGCGGTATTGGATTGGTGGACACCTTTTGAACTCCGCGGCAACCCCGCTTGGCAAGATATACCATCGCATGTCTAATGGCGTCGCCACAGTTCGGGGTGCGACCCATGCTTTTTCCGCGCGACACTGACTCTTATCGCGTTCGTCAGACGCTTGATCATCCAGTGGTCGACACCGACGGGCATATGCTCGAATTCGCACCCGCGCTGAACGACTACGTCCGGAAGCTCTTTGGGCCCGAGATGGCTGGCGCAGTCGAAAAGGCGTTGCAGAAAAACCGGGCTCGGTACTACGGGCGTACGGATGACGAGCGGCGGGCGCGGCGTCTGTATCGGCCGCCGTTCTGGGTCGCGCCGACGAAGAATTCCCTCGATCGCGCGACAGCGATGTTGCCAAAGTTGATGGCAGAACGGTTGGAAACCTTCGGCATCGACTATGGAATCATCTACCCGACCATCGGTTTTACCTATCCCGAGATCATTTACGAGGATGAGCTGCGGCGGGCCGCGTGCCGCGCTCACAACACCATGGTCGCCGATTTGTTTGAGGGTGTCGGCGAAAGGCTGACGCCGGCTGCGGCAATATCCTGCCACACGCCCGCGGAAGCGATCGCCGAGATCGAGCATTGTGTGAAGACCTTGGGATACAAAGTCATCATGCTGAGCCAGATCGTGCGCCGCCCGGTCGAAGCCGTGGCGCATCTCGACGAAGAGGTGCGGCGCCAGGCGCAGTGGTTCGACGCGCTCGCCCTCGACAGTATCCATGACTATGATCCGCTTTGGGCCAAGTGCCGCGAGCTTGGTGTTGCCGTGACGGCGCATGGTCAATCGCAGGGCATCGGTCTTCGGCGCTCCTACACCAACTACATGTTCAATCAGACCGGTCAGTTCGCCGAAGCGGGCCAGATGTTCGCGCGGGCCCTGTTTTTTGGCGGCGTCACGCGGCGTTTTCCCGACCTCAATTTCGCGTTTCTCGAGGGCGGAGTCACTTTCGGCGTTACCTTATATGTCGAGCTGTTCGAACGCTGGAAAAAGCGAAACCGGTCCAACATCGAACAATACGATCCGGCGCTGCTCGATGTGTCTCTGATGAACGAAATGTTCGATCGTTACGGCGGCAGCATGTTGAAGGGCAGGCTCGCGGCAGCGCTGCAGGGCGACGCTCTGACAGCGACGGCGTTGAAGCGCGAGAGCCAGGAAGACCCCAATCGTCTCGACGACTTTGCGGCCGCCGGCATCTCGACCGAGCGTGAAGTTTGCGACCGCTTCGTGCCGCGCTTCTTTTATGGCTGCGAAGCCGACGATCCGCACGTGACCCTCGCTTTCCGTCCCGAATGGTACCCTTTCAAGCCACGTTTCAACGCCATGCTCGGCTCAGATATCGGACACTGGGACGTCCCCGACATGACCCATGTCCTCGCCGAGGCGCACGAACTTGTCGAGGACGGATTGATTACGGCCGATGACTTCCGAGACTTCACGTTTGGCAATGCGGTTCGCCTGCACGGCGAGATGAATCCTGGCTTTTTCGAGGGAACGGTCGTCGAGCGCGCGGCGAACGATTACCTCAAAAAAAATCAGGCCGCGCATCGCGCGGCCTGATTCGTCGACCAAGCTTGATCGAATTTAGAACGCCATCGACAAGCGCGCTTCGACGGCATGCATATCGGTCCGCGTGCCGCCGAGCATGCCGCGATATCCGATCGACCCCATGACACCATCGCCCATCCGCGCATTCAATGAAGCGCCCATGCGAGCCGCGCTCTTGGGCATGCCCAGGAAAACGGTGTTGAACGCGATGCCGGATCCAACCAGGCGGGTCGAAATCGTCTGGGATTTGCCTTCGATCCGCTGCATCCAGGCCAGCTGCAGGCGGGCAGAGACCTTGTCGCCGTCGAGTGGAATGGCGGCGGTACCGCCGATTTCGATGTTGCCATTCTTGCGCTTGTGATCGGGGACGATCAGTCCCAGCGCGCCGGCGCCGGCCTCGGTGTAATTGCCGATCTTGGAATCGCGATAATCGAGCAACAGATATGGCAGCAACGTGACGCTTCCGCCCATATCGACGTTGCCGGAAGCCTTGAAAGTCACGCCCCAGTTCTTGCTGTCGGTTTCCGCGGTCGCCACGCGGCTGAAGAAGGCGAGGTTCCGGGAGCTATCGATGTCGCCCCAGCCGTAACCCAGCACGACATCGAACGCCACTTGATCGGCTTCGGTCGAGAAGAATCCGGTCAACGTCGTGACATCGGCTTCGACCGTGCCGCCGCCATTCTTGATCTTATCCTCGCCATTGGCTTGACCGAGGGCGATACCAGCGCTCAACCCGTCGCCGGCATTGAACTCGAGGCCGCCGATCGCGAATGGCCGCTTGATCTTGGAGCCCGCTTCGCCGACGCCGCCGTCGCGGCTGCCGAAGTCGTAGCCGCCTGAGACGAAGCCGGTGATGCCGTCGGGCTTCGACCCGCCTGCAAGACGGCTCTCTTCGCCGCGCGCCAGTATGTTACCGGCAAAGCTTTGCATCGCTTCAAGCCCTTGACGCGACGCCACGTAAACGGTCCGACCCGAAAGCTCGTCGAGCCCTTGGGTCTGGGTTGGGACGCTTGCCAGATTGAGATTGATCAGCGCGGTGTCGAGGTCCGTCGAAAACCTGTATGAGACATCCATTGCCGCGGCGACCGCCGTCTGGGCCGAATTGGTTGCCGCAGGGGCCAAAAGGGCGCGGAGCGCCTGACCACGAATTTCGCCGCCGGGACGCGATTGCGAATGGATGTTGAAATAGATTCCATTGCTCTCAAGCGCTGTCACCAGCGCCGGCGTCAAAGGTTGGGTCGCGGCGGTCGATGACCAAATCAAATTCACCACAGACGTCGGCGTCGGGAACCCGAAAACGACCGGGCCGTTGACGCCCGTGGCGCCGGAATGAAGGTGCCCAGCGGTGACCGTCGCGGCGGGCACGTTGTGCGTGAGATTGACTGTCGCGCTCGTCTTGGCGTCGTTGAGGATAATGGTGCCCGTGCCGGTCGCGGTCGAGGTATTGGGCGGTACTTCCTGCGCGCTGGTCAGTCGGCCGATAAACAACGTGCCGGCATTGACGGCGCCGCTGGTTGCCATCACGGCCATTGCCGCAATGGTCGACAACAATTGCTTCTTCACGGGTATCGTCCCCCTGGTTGATCCACACCCGTAGCAGGGCTTCAATATTGCCCAGATTAGGACTTTTTTGTGGCGTCGGACCAGAGGGAGAGCCGCATTCCTTAACTGTGGCCCGCCAATGCGGCACGCACGGATTCGGCGATAAAATCGACGTATTTGGGATGCCCCGACAAGCCTTTTTCATTGTACGTGAAGGCGATGCCGTCGAGATCGCTGTAGAGTTTTTGCTGAATGCCGAGTGATTGAGTCACGGCGGCGACCACCAAAACCCTTTTGCCCTGGCGAGTGGCGACCTCCGCGTAACGCCGCATCCGTTTCACATTGCCTTCGCGGAGCGCCGGTAGGGCATCGTCCTGCAGGCTGATGGCTTTGACATCCGAAAACCCAACCGTCGTCTTGATGTGATCGGCGTATTTCTGCAGCGTCTCGAGCTCGACCACGTTGTCTTCGGGTTCTTCGGGGCCATGCGTAACCAACAAGACAAGTTCGTTGGCTGGGTCCTTGCTGACTTCGCGCGCGTGATCGACCATGATTCCCGCGATCATTGGATTGAACCCGTAGCTGCCAACGAAGATCATTTTAGTGTCGGTCTTGAGCCGCGGCACGGTGGCATAGGACACGATGTCGCCTCGGCCGAAGACATAGTTCCACTGACGCGACAGAGAATTCGATTCCGTGGCTTGACCCGTCACAACCACGATGGTCTTGGCGCCGGCCGCCGTCAGATCGTCAACCGAGGCCTGGATATGATCGGACGCCATCATCGCCATGCCGAAAGCGATGGCTGTCGGCATTTCTTTGGCAATCGGCTCAGCGATATCTCGCAAAACCCGATCGCCGCGACCGCCGGTGCCGTGCGCGAGCAGCAGTACGCCGACGTCGCCTTTAAGCGATTTGTCGCTGACGTACCACTCCATGTCGTCGCCCATCATCCCCATGGCGAGGTCCATTTCGTTGTCCGTCATGCCGCGATAGGTCGGAATATTTCGGCGCATCTCCTCGTAGACCTCGCCGCCCATTTTGTGGCCGGTCGAATGCGCCATGGCGCTCTTGCGGCGGCCCTCTTCGTCCATCGGCTGTAACGGCATGGCCGAATGGTCCATTTGCGAATGGTCCATCTTGGAGTGATCCATCTGCGAATGGTCCATCTTCGAGTGGTCCATTTGCGAATGATCCATTGTCGAATGGTCGACCTCCTGAGCGTGGGCCGACATCGCCAAGATTGACGCAAGCAAGAGAGTCTTGGTCATGGTGTATTCCTTCCTTCTCAGGTAGCGCGAAACTTTCCGTCATCCATCTGAAGCACCCGACTGGCAACGCCTAACATCGTCGGGTCATGCGTGACCATCAGCGTGCCAACGCTGTGTTCTTTCGTCTGGCGCGCCAGAAGGTCAACGATCTCCGCGCCACGATTGTGATCGAGCATCGAGGTTGGTTCGTCGACCAGCAGGATTTCAGGTGCGTTCATCAGCGCGCGAGCGATCCCGACACGCTGATTTTCACCGCCCGACAGTTGCCCCGGCCGCCGGTCGCGCCGGGCATCGAGGCCGACACCCGCCAGCAGCGCGCGCGCGCGATCGCGGTCGGCCACAGTCGGCGACCGCCCAGCGACGTGAACCATCAACAGCAATTGATCGATTGCCGACAAAGACGACACCAGATTCGACTGTTGAAAGACGAAACCGATCTTGGTCGAGCGCAGTTGCGTGCGCGCGCGCTCGGGCAACGATGTCAGATCGACCCCCCCAATCAGAACGCTTCCTGACGTCGGGCTGCGCAAACCGCCACACACCGCAAGCAGGCTCGACTTTCCCGATCCCGACGGGCCAACCACCGCGACGAATTCACCGGCGGCGATGGACAGGCTGACATCGTTCAACGCGGTAACGGTCTGGTCACCGTCACCGAGAACCAGTCTGAGATTTTTCGCCGACAGCCGCGTGGCGCCGCTGATGATATCGCCAGTCGCTTTGCTGACCTGGCTCATCGTTCCGCTCCGAGAGCGATGATTGGGTCGACCTTGCCAATGCGGCGAATTGACAGCGCTGCACCGATCATTCCGGCGATCAGCAGAAAGATCATGTTTCGCGTGACGTCTTCCGGAACAAGAATGAATGACGCGCGCGTCGTCGCGATCCAGGCGCCAAGCGAGAGCCCAATGGCGATGCCGGCCGCCATCGAGCCCAACATCAGGATCAAAGCTTGCGAGAGGGCATCACGGATCAGCCACGACGTCGTGGCGCCGAGTGCCTTGACCAGGCCGATTTCCTGCGTCCTTTGAATCGTCCACACCGCAAAGAAAGCGCCGACCACGAGCGCTGAAACGAAGATCATGAAGAACTTGATGGCGGTAATCGATGTCACTTCCTCCTGATAGGCAGGAGCCGCGTGGTAAGAGTCGATCCGCGAGAGCGTCGTCGTGCCAGTTTCTTCATCGAGTTTATTGATCGCCGCCATGTCGGCATCGGGCTTGAGTTGAAGCGCGATCACGCTGGCATAGTCTCGCAGCGCCTTTGGGAGCTCGTCGCCTGGTGCGGGACCGCCGGGTGGGCCATACGTTGCTTCCTGCCACAGATCCATCGGTGCGTAGACGATGGGAACGTGACCAAGATTGCGCGACGCGGCTGTTCCAATCACCTTGAGTTCGGTGAGAACCCGGTCAAGCTTGATGACATCGCCAATGGCGACACCTTTCTCGACGAGGTCTTGACTGACGATCACGCCGCGAGGATCGGAGTTAAAGGCGGCGCCTTCGGCAACATCTGGCTCCATGAACGTGCCTGGCACTACGCCCCACAGTGTCAACGTAATCGCCGTTTCTTTCTGCAAGACGCGTGCATTGAAAATCGTATTGCCGAGCGGTGTCGCCGCGGCAACGCCCGGCGCTTTCTCGAAGGCGGTCCACATCTCGCGATCGACGAACGAATTGGTGTAACTCGGCACACGGTCCAGTTCAAAGGTGATGTGCGTTGCGCGGACTGCCTTGAGGCCGGAAATATTTTGGTCGACCAGGCCGGAGACCATCCCGGATAAGATCACGATCAACGCAGCAACCAGCGTGATCACGGTAGCCATCAACGCAAAGCGACCCTTGGCGAAGGCCAGGTCCTTGAGTGCCAAAAACATTCGCGACATCCCCCGCGCTATGAAGTGCCTCGGCAGAATTGGGGTTGTTGCAGGGGGAACGCAAGCGTTCAGTGGCCCTCAAATTCGACACTGTTCGAAATACGGAGCCTGGCCGGACAAAGTTTGAGAGTGTTGTCTGATTCAGCGTGCCTGGAACGCCTGCCGGCCTCGTTGAATGAGTTTGTAGATGTCGCGCGCTTCACCACCGATTACCGAGATCAGCTCTTCGTGGGTGCTCGAAACCATGTCGGCCCATTGTCGCCGTTCGTGGTCCGCGACATCGCGCACAACCGCGCCTCGGCCTCGGGCGCGAGCAAGATCCATCTCGGCGGCTTCTCGCATAAGTTGGCGCGAAATTTCGGCAGAAGGGGCTGACGAACGTACGTCAGCGCGCTCGTGGTCAGTCAGGCGATCGAACCAATCCTTGTTTGCGGCGATGATCCCGGTCGAATAGGCGTGGCGCGTCAACGTGTAGTGCGCCGCCTCGGTCGCCACGCCGCTCACGGCGTACATATAGGCGCCGATCTCGCCGCCTTCGATCAGGCCGGTTTGCAGTCCGGGCACAACTTCCGGGAACGGCATCGGAATCATGTCGGCGCCGACCGCGGCAAGAAAGGCCCGCGACGCCCGCGCTTGCAACGCGCGCAGCTGCAGTCCCTCCGCGGCCGACGGTGAGGGCAAAGGCCGCTTGCTATACAGATTTCGCCACCCTTCGTCGTACCAGGTCAGCATCACGAGCCCTTGCCGTTCACACAACTTTGCAAACGGCATCGCCAGATAGCGATCAAGGACGAAGTCGACTTCATCAAATGAGTCGAACAGAAATGGAGCGAGCAGCAACCCGAATTCTGGGATCAAGGCCTCAAGGCCGCTCGACGTAAATCCGGCAAGCTGAACGCGACCGCGCCGGGTCGCAGGCAGGATTTGCTCCTCGCTGCCGAGCTCGCCCCGCGTCAGCAGCTTGAGAGTTACCGCCGATCCTGCGCGCGCGAGATTGCCGGCGAACATTTTCCAGTAGCGGTCGGTTGGATCTCCCGGAAAAGAAAGCGCCGCCGCGGTTGCCTCGGCCGACAGCGCGGCGTTGGGTACCCCGGCAAGGATGGCGGCGAGAACGGTTCGGCGAGGCTTTCGGAGCGACATGCCGCCAGTCTACAGTGTCGGCATGCCGTCAACCACGTATACGCCGAAACTCCGCATGCTTGCCACCGGCTCCTCGCCCTATGCGACGCGCTGTCGAATGGCGTTCTACGCCAAGGGGGTCTCGGTCGATCTGTTTCCGCCACCGGACGGGCTCGGGTCGCAGGCTTACATATCGCTGCATCCGTTCGTGAAGGTACCGACCCTCTGGATCGACGACGGGACGGTACTTCAGGAATCGATGGCAATCTTGGAATGGATCGACGACGCGTTCCCCGAACCTCCGCTCAAACCTGCCGACCCGGCGCTTCGTGCTCGCATGCGCATGATCGCGCAACTGGCCGATCAATCGATCATGTCGCACCTGATGACAATGTTCCCTCATCGCGACTTAAAGGTCCGGGATGCCGCGGTCGTGGCGCGCGGCCTCGATGGTATTGCCGACGGATTCGATCGACTCGAGCACCATTTGCCCGCCCGCGGTCTCGCGGCGGGCGACGTGTTAACGCTGGCGGATTGCGTCGCCATGCCGATTTTTTACCTGGTGCTCGACTTCATGCCGCATTTTGGCGGCGTCTCGCCCCTGGAAACGCGGCCAAAGTGCGCCGGTTACTGGCAGCGATTGCTGGACCAGTCGCTGGTCAAGCGGATTTACGCCGAAATGGCCGAGCACCTCGCCGCTCAACGTGCGGCGCGTTTCGCGCGCGAGGTCACGGCGCGGCTGTAGCTCTATTTTCCAAGCTGAGCGATTTGTTCGTCGACCGATTGGCGAATCCACTTGGTAAAGTTCGGATGCGCGCTCATCCCTTTGGTCTGGAACACGTACTCCAATCCCGCCAAGTCTTCCTTGATTTTGTCCTGGATACCGCGGGTCGAAATCAGGTAGCCGACGATCAAAGGCGTGCGACCCGATGTCTTGGCCTCTTCAACCCACCCTCGCAGTATCTTGACGTTGCGCGAGCGAATCTCCTCCGGTGCGTCGTCCTGCAGCGTCAGCCCTTTGGCATCCGCAAACTTTCCCATGGTCTTGATGCTCCCGGCATGAGTGGCAAGGTGGGCCATCTCGACCGCGTTTTCGTGCTCGAAGGTCGGGCCGTGGCCGATAAGGATTACGGTTTCCTTGGCAGGGTCTTTGCTTACCTCTTTCGAATGATCGAACAATAATTCGGTCACGATGGGATGCTCATCCATCGCCGGGGCAAACACGACCTTGGCCGACGTCTTGAGCCGCGCCACGTCGAGATAAGCGGCATCGTCGCGCCGTCCAAACATGTAGGCCCATTGGCGGTAGATCGAGGATTGCTCCGTTACAACGGCGGGCACGAAGACGATCGTCTTGGCGCCGGCAGCCGTAAGGTCATCGAGGGCGCGCTGGATGTGGCCTGAGCCCATCATCGCCATCCCGAAGCCAATCGCGGTCGGGTGCGCGGAGGCGATCGGTGTAACACCGTCTTGCAGGACTTTGTCGCCGGACGTACCGGAGCCATGCGCCACGACCAGGACACCGACATCATCACGGACGGAATCAGCGCTCGCGTACCATGTCCAATCGGGCGGCATGTATGCCATGCCCTGATTGATCTGATCGTCGCTGAGGCCCTTGTAGCTCGGGACCCGATCGCGCAGCACCTGGATGTCGCTTGGCGCCATTTGATGCGCATGTCCCATCGCGGGTCGCTCGCCGCGTTGGGCCAGGGCGGGGGCGGAGATCGCCATGGCAAGAGCAAGTGAGATGATTGCGCGTGAAGTCATGGGTGCCTCCGAATTGCACGCCTTAGCTTACTCCATTGGTGGCCGCGGATAAATCGACAGGTTGAGCCCCAGCGCTCAACGTCGTAGCGTAGCTGCGGACATTGTAATGGCAAAGGTGATGGCGATGATCCGAACAACAGCGTTGATTCTTGTCGCAGCAATTGTGGGCAGTGCGCCGGTGTTCGCCGAAGGCAATCGATACGGCTATCCACGCGACTACAAGTCAGACATCAGTCCCGCGGCTGCGCATCAGGAACTGACCAAAAACAAGAAGTCCGTGCTGATCGATGTGCGGAGCGTCGAGGAATTCGCTTCGGGCCACCCGCCGATGGCCGAGCACGTGCCCTATCCGACCGCGCGCGGTCGCGGGCGCGACGACCCCAATCTGGTGCGTGTGGCGCCTGAAGAGTTTCTTGCCGACATCCTGGCTAAGATTCCCGACAAATCGACGCCCATCATCACCATGTGCTCGGGCGGCGGGCGCTCGGCCATGGCGG
>Ga0194132_10005041_pt1 | contig 21920 bp, 16 predicted proteins | sample TA2KigOf80mmetaG_FD_148612 | JGI IMG/M metagenome (GOLD analysis project Ga0194132, IMG submission 148612) | Freshwater microbial communities from Lake Tanganyika, Tanzania - TA2015054 Kigoma Offshore 80m | ecosystem: Environmental > Aquatic > Freshwater > Lake | place: Tanzania: Lake... | reverse complement strand
TCCAATTCTTTTTCCTGAACCGAACGGGATTGATGCCACTGACGTTTTTCTTCGAGCAGACTGCTTTTGCCTTGGGACTCCAAATCCTTGAGCATGCGTTGTGCGCGTTTTTCGGCTCGCGTTTCCATTTCCGCCGACTTGTGGCGGCTCCAGAGATAGGCGGCGATCAGGCCGACGGCGGTGAGTAGCAAGATCAGCGCGACAAAAGGCAGCCAGAGCTCGTCTAAGTGTTCAAGAAAAAAACCCATATCATGTACTCCTGAAAGTCATGAGAAATAGCGTTTGTCGATGGACAACGGACAATGGATGAAACGATTTTACACGTAAACCAGCGCCGTACGTTTGCCTGTTCGGTCAAAGCATGAGGCACATCACCGGGGCAAAAGCCGAATGTCAGCAGGACCCCCCCGCCTCATAGCTAAATGTACGGGTATTGTTCGAACAACCCAAGGTTTTTTGCGGGTTCACATACCTATCTCTGCGCTTTTCTACAACAGAACGATTTACCTACGCCGTTTTCGCTCGGGTCTTCCACGAAAAATCCAATGATGATATGGGTGTCAAGAAGTCGTCTACCATCCAGGGACGGCCACCTACAGACCGATCGGGCTGGGCCCACTCATGGCCGGTTATAAAACCCGGCAAACGGCAATTGAGGGTGTATCGTGTCACGGGGAGCGTCAGGCGTGAGCAATGGTTTGTAGGATGAAATCGATGCGTCGGTCAATGGCCATACAAGGTATTTCAACGGTTTCGTAGTCCCACCGCGCGTACCATGCCCTCACACGCTCAAAGACCTGCACCGATTCGGCAAACGTCTGATCGCGGTCAGCGTCAGTGCGGTAAATGGCTTCCCAAGGGGGCATGAGCAACACCACGGAGTTATAAGGGTACAAACGGACATACGTTTCTACTTGCCCCATCGGCATCGCCTGCTGGTGATCAAGCATGCCCAGAGCATCCACGATGCCTCGATCGAAAAAAACGGGGTGATCCGTGGCAAGCGTTTCCAGGTAGCGAGCGATGTCTCTCTGCAGAATCTCGTGGCCGAACTGAGCCAACGGAGGTCGGGGACTCAAACCGCTTGCTAAGCGTTCCCGGATAATGTCGCGTGCGGAGTCCGAAGCATGCAGGTATCCCCGTTCTGCCAGCGAGTGGAGTGTTGTCGTCTTGCCGGTTCCTGGACCGCCTGTAAGGACAAAACGCAGATTAGTCATTTCTCTCTTCCCGTAAACTAAGCACATAATATATCCTAAATATAAGGCATTACAATATATACACAAGAACCGTCTTGTGCTTTGCGATACCACGCGCCTTTCTCGGGTGGTAGGTGGCGGTAGCGCTTATGATAAAACGGGCTACAAAGGGTGCCCCCTCTTTCGGGGGAAGATCTAAATGGCATCCCTGCATCCGCCGGAATTTTCAAAGGACATCCTTGACTTGACAGACCCCGGAAAAACAGGATATACTGAGTCAGTGAACCTCTCATAACACCCAAGCCTATGGTCTCATCTTTCATAAACCCGTGGGATCGAAAAACTCGTTCGACAACGATGAAACGGCTTCCGTCTTTGTTCGATTTTTCTTTTTTGTTCTTTTCGCCGGGTCATGGCCGTCTTGCTGTTTTCTTTTTTTTCGCGCTACTGGTCGGCTGTGGGAGCAAAAACCCGGTTTCCTCTGGGTTTGACAAGGGACCGGCTCGGTTTGTGGTAGAAGGCGACCGGGTGGTCATGACCGGTGTCATAGACGACGGGACACTCGAAGTCTTCAAAGAGACGCTTTCCCGACATCCGGGAATAGACACTCTTGTGCTAAGGAATGTGGGAGGGTCGCTCAACTCGTCCGTCACGTTTGCCACGGGGCGTTTGCTGAGAAGCCGGTGAATGGGCACATTCGTGCCGGAAAACGGGATTATCGCATCCGGCGGGACCGATCTGCTGGCCGCAGGAACCTCGATTTCCTTCGTCTCCGGAGGACGGGTGGGGGTGCATTCGTAGGAGGCGGATGACGGACAGGGAGGCGTGCTTGTCGGTGCCCAGCTTCCCCGGGAACATCCGCTGCATCGTGATTTTATTCAGTATTACCGCGATATCGGACTGCCCGAGGATTTTTACTGGTTTGCGCTAAATACCGCGCCACCCGACGCCATACATTGGATGACACCCGACGAACTCGACCGTTTTTTTCACGCGACCGTCGCAAAAATCTCGCCACCACGCGATAACGGGTGACGAGGAGAAACCCTGCTTCGCATAACGAAAGGAAACCGATGTCCAAAACGTACAGCGCCGCGCTGATTGGCTGTGGCCGTATGGGCGCGACGATCGATGACGAGGTGCGCAACCACCCGAACAGCTATCTCTGGCTCCCGTATTCGCACGCCGCCGGCTATAGGGCTGTGGACCGCACCCGGCTGGTCGCGGTGTCGGATGTGGACCCGGAAAAAGTCGAACGGATCAAAACCAGCTACGAGGCGCAAGCGGGTTATACCGACTACCGCGAAATGATCGAAAAAGAACGACCTGACATCGTCAGCATCGCCACGCGACCGGCTACGCATGCCGAAATCGCGTTATTTGCGGCGGAACATGGTGTAAAAGGAATTTACTGCGAAAAACCGCTCTGTTGTTCGATGGAAGAAGCCGACGCGATCCTGAGGGCCTGTGAAAAACATGGTGTAAAGTTCAACTACGGGACACAGCGACGCTATATGCCACTATACCGGAAGATGCGCGAGATGGCACACAACGGAGATCTGGGCAAGGTGGACTGCATCATCGGTCATTGCGGCGTCGGTTCGGCGCTGTGGGGTCATACCCACACGACCGACATGTTGCTCTTTTTGGCCGGAGACGCCGATGTCGAGTGGGTGCAGGGTTCCATCAACGCAAAACCAGAAGACTGGGAAGGAGAACGGCTCAACACCGATCCGGGGTTTACCTCGGCCTATTTCCGGTTTGCCAACGGTATCCATGCCTATATCGTGGCCGGAGGGGGGTTCGAGTTCGAAGTAAGCGGCAACGGAGGCAAAACCCGCACGCTCAACAACGGTGACGTCGCGCAGTGGCGCAAGATGACAGAGCCGTGGCACACACTCAAGGAGACGCCTTTTCCGGAAGTAGCCCACGAAAGCGGTACAATAAACGGTATACGCGACATTGTCGCAGCACTCGATACAGGGCGCGACACCGCCGGAAATATCCGTCTGGCCTGCAAAAGCCAAGAGATGATATTTGCCGTGATCGAATCCCATCGGCGCGGCGGCGCGGGCATCCGTCTGCCGCTCGAAAACCGCGATCTGTACGTGGGGCGCAAAGACTGGTAGGTCAAAAGAAGTTTAAGGGTGAAAAGAATGAAGCATCCGCTCTATGCAGGCATCGGTAGGATTGTCATCACTCCACCGACGGGTACGGATCTTGCCGGATACGGGTATCGAGATCATGGCGCGGAAGAAACGCTTGACGATCTCGAAGTCCGCATCCTGTGGCTGGAAACGGATGCGGGTTCGCAGGATGCGCTCTGTTTTGTTTCCGCCGATATCATCGGGTTTGGCGACCGTCTGACCGCCGATCTGCGGTCTATCGTTCGGCAACGCACCGGCATAGCGCCAGAGCGCGTGCTGCTCGCGGCCAGCCATACGCATTCCGGACCACAGACAGTCGAAAACATGGTCGGATGTGGACGGCTTGACGAAGCCGTATACCGATACATCCTCGACCTTACTGCGGCGGCGATGGAGATGGCCTCGCGTCATGTCGCCCCGGTGTCGTTGCATACCGTGCGGGGAAAGCTGGAAGGCTATGCGATCAATCGGCGTGTCGTGCGGAACGGCCAAGTGCTGTTTATGCCCAATCCCGAAGGTGTCCGCGACGACGAGGTGATTGCCGTCGTCTGCCGCGATGCGGCGACCGGTCAGCCCCGCGCCGTGCTGTTCAACTTTGCCTGCCACCCCACGATCATGGGCGATTACCGGATTTCGGGCGACTATCCGGGCGCGGCCCGGCGGCGTATCGAGACGGCGCTCGGTGAAAATGCCGTGGCGCTGTTTCTTCCCGGGTGTTTTGGCGATATACGCCCGAACTGTGTTTATACCGGCGGAACCCGGTTTCGGCGCGGCGAAGCCGAAGATGTGGCGGTTTTCGGGAATGCCTTGGGTGACGAAGTGGTTCGATTGACCCGTCTCGACGGGACGGCGCTCGTGCCCCGGTTTTTTGCCGCCGCCGAAACGCTGTCACTGCGTATCCAGCATCACCCGGAGCGTGCCGAACTGGAACACATCCTGCGCGAAGGACCGGACCACCGCAAAGCATGGGCTTCTTTTTTGCTGGAACGTCCGTTTTCCCAAACACGAACGCTGTCCCTCCAACGGGTCGATCTGTCGGACGATACGCGCCTGATCGTTATGGGTGGCGAAATCTGTTGCGATTACGGACATTTCGTCAAACGGCTCGATCCGTCGATCTGCATGATACCTGTGGGGTATGCCAATGGGATGACCGGCTATATTCCGACGGCTCGAATGATAAAGGAAGGCGGATACGAACCCGATACATCGTGTCCGTTTTTTGGTCTGCCCGCGCCTTTCGAACCGGAGGTGGAGGAAATACTTCACAAAGCGATCCGAACTATCTGTCGGGATCACATGTAAGAGGGCGTATCTCGCACCGGGAGAAATGTATGAAACGTTGCATAGCTGGTTGCTGTCTTATCTTTTTCGTAGCTACTATCGTTCCCACCCCACTTATGGCGCAAACGCTCGACATCCGGGGGGCATGGAAACCCGAAACCTACCGGATGAAAGACGGAACGGTCCATATCGTAACCGGTCTGATCACCTTTACCGAAAAAGATTGGTCCGTATTGTTTTTTATCATCACGGCCGAAGGACCGCAACGCGCTTCGGGGGAAGGCGGAACCTATGGACTTACCGGTGATCGGTTGACCTTTCGGCATTTGTATCATTTTGCGGGCGAAAAAGGCGATCCGACCAAACTGATTATGACGGCCCGCGATCCCAAGACCTCTGACGCACCCGACGAACCCTGCACCATAGAGATACAGAGCGATCTACTTACCATTCATTTTCCCAGTGGAAACCGGATGACGTTTCGCCGCAGTTCCGGCTTCTGACAGGGTTCAGAAAGGAGAGGTCATGGCGGTACATCCTGGTCCGTGCCCGCGTCGTCGCTGGGGCAAAACGGAACTTAGCATTCCCGTCATCCCTTTTGGCACGCAAGGATTTGGCAACCTCTTTGGTTTTGTAAGCGATGAGGACGCCTGTACGCTGATGCGCCGCGCCGTCGATATCGGGGTCAACCATTTCGATTCGGCCCGATGCTATGGCGATTCGCTACGCAAACTGGGCGTGGCGTTCAAACAGGGTGTCATCAAACGCGAGGAGGTCGTCGTCAGCGGACGGGTATGCTATCACAGCGCCGCCAAGTGGGGCGGATACGGCGAAGGCGCGCCCGACTATTCGGTGGAACACGTGCTGGCCGATGTGCAAGACCAGTTGGACCTGCTCGGCATCGACTCGTTTGACATGCTTTTTGCCCACGACCCGCCGGCGATCGAACCGACGCTTGCGCCGGGCGGAGCGCTCGAAGGTCTCGAAAAGGCGCGCGAACGGGGCTGGACACGCTTTATAGGCTATGGGATGTACCCGCATGACTTTCATCTTGCCGTTATCGAAACCGGTCGCACCGACGCGCTTTTGACGTTTAGCGACTACAACCTTCTGCGGCAGTCGGGGGCAATTGACATCCTCCCCGCCGCTGCGGCAAAAGACCTCGGTGTGCTCAACGGATGGTCCATCATGCGGGGATGGCTGACCGGCAAACCGGTAGACTCTTTTATTCCCCGCGAAAAATGGGGTGACGACCAAATTCGCGCCGAACGTATGCGACTCTGGCTCGAAGAACGCGGTATTGACATGCTGTCGTTTACGCTTCAGTTTTGTCTGCGCGAAACACGCATCCATGGCAATCCGCTGGGCAATCTCAACATCGAACAGCTCGAATGGAACGTGGCGGCGGCACGATCCGCTCCCCTCCCGGACGAGACCTTCGAGGCGTTCCGGCAGGCCGGACTATGACGTATACTTCTTTATAGAGGCGGATATGGATCGTGAAGAACAGATAAAACGGATGAAAAGACAGGTGGGCATCGACGCCGCCAGCATGGTCCGTGATGGCGACGTAGTCGGGCTGGGCACGGGTTCTACCGCCGTATATATGATCGAAGAACTCGGACGCCGTATTCGTGAGGAAGGGCTGCGTATCGAAGGGATTCCCACGTCTTACGACGCTGGCGTGCTGGCGCGGCGACACGGCGTGCCGGTCCGTACGCTCGACGATGTGGAACGTATCGACATCGCCATCGACGGAGCCGACGAGGTGGACCCTTCCAACCGGCTTATCAAAGGACGCGGCGGCGCGCACCTCAGGGAAAAAATCATCGACGGTCTGGCAGATGTATTTGTCGTGGTGGTGGACGAATCCAAACTGGTAGACCGTCTTGGTACGAAATGCCCGGTTCCGGTTGAGGTTTTACCGCTTGCGGTAAACCCGGTCATGAAAAGGCTTGAGCGGATTGGTGGGGTTCCGGAACTCCGGATGGGTATCCGCAAGGACGGTCCGGTCATCACCGATCAGGGTAACATGATCGTGGATGTTCGTTTTGACTACATCGACGATCCCGCCGCGATGGAGGCCGGTCTCAACAATATCCCCGGCGTGCTCGAAAACGGGCTTTTTGTCGGCCTGACCTCGCTTGTTCTTGTCGGCCGTCTCGATCCGCAGGGCCAGGTCGTCGTGACGCGAAGGGACACTTGACCATGTCGGCGCGTGTGATCGTCATCGAACACGACGAAGGCGTCCGGAGCCGGGTGACGACCGCGCTTGCGGCGAGCGGATACCGCGTCGTCGCGCCGGCCACGCCTGCCGAGGTTGCCGAGCAGGTATGGAGCGTCTACGATGTTGCGCTGACGACGCTCGACTGGGAGGGGGTATCTGCAAAAGAGGCGATACGCCGGTTGCAGACGATGTCGCCGGAAATTGCGGTGATCGTTACCGGTTCGGAAACGCCGGGTTCGGTTGTCGGCCATATTACGGCATACGGGGCGACGGCGTTTTTGCCGGGGCCGGTGGACGCGGTCTATGCGGCGTGGGAAGTAGCTCGCTGTCTGGAGATAAAAAGGCTCCAACACGCCGAAGAGACCGTCATGCAGTTGTCACATGCCGTCAACAGCGCGTATGACGGCATTGTGCTGGCCGATCTCGGCGGAAGAATCACCTACACCAACCATGCGGTACAGGAACTGTTCGGATACGCCTCCGGCGAACTGATCGGCCAAGGGGTGGAGTCGCTCAACCCGGCCTATACGGAAAACCGCGAGATGATCGGCGCGATGCTGGCGCGTGAAGGCTGGAGCGGAGAAATCATGACGATCCGCAAAGACGGAAGCTGGTTTCCCATCCTGCTTTCCACCTCGCTGGTCAGGGACGAGGATGACCGACCGGTAGCGATCATGGGCATTGTCAAAGACCTGTCTGCCGTCAAGAAGGCGGAGGCTGAGATTGCGCGGCGCAACCTCGAACTGTCGGCGCTCAATCAGGTCGCGGAGGCCATCGGCCAGTCGTTCGACTTTGACGAAGTGGTCGCCATCGCGCTCGAACGGGTGATCGAGGCGACGGGGCTGGAGATGGGAGCGGTGCATCTGCTCGACAGAACTGGCGCCGAATGGATTATGGCCGCCAGCCATCGTCTGCCCCCGGAATACATCGGGATCATCAGGCGAGTAAAAATAGACGCCCATGTCTTTGGTCAGGTATTCGAGTCGGGCAAACCGGTCTATACGGAAACCGCTCGGCAGGACGAGCGGTTTGGCCCGGCCATTCTGCCGCGTCTGGATATTGCCGCGTTTGCCATGGTGCCGCTTTACGCACGCGACCGCATCATCGGCACGATGAGCGTCGGGTCGCGCCGCCCCCACCGACTCGACGCCCCGGGAATCGGTCTGATCGTCGCCATGGGACAGCAGATCGGGTTCGCGCTCGAAAAGGCGCGACTTTTTCAACAGGTTTCACGCGACAAACGCGAATGGGAAGAAACTTTCGACGCCATCACCGATCTGATTTCGGTGCAAGACGCCGACGGGCGCATCGTACGGGTGAACAAGGCACTGGAAGACCGGATACAGCTCTCTGGCGAGCGTCTTGCGGGACAACTCTGGTACGAAGCGCTGCTCAATCCCGGCCCCGGAAGGGAACGGGCGGCACTACTCGTCAAACAGAGCAACCTGGCCCCCATTGTCGAAGAAATCGACGACCTGATCGTAGAGGGTGTATTTTTGCTGTCCATTTTTCCACGTTTCGACGGTTCGGTCGTAGTCATCCGCGACGTGTCGGACCATAGGCGTCTCGAAGAGCAAATCCGCCGTCTTGATCGCCTTTCTTCGCTTGGCGAACTTTCCGCCGGTATCGCGCATGAAATCCGCAACCCGCTTTCCAGCGTCAAACTCGATACCCAGTTGCTGGCCCGCCAACTGGCCGACGACCCGAAACGCAGACGCATCGTGGGCAACATCCTCGATGCCATCGAAAAGCTCGAGCAGGTGGTGAGTAGCACGCTAAGCTACGCCCGTCCCGAAGAACCAGCGTTTCAGCGTTTCGATCTGGCGCATATCATCGAACAAAGTCTGAACGTTGTACAGACTCAGTTGAAAAAAGCCGGAATCGTGAGCGTGTTCGAAACACCGGCACACCCCTCACTCGTATTTATCGACCCCGGCCAGATACAGCAGGTCTTTGTCAATCTCTTTCTCAACGCGGTACACGCCATGCCGAGCGGCGGGCGTCTTCAGATACACATAGACCTGTGTACCGATGCGATAAAAACGCAAATACGCGACTCCGGCACGGGCATCGCACCCGAACACTTGGACAAGATATTCAATCCGTTTTTTACCACACGCTCGCAGGGAACCGGTCTGGGGCTTGCGATCGTCCAACGGATCATGGAGCGTCACCACGCTTCGGTGGAAGTGACCAGCCGCGCCGGAGAAGGCGCTACGTTTATTCTTTCTTTTCCGCGTCGGGCACATCTGCCTCAACCCTTTCATGTGGCCGGACGCGCGGTCGTCGGCTTGATGGATACCGGACATGACCCACAGAATCCTGATCGTGGATGACGAGCCATCGCTGCTTCAGTCGCTCGACACCGTGTTATCCGACCAGTACGACACGGTGTTGGCGAGGAGCGGTGAGGAAGCTGTCGAGCGGATACGGGAAAACACGCCCGATCTCGTTCTTTTGGATATGGCGTTGCCGGGTATAACAGGACTCGAGACGTTGCGCCGGATCAAAGCGTTCGACGCCGGTATCGTGGTGATCATGATTACCGCTCACGAACGTGTTCCCGATGTGGTAGCCGCCATGAAAATCGGCGCATTCAACTATCTGATCAAACCGTTGGATCTTGACGAACTCGAAGTGACCATCGCCAACGGGCTTCAGACGGTCCGTCTGACGAGACAGATAGAGCATTTGCGTTTGGAGCAGAGCGAGCGGCTCAATCGGAGTTTGATCGGGGAGAGCCGGCCCGTGCAGGCTGTCCGGGATTTGATCGCCCGGATCGCAAAAAGCGACGACACGACCGTGCTGATCGAAGGCGAGAGCGGAACGGGCAAAGAATTGGCTGCCATGGCGATTCACTATCAGAGCGCGCGGAGCGCAGGGCCGCTGGTGACGATCAACTGTGGTGCGATCGCAAGAGACCTGATCGAAGTCGAATTGTTCGGGTACGAAAGAGGAACCTTTACAGGGGGGCTTCCCAAAGGAAAAAAGGGAAAATTCGAGTTGGCCGACGGTGGAACCCTGTTGCTTGACGAGATCGCCGAGATGCCGCTTGCGACGCAGACCACGCTGCTGCGTGTGATGGAAGAACGCGCGCTTTATCCGGTAGGCGGCACGGCCAAACGCCCCGTGGATGCCCGTATCGTGGCGACAACCAACCGGGCGCTACGGGATGCCGTGCAGGCCGGAGCCTTCCGAGAAGACCTCTATTATCGGCTCAACGTGGCGCACATCGTCATGCCGCCGCTACGAGATCGTGGAAGCGATATTCTCCTGCTGGCCCGACTGTTTCTGACGCAGTACGCCGAACGATTCGGCAAAGCCTTTTCCGGATTGTCCGAAGATGCCGAAGCGTTGCTTCTTGCCAACCCATGGAGAGGCAATGTGCGGGAACTAAAAAATGCCATGGAGCGAGTCGCCCTCGTGGAAGACGACGCGGTGGTCACCCCCCTTCATTTCACCTTTCTTCGCCCCTCGGAGACCGTTGCGGGGACAGATACACACAGACATGTACAACTTCTGGTGCCCCCCCAAGGGAATCTGCTGGAAAACGCCGACCGGTTACTTATCGAACACGCGATCGCTCTGCACCAAGGCAACCGAAGCCAAGCCGCAAAGTTTCTTGGCATCCCCCGACAAAATCTCCTGTACCGTCTCCGAAAGTACCACCTGACCGTTCCGGAAACAGAAAACTGATCCCGGATAGGGTGTCCAATTTTCTACACCCCCCGTCGATAATTTTTCACCTTTTTCATAACCGGTTGATAGTTCTAATGTTACTTATCTTTTTTTCGACTCTTCTGGGTTTTTGAGTCCCTCGAGGACACCAGACAACGACAAGGGTGGCGATTTTTCTACACATCTCGACCGGTAAGTACGGCCTCGTGGTGTCATCGTTTACATGCTACGCTTCTTGACGCATCGTATCCGGCTACCGTGAGAGGCTACGGGAAAAAGAGGCTTTCTCCTTGCCGGACAGGCGCAAAGGGATGACCCTGTTGCCCCTGAAATCGGCGATCTTTTACTTTTTTCCACACCACCACCCAAAATCTGAAACACCCGACGGGGTTTAGGCTTGCTGGTATGGAATTTGCTTACTATATTTATAGGAGTTAAAAAGAGTCACCCGTAAACCTGTTGAGCCTGTAAAACCGGAACACGGGGCGTAAACGTACATACCGTTTGTCCTCTCACGGCTCATGACAAACGGAGGATCGTAAAAGGAACCGAGATGGTCGATGTAGGTTATTTCTCTTTGACACTGGCGCTTCTTGCGGCTGCTTTTTCGGCGATCGCGTCAGTAGTCGGCGCGCGCACCCGAAACGCCGCGCTCGTAGCCAGCGGCAAACACGGCATCTTCGCGGTATTTGGCATGTTGACGCTGGCGATGGGGGTGTTGATTCATGCGCTTGTCACGGGTAATTTCCAGCTTGAATATGTCGCCTCGTACACCAGTTCACAGTTGTCGACGTTTTACCGTATTACCGCGCTCTGGGCGGGTCAAGACGGTTCGCTTTTGCTATGGGGTTGGACGCTTGCCTTATTTGCCGTGGTGGTGGCGTTGCAAAACCGCGACCGAAACCGCGTGCTGATGCCCTATGTACACGCGACGTTGATGGTGATCACTTTTTTCTTTATCGTGCTCAACGTTTTTGTAGCCAACCCATTCGATCTTTTGCCCTTTACCCCACAAGAGGGACGGGGTCTTAACCCGATTCTCCAGATGCCCCTCATGATCATCCACCCGCCGGTGCTTTATCAGGGGTACGTGGGCGTGGCGGTTCCCTTTGCCTTTGCCATCGCCGCGCTGATCACCCGTGAACTCGGGGATACTTGGATTCGCACCATACGCCGGTGGACGCTGTATCCGTGGTTTTTTCTGGGGGTCGGACTGATTCTCGGCGGACGGTGGGCGTATGTGGAACTCGGTTGGGGCGGGTACTGGGCATGGGACCCGGTGGAAAACGCGGCGCTCATGCCGTGGCTGACGCTTACCGCCTTTCTTCATTCCGTCATGATCCAGGAAAAGAAAGGCATGCTCAAAATATGGAACGTTACGCTGGTCCTGCTGACCTTTGGCTTGTCGATCTTTGGAACATTTTTGACGCGAAGCGGCATCGTCGCGTCGGTGCATTCGTTTACACAGTCCGGCGTAGGTCCCATGTTTCTCGGTTTTGTCGCGGTGTCCATGGTGTTCTCGTTCGGGTTGCTCATCAGCCGCAAGGAAGCGCTCAAGGCACGTAGCGAGCTGGACTCGTTCGTCTCGCGCGAGAGTAGTTTTCTGCTCAACAATCTGGCCCTTGTGGGGGCTTGTTTTGCCATCTTGTGGGGCACCATCTTTCCCGTGCTTTCCGAAGCCGTGCGCGGAACCAAGATCACCGTCAGCGCCCCGTATTTCAACCAGATCAACGTGCCACTCGGCATCTTTCTGCTTTTTCTGACCGGCGCAGGACCGATGCTTGCCTGGAGAAAAACGTCGGTCGAAAGTCTCAAACGCCATTTTACCGTGCCGATCGTCTTTTTCGGCGTAACGCTCGTCGCCTTGCTGGTCGCGGGTATAGGACACGTCTATGCCCTGCTTTCGCTGAGTATGTGCGCCTTTGTAGCCGGAGCCATTCTTCTTGAGTTCTATCGGGGCATGCGGGCGAGGCATTCGACCAACGACGAGGCCTATCCGTTGGCGCTTTTACGGCTGATTCTCGCCTACAAACGCCGGTACGGCGGCTATGTGGTCCATCTCGGTATCGTGGTCATGTTTGTCGGTTTTACCGGCGCAGCATTCAATATCGAAGAAGACCATTCGGTACGCAAAGGCGAGTCGTTTACCGTCAAAAACTATACCATGCGTTTTGAAGATCTCAACCAGACCGATCATGGCGAATACACGGCTTATGTCAGCGCCCTAAGGTTGTCGGTCGACGGCGTCCCGTCCCTTATGGTGATGCCGGAAAAACGATTTTACCCGCTTCAGGAACAGGTGACGTCCGAAGTGGCGATCCGAACTTCGGTTCAGGAAGACCTCTATGTGGTGTTGGCGGAACTCAACGAATCGCTCGACGTTGCTACATTCAAAATCTATGTCAATCCGCTGGTCAATTGGGTCTGGATCGGTACGGGACTGCTGATGCTCGGCACGATGTTGCTTTTTCTGCCCGACCACTTCGGGCGGCGTTCGTCCGCGCGTCAACCGGGCGCTTCGGAATCCACGCCGCGTACATCGCCCGAATCCGAACAGATTGCCGTATCATAGGCATATCCCGTAGACCCATATATAGCAAAGGAGGCGCTTTATGGTCTTGGAGAAATTTGTGGAAAAGGCGGTGGTCAAAACCGCCGGCATGGCATGGCCGGTCTTTCAGGCCGTCAATCAGCGGTTTAAAGGTAAACTGTTTCAACCTAAATGGGCACCGGCGCCGCTGATGCGGCAAAAAGAAAAATCCTTTCCCACACTGGGATGGCCGCGCGAAACCGATTCGCTCTGCCCGCGATGCGTCAAGGAAACCCGCGAAAAAATCCTGAACGGCGAGGAAGACGTCAATATCCTGATCAATGGCCATCCCGGCGAGATCAAGGCACAGATCGTCGAGGAAAACGGCAAAATCCTCATGCGCAAGACCTGTCCGGTTCATGGCGTGTTCGAAGACGTCATGGCCATCGACCCGGAATGGCTCAAACGCATCGAACGGCTCTACCCAGGGCGCGACTTCAAAGCCGTCACCGATCTGCACAACCACGGTACGTCGTCGATCCAGTACGGACGGGGTTCGGTACTCACCATCGACCTGACCAACCGCTGCAACATGATGTGCGATCCTTGTTTCATGGACGCCAATCAGGTCGGTTATGTACACGAACTTTCGTTTGACGATGTCCAAAAACTTCTCGACGACGCCGTCACCGTAAAACCCAAACGCCAACTCTCGGTGCAGTTTTCCGGTGGCGAACCGACGATTTCACCGATCTTTCTGGACGCGGTGGCTTACGCGAAGGAAGTCGGATTTTTCAGTATACAGGCCGCCACCAACGGCATCCGGTTTGCTCAGGAGCCGGGGTTTGCCGAAAAAGCCCGCGACGCCGGTATGCGGCTCGCCTATCTCCAGTTTGACGGAGTCGGCAACGAAAACCATGCGCACCGCAAAATCGGCAACCTGTTCGACGTAAAACTCCGCGCCATCGAAAACCTCTATGCCGCAGGGATCGACGTCGTTTTGGTCGTGACCATCGTCAACACCATCAACGACCATCAGGTCGGCCCGATTATCAAATTTGCCATGGATAATGCGGACAAAATCAGCTTTGTTGCTTTTCAGCCCGTTTCGTTTACCGGACGCGACGAAGACATAGACGACGAAACCCGACAACGTCAGCGGTACACACTGTCGCATCTGGCGCACGACGTCAAAAAACAGACCGGTGCGACCGAGCCACTACGCGACTGGTTTCCCATTTCCGCCGCCGGTCCGGTTTCCGACGTGACCGATCTGCTCAAAGGTCCGAACGCAGACTGGGGAACCCTGAAATGCGGATGCCATCCCAACTGCGGGATCGCCACCACTTTCATGGTCAACAAACAAACCAAAAAGTGGGCTCCCATTTCCGCCTTTCTCAATATCGAACAGTTTCTCAATGACGCGAAAACGATCGTGGATGCGGGACGCGGCCCCTTCTGGACCAAAGTACAGGTGGCGCTTGCCTTGCTTCGCAACTACGATCCGAACCACGTTCCCGAAGGGTTCCGCTTGTACGACCTGATCAAGAAATACGACAAACAGAGCGGTGGCGCGCTGGGCGGCAAAATGGGCGCGACCGACAATGCCAATCGAAAACAAGATGAATGGCTGATCATGTTTGTCGCCGGCATGTGGTTTCAGGATCTGTTTAACTACGACTTCCGACGCACTGAAATGTGTATCATTCCGTATGCTACCCAAATGGGCGAGATCTCGTTCTGTGCCTACAACACCGGTATCGGCTGGCGACAGATTGTCGAAAAAATGTTTATGAACGCCACCACGGTAGAGTGGTTCAAGAAGTATGGGCGGCATCCCATTTTTGCCAACAAGAAGGACGTGCCGCTTCCCGAATACGCCGACCCCATCGCACTCCGGGTAAGCCCGGATGCCAACCTGCTCCAGATCGAACCCATGTCCAAAAACCAGACGATCGAAGAAACCGCTGGTGTGGCGGCGGGTGGTGGTGGCGGCGGACGGTAAGTCGGCTTCCGACAAAGCAATTTACCATGGGAAACATGTTTGAGACATATGCGTCCGGAGATCGCAAGATATCCGGACATGGACACGCGGGGATGGGGTTCTGCACCATCCCCTGTTCTATTTGTGGATGATCTATGACATACGACATGGTGTTGATCACCGCTACCCGGATGGAGCAACAAGTCGTTTTCGAGACGCTCTGCCCGACAACGGTTGAGGAGACCGTGGGTAGGAGATGGGCGACAGGCAAGCGAGACGGGCGGCGGATACGGCTTGTGGAAACCGGTGTCGGGACTGTCAACACGGCCCATGCGCTTACTCGACTGATGGAGACCGCCCCACCCACCTGCGTATTGCAGTTTGGCGTCGGCGGCGCGTATCCGGATACCGGGCTTTCGGTCGGCGACATCGCCGTTGCAAACGGGGAACACTACGGCGACACAGGTGTCATGACGCCGCAGGGCTGGCGTGGGATGGATTTTATCGGCTTCCCCCTGTTGGAAAAGGAAACCAAGTACTTCAACGGTTTTCCCGTCGATATCGCACGGAGCACAGCGGCATTTAGATTGCTGACAGAAACCGTATGGGATGCGCCTGCGCCTCGTGTTGCGCAAGGGACGTTTGTGACGGTTCAGCAGTGTTCGGGTGTCGAAGTCGTCGGTAGACGGATTGCGGAACGTTTTCGCGGAATATGCGAAAACATGGAAGGTGCGGCCGCGGCCCATATCTGCGCCCTGTACTGTGTCTCCTTTGTGGAAGTCCGAGCGATCAGCAATCTTGTAGAAGACCGTGATTTTGCGCGCTGGAATCTTCCGCTCGCCATACGCCGAGCGCAGACCGCCGCGCTCATCCTTATGGAGTCTTTGCCATGACACCGCTTTCGCTGGGATACTCCCCCTGTCCCAACGACACCTTTATCTTCTACGCGCTGGTACACGGACGTATCCCCGGTGCACCGGTCTTCCATGAAATACTCGAAGATATCGAAACGCTCAATCGACGGGCAGGCGAAAATGCCCTCGATGTTACCAAAATATCGTTTCATGCGCTGGCACATCTGCGCGACCGCTACGCGCTGCTCCGTTCCGGAGGCGCATTGGGCAGAGGATGCGGCCCTCTGGTCGTAGCCGGAGAGCCGCTCGCTCCGTCCGCATTGAAAGGCAAAACTATCGCCATTCCAGGGCGTCTTACAACGGCGGCGCTGTTGCTCAGGCTCTTCGATCCGACACTGGACCGGCTGGTCGTCATGCCGTTTCACGAAATCATGCAAAGCTGTCTGTCGGGGGCGGTGGGTGCGGGGGTGATCATTCACGAAAGCCGGTTTACCTATCCGCAACACGGGTTGCATCAGGTTGTCGATCTCGGGGCATGGTGGGAAGAGGAGACCGGACATCCCATACCGTTGGGGGGTATTTTAGCGGGGCGGACGCTGGGGACGGACTTGATTGGAAAAATAGACGAGGCGCTACACGCAAGCGTCCGCTATGCGCATACCCATCCCGACGAGGTGCGTACCTATATCCGACAGCACGCGCAGGAAATGGACGAAACCGTCATGCAGCGTCATATCGATCTCTATGTCAACGATTTTACCCTCGACTACGGAACGCAAGGCGAAGCGGCGATCGCCTATCTGTTCGAGCGTGCCGAAGCCGAAGGTGTGATCCCGCAAAGCACACTCCCCCTGTTTGCATAGCCCTCGCCGGGATTATAATTCCGCGCGCAACTGGTCTATAAACCGCACATCCGCCCGTGCAAGATCGATCACCGTCTCCACCGGCTCGCCGCCGTATTCGCTGTGAAAACTTACCGTCCCGGCAAACGCCATCACCTGAAGCGTCCTCAGCGCGGTTTTCCACTCCCCGTATCCGGTTCCCATGCGCACCACGTCGATGTTCCAATTTCTCTCGCCGGACGGCGAAATCCGTTGCACGCGCAACAAGTCTTTAAAAGCGATCACCGCCAGATACTCCCGCACGATGTTGAGCGCCATGTCGATAGGTTCGCCACAAACAGACAGATGGCCCACATCCGAAAACACCCCTACAAAGCGCGGGTCAAACCCCTTTACCAGATTCATGACCGACGATGAATTAAGCCCCATCGAATGTCCGGAATGGTTGTGTATGACGGTGCGAACCCCCGTCTTTTCGGACAACTTCTGAAATCCTTCCAAATAACGGCGCACCACATCCACCTCGGCCCAGTAGTTCATATCGGGTTTCCAGCGCCAATAACCCAATTTGATGGACTTGACGCCCGCTTCGCCGCAGGCCGCGTAGTAGCGCTCGGCATAGTGGATATCCGGGCGGGTAAAGTCGCCGGGTGCGGTTACTAGTGGGATCGACAGCCCGGCATCTGCAAACCGTCTTGCCGCCTCCGGAAGTGCGACATCGACATTCTCCGGATTGACAGGATACCCCGACCGGACGCATAGGTCTGCGCCGGCAACTCCTACGCGTTTGAGCGCTTCAACGATATGAGGAATATCCATACCTTCCAAATGCTTTGTAAACATGACGTACTGCATCCCTACTCCTCCCCGGTCGAAATGTTTTCCCTATTGGTCCTAATATTATGCGGGTCGGTGGATTCAAGCCCCATAACACGGTATACCCGCTCGTTTTTCCGCGCCAGCACGGACTCCGGGATGGGCACGCGGTTGTACTCCCCAAACCGCGTAAACGCCCACCGCGACGTATACTGCGTATCCATGAGATAGCGCACACGCTCCGAGGTGACCGGGGCGCCGCGATGCCAGCACTGGTTGTTGTGCAGATAGATGTCCCCGGTTTTGCACAGCATGGATACCGGCCCCTGTCCTTCGAATGTGGGATGCTCTTGGCTGTTGGGGGGGCGTCCCGAATAATGACTGCCCGGCACGTACTGGGTCGGACCGTTTTCCACCGAGTCGATGTCGCTGAGTGCCATGTGAATGGTAAACCACTGCACCGGCATCCGAACACGCGGATCATAACGCGGTACGTCGTCGGGAAGCGGAAACTCGACGGTATCATCCACATGCCACCGAGTGATAGCCACACCCTTGGGGTTGCGGATGACATTCTGACCGCAGAATTTGCAGTCCTTTCCCAGAATCGCCTCCGCCAGTCCCACGATCGGCTCACGGATCAGCATATCCACAAAGATAGGGTCGAGTTCGAGCGTGTTGCGCAGGATAAAGTCTCTTTCGATATATTTCGTACCGGCAAGCGCGGGATCGGCAAACAACCGGTCGGTCGTTTCGCGCAACGCCGTTACCTCGTCCGGGGTCAGTACACCAGGGACAAGCACATAGCCATCGCGGTGAAAACGGGTGAGTATGTCGTCCATTACGTCCGGGGCGAGCGGTTCGCCCGGAAGAATCTTTCCGGTGATCATACCGCCTCCTTTCACGCTTTGTTAATATTTCGCGGGTCCTGTGGGTTGTAGCCCCATGACGTTGTACACCCGCTCGTCGCTCTGTGACAGTACAGAGGCCGGGATCGGAACGCGGTTGTACTCTCCAAATCGCGTAAACGCCCACCGCGCCGCGTACTGCGACTGTATGATATACCGCATCCGTCCTGACGTGACCGGGGCGCCGCGATGCCAGCACTGATTGTTTTGCAGATAGATGTCCCCCGCCTTGCACAACATGGATACCGGCCCCCGTCCTTCAAATGTGGGATGCTCCTGGCTATTGGGGGGGCGGCCCGAATAGTGACTGCCGGGGACAAACTGTGTCGGACCGTTTTCGTCCGAATCGATGTCGGTGAGCGCCATCTGAATGGTAAACCACTGGACCGTCATGCGGATACGCGGATCGTGACGCGGTACGTCGTCAGGCAGGGGGAATTCGACTCGGTCGTCCACATGCCATTGCGAGATAGCCACGCCTTTGGGGTTGCGGATGAGGTTCTGGCCGCAGAATTTGCAATCTTTGCCGACGATCGCCTCCGCCAGTCCCACGATCGGCTCCCGGATCAGCATATCCACAAAGATAGGGTCGAGTTCGAGCGTGTTGCGCAGGATAAAGTCTCTTTGGATATATTTCGTGCCGGCAAGCGCGGGGTCGGAAAACAATCGGTCGGACACTTCACGGATCGCGGATACTTCGTCCGGAGTCAGCACACTGGGGATGAGTGCATAGCCGTCGCGGTGAAAACGGGTGAGTATTTCGTCCATTACGTCCGGGGCGAGCGGTTCGCCCGGAAGAATCTTTCCGGTGATCATATCGGCTCCTTTTTTAAAATTTTATGACAATGTCACGGCATACAAATCGCCATTTTGGGCGGAAAACCTCAGATGCACCGACACACCCGGCTTGTCGGTCTGTGCGAGCGTCCGCCCCGAAGCATCGGATATTTCCACCCGGCGCGGTGCGGACAACATGGCGTGTATCGTTACCGTCAGTGTCCGATCCGGGGTTACATGGTATTGTACCCTGCACCGGGCAACCCGGTATCGAAGGTTGGAAACCCCAAACACACGGCTCGGTTCGAGCCATCTGTCGGGTAATGCGGGTGCAAGGAAAAAGGCGTCTGTGTCCGGTGTTTCCGACTCACGAAACCCCACGATATGCCGGAGAATCGACGTAGGAAACGTCGCTCCCCATCCATAGTGTTCCGCTCCGGCATAGACACCCTTTTCGGTTTCCATGGGCCAGTATTCACCCGCCACACCCGGAATACGGAAGTTGTGCATTTCCGGAAATCCGCTGGGGAGATACCGATCCGTAAACCCTTGTGTGGAATGTACGGTGCGAGCGTCCTGGCGGGTATAAATCCGATCCCCTATTTCCGCGAGCGTGTCGGCCAGAAAAGTTCTCATCCCAGCGCGCCAAGCCGCTTCGGCAAACGGCATGACAAAAGACGGCCATTCGAGCCACGGACGCGGGTGTTCGCGAAAATAGGGGATCACACGGGCCGCCGCCGCCGTCTGTTCGGGGGTTGCCACGCCTACGGTAAGCGGGGTAAGCATCATCACGTCAACGAAGTCCGGCAGTAGGATAGGCTGGCCGGTACGTCCATCCACGTCGCGGAACCATCCGTCTACAATCATGGTCTGTGTGCGGGCGACACGCGCTTCGGCCAGACGGTCCCACCGGTCCGCCTCGTCCGCGTATCCGGCAATACGGGCATAATGTACCATCGTCCGCATCGCCTGTGCCATCGCGGCTTCGATGTCCACCGTGCGAACAAAAGCCGCGGAAGCGCCTTCGGTGTCGTTTAGAAAACGCCGCGAGCCGTCCTGTCCCGACTCCCAACTGTTGTCGGCGTGGAGCCATCCTTCCCCGTCGCTTCTGTGGACAAGCCACCATTCGAGATAGGCGCGCAGGTGTGGATACAACCGTTCGATCCATCGGTCGTCCCGATCGCGTAGATAGATCGACCAGATGATGACAAACGGGAACCCCCAGTTGGGCGCGGTGCCGCATTCGTTGCCGCTTTCACCGATCATGTTCATACTGCCGTCTTCGCGTGTACACGGCACGTTGGGCGCGGGCGCGTCGGCAAAGGTTCCGTAGATCACCTCTTTGGCGAGCTCCACATCGCCATAGCTCAGACACATGGTATCCAGCCCCATCTCGCCAAGCACCGAACGCGGGTTGGGCAGTTGCATCCCATCCCACGGATGTTTGAAAATGCCCACCGGCGGACGCATCGTGGTACGGAGCGTCTCTAGATCGTATATCCATCCGTGTTTCCACGTATCCGGCCAATCGCCTTCGAGAAGGGGTGTCTGCGTATAGAACCGCGTATCGGCTTCCAACTGAACACGTGCGGTGTATTCGGCGTTGCGGAGCGCGGTCCGGTGCGCATCGACGACATCGGACTCGTTTACTCCGCGGGTAATACCGATAACCAACCGCTCCGCGCCGCCCGAGGGAAGAACGACGCGCCAATTCATCATGGCGTATAGGTGATCCGCTCCCTCGTTAAAACGGATCAGCGCGCCGTCGTTGTCTGAACTGTCGTCCGTCTGCACGCGGTCGCACCACTCCGTCTCGGAAACACCCGCTCTATACCTACCCGGACGGTCCGCTCCGATAACCATGACCTCGCCATACGCCCAGATTTTGCTTACTCCGACCCCGTCTTGGGGGCGGAAAAAAGATCGGATACCGTCACAGCCCCAGTATGGATGATCGGGGTAGCCGTACTCGTTGGCGGCGTGGACGGACACGACACGCTCCAACGCCGTCGTATTGTCGAGTTCGAGGATGCAAAGCAGGCTGTGTTCATCGGCCAGAAAATACTTCGCGCTTACCCCGATGCCTTTGTAGGACCAGTCGTAGCTCATGAGCGTCTGGGTGTGATATTTCGAGCAGAGTGTCACCCCGTGCGCCGGGAAGTCGGCGGAGTCGTGAAACCGGGTGTCGCCGATACAAAGACTCAGACGAAGAAGCGACAGATAGCTCCGCGGTCGCTGAAGCACACTGCCATAGGGCCAAGGGAGCGTTCTGGCCCAAAACCCGAATCCCATGGGGGGGACGGTCCGGATGATGCCACTGGGGTTGTGGACCGCGCTGTGATACGGGTTGTTCAGATAGCCGAACGGCGTATAGTCGCTCTGCGGGAATACCGGGGGAAGTGGGATGCGAGAGGACATAACGAAGTTTGAAGGGTGAAGAAAGACGGATGGCTCTTATACCGCTTGACACACCTAATGTATGCGATATACAGATGGCCTTATGGCGTTCGGTTTGAGAATAACGCGAACCGGGAACCCCGTCAAGTGACTATGAGCCCTCATTAGCCAGATGACAGCAATTGTAGGTCAGTCAAGTGACAGCAATTGTAGGTCAGTCTCCTTGAGGTATATTAGCAGAAAACTGTCCACAAGGAGGCTCTGATGAGCAAAAAACCAA
>Ga0194132_10005040_pt1 | contig 21925 bp, 19 predicted proteins | sample TA2KigOf80mmetaG_FD_148612 | JGI IMG/M metagenome (GOLD analysis project Ga0194132, IMG submission 148612) | Freshwater microbial communities from Lake Tanganyika, Tanzania - TA2015054 Kigoma Offshore 80m | ecosystem: Environmental > Aquatic > Freshwater > Lake | place: Tanzania: Lake... | reverse complement strand
GGCTCACCGCGTTCACGAGCTCGCTGCGCCCGAGCGGCTTCGCGAGCACTTCGGCGGCGCCTGCGACGACCGCGCGCGCGTGCTCGTTCGCTTCGCCGCGCGTGACGACGACGACGCGCGTCTCGCGCCGCGCGGCGGCGAGCAGCGCGCGGCAAAGCGCGTCGCCCGGCTCGTCGGGAAGATGCAGATCCACCACGACCACCTCGGCCGGCTCGCTCGCGAAGAGTGCGCGCACTTCCGCGGCGCTGCTTGCGGAGCGCACGTCCCCGATGCGCGCGAGGTAGAGCGACTCGACCTCACGGAAGAGCGGCACGTCGTCGACCACCAGAATGCGCGGGCGTTCGCTGCTCATTTGGCTGCGAGCCCCAGCGCTTCGCGCATCGGCTCGAGCTCGATCGAGACCGTCCACTTGCCGTCCGTGCGCGTCCACTTCTGGTGGAGGCGCATCGTGCGCGAGATCGGCGAGGAGAGGCGGTAGCCGGTGTAGACGACGTCCACGGTGCCGGCGTCGCGCGTCTCGTTCAGGTCTTTGCGCAGGATCTCGTAATCGGTGAAGCGCACGTCCGAGAGCTGCGGTGCGAGCGCGAGCAGCTCTTCCTGCTGCTCTTCGGCGAGAAACACGGCGGCGCCTTGGAAGTTTCCCCGGCGCACGTACTGCGTGAACTGGCGGACGTTGTTGTTGAACGCGTCCTCTTGGTGCATCGGGTCTTTGAGCGACGCACAGGCGGAGCCGAGCACGGCGAGCGCGACGACGAGTGCGCGTGCGAGTGAGTTTCCGGTCATTTGCTTCCTCTCGTACCGGCAACACGTGATGCAGCTTCGAGCGGCGCCACGCGCTTTCGGCGATTGGCTGCTTCTCGGCCAAAGCGCGTGCGCAACTTGAGTGCGGAATCTCTTAGGCTGCGCGCATGCGCCTCGGCATCGACATCGGCGGCACGAAGACGTGGTTCGCGCTCGGCGACGCGGAGGGCCGCGTGCTCGCGGAAGCGCGCATCGCCACTGCGCCGAGCGGCGATGCGCTGGCGGATTTCGCGCGCATTGCGGAGGGCGCGCGCGGGCTCCTGCGCCAGCGCGGGATGGAGCCGCGCGGGCTCGAGATCGTGGGCGTCTCGACGCCCGGCGGCGTGGATCCGCGCGGCGGCTTCGTGCGCAATCCCCCGAACCTGCCGGGCTGGGACGGCGCACCGCTTCGTGACATGCTCGCGGAGGCGCTCGGCGCGCGCGTCGCGCTCGAGAACGATGCGAACGCCGCGGCGGTCGCCGAGTGGCGCTTCGGCGCCGCGCGCGGCTTTCGCCACGCGGTCTATCTCACGATGTCTACCGGCCTCGGCGGCGGGCTGATCCTCGACGGCCGCCTCTACCGCGGCGACGCGAACCTCGCGGGCGAGGTCGGGCACGTGCCGGTGGTATGGCAGGGCGAGCCGTGTGCATGCGGCCTGCGCGGCTGTGCGGAGGCGTACATCGGCGGCGCGGCGTGGACGAAGCGGCTCGCGCGCGCGACGCCGGCGAGCAGCGCGGTCGCAAAGCTGGCCGCGAAAGAGGGCGCCTCGCCACGGCCCGAGCACGTGGTCGTGGCGGCGCGCGCGGGCGACGCGTTCGCGCTCGGCGAGATGGAGCGCTTCAACGAGGTGCTCGCGCAGCTGATCTGCGGGCTCGCCGCGGTGCTCGCGCCCGAGGTGTTCGTGCTCGGCACGATCGCCGCGGCGGCGGGCGAAGCGCTCTGCTTCGCCCCGCTGCGCCAGCGCGTGCGCGCGAACACGTGGCCGCGGCCCGAGCCCATCGCGATCGTGCCCGCAGCGCTCGGCGAGCGCCTCGGCGTGTACGCCGGCCTCGGTGTCGCCGCGGAGGCGCTGCGGCGCGACTAGCGCGAGCGGGTTCTAGTCCGCGGCCCTTCGCTGAGCGATGTCGAGAATGCGCGCGACCGCCTCGGACACGGACTCGCTCGCGGCGCTCTGGCTCTCGGTGTTGCGGTGGATGCTCGTCGTCATGCCCTGCACCGAGTCGATCGCGCTGCGAATCGTCCGCGCCGCGTCGCGCTGCTCGCTCGACGCTTGCTGCATCTGCCGGCACTGCTCGAGCGCCGCTTCGGCGGCCTGCAGCAGGGCGTCGCTCGCCCGCGACTGCTCGGCGATCGCCTTGCTGATCTCCTGCACGCGCTCCGAAGTGCGCTGCGCTGCGTCGGCGACGTGGCGCGAGTTGCGCGTCTGCTCCTGCGACGCTCGCGAGATCTCCGTCACGCGCTCGCTCGCCTGCTCGGCGCTCTCGCGAATCTCGACCAGCGCCTCGCCGGCGCGCGTGGAGCGCAGCACGCCGCGCTCGACCGCATCGATGCCCGCGTTCATCGCCTGCGTCGCGGCGCGCGACGCGTTCTGAATCGCCTCGATCAGCAGCTCGATCTCGCGCGTCGAGCCCGCGGTGCGCTGCGCGAGCGTCTTCACGTGGTTCGCGACCACCGCGAACGCCTTGCCTTGCTCGCCGGCCTGCGCCGCGATGATCGCCGCGTTCAGCGAGAGCAGGTTCGTCTCGGCGTTGATGCCGCCGATGACTTCGAGGAACTCGCCGATGCGCCCGACCCGCGCGACCAGCTCGTCGATCGCCTGGCGTGCCGCGTTCGTCTGCGTGCGGATGTCGGCGATCCCGCGAATCGTCTCGTCGACCGCCTTCTCGCCTTGCTGCGCGGCCGCGCTCACTTCGTGTGTGAGGCGCGCGGCGTCCTCCACGTGCGAGCTCACTTCGTGGATCGCGCGGTCCATCTCGATCATCGCGGCGGCGGACTCCTCGGCCATGCCCTGTACCGAGTCCGCGCTGTCCGCCACCTGGCGGATGCTCGCCGTCATCTCGTGCACGGTGGAGGCGGTCGCGTTCGACGCGTCGTGCAGCCGACTCGCGCCGAAGCTCACGCGCTCGATGGATTCGTTCATCTGCTCGATCGACGTGCTCGCACCCGACACCGAGCCCGCGAGCCGTTCGACCTCGTCGTTGATGCCGCGGATCGAGCTGTTGATGTGCGCGAAGAACGAAGCGGTCTCTTCGAGCGCTTCCTCGATCTCGCGGCCGCCCTCGCGCGCGCGCTCCCGCGTGTGCTGGCTGCGCTCCGCGTGCTCGGCTGCCTCGGCGCGGGCTTCGAGCAGCTCGCTCTCGAGAGCCGCGATGCGGGACTGCGCCGCGGGATCCGGCGCCGCGCTTGCGGCGGCCACTGCGTTGGCGCGCGACAGCGCGAAGTGCGCGAGCAGGAAGCTTCCGCCGGCGAACGCGGCCGAGACGGCGAGCCCCGGCAGCCCGAGCGAGAACGTCGCGACGTCGGCGAGCAGCGCCGCGGCGGCGCAGCCCAGCGCAGGGACGGCCGGCGGAAGTGTGCTGGCCGGCGCGCTGCGCGGAGTGAACTCGTCGTGCATGCGGCCCTCGCTCACGCCGGAGAATCGGCGCGGCCCGCGAAACGCTTGAGAGAACAGTCCGCTGGCGCGCGCGCTGCGTTCCGCTGCTTGCTCGCGTGTTTCAGTCCACGCGCCGCGCGACGCGGCCCAAGATCTCGCCGCGGAAGGCGGGCAGGGCGCCGGCGCTGATCGCGACGCGCGCGCCCGCGAGGAGGCGCATGTAGAAGCGCAGGTTGTGCAGCGTCGCGAGCCGCGCGCCGAGCGCTTCGCCGGCTTGGAAGAGGTGCCGCAGATACGCGCGGCTGAAGCGCGCGCAGGCGCGGCAATCGCAGCGCGGATCGATCGCTGCGAAGTCCTCGCGGTAGCGCGCGTTGCGAATCGCGAGCACGCCTTCGGACGTGTAGAGCAGCCCGTGGCGGGCGTGGCGAGTGGGCACGACGCAGTCGAACAGGTCGACCCCGAGGGCGATCGCGTTGACGATGTCCTCGGGCTTGCCGAGACCCATCAGGTATCGCGGCGGCGCGGCGGGGAGCTCGGCTTGCGTCTCGGCCACCAGCTCGAGCCGGCGCTCGGGCGCCTCGCCGAGCCCGAGGCCGCCGTGCGCGTAGCCCTCGAACGGCAACGCCGCGAGCGCACGCCCCGCACTACGGCGCAGGTCGCGGTGAGCGCCGCCCTGCGCGATGCCGAACAGCGACTGGTCCGCGTGCGAGCGGGCCGCGAGCCCGCGCTCGGCCCAGCGCAGGCTGCGCGCGAGCGCGCGTTCGGCGCGCGTGCGGTCGCCGTCTTCGATCGGGAGGCACTCGTCGAGCACCATCGCGATGTCGCTGCCGAGCGCTTCTTGGATGTGCACCGCGCCCTCGGGTGTGAGCAGCCTGCGGCGCCCGTCGAGCGGCGACGAGAACGTCACGCCCTCCTCGTCGATCTTGGCGCGATCTGCGAGAGAGGTGACCTGAAAGCCCCCGCTGTCGGTGAGCCACGGCCCACGCCAGCCCGTGAAGCCGTGCAGGCCGCCGGCCTTCGCGATCACGTCCTCGCCGGGCCGCTCGTGCAGATGAAACGTGTTGGTGAGGGCGATCTGAGCGCCGACTTCGACGAGGTCGCCCGCGTCGAGGCCGCGCACCGCGCCGTAGGTGGCGACGGGCATGAACGCCGGCGTCTCCACCACACCGTGGGCCGTCACGAGCAGTCCGCGGCGCGCGGCGCCGCCCTGCGCGGTGATCTGAAAACGTAATCGCGGCAAGGTGTTGTTCCGTGGCCTCTTCAGGAAAGCAGCATCGCGTCGCCGTACGAGTAGAAGCGATAGCCGAGCGCGACCGCCTCTCGATAGGCGGCGAGCACGGGCTCGCGGCCCGCGAAGGCGGCGACGAGCAGAAGCAGCGAGGAGCGCGGCAGGTGGAAATTCGTGAGCAGCGCGTCCACGACGCGGAACTGCGCACCCGGCGCGAGCAGCAGGCGCGTCTCACCCGCTCTCGCGATGACGCCGCCGCGCCCATCCGCGCAGCTCTCGAGCACGCGCGTCGAGGTGGTGCCGACCGCCACCACGCGCCCGCCGCGGCCGCGCGTCTCGCGGATCGCGCGAACGGTCTCTTCGCCGAGCTCGAAGCGCTCGGAGTGCAGCTCGCCTGCAGCGAGGTCTTCCTCGCGCAGCGGGCGGAACGTGCCGATGCCCACGTGCAGCACGACCTCCGCGGTGCGCACGCCGCGCGCGCGCAGCGCTGCGAGCAGTGCGTCGCTGAAGTGGAGCCCCGCGGTGGGCGCGGCCACCGAGCCAGGCGCCCGCGCGAACACGGTCTGGTAGCGCGCGACGTCGTCCGCATTCTCGCTCGCGCGCTTGATGTACGGCGGAAGCGGCATCTCGCCGAGCGCGTAGGGATCCGTGCCTGCAGCGAAGCGCAGCACGACGCGGCCGTCGCCTGACAACTCCGCGATCTCCGCATCCGCACTCGCCGCGGCGCGCGCGAAGCGCAGCTTCTGTCCCACGCGGAGCCGCCCGCGCGCGCGAACGAGCGCCTCGAAGGCGCCAGCCTCCTGCGCGGCGCCGAGCAGCAGCGCCTCCGCGCGGCCGCCGCCCGCCTTCTCGCCGCGAAGTCGCGCCGGCAGGACACGCGTCGCATTCAGCACGAGCAGGTCGTTCGGCCCGAGCAGCGCCGGCAGCTCGCGCACGTGACGGTGCGCGCGCGCGCCCGTCTTGCGGTCGAGCACGAGCAGCCGCGACGCGTCGCGCTCCGCGAGCGGCGCCTGCGCAATTCGTTCGGGCGGCAGCTCGTAGTCGTAGTCGGCGAGATCGATCACGGCGCTGGCGTGCGCGCCGCGCGCTCGGCGCTCACCAGCGCCTCGAGCAGCGGCGGGCTCTCGCGCAATGCATCCCACGAGAAGAGGGCGCTGCCGACGCCGGGCTCGTGCGCGACGCGTGCCACCTGCAACGACGCGCCAGCGGGATTGCTCGCGAAGAGCCACGAGCCGAGCCCGATCCAGACGCGGCGCTTCGGCACGAGAGCCGCGAGCGCCTCGACGCCGTAGTCGAAGCGCTTCGGGTCGCGCACGTAGTGCATCGGCACTGCGAAGTCGAGCGAGCCCGCGTCGAGCCAGCCGCGCCAGTCCTGCATGTCGACCGTGAGCGCGCGCTCTGGGTCCGGAATCACCGCGGCCGAGAGGACGACTCCGGGGCGCGCCGCGCGCGATGCCGCGGCGATGCGCGCGACGAGCGCGTCGAGCTGCCCGCGCCGCCAGCCGTCCCACGCGTCGGCGTTCGCGAGGCTCTCCCGGAAGGGCGCGGTGAGGCCGGTCTCGGCGTGAAAACGCGCGCGCGACGCCTCGCCGTAACCGAACGAGAGCCCGACCCCGAAGCGCGAGCCCGGCACGAACGGCAGCGCGTCGGCGTAGCGGATGTAGTCGAGGTGCACGCCCGCGAGGCCCGGGTACTTCGCGACGAGCTCACCCACGGTGGCCGCGAGCCGCTCCGCGACGCCAGGCGCCGCGGGGTCGAGCCAAATGCCCGGCGTGCCGAGGCGGTAGTACGTGCGATCGGGCGGCGGCACCTCGTACTCGGGGTAGTCGAGCAGCGAGCGGCCGTGCTGGTCGACGTGCACGGCGCCGCGCCCGAGCGCGACGAGGATGGGCGCCTGCGCGTTCGAGGCGAGGTTCAGCACGTTGAACCACGCGTGGACGCGCAGGCCCTCGGCGCGCGCGCTCGCGATCAGCGCGGCGAGCGGATCGCGGCCGCGGTTGTTACGGCGCGCGGCCGTGAAGGGCGCGCTGTCGGCCCAGCGCGAGTCGAACCAGGCGCGCCCGCCGCGATGCACCTGCACGAACAAATCCGTGACGCCGAGCGCGCGCGCGTCCGCGAGCAGCGTGGCGACGCGCTCGGGATTCTCGAGCACGCGCTGCGAGCCTTCGGCCAGCACCCAGAGACCGCGCGGCGCTTGCGGCTGCGCGGTCGCGCGTGCGGCGAACGCGAACGCGAGCGCGCACAGCGCGAGGCCGAGAACTCGCCGCGATGCACTGGCTTCTCTCACGGCGGCGCACCTTAGGCGTCGCGCGCGCGCGTTGACACCGCACGCTCGTTTTTCACACTCGCTCGCCTCGGGGGATCCAATGCGAAGCACGCTACGGCGCGCGGTCGTTTGCGCGGGACTGGTCGCGATCGCGCAGTTCGCTCGCGCGCAGGCGGAGCCCGCCGATCCGCGCGCGGCGGGACCCGCGCTGCGCGAGGCGCTCGCGCTGCTCGCGAGCGACCCGGCCCGCGGACGCGAGGCGCTCGCGGGAGTCGAGCAGCGCTTCCCGATCGTCGCCGACCACGCCGCGCATCAGGCGATCGCCTCGTTCGCGCGCGAGGCGAGTCATGCGGCCGTCGGCGAGCGCGCGGGCGCGTTCGCCGCCAGCTACGCGAGCTCGCCGCTGCTCGGGCGCGTCGCGCAGCTCGACGGCGAGGCCGCGCTCGCGCTCGGCAGCTTCACGCGCGCGGCGAATGCCTTCGCGGTCGCACGGAAACACGGGAGCGATGCGGAAGCGCGGGCTGCGCTCGCGCTCGCGGAGGCGCGCGCGCGGCAGGCCGGCGGGGAAGATGTGGCGGGAGCGCTGCTCGCGATTTGGCGAGACCGCGCCGCGACGAAAGCGGCGGCGGCGGCTCACGCGGAGCTGACGAAGCTCGCGGGCGGGCCGCAGCGCATCACCGCGGCGGACCACGCGGCGCGCTGTTGCAACTTGTTCCGCGCGTTCTGGAACGCCGAGGCGCTCGCGGCCTGCGACGCCGCGCTCGCGAGCGATGCGCTCGGGGCGAGGGCGCGCGCGGACCTGGCCGCGCTGCGCGCGGAGCTGCTGTTCCGCGACCGCCAGTACCCCGCCGCCGAGCGCGCCTTCGCGGCGCTGCCGGATTCGCGCGAGAACCGCTTCTGGCGCGCACGTGCGCTCGCGCGCAGCGGGCGGATCCCCGCGGCCAAGCGGGCGTTCGAGGCGCTCGGCGAAACGGGGGACAGCTGGGGCGCGCGCGCGCTGTTCCTCGCGGGCACGCTCTACGAGGACGACGACGCCGCGACCGCGCGCACGCGCTACGAGCAGGCGCTCGCCAGAGCCAAGACCGCAGAGCTGCGCATCGAGGCGCGCTGGCGGCTGGCGTGGCGAGCGACCTTGGAGAAGCGCTGGAGCGACGCCGCCAGCGGGCTCGCCGCGCTCGCGCGCGACACGGCGGACCCGATCGAGGCGCTGCGCGCGCGCTACTGGGAGGCGCGCGCGCTCCACGCCGTCGGCGACGCGCGCGGCGACACGCGCCTGGCGACGCTCGCGCGCGACTGGCGCTTCACTTATTACGGACAAGAGGCCGCGGCGCGCGCGAACGGCGCGCAGCCGGAGCGCGCCGGTGAAGCGCCGTCGCTCGGTCCGGAGCCGCGCGGCGAGCCGCTGCCCGCAGCAGCGCTGCTGCGCACGCGCATCCTCCTCGAAGCGGGCCTGCGCGAGGAAGCGGGCGCCGAAGCACGCGCCCTCGCTCCGCGCGCTCGGCTGCGCGAAGACCGCCTCGCGCTCGCGTCGCTGCTGCAGGACGCCGGCGAGTTCGGCGCGGCGCAGCGCGTCGTGCTCGACGCCTACGGACTCGAGCTCGCAGCCGGCCCGCCATCGGGCGAGGCGGATCTGTGGTGGGCGGCGTATCCACGCGCGTTCCCCGCCGACGTCGAGCGCGCGGCAGCCGCTGCGGGAATCCCGCCCGAGTTGTTGTTTGCGGTGATGCGCGAAGAGTCGGGCTTCGATCCGAAGGCGCTCTCGGTCGTGGGCGCGCGCGGACTCGTGCAGATCATGCCCGACACCGGGCGCAAGCTCGCCGCGCGCCTCGGCAGCGCGAGCTTCGATCCCGACGAGCTGTTCGTGCCGGCTCGCAACCTGGAGCTCGCCGCGGCCTATCTCGCGGAGCTGCTCGCGCGCTTCGGCGGCAACGCCTCCGCGGCGATCGCGTCGTACAACGCGGGGCCCGAGGCGGTCGAGCGCTGGCGGTCGCAGCTCGGGCACCTCGAGCAAGATGCCTGGATCGAGGCGATCGCGTACGACCAAACGCGCAGCTACGTGAAGCGCGTGCTGCGCAGCTACCGGATTTATCAGGCGCTGTATTGAGCGCGCGGGGCGCGAAGCGCTGGGACGTGCTCGGCGTCGGGCAGTGCGCGCTCGACGAGGTCGCGCGCGTCGACGAGTCGCCAGCGCGCGGCGAGAAGGCGCGCATGCGCGAGCGCGTGGCGCTGCCCGGCGGCCAGATCGCGACGGCGACGCTCGCGTGCGCGCGGCTCGGTCACAGCGCCGCGCTCGTGAGCAGCACGGGCGACGACGCGGCTGCAGAGATCGTGCTCGCACCGCTGCGCGCGGCGCGCGTCGACGTATCGCGGGTGCACCGCGTTGCGGGCGCGCGCACCCAAGGCGCGTGGATCTGGGTCGATGCGCGGGGCGAGCGCACCGTGCTGTGGGAGCGCGACGCGAAGCTCTCGCTTCCGCAGGACGCCGTCGCGCGGGAGGAGGTCGCCGCCTCGCGCGTCGTGCTGCTCGACGCCGGCGATCTCTCACTCGCGCTCCGCGTCGCCGCGCTCGCGCGCGAGGCAGAGATCCCGTGCGTCCTCGATGCGGACACGCCGGCGCCCGGGATCGAGGCGCTGCTCGTGCAGGCCTCACATCCCGTGATCTCGGAAGGGCTCGCGCAGGGGCTGTTCGGCTCTCCCGAGCGGGCGGTGCGCGAGCTCGCCCGAGGCGGCGCGCGCCTCCCTGTCGTCACGCGCGGGAGCGCGGGCGCCGTCGCCTGGCTGCGCGGGGAAGTCGTGGAGACGCCCGCGTTCGAGATCGCGGCAGTCGACACCACGGGCGCGGGCGATGCGTTTCACGCCGGCGTCGCGCATGCGCTGCTCAGCGGCCTCGCTGGCGAGGAGATGCTGCGAACGGCGCACGCGCTGGCTGCCTGCGCGTGCCTCGCGCTCGGCGCACAGGGCGGGCTGCCGGACGCGGCGCGCCTGCGCGAGTTCCTCGCGACTACTCCTCTTCGACCTCTGCGCTGAAGTCGCCGCCTTCGCCGAGCCCCGCCGGCTCTTCGAGCGACTCGATGTCGATCTCGGCCGCTTCCGCGGGCTCTTCGGCGTCGGTATCCGGAGCGACGCCGAACTCATCGGGCTCCGGCGCTGCGACCTCGTCGTCGTCGAGGAAGCGCGACATCGGCGCCATCGAGGGGCGCTTCGGTTGCGAAGGCGCCGTGGATGCCTCCGCGACGACCGGCGGGCGGTCGCGCTGATCGGCCTCGCACTTCGGGCACACCGGGACGTCTTTGCCGAGGTCGTAGAACTTCACGCCGCAGTTGAAGCACGCCCATTTGTGCCCGAGGCCCGGCTTCGCGACGCCGGTGGGCGTTACGGCGGGCTTCTTCTTCGCGGGCGGCGAGGCGACCTTCGGCTGCTTGGCCTTCTTCGGCGCTGCCTTGTTGGTCGGCTTCGGTGCGGCGGCTCGCGGCCCCACGGGCTTCGCTTTCTTCGCCTTGGGAGCAGGGGGCGCAGCTTTCTTCGACGGCAACTTCTTCTCCGGCTTCTTGGCTCTCGCCTTCGCGGCCGCGGGCTTCGGCTTCGCCTTGGCGACGGCCTTCTTCGCCGCGCTCTTGGCTGGCTTCGCAGGCTTCTTCTTGGCCATGGCTCGCATCCCTCCGCGGTCATCGGGGCGCAAAGAACGGGCGGCGATTAGCACAGCGAGTCGAACGAGGGGAGCCAGGAAACGCTGCGCGTGCGCGGATTCAAAGGCGTTCCTGCGAGCGGCGCATTTGCGCGGGCAGAGCGGTCCGCGCGATTCAGGACATCGCCGATCTATTTGACATAATCATCCTTATCGGACCAGAACGAATGCAGGCGCAGCGTGCCTCGCCGAGCCGTGCGTCGCGGCGAGCTCGTGGCGCCGCCCTGTTGTGAAGCGACGACGCGAGCAGTCGAGCAGCGCGCATCTCACGTCGGTGCGGCGGAGGCCAGCGCGCCCGGCTTGCGCTCGGTGTCGTGCAGTTCCTCCGGCTCGCCGAACGCGCGCGTCAGCCGGCGCAGGTTGATCTCGAGAGCGAATTCCTCGACGACGCGCTCGCGCCCGCGCGCGGCAAGTCGGCCCGCCAGCGCGCGATCCGTGAGAACCCGCTCGATCGCAGCCGCGAGCGCGGCGGAATCGTCCGAGGGGACCAGCAGGCCCGTGTCGCCATCGGTGATCAGTTCTCGGATCGCGGGCAGATCACCCGACACCACGGGTGTTCCACAGGCCATGGCCTCCATGAGCACGACGGGAATGCCGTCGCGATCTCCGGAGTCGTCGATGCGGCACGGCAGGACGAACAGATCCGCGTCGCGAAGCATCCGGCGCACGTCCTCGTTCGTCGCCGCCCCGAGTAGCTCGATGTTCTTTGGAGCGCCGAGCGAGCGCCAGCGTGCCGTGAGCGCCTCGCGCTCGGGTCCGTCGCCCGCAATGCGGATGACGAGGTCGCGGTGCCGCTCGAGCAGAGCCGGAGCCGCGTCGAGCAAGAGGTCGAACCCTTTCTTTGGAACGAGGCGACCGACTGCGACGATCTGCCGGCGCCCGTCCGTTCGTCGCGACTCGCCGCGCGGCGCGAACCGCTCGATGTCCACGCCGCAGCGGATCACCGGCAGTCGATCGACGCTCAACCGATCGATGGACTGATAGAACGCGCGGTGCCACTCGCTGATGCAGGCGCAGAACGCCGCCCGCCGAAGCTTCTCTCGCAGCAGCGAGCCGTCGCGGAACAGGTCCACCGCGTGGCCGGTGAAACTGAACGGCAGGCCGAGGTGGCGAGCGAGGATCATCGCGATCGTCGTCGGCACGTGCGCCATGTGCGCGTGAATGCGCGAAACGTCGAGCCGCCGCACCTCGTCGGCGATCCCCAGCGCGGCCAGCGTCTGCCAGATCACCTTCGGGCGCCCGGCGAGCGACACATCGGAGCCGAACAGCGAAAGTCGCAGTCCATCTAGCAGAGTGCTCGACGCTCGCAGGGGATGGCGAAGCCACTCCGCGATGGCGCGGCCGACGACGCCCGGGCGGTACGCCACGATCGCCTCATCCGCGAGCGCATCGAGCGCCGCCTCGCCGAGGTCGCGCTGCGGCGGGTGAACGCTCGCCACCGCCACCCGCCATCCCCGGTCGCGCAGGCCGAACACCTCGCGATACACGAACGTCTCCGATCGCGTCGGAAGCGTGCCGCCGAGATAGAGCGCCGATCGCTTCATGCGGGCTGAGCTCCCCGCCGCGCCGTCGATTCACTCGGCCCCGGCGAGCAGCGCCTGCATCCGCGCCTTCACGTGCGCGGGAATCGCGTCGACCCCGAGCTCCTCGGCGCGGCGATACAGCGCGACCGCCCTCTCGCGCTCGCCCAAGTCGGCAAGCACGCGGGCCGCGTCGGCGAGCATCAGCGCCTGTCCGGGCGAGTCGATCTCGCTGGCTTCCTCGAGCGCCGCGGCCGCGGCCTTCAGCTCGCCCTTGCTCTCGAGCTCGACCGCGAAGCGCGCGAGCGCGAGCGCGCGCACCGCGGTTCCGCGCGGCGCGTTCTCGGCCGCTTGCTTGCGGGCGTCGAACGCGGACTGCGCTTCGCCGTTCTTCTCGAGTAGCGCCGCAGCCTGGAGTCGGCCCTCGGCCGCAGCAGCCGTTCCCTCGTGAGCGCTCGCCGCAGCGAGCAGCTTGGTCGCGTACTCGGCGCGCGTCTGGCGCCCGAGCTCGGGGTTCGCGGGCTCGGGCGCCTCTGCGGCGCCGGGCGACGCGCCCATCGCCGTGAGGTAGGCGCTGAAGACACCGGCAACCTCGGCCTGCGCTTTCTGCGCGCTGCGCTCGCGGAGGCTCGTGACGATCCCGAGCGCGAGCCCGAGCAGCAGCACGGCGCCGATCGTGATCGCGACGAGCGTCCCGTTGTGGTTGATCCACGCAGCCGCGCGCTCGAAGACGGAGTCGATCTCGCCAACGAGCTCGGTGGGCGGATTCGGCAGATTGCGGCTCGCCACGCGCGTTCTCCTAAGAAAAGCGGCGCAGTCTATCCGCCGCGTTTGCCTACGTCTCTCGTTCGGCGTGGCGTTTTCGGAGGCGCAGGCGCACGGGCACGCCAGCGAAGCCGAAGTCCTCGCGCAGGCGGTTTTCGAGGAAGCGCCGGTACGAGTCGAGCACTTCGCGCGGCTCGGTGCAGAACAGCACGAAGGTCGGCGGACGCGTGCCTGCCTGCGTGGCGTAGAAGAACTTGATCGGGCGCTTGCGCGTTCCGCGCTGCGCCATCGATGGCTCGTGGCGGCGCACGGCGTCCTGCAGCCAGCGATTCAGCGCCGAGGTCGGGATCTCCTGCGCAGCCGCTTCCGCGACTTTCGCTGCGAGGGGAAGAATGCGCCCCGTGTTCTTTCCGGTCTTCGCGGAAACCTCGAGCACCGGGACGTCGGAGACCGGCCGCAGCCGCCGCTCGATCCCGTCGCGCGCGCGCTTGGCCGCGTCCTCGCCGCCGACGCGATCCCACTTGTTCGCCAGGAGCAAGCACGGGCGCCCGCGCTCGCGCACGAGCATCAAGACGCGCGCGTCTTGGTCGGTGAAACCCTCGCTGGCATCGAGCAGCACGAGCGCGACATCGGCGTCCTCGATCGCGCGCACGGCCATGAGCGCGCTGCCGCGCTCGACCAGGCGATCGCGCCGGCCCGCGCGCCGCATGCCCGCGGTATCGACGAACACGTAGGAGCGCCCATCGCGCTCGACGCTCACGTCGATCGCGTCGCGCGTGGTGCCGCCTTCGCTCGATACGACGACGCGCGTCTCGCCGGCGAGCTGATTCAGCAGCGAGCTCTTGCCCACGTTCGGGCGCCCGACGATCGCGACGCGCAGCGGACGCTCGGCGAGCGGCGCCTCTGGCGCCTGCTCGGCCGGCGGCGGCAGCTTCGCGACGATCTCTTCGAGCACATCCCACGCGCCCGAGCCGTGCTCCGCCGAGATCGCGCGCACGGGCTCGAGGCCGAGCGCGTGGAACTCGAGCATGCGCGGCGCGTGGCGCGGCGCATCGATCTTGTTGACCGCGAGCGCAACGGGCCGCTTCGTTCGCCGTAACAAGTCGGCGATCTCGTGCTCCTGCGGCACGAGGCCCGCCTGGCCGTCCGTCACGAACAGAATCGCGTCGGCCGCTTCCACCGCGGCGCGCGCCTGCTCCTGCACCGCCGCGTCGATCTCGCTGTCGGCGTCCGCGTCGAGCCCCGCGGTGTCGACCAGCAGGATGCTGCGGCCGCGCACCGAGACCTCCGCCGCGAGGCGGTCGCGCGTGACGCCTGGCGTGTCGTCGACCAGCGCGCGGCGCGAGCCCGTCAGCCGGTTGAAGAGCGTGGATTTGCCGACGTTCGGGCGGCCCACGATCGCGACGAGCGGGAGACGCATATCGCGAGCTCAGGCCGCGGCGCGAGCAGCGAGGAAGGCTTCGATGCGCGCCGCAAGTGCGTCCGGCTTCGCGGGGTCGAACCACTCGACGCCCGCCTCGCCCCGCAGCCACGTGCGCTGCCGCCGCGCGAACTGCCGCGTGTCGCGCTTCAGCGCCTCGAGCACGTTCGCGAGGGTCTCGAGGCCGTCGATCACGGGCTGCATGTGCCGGTACCCAATCGCCTTCATCGACGCGAGCTTGGGCCCGTAGCCCGCGTCGCGCAGCCGCCGCACCTCCTGCAGCAGCCCGCCGGCGACCATCGCTTCGCAGCGGCGATCGATGCGCTCGGCGAGCGCCTCGCGGCCCGGATCGAGCGCGAGGTAGAGCGCGTGGTAGCGCGGGCGCGGGACCTGCTCGCGGCGCAGCTGCGACGGCGCGCGCCCGCTCGCCGCGTGAATCTCGAGCGCGCGGATGATCCGCACGAGATCGTTGGGGTGAAGGCGCGCTGCGCTCTCGCGATCGACCTCGGCGAGGCGGCGGTGGAGACGCGTCGGGTCGCCTGTCGCGACCGCGCGCGCGTGCTCGGCTTCGAGCGAAGCCCGAAACTCGGCGTCGCGCCCTACTCCGGTTGTTAGGCCCGTGAGCAGCGCGCGGATGTAGAGCCCGGTACCGCCGACGAGGAACGGCAGCGCCCCGCGCGCGCGGATCGCCGCGACCGCAGCGCTGGCGTCCGCGGCGAAGCGCGACGCGTTGTAGAGCTCGTCGGGCGCCACGATGTCGAGCAAGTGATGCGGCACCCGCGCGCGCTCGGCGGCGCTCGGCTTCGCGGTGCCGATGTCCATGCCCTGATAGACCTGCATCGAATCGGCGTTCACGATCTCGCCGCCGAAGCGCACGGCCAGCTCGATCGCGAGCGCAGTCTTCCCCGACGCGGTGGGGCCGCTGATCACGATCACGGGCTCGCGCTCGCTCGGGGACGACATGGGCGCGGCAACGTAGGCGCTGACCTCGCCGGTGTCGCCGCCGGTCCGCTAGACGCGCCCGAATCGCCGCTCGATCTCGCGCTTCGAGAGCGGCGTCGCGACGGGCCGGCCATGCGGGCACGTGGGCGCCCACGGAATCGTGTCGAGCTCGCGCATCAGCGCGCGCAGCTCGGCGTCGGGCAGGACGTCGCCCCCGCGGCGTGCGGCGTGGCAGGCGACCGTCGCGAAGAAGCGGTCCGCCGCGTCGAGCGGCCGCGCGCTGCGGCTCTCCCCTTCGGACGCGAGCTGCTCGGCGAGCTCCCGTAACAACGGCAGCGGATCGCGGTCCGCGAACAGCTCCGGCACCGAGCGCAGCACGACGCTGCGTTCCCCGAACGCCTCCACCTCGAAGCCGAGCTGCGCGAGCCAGGCGCCGTTGCGGTCGCACGCCGCGACCGCCGCTGGAGCGAGCTCGCACGTCGCGGGCACGAGCAGCGCCTGACGCGGCGTCTTGCCCTCGAGCCAGCTCGCGCGCAGTCGCTCGTACAGCACGCGCTCGTGCGCAGCGTGTTGGTCGACGAGCAGCAGTCCGTCGCGGCCCTCGAGCAGCACGTACGTCCCTAACAATTGACCGATCACGCGGAGCTCGCCGAAGCGCGGCGCTTCGTGGCTACGAGAGTGCGTCGTGGACTCGTTCGCCGTCGTCGACGAGGCGACGAGCGGCGCTGTCGGCCGCGCGCCCGCGAACGCCCAGTCGCCGACGCTGGGCTCGCGCGCGAGCTCGGGGAAAACGCGCGGCGCCGAGCCGGCAGCGAGTGGCTGCGCGGGGCGCAGACTCGCGCCCAGCCAACTGCGCTGCGCGAGGGCATCGCGCAGCGTCCGCTCGAGCAGGCGATACACGGCCTGCGGGTCCGCGAAACGCACCTCCCACTTCGCGGGGTGCACGTTCACGTCGACGCCGCCGGCGGCCACGCTCAGGAAGAGCACCGCGCTCGGGAAACGCCCGCGCGGCAGCACGTCGCGATACACCTGGAGCAGCGCGTGCCGTAACAAGCGGTCGCGCACGGGGCGGCCGTTCACGAACACGTGGATGTTGCCGGTCGTCGCGCGGTGCGCCTCGGGGCGCGACACGAACGCGCGCAGCGCGAGCGGGCCCGCGTCGTGCTCGGCGGCGACGAGCGCCGCCGCATCCTCTTCGCCGAGCACCGCGGCGATGCGCTCGACGGGATCCGCGACCGCGGGCCAGCTGAGCGAGGGGTGGTCGTCGCGCACGACGTCGAAGTGCACCTGCGGCAGCGCGAGCGCGGCGCGGCCGAGCCAGTCGCTCACGTGCCCCCACTCGGTCGCTGCGGACTTCAGGAACTTTCGCCGCGCCGGCACGTTCGCGAACAAGTCGGCGACCTCGATGCGCGTGCCCTCGCTCGTGCCGACCACGCGCTCGGCGACGAGAACGCCGCCCTCGATGTCGATCTCGACGCCGGCGTCGGCGCCGCGCGCGCGCGTGCGCAGCCGGAAGCGCGAGACGGAAGCGATCGCCGGCAACGCCTCACCGCGAAAGCCGAAGCTCGCGATCGACTCGAGATCCGCGAGACCGCGCAGCTTGCTCGTGGCGTGGCGCTCGAGCGCGAGGCGCGCCTCGTCGGGCGTCATGCCGATGCCGTCGTCGGTCACCGCGATCAGATCGCGGCCGCCGCCGCGCAGCTCGATTCGCAGTCGCGATGCGCCGGCGTCGACGGCGTTCTCGACCAACTCCTTCACCACGGAGGCGGGCCGCTCGACGACCTCCCCTGCCGCGATCTGGTCGATCACCTCACTCGGGAGCCGCTCGATTCGCGGCCTCGTCGTCATCGCCCGCGCTGCTCCTGAGCTTGTTCCGATCCGCAGGAGATTGACAAACCCAGCGAATTATCAATCATTTTTCGATGCCCCCGCGAGGAGTCCCTGAATGAGCGCGAGCGAGTTATCGGAGCGGGCCGACGGAACCCCGACGCGCGCGAGCGAGACGCGGCTCGCCTCACAGCCTACGGCCTCCGCAGCGACGGGGAAACGCCGCGAGGATGCGATCGTGGGCGCGAGCGAGGCGACGCGGCGCTTGATCGCGCAGGCGACCGCGGCCGCGCGCTCCGACATGCCGGTGTGGCTGACGGGGCCCCCGGGCAGCGACCGCGATGGCGCAGCGCGCGCGATCCATGCTTGGGGCCCGCGCGCCCGCGCGGAGTTCTCCCTGCTCGTGTGCAGCGCGATGCCCGAAGCGCTCCAAGAGCGCTCGCTGGTCGGCTGCGCGGCGGGCCACTACCCCGCGATTCCGGGCACCCACGTCGGCGCGCTCGAGCGCGCAGCGGGCGGCACGATCTTCATCGATGGCGTCGAAGCGCTGCGCCCTGCGGTCCGCGACATGCTGTTGCACGCCGTCTCGCTGCGGCGCTTCCGGCGCGAGGGGGAGAGCGGGGATCGCGCGCTCGCCGCGCGGGTGGTGCTCGGCAGCGACGGAGCCCCCACGTCGCCGTTCATGCAGGTCCCGCATCACGAGATCCGCCTCACGCCGCTCGCCGAGCGCCGCGAGGACGTGCTCGCGCTCGCGGCGCACTATCTGCGCACCTTCTCGGACGAGGCCGGCGCCCGCGCGGTGGGATTCACCGCCGACGCGCGCGATGCGCTGCTCGAGGAGGCGTGGAGCGGCGACGCGCTCGAGCTGCGTGCGCGCATCCGCGAGGCCGTGCGCCTGAACGGCGACGGCGCGATCACCGCAGAGGCGCTGCTGCTCGCGCGCGACAAGGCGCCGTCGTTCAAGGAGGCGAAGCGCGCCTTCGAGCGCCGCTACGTCTCGGTGTTGTTACGGCGCTGCGACGGCAACATCAGCCGCGCCGCGCGCCTCGCGCGCAAGGACCGCAAGGATTTCTACGACGTGCTGCGGCGCACGGGGCTCGACCCCTCTCAGTTCCGCGACTGACGCTGCCTGCGCTCAGACTCGCCAGCTCGGCAGCGGTCTCGCCTCGAGCTCGGCGCGGCGCTGTTCGTACCCCGCGCGCCCGATCAGCGCGAAGGCAGCGACCTTCCCCGCCTCGACGCCGGGCTGGTCGTAGGCGTCGATGCCGTAAAGCTCGCCCTGATAAGCGGTCTGCAGCATCAACGCGAGCAGCATCTGCCCGAGCGTGTGCGCGCTGAGCTGCGGCAGCTCCCACGTGAGGCTCGGGCGCCCTGCCTCGGCGAGCGCCACGCGCGTGCCGTCGGCCTCCGCCCGTAACAAGCGCCCGAGCTCGACGCCGCGCAGGTAGGCGGCGGGCGCGCCGCCGGGAACCGGCACGCGCCGCTGCGTCCTCCCGACGCGCACGAACGCGACGAGCTTGTCCGCGGGACCCTCCACGAAAAGCTGCACCTGGGAGTGCTGGTCGGTCGAGCCCCGCGCGGGCAGCGGCGTCGGACCGACGTTGCGACCGCCCGCGCGCTGCTTCTTGCCGAGGCTCTCACCGAGCAGCTGCACGCTCCAGCGCGAGAGCGGCTCGAGCGCGTCCGCATACGGCATCACCGCGAGCACGGGTTTGCCGCGCTGTTCGGCCAGCAGCGTCGTGACGGCTGCGGCGAGCGCGGAGGGGTTCGCATCGAGCGGCGACGCGGTGACGCGTGCGGCGAAGTGACGCGCGCCGCGCACCACGGCGGCTACGTCCACGCCGGCAACCGCGGGCGTGAGCAGGCCACTCGCGGTGAACGCCGAGAAGCGCCCGCCGACGCTCTCGGGGAACTCGACGATCGCGAGTCCTTCTCGCTCGGCGTACTCGCGCAGCGCGCCCTTCCCGGTGGTCACGACGCAGCGCTCACGCAGGTTCTTCGCGCTCGCGAGTGTGCTGCGCAGGATCTGGAAGCCCGCCGCAGTTTCGACGGTGCCGCCGGACTTCGAGACGACGTGCAGCAGCGCCTTGCGGCGCGCGAGCAGCTCGCAGAGCGCCCCTAACGAGTCGGGGTCGACGTTGTCGACGAAGTGCACGCGCGGACCGGAGCGCGCGCGATCGGGCCACAGGTTGTGGAACGGGCGTCCGAGCGCGCGCAGCAGCGTCTCGGCACCGAGCGCGGAGCCGCCGATGCCTACGTGCACCACGTCCGTGAACTTCGCCGCGCGCAGCCGCTTCGCGGTGGCGACCGTTTCGCGCAAGAGATCGTTGCGGGCGAGCGTCGCGAGAAACCCGGAAGGCGCGGCAGGCCCGAGCAGCGCTGGAAGCACGGCCGCGAGCTTGGGGAGCGCCGCGAGCACCTCCTCGCGCGTGACCCCGTGCTCGTGCGCGAGCGGGGGCGCGAGCGCGGCGCCGAGCTCGAGGCGAAGGTCGCGATCGCGTGCCATGTAGAACTCCTCCGCTCGCGCTTATGATGCTCGCATGCGTGCGGGCTTGATCCAGATGCGCTCCATCGACGACGTCGCGGCCAATCTCGCGGCGACGCGCGAGCTCGTCGCGGAGGCCGCGCGCGGCGGCGCCGAGCTGGCGCTCCTCCCTGAGAACTTCGCGTTCATGCGCAGCGAAGGCCTCGCGATTCCGTGCGCGCAGGGCCTCGACGGCGAGATCGTGGGAACGCTGCGCGAGCTGGCGCGGGCGCACGGCCTCTGGATCGTCGGGGGCACGTTCCCAGAGCTCTCCTCCGATGGTCGCGTCCACAACACGAGCACGCTGATCTCCGCGAGCGGCGACATCGCGGCGGTGTATCGGAAGATTCACCTGTTCGACGTAGACCTGCGCGCGCAAGGCGGCGCCGAGTTCCGCGAGTCGGCGAGCATCGCGCCGGGCAAGGAGGTGGTCGTGGCGCGCACGCCCTTCGGCGTGCTCGGCATGTCGGTTTGTTACGACCTGCGCTTCCCCGAGCTCTATCGCCGCCACGCGGATGCCGGGGCGCGCTTTCTCGCGGTGCCGAGCGCGTTCGCGAAGGAGACCGGGCGCGATCACTGGGAAGTGCTGCTGCGTGCGCGGGCGATCGAGAATCAGTGCTTCGTGTTCGCGCCTGCGCAGTGGGGCCAGCACACCCCTGCGCGCGCGAGCCACGGGCGCAGCCTCGCGATCGATCCGTGGGGCGTCGTGCTGGCGGTCGCGCCGGACCGCCCTTGCGCGGTAGTCGTCGACTGCGACCTCGCGCAGCAGGACCACATCCGCGCGAGCCTTCCAGCGCTGCGCCACCGCCAGCTGTAGGCGCTGGCGCAAGCCCTCAAGCGTGCGCAACTTCACGCCGAAGAGGGTCTCGCAGCGGGGGGCCCGGGTGTCAGAGCGAACGCAGCGGCGCGGTCACGCGCGCCTCGAGATCCGCAATGGCGGATTTGAGGGCTTGACCTACGAGATCGACGCCCTCGAGACGCTGATCGGGCGGAATCCCACCACCGACATCACGCTGCTCGACGAAGGCATCAGCCGCGAGCACGCGATCATCCAGTTCGACCCCGACAGTGGCGAATACACGGTGGAGGACCTGCAGTCCACCAACGGCACGAAAGTGAACGGCAAGCGAGTGCGCAGCAGCGTGCTGAAATCCGGGGACGAGGTTCAGATCGGCCACACGCGTTTTCAGTTCTTGATTGGCGAGTAGCCGGTACGCTCGCCCCGGTATCGCCCAGGAGGCTCTCGATGCTCCGCTTTTCACAGGCTCTCGCGCTCGCTGGCTGCGCGCTCGCATTCGCCGCGGGCTGCGCGTCGACGCCCACGGTGAATCCGCCTCCGGCTCCCGAGACGCTGCCGTACCGCGTCGGTCCGCCCGACCGTCTCGACATCACGATCCTGCCCGACCCGCAGATCGTGCGCGCGGCGACGGTGCGACCAGACGGCATGATCTCGATCGATCTCGTCGGCGACATCCCGGCGGCCGGCCGCACCACTACGGAGATCGCCGCCGACATCGAGTCCCGCATCTCGCGCTTCAAGCGCGACGCTTCGGTGAACGTTTCGCTCGGCTCCTCGCTCAGCACCGAGATCACTCGTCGACGCGGATGATGCGGATGTCGTCTTGATCGGAGAGCACGGGAGCCACGAACGCGACGGGGATGCTGGGCATGGGCGCGCAGCTGGCGACCGCGAGCCGACGCGCGACGCGCGACGCGGCGTCGTCGATCCCCTCGCCTACTTCGTCGGCCCCTCGCTCGTCGAGCTCGACGCGCGTCGCGACGCGCTCGACGTCGCCGAGATCGAGCCCTTCATCGACCGGACGCGCAGCCGGGTGCGCTCGAACACGGGCGACATCGAGCTGGATTGGGCTCGCGGCGTGCTCACCGTGAGCACCCCGCGCTCGCGAGGTGTCGCCGGTGCGCTCGCGGCGCGGTCGCCGTTCGTCCTCGGCGAGGTCACGATCGAGGCAAAGTCGCCGTACGGCTCGGTGATCGTGACCGCCCTCGACGACGCACCGCTCGCGCAGTCGAGGCAAACCGCACGGCGCTGCCATCGCTCGACAAGGACACGTACGAAAAGTACTATGCGGCGACCGGTCGCTCGAAGGCGTATGTCGCGAGAGCTGGATTGCCCTATAGGCGACGAAACGGTCCGGCGGTGCTGGATTTGTCATAACGCTCATTCGAGATTCTGGCGAGTTCGTCGAGCGCAGGTTCCAGTTCGATTGGGCCCGAAGGCAGGCGCGGTGACCTGCTGGCCGATTCTCGGACCGACTGATTCTTGAGAGAGAATGGCTTCCGACGGAAAGGAAGCCCCCATGAAGAAGAGTCGGTTTACGGAAGAGCAGATGGTGAAGATTCTGCGCGAGGCGGA
>Ga0194132_10005034_pt1 | contig 21942 bp, 21 predicted proteins | sample TA2KigOf80mmetaG_FD_148612 | JGI IMG/M metagenome (GOLD analysis project Ga0194132, IMG submission 148612) | Freshwater microbial communities from Lake Tanganyika, Tanzania - TA2015054 Kigoma Offshore 80m | ecosystem: Environmental > Aquatic > Freshwater > Lake | place: Tanzania: Lake... | reverse complement strand
AATTTTCATCGCCGCCGCGGTAACCGATTGGCTCGACGGCTACATCGCGCGCAAATACAACCAGACCTCCGCCTTCGGCGCGTTTCTCGATCCGGTGGCGGATAAGCTGATGGTGGCCGCCGCTTTAATTGTGTTGCTGCATTTGGGGCGCGTCGACGGCATTATCGTGCTCATCATCATTGGCCGCGAAATCACTATCTCGGCGCTGCGCGAGTGGATGGCGCAAATCGGCAAATCCAAGAGCATCGCGGTGTCGTTTTTAGGCAAGGTGAAAACCGCGACGCAGATGGTGGCGATTCCGATGCTGCTGTATCACGACTCGATCGGCGGCTTCGATATGCGGCTGATTGGCACGATGCTGATTTACGTCGCCGCGGCGCTGACGCTGATTTCGATGTTTTACTATTTGAAAGCGGCGTTGCCGTTGATGTGGGAGGCGAAGTAGCGGGTGTTTAATGCGAAAAACCTGGCCACCGAGGAGCACAGGGAAAACCACCAGGATGCACGACTGGCGGTTTACGTGAGAACTGCCGCGGCTCTACACAGAGCTTTTTGCTCTTTGTTTCTCTGTGCCCTCTGCGCCCTCTGTGGCAAAAGGTTTTAAAGGTCATTCCGGCTGTATCCCCGCATCCTTCACGATCTTGCCAAAGCGCGTGTGCTCGCTTTTCATCAGCGCCGCCAGCGTTTGCGGGTTGCTCGGAAAAATTTCCAAACCTTGACTTGCCATGCGCTCGCGCGTTTCCGGCAGGTTCATGATTTTCACCGCTTCGGCGTTGAGCCGATCGACAATGTCTCGCGGCAAACCTGCGGGACCGAAAAAGCCGTACCAATTGTCCATCACGAACGTCGGTTGACCCGCCTCGGCGCTGGTCGGTAAGTTGGGTAGGAGTGCTGAGCGTTTCGCGCTTAAGGTTACGATGCCGCGCAACTTATTATGCTGAACGTGTTGAGCCGTACTGGAGACCGCCACCACGACGATGTCGACTTGGCCGCCCAGTAAATCCACCAACGCCACGGTTGCGCCCTTGTAGGGCACGTGCACGATATTGAGTTTGGCAAGCGCTTTGAGCGACTCCATCGCCAGATGGTTGGTGGAACCCACGCCGCCGGAGCCGTACGACAATTTACCGGGCGATTTGCGCGCAAGTTCGATCACGTCGCGCAAGCCGCGCGCCGGCACCGCCGGATGCACCACCATGACATTGGGCACGCTGCCCAGCAGCGCGATCGAGGTGAAATCACGCAGCGGGTCGTAACCGACCTTTTTGTAGAGAAACGGGCTAAACACCACGCCAGGCGGCGCGACCAACAGGGTGTAACCGTCGGCCGGCGATTTGGCGACGAGTTCGTTGCCGATGGTGCCGCCCGCGCCCAGACGGGGCTCGACTACGAATTGTTGCCCCAATGCCTAGGAGAGTTTCGGCGCCAGCCAGCGCGCCATGATATTGGTGCCGCCGGTGCCGAAGGGAATAATGATGCGCGCCGTTTTGTTGGGATAGCCGCTTTGCGCGTGCGCGGCAAAGCTTGCCCAGAGCGTCAGTGTCGCCGCTGCTACGCAGCCTAAATGTTTTAATTGGCGTTTCATATAAAACATAATAAAATCAGATACTTATAAAAATATGCCAAAATCGCGTCAAAGTATCAACGCGCCGTTTCACTGGGCTACATGTGACGCCGGATAGCTGAAGTGGTGATGTGCAACACATCATCTGCGAAAGCCGTTGCGGCGCCGTCGCGACGATGGCTGGCCGCAGCATAGCGTAAACTTAAGACTGTTGCGCAAGGGTGCGGTGCCGGCGAGGGGCTCGACCTTCACGCCCTGATCGCTATAGCGCGGCTTTGGCGAACGACGCGATACGCGGCTGCTGCTGTCGTCGAGCGCGAAATAATTATCGTCAGCGCGCCGAAGATTGGCGCGGCCCGAGGGATTCCGTTAAAATGGCGTCTTTAGGCGCGTAGCTCAGCTGGTTAGAGCACCACCTTGACATGGTGGGGGTCGGTGGTTCGAGTCCACTCGCGCCTACCAATAATTTCAGGGCGTTTGCCGCCTCGCCGCTGGCCGTTCCGATGCGCCGCGGTTCATTACTTAAGCTTGATCGGTGACCGGCGCGAGCGCGCTCTTTTCGAGGTCGGGTGCGCAGCCGTTGACGCCGCGCCTACCCGTTGTACGCTCGATTCAATGATGGTTTTGTCAGCGCAGCCTTGAACTGTCGCGCGGCGCCTTCGCATGGGCAGGCATGTCAATGGGCTGCGGCGCTTGGCAAGCATGCCGTGACTCGGTAGGCTTGGAATATTCGAATCACATGCGAGAGGGTGCCGATGAGTGTTTCGCAAGGGATGGCGGGTAAACTCGGCATTGCCGGATTGGCGTCGATGGCGGTACTGATGGCGATCGCCCACACGGCTATCGCGCAGCAGCAAGGGGCTTTCCCCACGCGGCCGGTGCGTTACATCATTCCGTTTCCGCCGGGCGGTAGCACCGATCCGATGGGACGCTTTATCGCCTCGAAGTTGACTGAGATTTGGGGGCATTCGGTGGTGGTGGACAACCGTCCCGGCGGCAACACAGTGATCGGCACCGAGCTACTGGCGCGCGCCGCGCCTGACGGCTACACCATCGGCTGGTCGGGCGCGTCGATGTTCAGCACGCCGAGTTTGATTCCCAAGCTGCCGTACGATGTGCTCAGGGATTTTGCCGGCGTAGCCACCATTGCCACCGGGCGCAGCGTGTTGGTGCTGCATCCGAGCGTGCCGGCCAACACGCTGCAAGAGTTTGTCGCGCTGGCGAAAGCCAAGCCCGGCCAATTGAACTTCGGTTCGTCCGGTGTCGGCACCAACACGCACTTGTCGGGCGAATTGTTCAATCTGATGGCGGGCACGCAAATGATTCACATTCCTTACAAGGGGTCGGGGCCGGTCACCACCGATTTGCTTGCCGGGCGGCTGCAGTTGTCGTTTCAGGTGCCGATCACGGTGATACCGTTTATCAAGGCCGGCAAGTTGCGTCCGATCGCGTTAAGCGGCGAGGGGCGCTTGGCGGCGCTGCCGGAGGTGCCCACGTTTAGCGAAGCGGGCATGGCGGGTTTTGGTTTGACCAGCGTAACCGCCATGGTCGCGCCGGCGAAAACGCCGGCGTCGATCATCAACAAAATCAACACCGACATCGCCGCGGTTTTAGCGCAGCCCTCGACGCATGAGTTCATGACCAAGCAAGGCGCGGAACCGTTCACCTCGACGCCGCAACAGACAGCGACGGTGATACGCGAAGAGCTCGCGCGTTATGCTAAGATCATCAAGGGCGCGGCGATCAAGTTTTCGCCGTAACATGGATGCGAGTCACCTCCAATCGTACTCCATCGATTGGCTGCGGCGGACGCTTGCCGGCAAGCCGCCGCCGCCGGCGAGCTTTTACTGCGACGATGAGACGCTGCCGGGCGCAGCGCGGCAACGCCCGGCATCGGTGCTGGTGCCGGTGATTGCGCAAGCGGTGCCGACGGTGCTGTTCACCGTGCGTTCGAACCGTTTGCGCAGCGGCGCCGGGCAAATCAGTTTTCCCGGCGGCGGCGCGGAGGCGGGTGATCTCACGCCGGAGCACACCGCGCTGCGCGAAACGGCGGAGGAGGTGGGGCTTGCCGGCGAGCGCGTGGAAATTCTCGGCCGGCTCGCACCCTACGTCACCCGCAACGGCTACTGCATTACGCCGGTGATCGGCGTGGTGCGGCCACCGCTCACGCTCGCGCCGAATCACAACGAAGTGGCGGAGATTTTCGAGGTGCCGCTGTGGTTTTTGTTCGATCCGCGCAATCATTTGCGCCACTCGCATCAATCGAATGGGCGGCTACGCCATTACTACGCGCTGCAGTACGGGGATTACTACATTCGCGGCGTGACCGCCGGCCTGGTCGTTAACCTCTACCGGCATATCGCCGGCGGCTAATCGCGCTGGGGCCGGCGCGGACTCATTTCGCCGGGCGCACCGGTTTGTGCGGATTTTTGGGGCCCATGCCCAGGCGCGGCATGTCGATCGCCGGGCAGCGATCCATCACCACTTTCAAGCCCGCCGCTTCGGCGCGGCTGGCGCCCGCCTCGTTGATCACACCCAATTGCAGCCAGACCGATTTGGCGCCGATGGCAATGGCTTCGTCGCAGATCGGCCCGGCGGCTTCGGAGGTGCGAAACACATCGACCATATCGACGGGTTCCTTGATGTCCTTCAGGCACGCGTAGACCTTTTGGCCGAGGATTTCGGTTTCGTTGGGGTTCACCGGAATCACGCGGTAACCCTGGTCGAGCATGTAATGCATCACCGAATGACTGGCGCGCTGGGGATTCGCGCTCGCGCCAACCAGCGCGATGGTTTTGGTGTGGGTAAGTAGTTCGCGGATACCGTCGTCGGAATTGATGGGCATGATGTGACCTCGCGGTTAACGTTCAGTGCGTGCTGTGGCGAGTACCAATGTAACGCAGCGCGCCGAGCGCGCGCAACTGCCGCGCGCTGGCGGTGCTCCTTGATTCTAAATAAAAAACATAACAAAATCAATTACTTACAAAATATCAATGACAGCGGCATCACGCATGGCCACATGGTGATAGCGCGCATCTGCTGGACTTTGAGCGCCGTGGGCGTGTGCTATTCTGTATTCGCGCGCCGGTATTAAGAAGCGCGCCTCAAGCGTTGCCTGCCGCAACCGGGCCGCAAGCGACGTGTTGTAAAGCCGGTTTCATAATCGATGGTCCTGATCTGGATCTACTCAAAGTGAGGAATGCGTCATGGGCTACCCCAAAATCGTACACACTGAAGAAGGCATGCGCGAAGGCTTGCAAATCGAGAGCGCAAACATTTCTGTGGATGCCAAGGTGCGTCTGCTCGACGCGCTGTCGGCAACCGGCCTGAAGGAAATCGCGGTCGGTTCATTTGTCAGTCCCAAGTACACGCCGCAGATGGCGGTGATGGACGAACTGGTGGCGCGTTTTACGCCCGCGCCGGGCGTGCGCTACGTTTACACCGCGTTAAACGACAGAGGCCGCGAGCGCGCTGCCGCGTATACGCCGCCGCTCTCGCGCAAGGTGCTGGAATACGCCACGCGCGTGGATATGTGCGACGTGTTCGCGCAGCGCAATGTAAACCGTAACATCGCGCAACAAATGGCGGCCTGGCCCAAGACCATCGAACAGGCGCTTGCCAAGGGCGCCACCGAAGGCTGCATGTCGATCAGCAACGCCTTTGGTTCGAACTGGACCGGTGACGTGAGCGTGGAACAGCTGATGCACATGTTCGATCGTATGCACCGCAAGTGGGACGAAGCGGGCATCGAGGTCACCAAGATCGGCATGTCCGACGCCATGGGCTGGAACATGCCGCATCAGGTCGAGCGCGCCATTGGCGCGATCAAGCAACGCTGGCCGAAGATCAAGGATTTTAATCTTCATTTGCACAACACCCGCGGTGTCGCGCTGGCCTCGGTGTACGCCGCGATACGCTTGATGGACGGCAACGATACGCTGCGTTTGCAAAGCGCCATCGGCGGCATGGCGGGTTGCCCGTATTGCGGCAACGGCCGCGGCGCCGGCATGATCGCCACCGAGGATCTGATGCACATGCTCGAGGAAATGGGCATCGACACCGGGGTGGATTTGTACAAATTGATCGAGGCGGTGTGGCTGGCCGAGGAGGTGGTCGGGCATGCGCTGTATGGCTTCGTATCCAAGGCTGGCCCACGTCCGCGCTTTAACAAGCTCTACCCAATGGACATGCCGCACATCGAAACGCTGGAGCAGGCTAAGCACTTTATCAAAGGGCCGAAGGCGTACGAAGGCGCGCACTCGCCGTGGAACGAGCCGATTACCAGCTGGATGCGGCCTGAAGCACCGGGTTATCAGGAAAAGCAAGCCAAGCTCAGCACGGCGGCGCAACAGCCGCCGCTCAAGGCGGTGGGGATGTAGCTTCGCCTTAGCGCGGGGTCACAAAAAACGGCGCACCGCACGGTGCGCCGTTTTCTTGTGCGGCTAGGGCCTGGGTAAGCTCATCGGCCTCAATAAAAAGTTGTTTAAAATCAATAACTTAAGATTTTATCAGCGATTCAGGCCGGTTGCTTCTCGAAGCGCGCCCAAGCGCCGTGCGGGCGGCCGATTGGATTAACCACGATTGCGCGGCAGGCCCAGCCCGCGGCGCGCGACTTGATCGCGCATCACTTGCACGCTGCCGTGGTTGATGCCCGACTGAAACGAACCCATCACGTTATGCGCGAATAGTCCTTCGCGGATGGCGCGCCGCGAGCCGTGCAGCAATTGGCCGTAGGCGCCGAGCATTTGCGTGATCGCCTCGGTGGTGCGTACGCCGTGTTCGGGCGCCCACACTTTTTCGGCCGAGCCCTCATAGGTGAATTTGCCGCCGCGTTCAACGATCGACATGCTGCGCATGGTCATCAGCCGGCACACTTGCGCCTCGGTCCACAGCTCCGCGATTTTGTCGCGTATGGCCTGGTCGTTGGCGGGGCTATAGTCGCCGAACTCACGGCTGCTTTTGATCCAATTGACGATGTCTTCGTCGCGCCGCACCGAGATCAAATAGCGCGCGGCGCCGACGCGGTCGAGATTGAGCCCCATCGAGCCCACGCGCCAGCCCTTGTTTTCTTCGCCCAGCAGCGTTGACTTGTGCACGCGCACGTTGTCGTAGAAGGTTTCGTTGGTGCGCGCGTGGCCGTAGGTAGTGGTCATCGTCGGGCGTGGATCGTTTTGGATGGTCCACAGCGGACGGATGGTGATGCCCGGCGTATTCATCGGCACCAGAAAGATCGAAATGCCTTCGTGCTTGGGCAAATCCTTGTTGGTGCGCGCCATCAGGTAGACATGGGTGGCGGATTCGGCGTTGGAGGTGTAAATCTTCTGGCCGTTGATCACGTAATAGTCACCATCCTTCACCGCGCGGCATTGCAGTCCCGCGAGGTCGGCGCCGCCGCGCGGTTCGGTGAAACCTTGCGCGAACATGTAGTCGCCGCTGATCAGTTTGGGTATGAAGTGGCGTTTTTGTTCTTCGCTGCCGGCGGCGAGGATCGCCGGCGCGCCGCTGCCGCCCAGCGAAATGCTGATGTTCACCCGATACAACTCTTCTTCCACGATGTATTGCGAAATACGATCGCCGCCCTGGCCACCGTATTCCCTGGGATAGCTGATGCCGACCCAGCCGCGATCGGCAATCTTCTGAAACAGCGCCTTCAAGTGCGGCGTTTGGCAGGCGGTGCGGTGAAAGGGGCGGCCTTCGTTCTCCGCCTGCATCTCGGCGTAGACTTCGGGCGTGAACGCCTTGGCGATAAAGTCGCGCACTTCCTTGCGCAGCGCTTCTTGTTGGGGGGTGTAGGCGAAGTCCATGATTGATGCTCCGGCGGCGGCGTGCAAACGGCGTTAGTGACGGTGTGGTCAGCATTATGCCATCGCGCGAAGCGGTTGCTCCAAAGGCGATCACAGCGCGGACTGGGTAAGGCGAATCAAACGCTGACAGCTGGCAGGGTTAAGGCCGACAGGCTGCCAAGCCGCGCTCGGCCACGGGCATCGACGTAGTCAATCACACGCAGTACCCGTATAGTTGCCGCCATGAAACTGCTCTCGAACCTTCTGCTGGCCGGCGTGCTGTTGATCGGTGGCGCCGTTTGTACGCCGCTGCACGCTCAGGACAAGCCCGCGGGTTACCCGCAGCGTCCGATCCGCATCATCGTGCCGGTATTGCCTGGAGGCGGGCTGGACATGGTCTGCCGCGCGGTGGGGCAAATGCTGAGCGAACGCTGGCGGCAAACCGTGGTGGTCGATAACCGCCCGGGCGGCGGCACCGTCATTGCCACCGAAATCGCCGCGAAAGCCGCGGCCGACGGCTACACCCTACTCGCCGCGACCGACACGCTCAATATCATTGGCGCGATGAAACGCGTGCCGTTCGATGTGCGCATGGCGTTTGAGCCGGTGGTGCCGATGACCGCGCAGCCCTACGTGTTGATCGTCGGCGCGGGGCTTGCGGCGAAGTCGGTCAAGGAACTCGCGGTTTACTCGCAGTCCCACTCGCTAAGCTACGGCAGTTCGGGTGTTGGCACCGTCGGGCATTTGGGCATGGAGCGGCTGGCGAACTTGGCAGGGGCCAAATGGGTGCACGTGCCTTACAAGGGAGGTTCGGCTTCGTTGGTTGGGTTGATGAGCGGCGAGGTTCACCTGTATCCCGGTTTGGTGATCTCGGCGACTGCGGCCATGAAGTCGGGCAAAGTGCGGGCGCTGGCGGCATTGGGGTTGAAACGTCTACCCGCGTTGCCCGATTTGCCGACCGTCGCCGAGCAGGGATGGCCGGGCTTCAAAATCGTTAACAGCTACAACCTGTTTGCGCCAGCGGGGACGCCACGGCCGATTGTTGATGCAGTAAATCGCGCGGTCGGTGATTTCATGCATACGCCGGCCATGGCGCAGCGGCTGATCGCCGATGGTAGTCACCCCGGCGAGCGCTACACGCCTGAAGCATTCAAGGCCTTCCTCGCCCGCGAGTACCAAGACGTTGAGCGTCAGGTCAAGACGCTCAACGTCAAACTCTACTAACGCAACACCAATTCAGTTCCCGCGCGGGTGCCGCCGCGGCGCTTGATGTGCCGTAGCGCGGCTTGGGCCGAGCGCTTCGCCGCAACGGACCGCGGATGGCAGCCTTATTTGGGATTGAACCTGTTGCTACGACCTGCGTTCTTTACGTACAAAGCCCGCGAGTTTTTCTTTCCACTCATCCGAATGCATGCAGCCCACCCAGGCTTCGACGTCGAATCGCAGCCCCGCCGAAATGCCGACTTCCATGGATTGATTCAGCGCGCGCTTGGCTTGAACCACGCCGATGTTCGGATATGAGGCGATTTTTCGCGCCATGGCCATGGCCTCGTCCATGACTTTATCGGCGGGTACGATGCGATTTACCAGCCCCAGTTCTTTGGCTTCTTTGGCGTCCCAGCGGCGCCCGGTGAATATGAGTTCCTTGGCCAGTTGATAACCGACCAGCCGCGGCAGCCGCTGACACGCGCCGCCGCCGGGGAAAAACCCATGCGTGCATTCGGGCAGGGAAAAAATCGAATTGTCCGCGGCAATGGAGATATCGCATTGCAACACCATTTCAAAACCGCCCGCCATGCAATAACCCTTGATCGCGGCGATCACCGGTTTGCTGACGCTGGCCAGCGCGTTGGTGGATTTCGAAGTCAGATAGTGGCGGTCGAACACCATTTCCTCAGTGCTGCGCGTGGAGCGCTCCTTGAGATCGGCGCCGGTACAAAACGCCTTGTCACCCGCGCCGGTGACGACGATGACCTTGACATCTTTGCGCAAATCAAGCGCCGGCCACAGGTCGAGCAATTCCAAACGCAGCGCGCGATTGATCGAATTGAGTGCTTCGGGACGGTTGAGGGTGACCAGCGCGATACCGTCTTCAACGGTGAGCAGGTGCAGGGGGGCAGCCATGGTGGGTTCCTTATCGGTGGGAGGGTCAAACGCGTATGCGTATGCCTGGGCAGCGTAACGCCGGCGCCCGGGCAACGCGGGTTAGGTTCGCCTGATGGGTACTTTTGCAACTACGAACAACAGGCCGATGCCACCCCAAAAACCCTTGACGGATTATGCATCGGCGGCCAATGACGCCGGCTGCTCACAGGCAGGCGTGTCACACCGTCCGACTAAGTCCGCTCCGTCAGTAGCCCGTCGAATCGAAATCGATAGCGCCCGACGTGCTTGCTTCAGGCGGCGCGGCTTAGGTGACTTTCCAAATATCACCGGCCTTGGCGACGTGGCGCAGCGGCGTGATGCTTTCGACGCTCCAGCCTTTTTTCTTCAACCACGCCTCGAATTCAGCCACGGTGGGACCGTGATATTCGGCGATCATACGGCCATCGTCCATCGCGTAAACGCCAGTCACGGTGCATTTCGGGTCGATGCGCCACTCGGCGGTGCCCTTCATCTCTTGAGTGAATTTCGCCAAATCGTCCCAGCCCGACGCTTTTCCAATCGCAATCCAACGCATACGGTGTCCTTTTTGTCTGGCTTAGTTCGCTAGCTTTTTCGGCGGCACGAACGGGTAGGGGATCGGTTTGCCGCCGCGAATCGGCAATACGATGGTGGCCCGGCCGGGACAGGATTCCGCGTCGTACTGCAGCCGCATGCCGACATCGAGATCCAGAAAGCCCAAGCCTTCTTCTTCGTATTTTTTGGTGACGGCGCCCCAGACCGTGATGGTGTCGCCGGGAACGATCATCGCGCGGTGCTGGAAGCTGACCTTCCACGGCCAGCCGTCGGGCAGACACAGATCCTTCAGGTAACGCGGCAATATGCTTTGCTTCCACGAGCCCTGCCCGAGGATGTTGGGCAGACCTTCGTGGTAAATCGCAAAGCTTTGGTCGTAGTGTATGCGGTGCCAGTTTTCGATAGCCGCGCTCCAGCGGAACAGGTGCGTGGGCGTCATCGGGCCGATGATCAGCGGCGCGAACTGGTGGCCGACGGAGACGTCGTCCCAATAGGTTTGTTTCTTTTCTCGTAATTCCTGCGCGGTTGTCATGGCCGATCCTTAGCGCCTGATTTGCGATGCCCGCAATATGCAAAGCACCTCGTCGTTCTGGTTGGTGTAGATGGTTTCGGTGGTGACCACCAGCATGCGCGATCCGTCCTTTTGCACACGCTCCTTGATATCGGCGTATTTGGCTTGCGAAAAAATGCGATCGCCGAGTTTCGGGTACTGGCGCAACTCGATTTCGTTGCCCGCGTTGAGTATGCGTTTTAACGGCGTGGGCACCAGGGGCAGGCTTCCCTTGCCTTCGCCCGTGCGCACGCCGCCGATGCCGTCGGAGTTGGGGTTTTCCTTAAAGGCGCGGGTGACCGGGTCGTCGGCGCCGGGCCGCTGGCGCCGACCGATGTAGGTGCAATAGATCGGCGGCGTGATGATGCCGCCGAACTTGGTGGCCTTGGCAAAGGCGTCGTCCCAATACCGCGGGTCCGGATCCATGATGGCTTGCGTGAAAATACGCAGGCCCTCACGTTCGATTCCCCAATCGAAGCTTGCTTCGACTTTCTCGGCGGCAACGCCGATCATCGCCTTGACCGCGGGGGTCAAGGCGCTTTCGGTTGATGCGGGCGCGTTGCTCATGCGGCAACTTTCTTGGTGTCGCCGCTCACGCCGGCGGCGCGCAGATCTTCCACTTTCGGGAAGAACGCCTCATTCCACGGCCAAGCGCCATCCAGTTCGTAAACCGGCTGGCCCTTTTGCAGGCGCTCGAGGTAGGGGCTCGCGATGCGTTCGGTCCACGGCGAAATGCCGCCTTCGTACATCTTCGGCCCGTACATGAAGTGCTTGGCTTGCTCGAGATCTTCGACGAACGGCGCGTTGGCGTCGTAAAAGCGCTCTTTTTGCATCGGCCGTGGGCCCGCGCGCGAGACGTGGCCCCAAGCCTGGCGGCCGATAATCCGTTCCAGCAGCCACGCGCACTCGATGAGTTTGTCGAGGTTGACACCGGTCTCAATACCCATGCCTTCGAGCATGTGCATGAAATCTTCGGTGGGCATCATGCCAGTGGCCTGGCCGCAGCCGCAATACGGGCAACCGCCGATGCCGCCCAGGGTGCCTTCCACATGCAGCGTATCGCGTTCGTCCAGCGTCTTGATCGCGGCGTAAGTGGCGGTAATCGCCATGCCGCGCGCGTTATGCAAATGCGCGCGGAAGTCGACCACGTCCGGCCACATTTTCTTCACGCGGCTGAAAATTTCTTCGACCTTGGCGGGGTGTACCCAGCCCATCGGATCGCCCACGCTCACTTGCGTGACCTTGATGCCGGCCGCGTCCCACAGCTCATGCTGCTTGGTCAAAAACTTCATGGTGAGGTCGACCGAGAAATCGCCGAGAAAATTCGAGCCGAACGTGGCGTTGGTGCCGATGCCGGCTTCCGTGGCGCCTTTTTCCTTCGCCGCGGCGATGGTTTTGGTCCACGACGCCATTTCCTGCATTTGCGAACGGTTGTAGTTGCGACGGGTGAACACGTCGCACTGATGGCAACTGGTGCGCGGCAAGCCCTTGCCGCGCGAGAGCGTCAGCGGCGGCGAAAAGCCGCGGGCGCGCTCCATGCCGCGCTCGTTCGGGATCATCGCCAGGTACGTGACGCCGTCCTTGGGCTTGAAGCCGATCATGACTTCTTCGATCTTCTTCATTTGCGGCGTGTACTTCGGGCTCACGAATGAACCCACCACGATGTTCTTTAGCCCGGTTTCGGAAAGCGCGTTGAGCAATTCGATTTTGTCTTCCACCGGGATTTGCGCGCTTTCGATCTGCATGCCTTCGCGCATCACCTCTTCGGTAAAGACGATTTTCGGATATCCTTTAGCCATGATGGTCTCCTTAGTGAGCGGCTCGCGCCGGCGATGGATTCTGGACTGCGCTACTGGACTGCTGCAACCTGTTTGGCCTCGGTGCGGTGTAGTGTGCTGGGCCGGGTGGCCCAGGTGGCGCTCGCGTTGGCTGCGCGCAAGTTCGCCAAAGATTGCATCACGAGCCGCACGGAGTGTCAACCTTTTTTACCCGTGCCCGTGCTATTGTCTGTGCGGAGAAAAGGTGGCCCGCGAGCCATGGGCACGGCAGTACGCCGCGCCGCATGGTGTGGCGCGGATGAGTGTTGCCGCGCACGGCTGTCATCGATGCAATCATTGCCCCAATCATTGACCGAATCTTTTTCCACCATACGGAGTGGTGTGCGCCGTCGGTGATCACACGGTCGACGTACGGTGGGGTATTGGACGATAATTCGAATCGCGCAACTCGCCAGCTACATCCTGGACTTTGTGACGATTGGTTGCGGTTCGCGCGCCGCATCCCGCGGTGACCGATTAATGATGAAGTGCCTTGGTAGTAAAAAACAGTAACGCATCATGTTGCATGCCACGCTTGACGATGTGAAGGTGCTGGACCTGAGCCAGGGACTGGCCGGTCCGATATGCGCGAAGATCCTCGCGGACTACGGCGCCGATGTGGTCAAGGTGGAGCCCATCGCGGGAGACGCCGCGCGCGCGATGGCGCCGCATTGGGGCAACCAGTCGCATCCCGAGAAAAGCCTGATTTATTTGCTGGCGAATCTGAACAAGCGCGGCGTCAAGCTCGATCTGCAACACGCGCAAGGGCGCGAATTGCTGCGCCAAATGGTGCGCAAAACCGATATCGTGGTGGAGAGTTTCAAACCGGGCTATCTCGCCGCGCTCGGTTTGGATTACGCGGCGCTGGCGCGGGAAAATCCGCGCCTGATCATGGTGTCGATCACGCCGTTTGGGCAAACCGGGCCGTATAGCGAATACGACAGCGAAGAAATCGTCACCTATGCCTTGAGCGGCATCATGAGCATCAGTGGCACCGCGGAACGCGAACCGTTGAAACATGGCGGCATGCAATCGCAGTATGAAGGCGGTTTGAGCGCGACGGTGGGCGCATTAACCGCGCTGCATGTGCGCGACCTCATGGGCGAAGGCCAGCAGGTCGATATCTCGTTGCAGGAGGTGGTCACTTCGACCCTGGTGATACACCAGCCGATGTATGGCTGGGTCGGCGCTGTGCAAGGGCGCAGGGCGCCCAGCGGCAGCAGCTACGGCCAGGTGCAGCGTTGCAAGGACGGCTATTTCATTTGGCAAACCGGCGGCGGCGCGGAGTGGGGCGACATTATCGAGTTTTTCGATTCAGAGGCGCTCAAGGAAGAGCGTTTTTCCACCGTGGCGGGGCGGGCCTTGCATGGCGAAGATCTCGACCGCCTGGTGCTCGAAGCCACCCGCGAGCGCACCATGCAGGAATTGTTCCGCACCGCGTCGGAAAAATTTCACATGCTGTTTGGCGTGGTGCAGGAGCCGCAAGACCTCGCGCGTTGTCCGCATCTGGCGGCGCGCGAATTTTTTCAGGAAGTCGATCATCCCGTCATCGGCCGTATCAAGGTGCCGTTTCGCCTGTGGAGCATGCCGGATGCGCCGGCGGTCTATCGCAGGCCCGCGCCGCTGCTGGGGCAGCACAACGCCGAAGTGTTCGGCGAGTGGCTCGGACTGGATGGCGATCGCATGGCCGCGCTGACGGCCGAGGGCGTTATCTAGGATGACCACCGGGGGGTGACGTGCAATACTGGGTGCCGAGCAGATGATACGCATGAGTAAACGGCCGCTTGAGGGCGTGCGCGTGATTGACAGCAGTTATGTGTTCGCGGGGCCGTATGCGACCGGGTTGCTGGGCGACCTGGGCGCCGAGGTGATCAAGGTCGAAGGCCCGACGCGGCCCGATTTCACCCGTGGCGGCGCGTTCTCCGGCTTGTTGCCTGAAAATGAACCCAGGGACGATCCGTGGAACCGCATGAGCGCCTACAACCTGGTGAACCGTGGCAAGAAATCGCTGGTGGTCGATCTCACCAAGCCACAAGGGCGCGAGGTGTTCATCGATCTCATCAAGGCGAGTGATGTCATCGTTGAGAATTTCACGCCGCGGGTGATGCGCGGCTGGGGCCTCGATTACCCGAACATGATGAAAATCAATCCGGGCATCATCATGATCTCCAACACCGGGTACGGACGCGGCGGGCCGTACTCGGACTATCCGGCGCAGGCGACCACGCAAGAGGCAACGCATGGCCTGGCCGCCGTCACCGGCTACGCCGGCGGCGAGCCATCGAAGGCCGGACAATCGTATGTGGATTTTCTGGCGGCGTGGACCATCGCCACCGCGGCGCTGCTCGGCTTGCGTTACCGGCGCCGCTTCGGGCGCGGGCTGTGGGCCGATATCGGCATGTACCAGCTCGGCTGTTACAACGTCAGCGAATTTGTGCTGGACCAAGTCGCCAATGGCGCGCGCGGTGAGCGCATCGGTAATCGTCACCGGCAATACGCCCCGCAGGGTTGCTACCGCTGCGCGGGCAAGGATCAGTGGTGCGCGATCAGCGTGCGCGATGATGAGCAGTGGCGCGCGCTGTGCGGCGTGATCGGGCAAGCCGCGCTCGCCGCCGATCCGCGTTTTGCCACGGCGGCGGGGCGGCACACGCATCACGACGCGATCGATGACATCATTACGCAATGGACCGCCACGGTGAGCAAGATCGAGGCCATGCAGCGCTTGCAGGCGGCCGGTGTGCCGGCCGGCGCGGTGCTTGACGGGCGCGACTTGCATTTCGATCCGCAGTTGCAGTCGCGCGGCCTGGTGGAAATGGTCGATTACCCGCCGCAGCGCGGCATGGGGCCACGCCGGCCGCTGCTGGGCCGGCCGTGGAAATTCAGCGCCGCGCCGCTGTCGATCAAGGGTCCGGCGCCCGCGTACGGCGAACACAATCGCGAGGTGTTGCGCGGCGTTCTGGGGTATGATGAAACGCGTTGCGAGGCGCTTTACGGCGCGGGCATCATTGTGGACAAGCCGGTCAAGCCGCGCGATTTTCCGATGATGAGCATGGATAAGCGCGTCGAAATTGGACGCCTCGCGTATTGGGATGCCGACTACCGGGCGCGGCTGGGCATCCTCGAATAGCGGCAACAGCGCACGCAAACAACCCGGCGCTCGCGCAGGGTTTTCGCAGAAAGGAAGATTATGGATTTCGCCTACACACCCGAGCAGGAAGCGTTAAGACGCGACGTTCGTCAGTTCATCAAGGACAATGTCACGCCCGATGTTTTGCAGGAAGCGGACACGGAATCATCGACCGCGCAGGATCAGCCGCGCGGCATGAGTCCCAAGGCGGCCGCGCTCTACAAAAAAATCTACGACCGCGGCTGGCTTGGCATCACCTACCCCAAGGAATACGGCGGGCAAGGCAAGGACCGTCTTACCCAATACATCGTCGAGGAAGAATTCACGCGCGTCGGTATTAACATTTCGCTGGGCGGCAGTGGCGCGCCCGCGATCATGGCGGCCGGCACCGAAACGCAGAAGCAGTTTTACATACCGGGCCTGATCAAACGCGAGATTACCTTCGCGCTGGGTTTTACCGAGCCGCACGCGGGCGCCGACCTTGCCAACCTGCGCTGCAGCGCGGTCAAGGACGGCGATTACTACGTGATCAACGGCCAGAAGATGTATACCAGCGCCGCGCATTATGCGACGCACATTTACCTGATGGCACGCACCGACCGCAACGCGCCCAAGCATGAAGGCATTTCAATCTTCCTGTTCTCGATGGATACGCCGGGCGTCACGGTGCGCCCGCTGTGGACCATACAGAACAACCCCACCGCGCCGATCGGCACAACTTACGGCCACGCGCGCACCAACGAGACATTTTTTGACAACGTGCGCATACACAAGTCGTGTCTGCTGGGCGAGGAAAACAAGGGCTGGCGCGTGGGCTCGATGGGTTTGAATCTGGACCGCGTCGGCGCGTCGCGGTATTTGATCTCGGTGCGGCGCGACGAAGACATCGTCAATTTCGTCAAGAACAACAAATTCGACGGCTTCGATCCGGGCAAAAACCCGGCGATCCGCGACCGCATCGCCGAGATGTGGATCGAAGCGCAGGTGTGCCGGCTGATGACCATGCGCAGCATGTCGATCGTCGAGCGCGGCGGTAAATTTACCTACGAAGGCTCGGCGGAAAAGGTGTGGGCGCCGGAACACGGCGTGCGCGTGACCGAATCGATCACGCAAATGCTGGGGCCCTACGCCACGTTGTTGAGAACCTCGCCCCATGCGGTGATGGATGGTGTGTTCGGGCACAACGTCATGGGGTCGTTCCAGTCGGGTATCAATCACGGCAGCGTGCAAGTCATGCGCGACCAGGTGGCGCGCCGCGGGCTCGAACTGCCCTCATCACGCCGGTCGGCAAAAAAAGTGGAGGCCAAGTAAATGGACGTATTGTTGAATGATGACGAGAACTTGATCGTCGATAGCGCACGCGAGTTTCTCACCCATGAGTGCCCGACCAAACTGGTGCGGGAGATGGAAACCGACCCTCTGGGGTATTCCAAAACGTTGTGGGCCAAGGTCGCTGAACTGGGCTGGCAGGGCATGTGTCTGCCGGAAAAAGTGGGCGGCTCGGCGATGTCGCTGGTCTACCTCGGCCTGGTGTTGCGCGAGGCCGGGCGTACGCTTGCGCCGATCCCCTTGCACAGCACCGCGGTGGCCACGCTGGCCATCACCAAGGACGGCACCCCCGCGCAGCAGGAAAAATACCTGCCCGACGTGGTGGTGGGTAAAACCGTGTGGACCTGGGCGTTTACCGAAAAGGATCCGCGTTTTGTGCCCGAGGCGGTGCAAATGAGCGCGCGCGCCGAGGGGGATGGCTTCGTGCTCGACGGCACCAAGCTGTTCGTCGACAATTTCCCGGCGGCGGACTATTGCCTGGTGGTGGCACGCAGCACGCCGGGTTCGAGCGGCGCGCAGGGTTTGTCGCTGTTCATCGTCGATGCCAAAGCGGCGGGCATTAGCCACAACGTGCTGATTACGCTGGCGAAAGATAAGCAGTGCGAGGTCAACTTCAAGGGCGTGAAAGTGCCCAAGGCCAATGTCATCGGCCCGGTGGGGGATGCCTGGCCCATCATCGAGCGCATGCTCGATCGCGGCACCGCCTTGCTGTGCGCGCAAATGGTCGGCGCCGCGCGCAAGGACATCGACATGGCGATCGAATACGCCAAGTTTCGCACCGCCTTTGGCCAGCCGATCGGCGCGTTCCAGTCGGTGCAGCATATGTGCGCGGACATGCAAATGTGGGTCGATGGCGGCGAACTGCTCACCTTCGAAGCGCTGTGGAAATTGGAGCAGGGCCTGCACGCGTCGGTGGAGGTGTCGCAGGCGAAATCGTTCTGCAACGAAAAATGCGAAGCCGCGGTGCGTCAATCGCAGAGCATACACGGCGGTATCGGTTTTATGATGGAGTTCGATTTGCAGCTGTGGTTTCGCCGCGTTTCGGCGTGGAGCATGCGCATGGGTACGTCGTTCGAGCATCGCGCGCGCATCGCGCGGGCACTGATCGACGTACCGGGCGAAGTCACCCTGGGCCGTCCGCTGCCCGGAACACCCGGCGCGGAAACCACCCCCAGTACCTGGACGACGCGCTCTGCGGCGGCGGTTCCAGCTTAAAAAAACCAGTAACACAGGAGCGTTTAGTATGGCGAATTGTCCAGTATGCCGGGCACCCGTAGACGAAGAGGCGGCCAAGGCACAAACCGGCATGACATCGGGCGGGGCGAAAGAAGTCGACCCAAAAATGGGAACACGGCAGTTTCACGATGGAACCTGGTACTACCTGTGTTCGCTGGATTGCCGCAATAAATTTACGCGCGACCCCGACGGCTATCTCAAGCAATAGTAAACGCCGCGCGGCGCGCGGCCGGCCCGGGTTGGCGCTGCGGATTGCCGCCGGTGTTTTCTGCCACCGATTGCCGCTGCGGATTACCGCCGCTGTTTGCCATCATGGCGCGCGCCGCACGCCATGGCGGTGGTGTTTAGGGCTTGCGCCGCGGCTCCGGTGTTTTAACGTAAGTTATTGATTTTAAACAATATTTTTTAAACGTTAAAATCGCCGCAGAGGGATGCGCTGATGCGCCGGCACGCTCGATTCATAGGCGCGCCGCAATTCGATCAAACCCGGCTGCGGCGCCACCCATTTGCGCAGTTGCGCGATCTCCTGCAGGCATTCTTCGAACGGACGCGCGGACTGGTCCGCGAGATAACTCGCCACCACCAGCGGCGAGCGGCTCACCCCTTCCATGCAGTGCACCAGTACCTTGCCCAGCGTGAGCAGCTCATGCAACTGCGCGATCGCCTCGTGCAAGCGTTCCACCGGATTGCCGTGACCATCGATCATCTCCACGCAGCGCCACGCCAGGCCGTGGTTGTTGGCGGCGCCATTGGGCCAGCCGTTGAGCGACAAAATACCGGCGATTCCGGCATCGCACAGCAGCGCAAAACGCCGCGCGTCGTCGCAGTTGCCGATGGCGATTTCACGGGTGATCCAATCCAATGTTGACTCCTGCTTTTTGCGCGCCTGGCCGCGGCAAATAAACGCGCGGCCAGCATCGCGCGGGGTGCCTAGGCGCCGCGGCGCCGCGTAAGGGAACATGCCCGCGATTATAGTGGCATGGGCTTTGCCTCGGGCGCGGCGCTCACAACGTGGCCTTGCCAAAACGCGCCGCGGCACTTGCGGTAACATTATTACCCATGTGTCTCATCTTGTTTGCGTATCGCGCGCTGCCGGGGGTGCCGTTGCTAATCGCCGCCAATCGCGACGAACGTTTTGACCGGCCCGCGCTGCCGGCCGCGCGCTGGAGCGATCATCCCGAGATATGGGCGGGGCGCGATGTGTCGGGCGGCGGCACTTGGCTAGGGGTGTCGCGGCGCGGCCGTTTTGCCGCGCTCACCAACTTTCGCGATCCGCAAACGCATCGCGCGGATGCGCCCACGCGCGGCGGGTTGGTCAAAAATTTTCTCACCGGGCACATGTCGGCCCGCGACTACGTGGAACACATTGCGCGCGAAGCGGTACCGTATAACGGGTTTTGCCTGCTGGCGTGGGACGGGCACGCGCTGTTTTTTTATTCGAATCGCGCGCCGGCGCCGCTGGAAGTCGCCCCCGGCGTGCACGGTTTACCCAATCAACTGCTCAATGCGCCCTGGCCCAAGGTGGTCAAGGGCCGCGCCGGGCTGCAAAAGCTGCTGCAAACGCCGTTTGCGGTGGAGGACCACCTGGCATTGTTGAGCGACACCACGCCCGCGCCGGACAGCGAGCTGCCGCAGCGCGGCCGCCCGCTCGAGCGCGAGCGCCGCAGTTCGCCGCTGCGCATCGTCGATGCCCGATATGGCACGCGCTGTTCCACCGTGTTGCGCGTGAGCGACGAGGGCGCGATCGATTTCGCCGAGCGCACGTTTTTGCCCAGCGGCGAAATCGCGGACGACGTTCGCTACCAATTGCATACGTTTTCAAACGCCGCGGCGAGCGGCGTCGCATGAGCCAAGAGAACCAAGAGAACCAAGAGAACCAATAGAACCAAGAGGAGCACGAGCATGAAAGCAGTCGTCTGTAAAGCCTGGGGGCCGCCGGAATCGCTGGTGCTGGAGGAGCGCCCCGCGTTGCAAGCCGAGCCGGGCAGCGTGGTGTTAAGCGTCAAGGCCGCCAACGTCAAGTTTTCCGACACCCTGATTATTCAAAACAAATATCAAACCAAGCCCGAATTGCCGTTCGTACCCGGCGGCGAAGTCGCCGGCGTGATCAAGGCGGTGGGCGCCGGCGTGCAGGGCTTGAAGGTGGGCGATCGTGTCAGTGCGCAATCGGCCAGCGGCGGCTACGCCGAGGAGGTGAGCCTTAAACCCGACGCGCTGCAGACGATACCCGACTCGATCGACTTCGCGGGCGCGGCGGGCCTCACCTCCACCTATGGCACCTCGTATTACGCGTTGATCGACCGCGGGCAGTTAAAAGCCGGCGAAACGCTGCTGGTGCTGGGCGCATCCGGCGGCGTGGGCCTGGCCGCGGTGGAAATCGGCAAGGCCCTGGGCGCTAAGGTCATCGCCTGCGCCTCCAGCGAAGACAAACTCACGGTGTGCCGCGAGCACGGCGCCGACGCAACCATCAACTACGCCACCGAGGACATGCGCGCGCGCGTGAAGGACATTACCAAAGGCAAGGGCGTGGATGTGGTCTACGACCCGGTGGGGGGCGACTACTCGGAACTCGCGCTGCGCGACATGGCATGGGGCGGGCGCTTTCTGGTGATCGGTTTTGCCGCGGGCGGCATACCCAAGATTTCGCTGAATCTGCCGCTGATCAAGGGCTGCAGCATCGTCGGCGTGTGGGTGGGCGCGATGAGCAAGCGCGACCCGCAAAGACGACGTGAGATCTCGGAAGCGGTGTGGAAGTTATACAACGCGGGCAAAATCAAACCGCACGTGTGGGCCACGTACCCGTTGGAAAAAGCGGCGGAGGCGCTAAACGCGCTGGCGGGGCGCCAAGTGGCGGGTAAGGTGGTGTTGACGATGTAGGCGCGTGGGGATTTAAGCGTTTAGCGGCTGGCGCTTGGTGTTTGGTGGTCAAGATCGTGATTTGATTGGATGGGCAATGTCAGGATGCATCGCTGGCGAGCGGCGGGTCGCGGCCAGGAGCAGACGATCATTGCTTTGGCATAGCCGTCATTGGATCGACCGCTCAACTTCGAAACCTGCTGGATGGCCACACGCCATTACCGACTTCGTCGCCTATGGCGATTCGCGCGGCCATGTCTACGAACTTTCCTATGATAAGCTAACTTTTTAGAACAAAGACAATCATCTTGAGCACGCTAGCGGCGAATCTTAAAAAAGCGACTCAACTTGCCAATGATTGGCAACCTGGCGCCTATGCCAGCGGGAAATGGAAGCCACTTGCGCGTAATCCTAAAATCAGAGTTTTTGAGATTATTGGGGCTAAGATTTTTTGGGCGACGATGCAGGAGCTCAAAGTGCAAAAGCTCATTACGCGTCCGGAAGACAAGCATAAGTCTCAATTAGAAAGGGCAGAAGACTATGCAAAAAAAATAGACCCCGAAATGCATACCACTGGTCATAGCGAAATCAGAGGAAAAAACACTCGATATTTCGAGATAAGACTAGGTGCTAAAACAGCATTTTCTTCGCTTTCAAATTTGCGACTAGGATTTAATCCTTTTGCCCTAAAAGGAGGTCAGAGACTTTTGGAGATGGCAAACTTTTACCTCGGCAAACTGGATTACGAGGGACGGCAATGCCTAATTTTCGGTGTCACTAAGAATCTCGATTACAGGCTTCATGTAAAACATTTAAGGATACGCTGATCAAGTAGGTAAAAGGTGCGCCCGAGGAAAGCGATGATGCCGATTAGGCGAAATGAATGCTGATTTCATCAGGCCGAAGGCGCTTTCGATGTTTAATTCGGTGTTTTTCGCCGTTTTAGGCTTCCGCTGCACGCACTTATCCCGTGAGCGGCCTATCCCATTTGTAAATGTTCA
>Ga0194132_10005033_pt1 | contig 21944 bp, 23 predicted proteins | sample TA2KigOf80mmetaG_FD_148612 | JGI IMG/M metagenome (GOLD analysis project Ga0194132, IMG submission 148612) | Freshwater microbial communities from Lake Tanganyika, Tanzania - TA2015054 Kigoma Offshore 80m | ecosystem: Environmental > Aquatic > Freshwater > Lake | place: Tanzania: Lake... | reverse complement strand
CGAAGTACGGCAAGGATGCCGCACGCGTGGAAGCGGTTTACGCTTCGTTCAAATCGCACCTGCAGCGCGTGTTCACGCGCGAGGCGCGGCCGGTGGCTGGCGCACCAGAAACATTTGCGTGGCTCATCTGTTTAAAAATCATCGCCCGACCCTCAGGTGTCAAGTGATTGCGCTATCGTCAAAGACTTTCCATGCAAGGTAATAACGCGTTTTAAGGTCCGGATAGGGAATACGCAAGGAGTAGTGCCCGTCTCCACTCGGCAGTATCTGCCGTGTCAATTGAGGCGATTCCACGGGCTCGTCATCTTCTTCGCGCTTAATATACGCCTTCACACCATCGAGGCCACGATCAGGCGCCCACTCCAAAGGGATCAGCAACGATATTTCCGCCCACGCGATCGGCATAGAAATGAGACTGTACACGCAATCCATCTGCCTCCTGTGAAAATAGTCTCGATCCTGCTCTCTCATGCCAAGTATCCGCGACGTAGTAGTTCGCGCGCCACCCTTCCAAAAGTATTTTGTAATGAGTTTTGGCAAACGCTCCCCCTCGTTTAGTGCGTCAAAGGGAATCACGGCTCGATAGGTATGGCGCCGATCCGCATGCTCAACAAAACTTAGTCCCGGTATTTCGCGGTTGACACCTTGTTCGTCAACGTACCAGCAGTGCAGGTCATATGGTTCGGCACTTGTGCCGATCACCGAAAATTGAAAACGCTTGGCCTCTGAAATCACGTAGTTCGTATAGGTGCGCAATACCTGAACGTCGAAATTTTTCTTGTGCTCGTAAAACCAGCGAATCCCTTTATTGGGGTCCGCGCCCGGGTTCGCGCGCAAATACCAAGCGCGTCGAAGGTCAACGTCTTGAAGCAACAACGTACGTTTACCTTCGACTCGCCACTCTTGTTTTTTTCGTCCGTCGTAGTGCCGCGCATTGAACTGAGCCACAATGTTTCATCAGCATCGAGGTCCAGCACGTTAAATCTCGATTCGTTTATCTCACTGCCTTTCCCTGTCACCACGCCTGTCGATGACGGTGCCGCAATGATTGTTGTATTCAAGGCCGTGTCGGAAACACGCGCATACCGTGCCACGTTAAAGGCATGTTCGTGTCCGTGGAGCACAATGTCATATTTTCCGTTCGTAAGGGTTTGCAGGACGCTACCAGGATTCGACACCATAGTGGTCGCGTTCAAAAACGGCCTGAAGAACCCATCGTGGTTCCGCTCAAGCTCCGCGATCGGCACGAGGTGATGGTGCATCAGCAAAACGTATAACGTTCGTGTGTGTTTTTCGTTGCCGCCGTGGGCGACGGTGGCTTCCAGGCGTTTGAGCGTCTCTTCTGAAAGCCCACCTCGTGCAAAGTATCGACAATTTTCCGTTGTATCGATCGCGGCAACGGCAAGTCTAAGCGACTGCCCGATGTCAACTGACACCGGCTGGCGGGCCATGTAGTCGCCAAAATAGTAATCAAAGTGCTTTCCCCATGGCCACGACATACCAAATCGATTGCCATAAAAATAGCGATCATGGTTACCAGGGCAGACAAATACATGTGGCGTGCGCTCTTCTCCCTCATATGCACACTTGAGGTCGCCGAGTGCGCTCTTGGCTTCGATAAAATACTTCGTTTTTGGTGTATCGACGATATCGCCCGTAACAAAAGCTACGTCAGGTCGAATGTCGTTCCGAATGTGGTGAGCAAGGTCGCGCCACATTACCCGTTGATTCTTTGCGCCAAAATGAAGATCGCTCAAGTGTAGTATCCGAGCAAGCACGCGTGTCATGCGCTCCCCTTCACAAATCGCAATTGATACACGTTACATTAGAACATATTGGGCGTCCCCTTATGATGCATCACGCAATCGCCAGCAGGAAATGAGAAGGTCGGGGCGAGGTGTTCGTGAAGGTCCGGTATCTATTTTTGCGGACCGACGTCAGATCCCATAGGAGCGTCAGCAGTGGCCGAGGGGCCGCCCGCGGGCAGCCGCCGCGAGCGGCAGGTCATCTTCTATACCTGTCCTCGAAGGTCGAACAACCCGAACGGCGGCTCGGGGGCGAGACTTGGCTCTCGCGCGATACGTGTTCTGACGCCGTTCGTCTGATCAAGTCACGATCTTTACCAGTAAGCGCTGTTAAGTAAGGTCTAGGCCCGCACCAACTTATCCTCAAACCAATCCCACATCGTCGCCACACCCAGCGTCAAGTAATCGCGCTGGCAGTGCTGCGAGCCGCCTTCTTCAGCGGTGAATACGCGCAGTGTTTTGTCTTTGGAGCCACTGGCGTTGTAGAGCGCTTGCGCGTCTTCGAGCGAAATTTGCTCGTCTTCGGCGCCGTGGCAAATCAAAAACGGGCAGCGCATTTTTTGCACTACGCCGTCCAGGCGATACGGTTCGAGTTTTTTGAGCGCTTCGTCGAGCGAGTTCACGCCCAATATCCACATGATATGGTGGCCTGGCACCGAGAGTGAGGTTTTGAAGTTCGCGTCGATGCGTTTTTTCCACGTGCCGTAATAATCCCAAATCGCGCCCCAGGCGATGCACGCGGCAAAGCGCGGCTCCATCGAGGCGACGCGCGGCGCGTAGTAGCCGCCGAGGCTGATGGCGACCACGCCGACTTTTTTGGCATCTACCTCGGCGCGTTTTTCCAGCCAATCCATGCACGCGCTGCCGGCGGCTTCGTAATCGTGGCGCAGCACGTTGCCGCGAAAGCGGATCGCCTCACCGGTGCCGGGGCCATCCATCACCAGCACGTGGATGCCGCGCTTGATGAGATCGGTGACGCCGCGCGTGTATTGAATTTCCTTGGTGACATCCAGCCCGTCGAAAAACACCACGCACGGCGCGCGTTTGCCGGCGGGGACTGCCGGCGAATGCACGAAGTAACCGGGCAGGCTTTCTTTGCCCATCGGTACCTCGACGATTTCGATTTTGACGTCGGTGAGTTTGACGTGGCGGTGAAAACAATCCACCCCCTGTTTGTAAATTTTGAGTGCGAGTTCGTCCTTGGGCGTGCGAAAACGCTCGGCCATTTGATAGTAGTTACACGCGCGCAGGTAGGCATGTGCGGCGGAAAAGCGATGACCGCTCGCTTCAAATTTCTCCGCGTGCGCGCGTACGCCGTCGGCCACTTTGGCGCAGGCGTGAAACCACGCTTCGTCGTCATCGGCCGCGGCGTTTTTTAATAGCACGCCGATTTTGTGAATCTCGCCCATGTCCGAGCCGCCATACACGCCGCAGCCGATCATGTTAATAAACGCGGCGGACCAGCGGTAGTTGCCGGGGAAATACATGAAATACGGGGGTTCCTTGGTGGCCATGATGATCCCATTCTAAAAAGTTGTTTAAAATCAATAGGTGACGATATTACTGCTTTTGAATATTGGCGGCCTTTGCCACTCGCGCCCACTTCTCAATTTCATCGCGGATGAACTTCGTGTAATCCTCCGGGCCGAGGCTGGCGATGTCGTGGCCTTGCTTCAAGAACCATTCGCGGTGCTCCGGCGCGGCCATCTGTTTGGCGAGCACGTCGTGGATGCGCATGATCACCTCACGCGGCGTTTTGGCCGGCGCCAGCACGCCGTTCCAGTTGGCGCTGGTAAAGCCGGGCAGGCCCTGCTCGGCCACCGTGGGCAGATGCGGCAGCAGCGGCGAGCGTTTTTCGGAAGTGGCGCCGATGGCGCGCAACTTGTTTTGCGCCACCAGCGGCGCGCAGCCGGAGAACTGTACGCTGGCGAATTCGATTTGGCCGGCGATTAAATCCACCGTGTATTGCGCCGCGCCCTTGTACGGCACGTGGTTCAGTTGGATGCCCGCCTGCGAAGCGAACAACTCGGTGGCGAAGTGCCCCACCGTGCCTACGCCGGGCGAGCCGTAATTGATTCTGCCCGGTTGCGCCTTGGCGAGTTTGATGAAATCCTGCACGCCCTTCACCGGCACGCTTGGATGCACCATCAAACAACTCGAGGTGCGCGTGAGCAGAAATATCGGCGCCAGATCGCGCAATGTGTCATACGGCATTTTGTTGTAGACGCTGTGCGAGACGGTGAGCGGCCCGGGGTTGCCCGCGAGCAGGGTGTAGCCATCGGGCGCCGCTCTGACAACCATGTCCGTGCCCGGCACGCCGCCGGCACCGCCGCGGTTTTCAACGATAAAATTTTGCGCGAGCGCATGACTCAACTGTTGCGCCACCCAGCGTCCTTGAATGTCGGTGGGGCCGCCCGCGACGAACGGCACAATGACACGCACGATTTTATTCGGGTAACTTTGTGCATGGGCTGTGGGCACCCACAGCAGGGCGGCGGCGCACCAGCCGGCTGCGGCATAAGAGATGCATTTCATGGCTGAACTACCTCCTCGGATGATATTGATGGGGTTCGTATTTATGGAGTTCGCATTTATGGGGTTCGCAGGCGCATGGGGTTCGCAGGCGCACCTTAGTGAGGGTACCACGCCTTGTCAATCACGGCGGGCAGTCTGGTAAACTCCGGCGCTGGCATTTATCGCGCGTTTTTTGAATAACTTTAGGGATAGATCATGGCGGCAAAAGCAAAATCCAAAGCGGGCAAGGCGAACACCAAGCGTAAATATCAGGACATCATTTACGAAGTGAAAGACCAGGTGGCGTGGGTCACCATCAACCGCGAACGGGTGCTCAATTGCTTTCGCGAGCAGTCGCTCGATGAAATGATCGATGCGCTGAAATCCACGCGCGAAGACCCGTCGATCGTGTGCGCGGTGATCACCGGCGCGGGCAAGCAGTCGTTCTCCGCGGGCGGCGATTTTTACGCCATGAAGCGGCTTAACTTCAACAACGGCTACATGTGGAACGACCGCATGCTGGGGTTGGCGATGACCATCCGCGGCCTGCCGATCCCGGTGATTGCCATGATCAACGGCTGGTGCATGGGCGGCGGGCACGAGTTGGCGCTGTGGTGCGATCTGGCGATTGCCTCGGAGAATGCCGTGTTGGGCCAAACCGGCGCCAAGGTTGGTGCCTGCCCGACGGTGGGTGCGACGCAATACATTCCGCGCATCATCGGCGAGCGCCTGGCGCGCGAAATGATTTTCTGTGCGCGCCGCTTCACCGCCAAGGAGGCCGCGGAAGTGGGCCTCATCAACAAATGCGTGCCGCAAAAGGATTTGCTCGCCGAGACGTTAAAGTGGTGCGAAACCATGAAGGGGCATTCTGCGCTCACCATCCGCATGACCAAAAAATCGCTCAACTTCGAATCGGATAACCTCTATTCGTCGTGGCAGCAGGGCATGGAACTGCTGGCACACGTGTGGGGCTCGGAAGAAGCGGCCGAGGGCATGAACGCCTTCCTCGAAAAACGCAAACCCAACTTCCAGAAGTTCCGCATGCGCGACAAGAAGATTCTGGCGGATTATCTCGCGGGCAACGAGAAGGATTTGAACGCGCCGCCCTCGATGCGCAAGAAAAAGTAACAGCGTGAGGCGTTAGGCGTGAGGGGTGAGGCGCAAAAGATTAGGTTGCGCCTTGCAGCTCACGAACGATAAACATGAGTGAACGAAATCAAGGTGCCCTCGCCGGCACCAAAGTCCTCGACTTAACCCGCATCCTCGCGGGCCCCCTGTGCGCGCAGATGTTGGGCGACATGGGCGCGGAGGTGATCAAGGTCGAGCCGCCGGGCGCGGGGGACGATACCCGCTCGTGGGGGCCGCCGTTCGCAGGGAAAGAGTCCGCGTATTTTCTTGGCATCAATCGCAACAAGCGCTCGATCACGCTTAACATGGCTTTCAGGCCCGGCCAGGAGATTCTCGCCAAACTGATCCAGCAATGCGATGTACTGGTGGAAAACTTCAAGGCCGGCACGCTGGAGAAATGGGGGTTTGGCAACGCGTGGCTCGAGGCGAATGCGCCGCGGGTGATTCGCTGCTCGATCACCGGCTACGGCACCGATGGCCCCAAGGGCGGGTTGCCCGGCTACGATTTTATTTTGCAGGCCGAGTCCGGGCTGATGAGTATTTGCGGCGAGACCGACGGCGACCCGATGAAGTACGGCGTCGCCATCGTCGATATCACCACCGGTTTGCTCGCCTGCAACACCATCCTCGCGGCGTTAAACGCGCGCCACCAGAGCGGGCGCGGGCAGCATGTCGAGGTGTCGCTGTATGAATCGGGTTTGTTCATGCTGGCCAACGTGGCGTCCAATCACCTGGTGTCAGGCAAGGATGCGCGGCGCTTCGGCAACGGCCACCCCAACATCGTGCCCTACACCGCGTATCCGGTGCAAGACGGCATGATCGCGGTGGCGGTGGGCAACGACGGCCAGTTTGCCAAGTTCGCGGCGGCGTTGGGCCACGCCGAGTGGGCGAACGATGCGCGCTTTCAAAAAAACCCCGATCGCGTGGTGAACCGCGAAGCGATCGACGGCTTGATCATCGATGCGTTAAAAACCATCAGCGCCGATGCGCTCATCGAAACCTTGACCGAAGCGGGCATCCCCTGCGGGCGCATCAACAGCGTGGCGCAAGCGCTCGGCGCGCCGCACACCGTGGCGCGCGGCATGGTGCAAACCATCCATCACCCGACCGCAGGAGATGTCAAAGTGTTGGGCATGCCGTTTCGCTTTAGCGCCACGCCGGGCTCGATCCGCCGCCCGCCGCCGACGCTGGGGCAGCACACCGAGCAGGTGTTGGGCGACGAGCTGGGCTTGTCGGCGGAGCGGATTGCGCAGCTCAGGCAGCAAAAAATCATTTGACGCGGATTTACGCAGATGAACGCGGATTAAGAACTTTGTCGTTGTTCCAGCGAAAGCTGAAACCCAGGTTGTAACCTGGCCCGAAGGGCATAAACTTTGATGCTTTGCATAAATGTACGGCCTGGCTTCTGGCTGTCGCCAGAATGACGCTAGTGGAAACTAATCTGCGTTCATCTGCGTTAATCTGCGTCGAAAGGGGTTTGCAGTGATAACGAATCTTTCCCACGTCTCGATCGTCGTTCCCAGCCTCGACGCCGCCGCCAAGCGCCTCGTCGAAACCTACGGCCTCGCCATCGGCGAAATCAACGTCAACGAACAGCAAGGCGTGCGCATGGCTTACGTCGATCTGGGTAACGCAAAAATCGAGCTGATGGAGCCTTCGCGTCCGGATTCGCCGGTGGCGAAATTTTTAGAGAAAAACCCCAAGGGCGGTATTCATCATTTTTGCGTCGGGGTGGATAGCGTGGACGCGACTCGCGCCGAAGTCACCGCCAAGGGCGCGCAGGTGTTGGGTGACGGCAAGCCGCAATACAACGTGCACGGCGAGCGCATTGCGTTTGTCCACCCGAAGGATTTTTTGGGCGCGTTGGTGGAGTTGGAAGAATCCGCGCATTCTGAAAAAATATGAATTAAATCAAATAGTTACATAATGGAGGTGGTATGAAGCGCAGGGGTTGGGGATGGATGGTGGTGGCGGGGCTTTTACTGGTGGCGCCGGTGCATGCGCAAAATTACCCGACGCGCCCGGTGCGCCTGGTGGTGCCGTTCGCGCCCGGCGGCGCGACGGACATTATCGCGCGCGTGCTGGAGCCGCGGCTGACCGCCAAGTTGGGCCAGCAAGTAGTGGTGGATAACCGCTCGGGCGCGGCGGGCAACATCGCGGTGGATATCGTGGCGAATGCCGCGGCCGATGGTCATACACTGTTGGTGGGCAATATCTCCACCAACTCGATCAACCCGCTGCTGTTTGCCAAGACCATCAAGGTCAATGCGATCCGCGATCTTGCCGCGGTTACGCAGTTGGTGGCGATCCCCAATTTTGTCGTGGGCAGTCCCAAGATGCCGGGTAACACGCTCAAGGAGGCGCTCGATTACGCGCGCTCGCGCCAGGGGCAGCTTAACTTCGGTGCGCCGCTGGGCTCGTATTCGCATTTGGACATGCTTGCGCTGACCGCGCGCGCGGGCGTGAAGATGGTGCATGTGCCGACCAAGGGCGCGGGCGAGACGCTGCCCAATCTGCTGCGCGGCGACACGCACATACAGATCACCAACGTGGCCTCCACCATCGGCCCGGTGCGCGCCAAACAGATCAAGGCGTATGCGGTGACGCAGGATGCGCGTCTGCCCGACATGCCCGATATCCCGACCCTGGCCGAGGCGGGTTTCCCCGGCATCGGCAGTTTGAACTGGAACGGCTTGTTCGCGCCGGTGAAAACGCCGCGCGCGATCGTTGATCGCGTGTTCAAGGATACCACCGCGTCGATGAACGAGCTCGACGCGGAGGGCTTGCTCACCAAGCGCCAATTGCCCAATGCGTTGTCGGCCTCGCCCAAGGCGTTTGATGATTTCGTGCGCGCCGAGGCCAAGCGCTGGGAAAACATTATTCGCGAGAATAAAGTGTCAATCGAATAACGCGAGTGGGCGCGGGGCCGGCGCACGGCGTGGGGCGCTAACATGAAGCGGAGCACCATAGGGCGGATCGCGGCCTCGATGACTTTACTTGCAAACACCGCGGCGGCGCCCGCCGCGCCCATGCTCTCGCCGGCCGGCCACGCGCGGCTTACGCAATATTGCGCCGCGGCGGTGGCACAGGGCGCCGCGCCGGGCATCGTGGTACTGGTGCTTAACCGCGAGGGCATCATCTACGAAGGCGCCGCCGGCAAGCGTAACGTGGCGCGCGATGTGCCGATGTCGCCCGACACGATTTTTCGCATCGCCTCGATGACCAAGCCGATCACCTCGGTGGCGATCATGATGCTGGCCGAGCAAGGCAAGCTCGCGCTTGACGATCCGCTGGCGAAGTACCTGCCCGAGTTCGACCAGCGGCCGGTGATCACCCGCTTTAATCCGGCCGATGCGAGGTACGCCACGCGCCCGGCGCAAGGCCAGATTACCCTGCGGCACTTGCTCACGCACACCGCGGGCCTGGGCTACGCGTTTACCGATCCGACACTGGCGCGGCTCGTCGCCGTCACGCAAAAACCCGAGTGGCAACAGCCGCTGCTGCACGATCCAGGCGCGAAATGGACCTATGGCGCCGCCACGCGGGTGCTGGGCATGGTGGTGGAAAAAATCTCCGGACAGCCGCTCGATCGGTTTTTGCGCACGCGCATATTCGAGCCGCTCAACATGGGTGACACCGCGCACGGCGTGCCGGCGCGGCAGGTGGCGCGCGTGGCGACCTCGCATAACCGCCAGGGCGCCAAGCTCATCGAAACGCCCAACGAGCCCAAGCAGGACGGCCCGGTGCGCGGCGACGGCGGCCTTTATTCGACGGCGCGCGACTACGGCCAGTTTCTGCGCATGCTGCTAAACGGCGGCACACTGGGCGGCGCGAAACTCATCTCGCCGCAATCGGTCAGGCAAATGGGTGAAAATCACATTGGCGCGATTTTCGTCGAAACACAACCGGCGGTGAATCCGCAGCGCGCCAAGCCCTTCCCCATCGGCGCGGGCAAGGATAAATTCGGCTTGGGGTTTCAGATTCAATCGCATGATCCGAAGCTCGCGCGCTATCGCAGCCCCGGCAGCTTGAGTTGGGCGGGCATCAACAACACGCATTTCTGGCTCGATCCCAAGCGCGGGATCGCGGCGATCGTGTTGATGCAGGTGCTGCCGTTTTACGACGATCAAGCCATCGCGGTTTTGCGCGGCATCGAAGAAATTATCTACGGCCATTTGCAGTAAACTCGCGCAGCGCTGGCCCGGCGTAACCATTATTACATAACCTATTGATTTAATTTATATTTTTAAAATGACCGCATCCCCGACTGTAGCGCCCCACGGCGCGCGCGTCAGCGCCGCCGAACTCGAAAACTTTATCGCACTCGCCTTCGGGGCGGTGGGCCTACCCGCGCCCGATGCGCGTGGCGTCGCGCAACTGATGGCGCAAGCCGACGTACAAGGCTCCGAAGGCCACGGCGTGTTTCGCTTGCCGCAATACATCCGCCGCATCAAGGCGGGCGCGGTGAATGTGCGGCCCAACATCCGCGTTGAACGCGAAGCGGCGGGCATGGCGCTGGTCAATGGCGACAATGGCATGGGGCATCTGGTGATGAAGTTCGCCGCCGAGCGCGCGATTGAAAAGGCCAAAACCGCCGGCGTGGCGTGGGTGGGTGCGAAGTGGAGTAACCACGCGGGGCCGGCGTCGTTGTATTCGAACATGCCGGCGGCGCACAACATGATCGGACTGTACATGGCGGTGGGCAGCGCCAATCATCTACCGCCGTGGGGTGGCATCGACATGCTGCTCTCGACCAATCCGCTGGCGGTGAGCATCCCCGGCGGTGACGAGCCGCCGATCGTGCTGGACATGGCGACCACGGTGGCCGCGTACGGCAAGGTCAAAACCAAGGCGCAGCGCGGCGAGATGATGCCCGAAGGCTGGATGATCGACCGCGAAGGCAAACCGCTGACCGACCCCAAGCGCGCCAACGAAGGTTTTTTGCTGCCGATTGGCGGCTACAAAGGTTACGGCCTCGCGCTCGTCATCGGCATGTTGTGCGGCACGTTAAACGGTGCTGCGATGGGCAAGGATGTGGTTGATTTCAACGCCGACGATAAATCGGTGACCAACACCGGGCACTCGATCGTCGCGATCAACATCGAAGCGTTCATGCAGCTCGCCGAGTTTCGCAAGCAAGCCGACGTGCTGGTGCGCGATTTGCGCGCCGCCAAGCGCATGCCGGGCGTGGATCGCATTCGCATGCCGGGGGAGGGCTCGTGGCAGGCGCGACTGGAGAACCAAAAAAACGGCGTGGCGGTGCCGCCGGCGTTGCTGCAGGCGTTGGATACGCTCGCCGGCGAACTGCACATCGCGCCGCTTGGCCGGTAGTTGACCCTGCCCATGGATCAGCACGTGCGGCGTATGTTGTGGCTGGCGCTGATTATTTTTGCGCCGCTGATTTATCTGATTCTGTTTCAGGCGGCGATCCCGCAAGACCCCGGCTATCACATCCTCGCCGATAAACGCACGTGTCTGGGCATCCGCAACTTCGGCGACGTGATCACCAACGTGGCATTTTTGCTGGCGGGCGGCGCGGGCTGGTTGTGGTGCTACCGGCATCTCAACACCGGCGCGCGGCTGTCGTGGCTGATTTTTTTTGCCGGCGTCACCTTGGTGTTTTTCGGCTCGGCCTATTACCACACCACACCCAACAACAACACGCTGGTGTGGGACCGCTTGCCGATGACGTTCGCGTTCATGGGCCTTTTCGCCGCGCTGCTGTCGGAACATCTGGGTGCGCGCTGGGAGCGGCCGCTGCTCATTCCCGCGCTGGTGATCGGCGTGGCGAGCGTGTTTTACTGGCGCTACACCAATGATTTGCGGTTGTATGTGTGGGTGCAGGGGGCGCCGTTGCTGGCGATTCCGTTCGTGCTGGCGATGTTTCGCGCGCGCTTTACGCACCGCTGGTATCTGCTGTTCGGCTTGGGTTTTTACGCACTGGCGAAAGTCGCCGAAATCAACGATTGGCCGATCTTTGAGGCCACTGGACAATTCGTGAGCGGCCACTCGATCAAACACCTGCTCGCGGCGTGCGCGCCGTTGATGTTGTGGTTGATGCTGCGGCGGCGCCGGGCGGTGGCCGAGCCGGCTCGCTAAAACGCGCCATCGCGCCGTGTCATTTGCAGCCGCATGGGACAGGGCGCGCACCCGCGGCCACCAGCGCGGCGAGTCGCAAATCGCCCTCACGCGCATACGCGCCTCGCCCAGGCCGCAAGCCAAATGACGGCGGCCGGCGCGCATAAAACGGTGTTTCATTCCCGTTGCAGATCACGCGAATCGCCATGCACATAAACCAGCGCGCCCACATCGGTGTGAGCATCGCCATGCGTCAAGCCCTTGGGCGCCCATTGATATTCGCCCGTGCGCAGCAGCAGGTCGCCGAAGAACGCTTCGCCGGCGAGCATCAAATATTCTGCCTCGATTGCGTGCGCATGCCCCGGCAAACGCGCGCCCGCGGCAAGCCGCAGCAGAAACGAAGCGGTGTCGCCGGCTTGCCACAATGGCTTGACCGCAATGCCGTTGGCGATGTCACGCCAGCCTTGCGCGCTTGCGGCAATGGTGAAGGGCTGCGCACCGCCATCCGGTAACCAGGCGCCGGCGAGCTCGCGCAGCATGTCGCTAGATTTACCGATCGAGGTGCCGCGCAAAAACGCCAGCGCGCCTTCTTTCGATTCGATCCGCTGATGCTTGCTGCCCGCGGGGGCGAGGTGATAGTCGTGCAGGCCTACACGCTGGTTGCCGGCGGTCAGGCTACCGCGCAGCACCACGCATTCCTCGTGCGCGTGGTGGCGATGGCCCGGTAAATGCGCACCGGGCGCGAATTCGACCAACGCGGAGCGCGTCGCACCCGCGTCATGCAGCACGTGCGCGCGCACGCCCTGGCCGAGGTTTTGCCATTTCACATCGTCCAGCCGAAAGGTGGTGAGGCCGCGGTGACGCGCGGCGCTTTGCGCAACGCGCGCGGCAAGGCGCTCGCGCAGCGATGCGGCGCGCGTGGCCGGCACGGTTACCGGGGTTAGCGCTTCGGCGATCTTGCCGTGCAACGCCTCGGCTTCGGAATCGCGCGGTGCGGCGGTATCGGGTTTGGTCATGGTGTGCTCCTGCCCGCGGCATCGGCGAGCAGTGTTTTGAGCATGTTAAGCCCGCGCCGGATATGCGATTTCACCGTGCCCAGCGGCATGCCGGTGTGGGCGGCGATTTCGTCGTGCGTGAGGCCTTTAAAAAAAGCGAGCGCGATCAATTGGCGCGGCTGCGCATCGAGTTGCGCCAGCGCTTCGTGCAGCGCGTGGCCGCTTTGCGTGGCGTTTAATAATTCGAGTGCGCTCGCGTCATGATGCGTGCCATGCGCATCGGCCAGTTCGCCGGCGTCCTCGACCAGTTCCGCCGGGTCGCGCGCGCGCAAGCCGTCGAGCGCGCGGCTGCGTGCAATAGTCAGCATCCACGCCATCGCCGTGCCGCGCGCGGCGTCAAAACGCGGCGCTTCGCGCCACACTTGCCAGAAGGTGTCTTCGGTGACTTCCTCGGCGAGCGCGGCGTTACGCGTGATACGCAGCGTCAAGCCGTAAACGCGGCTTACGCAGGCCTCGTAAAGTTGCGCGAACGCGGCTTCATCGTGGCGAATCACGCGGCTCACCCATGCTTGCAATTGCGCTTCGCCGGCGGCGGCGGGTGCGGTGGCGCCGCGCGCGCCGGCCAGCGGAGCGTGGCCGTGCGTACGGTCTGCGTCGACCGGATTAACCATGGCGGTGTTCATTATGGCACACCGGGTAAATGACCGATCGTGGGCTTGCCGCCGGCTGTCGCGTTGGCCGCTGCATCGATCATGCGTTAACCCTGCCGCATTGAAGACGGCGCGCAAGTTCGATGCACGGCACGGCCTTGCCCAGGCAATTGCGGCACGGCAGAATCAGCGTGTCGTTGTGCTGTGGGCTCAAGCGGTTGATGCCTGTAAGCTGATGCGTCGTTGATCGAATGCAAACTAGCGGGCGTGCCGCAACCCCCCTTACGCAACGCGCGCCGGTTTGGATGCACGGGCGTTGCCGCGCGGTGTTGGACGATGATGTGGTTTTGTAAGTATTTGTTTTTATTGAATATTGTGGGGATCGCTGATGAAGCTTTATTACTCTGAAAACTCCGGCAACTCATGGAAAATTCGCATCCTGCTGGCGCTGCTCGAGGTGCCGTGCGAAAAAATCGACATCGATTTTTTCGGCAAGCGCGAGCACAAATCGCCGGCGTTTCTAAAAATGAATCCGCGCGGCCAAGTGCCGGTGATGGAAATCGAAGGCCAATATTTTTGGGACTCCACCGCGCAACTGGTATACATCGCGCGCAAGTGGGGCGGCGAACAATGGCTGCCCACCGATGCGCTCGGCATGACGGAGGTGATGCACTGGATGGCCTTCGCGCAAAATCAGGTGCAATTCGGTTTGCAGTGGGCGCGCGGCATGGTATTGAAGTTGAAGCCCACCGGCGACTTCGCCGACATGAAACGCCAGGGCGAGCTCGGTTTAAAAATCATGAACCAGCATTTGCAAGACAAAGATTGGCTCGCGGTCGGGCGCGCCACCATCGCCGATATCGCGTGTTATCCCTACGTGGCGAAATCGCCGGAGGGCGGGTTTGATTTGGCGGCTTATCCCAATGTGCTGGCGTGGGTTAAGCGCTGCGAATCCGTGCCTAAGTGGCCGCAGCGTAAATAGCGGGTGGTCACGCACGGGCATCGTGTAAGATCGAAAAGGATAAATATTTTTCCGAAAGGCTTGCGATGAAAGTTTGCGTGGTGGGTGCGGGTGGCGTGGGGGGCTTGCTCGCCGCGGTATTGCGGCGCGCGAACGTCGATGTGAGCTTGCTGGTCACGCCGCGGCACGTGACGCCGATTCGGCAGAACGGCCTGACGCTGATCGGGCCGCAGAATAAGTTCACCGTGCAACTTCAAGCCGAGACCGATGCGCAGGCCATCGGCGCGTGCGACGTGGTGGTCGTCACGCCGAAGATGTGGGCGATTGCATCCATTGCGCCCGCGTTAAAACCGCTGCTGCGGCAGAACACGGTGGTGATCCCCTTGCAAAACGGCATCGATGCGCCGGCGGCGCTCGCCAAAACGTTGGGTTGGGAGCACGTGGTCTACGGCTCCGCATCGATGAACGCCGCGATCGAAGCGCCCGGCGTAATTCGTCAGAAAAATCCGCAGTACGGCATTACCGTCGCGGAGCAAAACGGCCAGGCCTCCGAACGCTTGCGTGCGGTCAAAGAGACTTTCGGCGTCGCGGGCGTGCCCGTCGAGATCGCGGCCGACGGCCCGACCCTGCTGTGGGATAAATTCATGGGCCTGGTGGCGAACAGCTCGCTGTGCGCGCTGCTCCGCTCGCCAATGGGCGTGGTGCAACAAGACGACGACACGTGGGCGCTTTACACCGCTGTGTTCAACGAAGTGGTCGCGGTGGGGCGCGCTTCAGGCATTTCAATTCCCGAAGACAAAGCGCAAGCAAGGCTAGCGCGCGCACGCACCGGCCCGCCGATGGTGATGCCCTCGATGGCGGTCGACCTGGTCGCGGGCAACCGCCTGGAACTAACGTGGCTCGGCGGGCGCGTGCGCGAACTGGGCCGCGAGCACGGCATCCCCACGCCCGCCAGCGATTTTATCTGGGCGGCGTTAAAGCCGTTTTTGAATGGGAAAGCCGCTACTGCGTAAAGGGCAAGTGTCTGGCCTTGGTTGGGCATCCGCTGTTGTTAATGCTTGTCCAACGCCTGCCCGGCCCGTGCCGCTGAGTATGCACACGCCTGCGCCTGCGGCCAAGCGTCGGACAACCCTTTACACAATTGGCCATTCTCGTAGTAGCGCCGCCAAAGCCCGACCGGTTGGCCGGAGTCGAAGGCGCCGGCTTGCAGGGGCTTGCCGTTCTCCCGCCACCATTGCCAGTAGCCATCCAGCTCACCACAGGCGTACTTGCCGACCGCATTTTTTTCGCCGTTCTTGTAGTGCCAAATCCATTTTCCATGACGTTTGCCATCAGTGACACGCCCTCCATACGCGGAGTCCAGTGCGCGTCCCGCGCGACCAACCTGCTGGTAGTAGGCGACGACCGATCCCGGCATTTGATAGTGGATGACAAACGCCAGATCCGGCTTGTCGTAGCCCATGCCTAGAGCTGTTGTGGCAACCAGCGCTTTGACTTGGTTGTTGAGCAGCGCCTGTTCAGGCTGTTCTCGGCGATCGCTGGTTTCACCGGTGTAGGCTTCCACGTTGAAGCCTTGGGTCTTCAGCCATTGCGCCACTTGATTGGCATCAGGAACCGTCAGCGTGTAGATGATGCCGTGGCCCTGCAGCTTGGCCGGTTGCTCTGCCAGCCAGACAAGGCGCTCGGCCTGGCTGGGTAAGCGGATGGTTTGCAGGGAGAGCGAGGTCCGATTCAAGTCGCCACGCGAGACGTCGAGCTTGGGGCCGATCAGGGCAGCAAGGTCGTCCATCACGCGGTTATTCGCTGTCGCCGTGGTGGCGAGCAAGCGCAGGTTTGGCGGCAGCGTTTTGACAATCCGCTCCAGCAGGCGATAGTGAGGGCGGAAGTCATGGCCCCAGTCGGAAATGCAATGTGCCTCGTCGATGACCAGCATCAAAATTTGCGCAGCGATGCCGGCCAGAACCTGCGTCCGAATCAATAACGCCGGGCCGGCTCCAGCTTCCCGCAGCAACTTGGTCGCGATGAAGTAGACAAAACTCTTGCTTGTGGACTTATGTGCGGGATGATCGGCCCTCGGCCAGTACCGCTCCACCGGCGGTGCTGTTTCGCTATTCAGCGGACCGGCGGGGTGAACGGCCGCGCGAGAATCTGAAGGGCTTCAGCGGTATTTTGCAGGCCGATGCCTATGCCGGGTTCGGGCATCTTTACGAAAGGGGCCACATTCGGGAGGCAGCCTGCTGGTCTCATTATCTCGAGCGAAGTTTTATCTTGAGTGAAGTCGGCTACCGCCGACGTGCACGCGGCGGAACTGACGTTCGAACTCCAGATAAGTTTCGATTGCTCACAAGGACTGCAAGAATGCGAGCAGGTCGGAATGCGAGCAGGTCGGCCTTGGGCTTCCATGGCTTCGCGTTCGCCGGTTCGATGCCGGCCTTCTTCCAGAAAGCCTGCATGGCATCACGCTTCAATTGCAGATTGGTCGTAATGTAGCGGTCTGTTGTGGCAACACTGGCGTGGCCGAGATAGTCGCGGATCACGGTCACGTCGGTTCCGGACTGCAGCAGCGCAACGGCACAACTGTGGCGCATGACATGCGGCGTGATGTGTTTGCGCAGCAGCGCGGGATTGTCGTGCGCCGCCGTAGTCGCGTGCTTGGTGAGAACGTAGGCGATCCCGTCGCGCGTCAGAGGCTGGCCATGCCGATTGACGAATACGCACTGCCCGCTGGCACCGAGCGACATGCCGCGAAGTCGGTGGAGAGCGTTGGCAGTCTCGGGCCACAGCGGCAACAGCCGCTCCTTCTTGCCTTTGCCGCGTAGCCGAACCTGCCTCGGTGCAGCCAATTGCAGGTCGTCCCACCGAAGCCCGGCGACCTCGCTGACCCGGGCGCCGCAGTTGTAGAGAAACAGCAGTAGCGTGTAGTCGCGCCATCCGTCGCAGGTACGCTTATCCGGCATGTTGATGATCAGGCGGGCGTCCTCGGCTTCGAGGTAGGTAGCCGGTCGTTGCCGCGCCTTCTTCGCAGGAATGGCCAGTACTCGGATGTACTGCTGGGAATGTACCAAGTCGTTACGCAACAGGTGCCTGAAGAAGCCGCGGATCGCCGCCCGTCGGCAATTGCGCGTTGCCGCCGTATTCGATCGTTCGGCCTCGATGTGATCCAGGAAGTGCATCACCGTATCAGCCTCGACGTCGCCAAGCTGCAAGGAAGCGACCCCTCGGCCACGCTGCTCGGCGACGAACTTGAACAACAACGTCAGCGCGTCTCGATAGGCGCGGATGGTGTGGACGCTGGCACCTCGTTGCCGCGGCAGGTACTCGGTGAAGTACGACTGCACATGAGCGAACAGACCGCGCGGCAAGCGGCTCATGGCAAGCGGCGCTTGCCGTGCGCATGCTGCTCGAAGCGCTGGGTTGCCAGTTCCAGCAGTTGGGGCGTGGCCTTGAGGTAGACCTCCGTGCCAAGCACGTTCTGGTGCCCAAGGTAGGCTGACAACCACGGTAGCTTCGCGTGCACGTCCACGCCTTCGACGGCCCAGGCGGTCAGCCGATGCACGGCGAAGGCGTGCCGGAACTCGTAGGGCCTGGCACCCAAGCGGCCGCGTGGCGGCTTTAGACCAAGTTCCCGCAACAGACATCGCAGCGCTTCCGAGGCCGCACGCAGGGTGAGCGCTGAGCCATTGCGACGGATGAAGAGTGTCATTGGATCGCCGCCACCGCTTGCTGCCAAGACCTCGTCGCGGTGACGCAGGTATTTGCGCAGTTCGGTGACCAGATCGTCACGGATTGCCAGGATGCGCGAGCGTCCCTTGCTGGGTTGAACCGTCAAGACGGCTCGGCGCAAATCGACATCGCACAGGCGCAGCCTCGCGGCCTCGCCCAACCGCATCCCGGTGCAGTAAAGCACAAGCGTGAGCGCGCGCAGCATTGCACCCCACATGCTGCGGCCCTCGTGCCGCGTGGCGGCGTTTATCAAGATGAGCACCTCTTCTCGGCTGAAGATGTAGGGCACGAACACCGACTCCTTGACCGGTGCCAGCGCGTGATCGGGGACGAAACCGTGTACGTCGGTGCGGCGACGGAATAGGCACAACTGGCGCACGACGCCGAACTCGTTGCCCACCGTGATGGCCTTGCGGCCTTCGAGCCGCGCCGCCCACCGCGTCACGGCTTCTTCCAACGGCGCTGCGCGCTCGCCGTACTGGTCACGGACGAAACGCACGAAGCTGTTGAGCACGAACTCGGCGCGCCAGTAGCCCATGCCCATGGCACGTTTGAAGGCCAAGAACTGCGTTGCATCGCAGGCCAGGGTTGCGGCCGTAACCTTCGTGCTCATCGCGGCACCGGCAGCGAGACCTCGCGCAGCGACTGCGTGGCGATGCGCACGTAGGCAGACACCGACTCCGAGTCACGATGGCCGAGCAGATCCGACAGCACTCGCGCCTTGGTGCCCACATCGAGTTGCCGCGCGGCGTTCGAGTGCCGCAAGACGTGGCTGCCGAGGTAAGGTGCTTGGATACCGGCGACCTTGGCATGCTTGATGAGAGCATGCCGTATCGCCGAGGAAGCCGTCAGTGCACCAAACGGCACCCTCATTTGGACGAACACATGCTGCGTGGACGTGTGCGGCGGACGCCCATGGCGCAGGTAGCGCGCCAACACCCTGCCCACCGGGGGAAGCAGCGGTAGGATGAAGTTGACACCGGTCTTCGGGCGCGACATGTGCAGCGTGCCGCTGGTCCAGTCGATGTCCTGCAGTCGCAAGCCGATCACTTCTCCGGCGCCCAAACCGTAGGTGCTCATCATTAGCAGCAGTGCGTGGTCACGCAACCCGCAGGCAGTGCTCGTGTCTACGGCGCGCAGCAGTCGCTGAACGTCCTCCCAAGGTAGGGCGCGCCGCGGTCGTTCGAACTTGGGTTGCACTGGTGAGATCACCGAGTCGGCCAAGTCAGCGTGAATGCGACCGCTGGCTAACAAGAACTGGGTGAAGGATCTGACCGTGCTGGCGATATCAGCCGTTGTCGAGCGAGCATGGCGACGGGCACAGTCGATGAGAAACGCGTCGACGTCGGGAAGGCTTATTTGGCGCCAGGACTTACCGGAGTGGCCAAGGTGCTTGAGCAGCTTGCCGACGTGGTCGAGCTTCTTGCGGATCGTAACCTCGGGGTTGCCCCGTTGTTGCGCGAGATGGGCAGCGTAGTCGCGTAAGACCGCCATGGCGGGCAGCGGACGTCGTTCGACGAACCTCCACGGTGGTACCGGAATGCCGATGACTTCGTAGACGCGGCGCAGCGAGCGTATCGACGAACTTGCGAGACCGCAATGAGCGGGGTTGATCTTGCGTGAACGCACGTACCAAGCCTGGAAGCGCTTGGCCCCGTCGAACGTCAACTCGGCGGCTTCGCCAAGACCATGCACGCAGCAGTAGCGTCGGAATCGGTCGATCCATTGCAGGTATTGTTGCCCACTGTTCGCGCTCACGCAGCGATCGCCGCGCCACACGCGCAGGATGACCTTGGTGGTTGGCGGGGCCGTGGACTGCGGCGGCGTGCAGGAGCGAGTGACCATTTGACCTGAATACGCAGGCCACAGCAGATCGGATGCTATGCCCTATCAAATGCGCCGGAATTATCTGCACTGCACACCGGAGCTCCAGCGTCGGGCGGGCAGCGATCGAGAACATCGGTCTCAAGATAAAACTGCGCTCGAGATAATGAGCCTTATGTGGTGCACCACATAAGGCTCATGCGCGACGGGGCTTTTACGACATTTCATCAGGCCAATCAGTCGCCGATGGCGGCACAAGCCCTGGATCGCATTGGCGCCCTGTATGCGATCGAGAAGGAAATTCGCGGCCTAGCAGCGCACGAGCGGGCTACGACACGGCAGGTGCGCGCCGGGCCGTTGCTGGAGTCGTTGCGTGAATGGTTGCGCCACACCCTGACGCGGGTATCGAAAAAGTCCGCGCTGGCCAAGGCCATCGGCTATGTGCTCACGCGCTGGACGGCGCTCACACGCTACACCAGCGACGGACGCATCGAGATCGACAACTATGCCGCAGAACGGGCGCTGCGAGCGGTGGCCCTCGGCAGAAAAAATTACTTGTTCTGCGGTTCCGATGCCGGTGGCGAGCGCGCCGCTGCCATCTACAGCTTGATTGGCACGGCCAAGCTCAACGACCTGGATCCGCAAGCTTATTTGCGCTATGTGATCGAGCGCATCGCCGAGCATCCGGTCAATCGGGTCGACGAGTTGCTGCCTTGGCATGTCGCCGATATCATGCGCGACAGCAATAACATCCGCCTCGCTGCTTGATTGGCGATGCTGGCGTCAAGTGGGCCATTACCGCACGCTTGTATCGCGCCGCGCGTTTCTTCAAAGGGAGAAACGCGGTATAGCCGATGGCGAGCGGCAAGAACGCCGCCGCTCATCGGCTATTCTTGTTTTGGCTCATCCCCTAATGCGCCGCTAAAACGCGTCTTCCCAGCGTATGGATAACCGCAGGGCGGCGTTGATCAGCCCCACCATGCTGTAGGTTTGCGCGAAGTTGCCCCACTGCTCGCGCGTGGCGGGGTCGATGTGTTCGGCCAGCATGCCGTGACTATTGCGCGACGCCAGCAGCTTTTCGAATAAAACGCGCGCTTCGTCGCGCCGGCCCAGATCGGCGAGCGCGTTGATATACCAAAACGTGCACACGATAAAGGCGTTTTCGGGTTCGCCGAAATCGTCTTTTTCGACGTAGCGAAAAATAAAGTCGCCGCGCCGCAAGTCTTTTTCCACCGCGGCGACGGTGGCGGCAAAGCGCGGGTCGTCGGCGTCGACAAACCCCACCTCAGCCAGCAACAGCAAGCTCGCATCCATCGCATCGCCCTCGAAGGTGGAGACAAAGGCGTTGCGTTTATCGCTCCACGCGCGGGCGCTGATGGTGGCGTGTATGGCTTGGGCCTGGCCGTGCCAATAATGCGCGCGCTCGGCCAAACCGAGCCGGGTCGCGATGCGCGCGAGCCGGTCGCATGCCGCCCAGCACATCACCGATGAAAAGGTGTGCACGCGCGCGCTGCCGCGCAGTTCCCACAGCCCGGCGTCGGGTTGATCGTGACAGCGCCTGGCTTGTTCGCCAAGCGGCTCATTGGCATGGCGCGCCCGCTGTATGCCACCGATCCGCTGGCCGTCGATCTGGACGCCACGGTGTATGCCTTCGATGCCACCACGATCGACTTGTGCCTGTCGGTTTACCCGTGAGCGCCGTTTCGTTCCACCAAGGCTGCCATCAAGCCGCATACACGGGTAGTGGCCAAGGACGATGCCGGCAAGCGGTTGGTGTTTCTGATCAACAATCTTGCCTTGAAGCCAGAGCTGATTGCCGCGCTCTACCGGCAGCGCTCCCAGGTGGAACTGTTCTTCAAGTGCGTCAAGCAGCATTTGCGTATCAAGGCGTTCCTGGGTACGACCGAGAACGCCGTGAAGACGCAAATCTGGATTGCGGTGTGCAACTACGTGCTGATCGCTATCGTCAAGAAGCGCTTGCATCTGCCGCAGACCTTGTATGAAATTCTACAAATCTCGAGCTTGAACGTATTTGAGAAAGCACCTTTGCATCAACTGCTTATGCCAACGACAGAAAAGGCGATTTGGCAAAATCAGCTCGCTCTCCTATGAAAAATGTTGGGACACTATTGATCTCAAATCAATTGTCATTATGGTGCGCGGCTCTTCCAAGCGCGAAGCGATCGCGACTTTGTGCGAACCGAAGTACGGCAAGGATGCCGCACGCGTGGAAGCGGTTTACGCTTCGTTCAAATCGCACCTGCAG
>Ga0194132_10005031_pt1 | contig 21952 bp, 20 predicted proteins | sample TA2KigOf80mmetaG_FD_148612 | JGI IMG/M metagenome (GOLD analysis project Ga0194132, IMG submission 148612) | Freshwater microbial communities from Lake Tanganyika, Tanzania - TA2015054 Kigoma Offshore 80m | ecosystem: Environmental > Aquatic > Freshwater > Lake | place: Tanzania: Lake... | reverse complement strand
TTGAGCGCCGCGCCGACGCCAGTGAGTACCGCGCAGCCAAACAACGCCGCCTGATCGAACGGCAATTGATTGTCGATCTTCACCAGCGAGCCGCGATTGACCACCGCGTACTCCGCAAAGGCGGACACGCCGACATGGTGATAGACCGGCGCGCCGTTCTGGCTCAGCCGTACACCGCCGCCGAGCAGGGTGCCGGCACCGTTGGCCATCTGGCCGGGTTCGCAACGCCCGGGGTGGCCCTCCTTGCAGGCGATGCACTCGCCGCAACTGGGCGCGAACACCATGACCACATGATCCCCCGCCTTGAGATCATTGACCCCCGGCCCACACTCCACCACCTCGCCGGCGGCTTCGTGCCCCAGGATCATGGGCATCGGCCGTGGCCGGTTGCCGTTGATGGTGGACAGGTCGGAGTGGCACAGACTAGCGGCACGGACACGCACCAGTACTTCGCGTTCAGCGGGTGGGGCGACCTCGACTTCTTCGATCTTCAGCGGTTTGCTTTGGGCGTAGGGCTGGGCAAGACCCATTTCGCGGATGACGGCGGCTTTGAATTTCATGGATAACTGGAATTGTTAGGGGCGGATAATTGGGTGTGTCGAGGGCGAACAGCGTCTAGTAGGTTGCGCGACCGCCCGACAGATCCAACGCCGATCCCGTCGTGAACGATGCATCCTCCGTACACAACCAGCACACCGCCGAGGCGATCTCCTCCACAAGGCCGAACCGCCCCATGGGGATCTTCGACAGCATGAAGTCGATGTGGGCCTGTGACACCTGATCGAAGATGGGGGTCTTCACCGCCGCCGGCGTGACGCAGTTGACCGTGATGCCGTTCTTGGCGAGTTCCTTGCCGAGGGACTTGGTCAGTCCGATCACGGCGGCCTTGGATGAGCTGTAGGCGCTGGCCGTCGGGTTGCCTTCCTTGCCGGCGATGGAGGCGATGTTGACGATGCGGCCATAGTTGTTGGCCATCATGTGCGGGGCAACGGTGCGGCAGGTGTAGAAGGTGCCGTTCAGGTTGATGTCGTGCACGCGCAGCCACTCCTCGATGGGGTACTCCCAGGTCATGGCGTTCTTGCCAGCGACTCCGGCGGAATTGACCAGCGCATCGACTTTGCCGAAGGCGGCCACGGTGGCCCTGAATGCGGTTTCGACTTGATCGATGCGGGTGACGTCGACTTTCTGCGCCAGCGTCTTCGGGGCGCCCGTGAGCGTCTTCAAGGCCGTTGCCATGGTGGCTTCATTCATGTCCCACACCGCCACCTGAGCGCCTGAAGCGGCCAGACGTTGCGAAATGGCGAGACCGATGCCGGAAGCGCCGCCGGTGACGATGGCCGAGCGGCCCTTCATGTCGAGGTTGTTCATGGAGCAGTCCTTGATTGGGGCAGAATGCGATGGGTAAGCTGTGTTCGATGAGGTGATGGCGTAAGTGGCGAGGTCTGAATTCGGATCTGGGTGCCGAAATCTGCGCGGGCCATCGCCATCGGCACGGATTGTATTGGAAACCCTGAACGAGACAGATGAATCACTACAACCCTGACACCAAGCCTGACTCGCAAGCCTGGCTGGCGCTTGACGAACAAAGTCGCATGAAGTTGGCCGAGGACTACCACCGGGATGCCCGCGTGCGTCTCGAACGTAGCGCCCGCAAGCTGCATGCCGCCGTGCATGCCATTGTCGAGACGCAACTCGCTACCGGCCATGATTCAGCGGTGCGGGCCCTCGACCGGCTGATGACGGAAGGGCTTGACCGCCACAACGCCGTGCACGCCATTGGCAACGTGGTCGCGCAGCATGTGTTCAAGGTCATGCAGGGCCGTGAGGGAGAACGGCCGTCGAGCGACGTGTACGACCGGCAGCTTGATGAGCTGAGCATCGAGACGTGGCGGGCCCTGAACGAGTGAATTTACCGGTGACCGTGGGCCAGAGTGCAGCTTCCCTCCCCCTCCGGGAGAGGGGCTCGATCGCGAGAGAGGTGTAGGTGCATCGATTCGATGCGCTCGATGTACTGACTGAAGGAGATCCCTCATGCCTGCCTACTTCATTGTCCGCGTCCAAGTCGCGGACCCCGCCGACCGGGACGCCTTCGATCGTTGGTATCGCGACGAGCATCTGCCCGATGCGCTGAATGCATTTAGTGCGCGCCGCGCCTTGCGCGGCTGGAATCACCTTGATCCGGCCGTGCATTGCGCGATGTACGAATTCGACACCCTGGCTGCCGCACAGGCCATCCAAGGTAGCGCAGTACTCAAACAGCTTATCGCCGAGTTCGACCGGGTCTGGGGCACACGGGTGACGCGCACGCGTGATCTGGTGGAGATCACTCAAGCATTGCAGGGCTGAGCGGCCCTTCAGACGGAAAATTATTCTCGACCGCGATGCTGGGGTGCAAGTGATCAGAAGCCTTTTCTGAAACCAGTTCTCTAGAATCCCACGCCTCACAAAAGCTGTCGGACGCCATTGCGCGCCGCGGGAGGCCACATGGAGCAGGACCGGGTCGTTGCCACTTATCTGATTGAGACGCCCCACTCGCTCGAGCGCGCGGCGACGGTATTGGCGGGGGAGCAGTCGAGCGGGACCTTTATTTCGATCCCCGGCGAAACCAATGAATTGAAGGCGCGTTTCGGGGCTCAGGTTCTGGACATCGAGTTTACCGATACTGTGAGTGCACCCAGTTTGCCGGGAAGCAAAGCCCCCACGGCAAGAGATGGACAGCCCAAGTACCACCGGGGGCGTGTCAGGATCTCGTTCCCGCTACACAACTTCGGGCCATCGCTTTCAAGTCTGGTGTCGACGGTGGCGGGCAACCTTTACGAGCTGCAGGAGCTCTCGGGGGTGCGACTGGTCGATCTGGAACTGCCTCAGGCCTTTGCGCTGCGGTATCCGGGCCCTGCTTTCGGCGTCGCCGGCACCCGGCGTTTGGCGCAGGTGGAGGGCCGACCGCTGATCGGCACCATCGTCAAACCCAGCATCGGTCTTTCGATCGAAGCGCTCTGTACGCTCGTGCGCGATCTGGCGACGGCGGGTCTGGACTTCATCAAGGACGATGAGCTGCAAGCCGATCCGCCCTACGCACCCTTGAGCCAGCGAGTGCCGGCGGTGATGCGCGAGCTCGACACCGTGGCACAGCGCACCGGGCGAAAAGCCATGTACGCCTTCAACATTACCGGTGACATCGACCATATGATGCGCGGCCTCGATCTGGTCAATCGTAACGACGGCACTTGCGTGATGATCAACATCAATACCGTGGGCTTTGCCGCCGTGGCGCATGTGCGGCGCTACTGCGAACTGCCTATCCATGGTCATCGCGCTGGTTACGGCGCGTTTGCGCGACATCCCCAGCTGGGCATCGGCTTCACCGCCTACCAGAAACTTTGCCGGGTGGCAGGCGTGGATCACCTGCACGTAGGGGGATTCAACGGCAAGTTCTATGAGGATAACGACGAAGTCGGGCAGTCCATCCGCGATTGTCTGTCGCCGATGTTTGGCGACTACCGTGTCATGCCGGCGATCTCGTCGGCGCAGTGGGCCGGATCTGCGGTGCCAATCTATGCCGCCACGAAGACGATCGATGTGCTACATCTGGCGGGCGGCGGCATCATCGCGCATCCTGGCGGCACGGCCGCTGGCGTGCTGAGCATGCAGCAGGGTTGGCAGGCGGCGCTGGCCGGCGCCTCACTGCAAGACTTTGCCCGCACCCGCCCCGAATTGCGCGCCGCCATGGACAAATTCGGCTGATGAGCGCGACTGCTGCCGCCCAGTCGTTGATGCTCGCCTTCTACGGTGATGACTTCACCGGCTCCACCGATGCCATGGAAGCTCTGGCATTGTCGGGGTTGCGTACAGTGTTGTTCCTGGCGCCGCCGGCAGCGGAATTGTTGAATGGCAAGTTCGCCGGTCTGAGCTGCATCGGCGTGGCCGGCAGCAGCCGGGCGCAATCGCCTGAAGAGATGGATGCGCAACTCCTGCCGGTGCTACGCCAGCTGTGGGCACTGGGCGCGCCAGTGACACACTACAAGGTGTGCTCCACATTTGATTCCGCGCCGGAGGTCGGCAGCATCGGCCATGTGGCGGACCGGGTACGGCGCGACATCACGCCGGGCGCGACGCTGAGCGTGATCGCGGGCGCACCGCCGCTGCGACGCTACACCGTGTTCGGCAATCACTTCGCTGCCGCCGGTGATGAGGTCTATCGGCTGGATCGCCACCCCACCATGTCGCGTCATCCGGTGACACCCATGCACGAGGCCGATCTGCGCCTGCACCTGGCGAAGCAGACGCCAGCTCGCATTGGGCTAATGAGTCTGCCCGAGCTGGCGGGTGACAGTGCGACGGTGGATGCGCGGCTGGCCGCGAAACTGGGCGAAGCACCCGCGATGCTGCTCTACGACCTCGCGGATGAGGCCAGCATGCGCATGGTGGGCAGACTGCTGTGGCAGCAGAGCGAAGTCGCCCCGCAATTTGTGATCGGCTCGTCCGGTGTCGAGTATGCGCTGGGGACGCATTGGCGCGTTTGCGGATGGGCGCCGTCTGAGCGTGCCCGCTTTCCGGCGGTGCAGCCAGTCAAGCAACTTCTGGTGATATCAGGCAGCGCCTCGCCTATGACCGCGACACAGATCCAATGGGCGGCAGATCACGACTTCGTTTGCTTACGGGCCCCGGCGGACGATCTGTGCCGCGCCACGACGGCGGGACCGGCGCGCGCAAAGCTGTTCGAGGCGGCACTGACGTCCCTTAAGGGCGGACGCAGTGTGGTGGTGTACTCGGCGACCGGGCCGGATGATCCCAGCATTGCGGCTACTCGCGCGGTGCTGTCGGCGTCCGGCGCGCATGTGGGTACCAGTGCCAGAAAGCTGGGCAGCGCGCTCGGACGGCTGGCGCGCGATCTTCTGTTGCACACGGGGTTGCGGCGTCTGGTGGTGGCGGGCGGAGATACCTCCAGCTACGCCACCCAGGAGTTGGGCCTTTATGGCCTCGAGATGCAGGCTGAGTTGACGCCCGGCGCGCCGCTGTGCCGCGGTTATTCAGACGATCCGCGACTCGATGGATTGGAGATCGCGTTGAAGGGTGGGCAGATGGGCAAGGAGAACTATTTCGGGCTGGCACGTGGGGGATGATTGCCGCAGCCTGATGTCGTGACCGCGTCATGGCGGTTGCATCCACATCATTCAAGAGTGAGCACACTACTATGGCAGGCAGACTGGAAGGGCGAATTGCGATCGTCACCGGCGGCGCACGGGGCATTGGCAAGGGCATTGTGCAGGCGTTTGTCGATGAGGGCGCCAGGGTATTGATCGCCGATCTGAATGGCGAGGGTGCGGCCAGTACGGCCGCTGCGCTGAGTGCCGGTAGTGGGCGCGTCAAGTCGTTGCGAGTGGATGTGGCGGACCCGCAGGGCGGCGAGTCCATGGTGGCGCATTGCGTCAGTGAGCTTGGCCGGGTCGATATCCTGGTGAACAACGCCGGCATCGGCTTGAACAAACGCACGTTGGACGTGACACTGGAGGAGTGGGAGCGGGTCATCAAGGTCAACTTGACCGGTGCGTTCCTGTGCGCACAGGCGGCTGGCCGTCGCATGGCAGCGCAGCGCTCGGGCAAGATCATCAACATCTGCTCGTTGTCCGGTCAGCGCGGCGGCATCGGGCGCGCGGCCTACGGCTCGGCCAAGGCGGGTCTCGAACTGCTCACCAAGGTGATGGCGGTGGAATTGGGAGAACTGGGCGTCAACGTCAACGACATCGTGCCCGGCCCCATCATGACTGATGTGGGCCGTGCCATGCATGATCCCGCAACGGTGGCGGCGTACAACTTTCTGGTGCCGCAGCGGCGCTACGGCGAGGTCACCGAGATCGCCAATGCGGCGGTGTTCCTGGCGTCGAAGGAGAGCGACTACATCAACGGCCATTCACTCAATGTGGATGGCGGCTTCCAGGCGGCGGGCTTGATGTATCCCCTGCCGGGATTCGTCAAGCCAATGTCGTGATACGCCACAGTCCTCCCCTCTCCAGGGGGGAGAGGGGCTTGTCCGCTGGCAACTTGAAGACAAGGAACCGAAACTACTATGACAACATCGAATCAAGTCGCCATCGTCACGGGCGGGGCCGGAGGTATCGGCGAGGCCACCGCGCTCACTCTGGGAAAGCGTGGCGTGCGGGTGGCGCTGGCGGATCTTAATCTTGAGAGTGCCGAAATCGTCGCCGCGCGTCTGCGTCAACAGAGCATCGACGCACGCGCGATGGCGGTGGATATCACCGACGAGGCGAGCGTCAAGGCCATGACCACACAGGTGGTCGAGTCTTGGGGACGCATCGACATATTGATCAACAGCGCCGGTGTCGAGAGCCCCGCGCCGTTTCTGGAGCTGACCTTGACAGAGTACGAGCGCGTCATGCGTATCAACACCACAGGCGTGTGGATCTGTTGCCAGGCGGTGATCCCGGTCATGCTGCGCCAGGGTGGTGGACGCATCGTCAATATCAGCTCAGTGGCGGGGCAGCGCGGTGGGGGGTTGTTGGGGACTGCGGCCTATTCGACTTCAAAGGGCGCGGTGATCGCGCTCACCAAGGCGCTGGCGCGCGAGTTTGCCGGGCGCGGTATCCGGGTGAACGCGGTGTCGCCCAGTCTCACCATGACGGATCTGGCTCACCGCCAACTCAATCGCCTGGCGCCCGATACGCTCGAACGCGTGGTGGCCATGACGCCGATCGGGCGGGTGGCGCAGCCGCATGAGATCGCGGCGGTGATCGCGTTCCTCGCCAGCGATGAATCGTCCTTTGTGGTGGGGCAGGTCTACAACGCCGACGGCGGCACCCACATGTAGTGAGGCCTCAGCCCTTGTCCTTCCACTCGAAGGGAAAGGCTTGCTGCTTGAGGAAGCCTTCAGGTACATAGTCGCCCAGGACGCCGTAGTGCTCCGGCCAGGGGCGGTCAGCCTTCACTGCAGTGCCGAACAGATGGTCGAGAAAGGCGAAGTGGGCGGCGTAGTTGCGGTCCAGTGCTTCCTTGTCCTGTGAATGATGCCAGTGATGGAAGTTGGGCGTGACGATGAGGTACGACAGCGGCCCAAGCTTGACGCTGACGTTGGCGTGATTGAACACCGCCTGGAAGCCTACGATGACGATATAGGCGTCGATCACGCCCTTGGAAAAGCCGAATACGAAGATCGGCGCCAGCACCAGCGTGCGAGTGATGAGCAGTTCGATGATGTGCTGGCGCGAGCCGGCCAGCCAGTCCATGTGTTTCGCGCTGTGGTGCACGGCGTGCAGTCGCCACAGCACCGGTACCTCATGGTAGGCGCGGTGGGTCCAGTATTGCACCAGGTCCGCCACCAGCACGATGACGAACAATTCCAGCCAGAAGGGCAGACTCTGAATCCAGGCCTGCACGGTGTCGTTGATGGCCCAGCCCAGGCCGCGATGTACGATCTGGTTGGTGGCCAGCAGGATGATTCCGACAATCAGATGATTGACGGCAAAGTGGGCAAAGTCGCCTTGCCAAGCGGGCCGGAACACCGGCTGATCCTTGCGCAGGCCAAACAGCTTCTCGATGAACACGAACACCAACGTCGACCCAAGCAAGTCAAGCACAAACCAGTCGAGTCCGATGTAGGGGGTGCCGTCGGCGAAATCCTGCACCGGCACCTTGTGTCCGCCTGCCAGCGCGCAGATCACAACGATCACGAACGCCACCGCCGACAACGCGCGATGGCGATTGAACAGGATGTTACTCAACGACATGCCGCCCGAGATCAACAGCGCCGCCAGCAGTACCTGACGCATTACATCTACGCTGTAGCTTTGCCGCAGCTCCGGCGTGCTGAGGTAGGCCGGGAAGTGGAACACCAGCACACCAAGCCCGCACAGCACGGCCAAAATGAGGGCGATGATGGCGGTGGCGAGGCCCTTGCCGAACTCAATGGAGCCGTGAGAGCGGGCCAGGCGAGCCAGTTTGTCTACGACTTCAGGTTTGTCAGGCATGGGCGGATGCTCAGCAGTGCTCAATGCCCCTCTCCCTTCGGGAGAGAGCAGGATTGAAGTCCCTCTCCCTTCGGGAGAGGGGTGGATGTGAGGGAAAACGTAGCCACGACGGAAGCATCAAATCTTCCTCATCCTCAGCCCCTCTCCCGAGGGGAGAGGGATGGGGATATCGGTTTGCGCAGACCGCCTCGTAACAAGACGTAGAACACCGGGGTGAGGAACAGGCCGAAGAAGGTCACCCCCAACATGCCAGAGAACACCGCCACCCCCATGGCGCGGCGCATTTCCGCTCCAGCACCAGTGGTGACCACCAGTGGGAATACGCCCATGATGAAGGCGAATGAGGTCATCAGGATGGGGCGCAGCCGCATGCGGGCAGCTTCACGCGCGGCTTCGTAGACACTGCGGCCGCGGTGTTCCAGCTCGCGCGCAAACTCCACGATCAGGATGGCGTTCTTACAAGCCAGACCGACGAGCACAATGATGCCGATCTGAGTGAAGATGTTGTTGTCACCGCCGTAGCCGAACTTGCCGAAGGCCCACACGCCGAACATGGCCGACAGCAAGGCCATCGGCACGATCAGAACCACAGCCAGCGGTAGGGCCCAGCTTTCGTACAGGGCCGCGAGCACCAAGAAGGCCAGCAACACGCACAGCGGAAACACCAGCGCGGCCGTGTTGCCGGCGAGAATCTGCTGGTAGGTAAGGTCGGTCCACTCGAAGGTCATGCCATTGGGCAAGGTCTCGGCGGCGAGTTTCTCCATCAACTGCTGCGCCTGACCGGAACTCACGCCGGGAAGGGGACTGCCGTTCACATCCGCCGCCGAGTAAGCGTTGTAGCGGATGGCTCGGTCGGGTCCGAAACTGCTTTCCACCGTCAGAACCGAGCCCAGCGGAACCATCTCGCCGGCGGCGTTGCGTGTTTGTAGCAGCGAGATGTTCTCGGCGTGGGACCGGTAGGGTCCGTCGGCCTGGGCAATGACCTGGTAGGTGCGGCCGAAGCGGTTGAAGTCGTTGACGTAGAGTGACCCCAGATAGGTCTGCATGGTGTTGAAGACATCGGTCACGCTCACGCCCAGTTGCTTTGCCTTGACCCGGTCGATGTCCGCGTGCAACTGCGGCACGTTGATCTGGAAACTGGAGAATGTGGCGTAAGGATTGATCACGCCTGACATGCGCGCCTTGTTGAGCAGCTCGTCGGTGACCCGGTACAACTCGGCATGGCCGTGACTGGCGCGATCCTCGACCATCAGCTTGAAGCCGCCGCTGGTGCCCAGACCCAGGATCGGTGGCGGTTGCAGGACGAAGACAAAGCCTTCATCGATCACCTGCAACTTCTGATTGAGCGCTCCGGCGATTTCGACGCCGCTCATGCCAGAGCCTCGGCGTTGATCAAAGTCCTTCAGCGTAAAGAACACGATGCCCGAATTGGGTGCGTTGGAAAATCCGGCGATGGACAGGCCGGGGAATGCCACCGAGTAGGCCACGCCAGGATGTTCCAGCGCGATATCTGACATGCGCCGGATGACCTTGTCGGTGCGATCGAGGGAGGCGGCATCGGGCAACTGTGCAATGCCGATCAGGTAGTTCTTGTCCTGATCGGGCACGTAGCCAGCGGGCACCAGTTTGAACAGAAAGATCGTGGCGCCAATCAGCAGCACGTAGATCAGCATCGCTACGGATTTGATGCCGAGCACGCGTCCAGTGGTGTTGGCATAGCCCTCGGATGAGCGCTTGAAGAACCGGTTGAAGGGGCGGAACAACCAGCCGAACAGGGCATCCAGCACCTTGGTGCCAATGTCCTTGGGCGCGCCGTGGGGCTTGAGCAGCAGCGCGCAGAGGGCTGGACTCAGTGTCAGTGAGTTGAACGCCGAGATGATGGTGGATATGGCGATCGTGAGTGCGAACTGGCGATAGAACTGCCCGGTGAGCCCGGAAATGAATGCAATGGGCACAAATACCGCGCACAGCACCAGCCCAATGGCGATGATGGGGCCGCTCACCTCTTCCATGGCCTTGTAGGCGGCATCGCGCGGCGTCAGGCCCTGTTCTATATTGCGCTCGACGTTTTCCACCACCACGATGGCGTCGTCCACCACAATGCCAATCGACAGCACCAGGCCAAACAGCGACAGCGCGTTGATGGAGAATCCAAAGGCCAGCATGAGCGCGGCCGTGCCGATGATGGACACGGGCACCGCCAGCAGCGGAATGATGGACGCGCGCCAGGTCTGCAGGAACAGAATGACCACCACCACGACCAATGCGATTGCTTCCAGCAAAGTGATAATCACCGCCTTGATGGAGTCGCGCACGAATACCGTCGGGTCGTAGATGATTTCGTGGCTCACGCCTTCGGGGAAGTTCTTCTTCAACTCCTCCATCTTGGCGCGCACCTGGTTCGACAACTCGATGGCGTTCGACCCGGGAGCCTGGAAAATCACCACCGCGACCGCGTCCTTGTTGTTCAGCAGGCTGCGCAGGGCATAGTCGCTGGCGCCCAGTTCGATGCGGGCGACGTCCTTTAGGCGCGTGACCGAGCCGTCGGGATCGGCCTTGATGATGATGTCGCCGAATTCCTCTTCGGAGACCAGGCGTCCGGCGGCGCTCACGCTCAGCTGGAAATCAACGCCGGGCGGCGAGGGCGGTGCGCCGATAGTGCCGGCGGCGACCTGTATGTTCTGTTCCCGCACCGCGTTCACCACGTCCGAAGCGGTGAGGTCTCGCGCCGCCACTTTCTGCGGATCGAGCCACAGCCGCATGGAATAGTCACCGGCGCCGAACACGAATGAAGCGCCGACGCCGGGAATGCGCGCTAACACATCCTTGACATTGAGCACGGCGTAGTTGCGCAGATACACCATGTCGTAGCGGTTGTCGGGCGAAAGCAGGTGCACCACCAGTGTGAGGTCGGGTGAGCTCTTGGTGGTGGTCACGCCAAGCCGGCGTACATCCTCCGGCAGGCGCGGCAATGCTTGCGACACGCGGTTCTGCACTTGCACCTGGGCGGTATCCACATCGGTGCCGAGCTTGAAGGTGACCACGAGATTCATGGCGCCGTCTGTGGTCGATTGTGAGCTCATGTAGAGCATGTTCTCGACGCCGTTGATAGCCTCTTCCAGCGGCGCCGCCACCGTCTCGGAAATGACCTTGGGTGTGGCGCCGGGGTAGACCGCGCGCACCTCGATGGTGGGCGGCACCACTTCCGGGTATTCGCTCACCGGCAGCCGGGTCAGCGCGATCGCGCCAGCGATGAATATGCAGATGGACAACACGCCGGCGAAAATCGGCCGGTCGACAAAGAACTTCGAGAAGTTCATGGCGCGGACCTTAGCTCTTGGCTGGCTCAGCGGGGGCGGCAGGCGGTGGAGCGTCGACACTCTCCATCGGCATCATTTGCGGCGCCACCGGCATGCCGGGGCGTACGCGCTGGAGGCCCTTCACCACGATCTTCTCGCCGACCTTGAGACCTTCGCGCACCACGCGCAGACCGTCGACTACAGGGCCCAACTTGATCTCGCGATAGGCGAGCATGTTGTTGTCGCCGACGACGAGCACGAACTTCTTGTTCTGGTCCGTGCCCACGGCACGGTCACTGATGAGCGCGGCGGCGTAAGGTGCGCCGCCGGTGATGCGGACGCGGGCAAACAGACCCGGTGTGAACATCCGCTGCTTGTTGTCGAACACGGCCCGGGCTCGGATGGTGCCGGTGGCTGGGTTCAACTGGTTGTCGACGAAGTCCATGTGGCCCTCGTGCGGGAAGCCAGCCTCGTTGGAGAGGCCCATCAACACCGGCGTGCGCTGGGCCCCTTCGCGGCCCATGCGGGTGTAGCGCAGGAAGATCTGCTCATCGGCCTCGAAGTAGGCGTGGATCGGGTCGAGCGACACCAGCGTGGTTAGTAGCGTGGCCTGACCGCCACTGCCGCCGGAGACCAGGTTGCCCTCGGTTACTTCGGCCTTGCCGATGCGACCGGCGATGGGTGCGCGCACGCGCGCGTACTCCACATTGAGCCGGGCGCCGGTCAGGTTGGCTTGCGCCGCCCTCAAACTCGCCATGGCCTCACGTTCGGCGTGGATTTTCTCGTCCAGCCCCTGCCTGGAGATAAAGCCGGACTTGACCAGTTCTTCGCTTCGGGCCAGTTGCGTCTTGGCCAGTTCGACCTGGGCGTCGGCACGGGCGGTATCGGCTTCGGCACGTTTGAGCTCTGCGTCGAACGGACGCGGGTCGATCAGGAACAGCAGGTCACCCTGCTTGACCTCATTGCCTTCCTTGAAATAGATCTTGTCAATGGTGCCGCTCACGCGTGGGCGTACAGCGACGTTTTCCACCGCTTCAAGCTTGCCAGTGAACTCCTCCCAGTCGTTGACCTGCTTCTCCAGCACGGCGGCGACACTGACCGGCATCGCGGGTGGCGGAGCGGCAGCGGTGGGAGCGGTCTGTTCGGCGCTTTTGCCGCATGCGCCCAGCAGCAAGGTGGCCAATAGGCATACAACGATGGACTGGCGATGCATGTGGCGCACTCGGCTCGGACGGAGGACCGACTTTACCTGTTGCGGTCTTGACGGCACAAGCGCCTTGTTCCCAACGCCAGAAGGGATGACGGGTCGCGGGAGTTGGTCTAGTATCTGTGGCGCCGTTCAAACAGCAATAACATTACGCCGGGAAGGGGCGGGCATGAAAGTCTTGTGCATCGATGATCATCCGTTGTTTCGGGATGGTCTGGCGCTGTTGATGCGCCGGTTTCAAGCTGATCTGAGGTTTCTGCCCTGCGATCATTGCGAACAAGCGCTTGAGCTGCTGCGACGTCACCCGGATACCGCGTTGATTCTCCTTGATCTGAAGCTGCCGACGGGCCCAATCGGTATTGAAGCGATCAAGCTGCTGCGGGAGGCCGCGCCCCTGGCTCCCTTGGTGGTGCTGTCCGCAGAAGATCGCGCCGAGGTGATCTACGCTTGCCTGGATGAAGGGGCCATGGGCTACATCCCCAAGACCGTGACCACCGAGATCATGCTTGAAGCGCTGCGCCTGGTCATGGAAGGCCATCCGTTTGTGCCGCTCTCGGCGGTGCAGGCGCTCGACTCGCCAAGGGCGCCGTTTGCCGCTGCCTGCCCGCAATTCACCCAGCGCGAGCGCGAGGTGCTGGCACTCATGATGCGCGGCATGCCCAATAAATCCATCGCCGATTACCTCGGGCTGGGGAGCGAGGGCACGGTAAAGCAACATGTGTCTTCGGTGCTCGCCAAGCTTGGAGTGAGGAACCGGACGGAGGCTGTGGTCAGAGCGGTGGAGCTGGGTATCAATCCACGCCTCGAATCGCGGGCGGGGTGAACCGGGAGGTCAAGGGGTCGGCGTAGCCATCAATGCCAGCAGGGCTGATTTCAGCGCCGCCGGGGCTAGCGGCTTGTGCAGCAACTGCAGCTTGTCGTCGTAGGCTTCTCGCAAGCGCGTCGTTTCGATATCGCCGGTGACCAGCAGCGCGGGTATATCGACCTGGAGTTCAGTGCGCAGTCGAGCGATGACATTGGGGCCTGATTCCGTGCCACGGAGGCGGTAATCGCTGACGATCACATCGGGAAAGCGTTGCTCCTGTCGCAATCGCTCTGATGCCTCCTGTCCCGAACTTGCCGCCAGCACGTGGCAGCGCCAGCGTTGCAGAAGAAGGGTGGTTGCCCGGAGCACTTCGTCATCGTCATCGATCACCAGTATGAAGCGGCCGGCGAGGCTTTGGTCCTGCCTGCTTGGTCGAGCGGTCTCGATCGCATCATCTACGGGCGACTCGGCGAGCGGAACGGCGACGGTGAATGTCGAGCCCTGGCCAGGCGTCGAATCGACGGTAACTGGATGATTCAGCAAATCCGCCAGGCGCTTGACGATGCTGAGGCCCAGTCCGAGACCGGCGCGACGATCGCGCTCGGGATTGTGCAGTTGCACGAACTCGCCGAATATTTCTTGCAGTTGCCGGCGTTCCATGCCAATGCCTGTATCCACAACACGCAGGGTCACGATGCGCGGTCCCGGCAGGACTTCGAGACTGATGCTGCCGCTGTCTGTATAGCGAATGGCGTTTGACAGCAAATTTCCCAGGATGCGTTGCAGCAAGTTGAGGTCGGAATGCACCGCGACGACGGTGTCTTGAATGCTTAGACGCAGGTCCTTGGCACGCGCCAGCCCGTCGAACTCCGCACGCAGGAGCGTGAACAGGCGCCGCAGGGGAAACACGCTTAGCTTCGGCGCGACGATACCGGCCTCGAACTTGGCAATATCCTCAATACTTTCGAATAGCCCATCCAGTGCTTGGATAGCCTGGGACATACTGCGGAGGGTTTCGCGACCGGGCTCCGTTGCCACGTGATCGCGCAGGACTTCACCATAGAGATTGATGGCATGAACCGGTTGCCGCAGGTCGTGGCTGGCGGCTGCCAGAAAACGGGTCTTGGCGCGGTTGGCAGTCTCCACTTCGCGCTGCTTGGCTGTGAGCTGTTCCACCAGCCGTGCATTGCGATGACGCAAGATGATCTCGTCCCGCAGCAGCCGGTTAAGGTTGCGGCCTGAGCTGACGGCGTAGATCGCTGCCATCACAAGCAGAACGGCGGTGGTGATCTGCATGAGACCGCCCAGCATGGTCAGCGCTGCCGAGAATGTGAGCGTCAGGCCGCCGACGAAGCCATACATGGCGGGCAGGTAACAGGCGTAGCCGGTATACACGCCGATGCTCATGGCGCAGATGATGGCCAGAAAAACCGGTTCCAGCGGGCGTGCGCCCGGGTCCAGCAGGCAAAAACCGATGGCACCCCAGATGGTGCCGGCAATGGCGCAACCGATGGCGGACTGCCGTGCCCAGCGGTCCATCTCGTGATCAGAGGGCGCGCTCGCCTTGTAGACACGACCCAGCACATAGCCCATGGCGATCCAGGCGAAATTGATCCCGGCCCACCACTTCAGGCTGGTTGGCAGGGGGCCGGTCAGCCAGGCGGCGAATAGCACCAGGAGGGCGGCGGCGGCACCCAGTTTGACGCCCAGGTCCAGGTTGCCGTAGAGCAGCCGCACCATTTGGGCACGGAGGGTGATTTCATCGAGTGCGGACTCCCGTTGCGCATCACCGGCGGCGGTGGTTGCCTCGAGAGGTAGGTCCGTCGCGGCGCTCATGGCGTACCTGTCACATTGCAGCAGGGCGCCACCTGGGCGGAGTACCGGCGCGGTTCACAATGGGTCTCCAAGTGCCTGAATCCACGAGTGGCGTAGTGTGAATTTGTCACTGGTACAGGCATTGCCTTGCTGCGGTTACGACTCACCATCAGGCTCCCCCCATGCAAGCGGCATCCGCGGTCAGCACACCCAAACCCTCTCGCGCCCAGGCGCTGCGCAGCGGCAATTTGTTCGACATTTCGGAGTATGGCAATCCGGCGGGATTCCAGGTGCCCTTGGCCATGACCAAGGCGGCCTGGGAGGCCAGCGTGGCGTGGAGCCCGGAAGGATACGAAGCCGACGCCGACGGCCAGATCGAGCGCGTCAGATCGGTTGTGGAGTCGGCGCAGAGCGCGGTCAAGGCACGTGCCGGCGAAGCCGATGTCACCACCCTCGGTACCAAGGTATTGACCTTCATTGTGAGCGTGAAGGCTCCCATCGGAGAGTTCCGCAAGGCGGTGCAGGACGTGCCCATGAAACTCATGCTGGGCCGCGATGACGACAAGCGCTTCGTACTCACCATCGATCTTTACCGGGAATAACCCGACCTCGGTTAGGGAAGTACTTTAACCTGCTTCACCAGATCCAGTGTGTACGCTTTTTTGTAGTCCACACTTCCCTTGACCAGACCGGCGTTGACCATGAAGTCGAAGGTCTGCTTCCAGCGCGTGTCGGTCATGGTCAGAATGCCCTGCCGCGCGGCATCCCCGCCCGTCACCAATCCGAAGGACTGCATGCGCGCCACGCCGTAGGCGAGCAGTGCGTCTTCCATCTCTGGGTTGGCCTTCTTGATCATCGCGTTGCCGGGCGCGGGGTTGGCCAGATAGCTCTTGTAGCCCTCGGCCGTGCCTTGCAGAAAGCGCTTGAGCACATCCGGCTTGGCCTTGAGGATCGACTGCGTGACGATGATGGTCTGGGCATAGGGCGGATAACCTAGATCCGCCAATAGAAACACCACCGGCTTCACCCCGGCTTTTTCGATGGAGTACGGCTCCGAGGTGGCATAGCCTTGTTGCACGACGTTCTTGTCCGCCAGAAAGGGTTGCACGCTGAAGGCGTAGGGCCGCTTCTGGGCATCGGTGAAGCCGTACCTGGCCTTGAGCCACGGCCAGAAGGTGGTTTCACTTGCCTGACCAATGAGCAGCGTGCGGGTCTTTAGGTCAGCCATGCTTTGTGCCGGTGGGTGGGCAATCAACGCCGCCGGGTCCTTTTGAAACGTCGCGCCGAGCGAGACCAGCGGCAGGCCCTGCTCGACAGCCAGGATGGATTGCAGGTCGTACCCCATGGCGGCGTCCACCTGGCCAGCCAGCAGCAACTGCATGACGTTGACTTGAGGGCCGCCCATGCGTACTTCCACGTCGAGGCCCTGACGCTTGTAGAGGCCTTGCGCCACCGCCTGGTAGAAGCCGCCGTGCTCAGCCTGTGCCAGCCAGTTGGTGAGGAACACGAAGCGCTCCGCCTGTGCCGCGCTGGCGCCAACAAGTGAAAGCGCACAGACCAGCAGGGTGTACCGAATCGAGCGTAGGTTCATGAACTGTCCTTCTGTGGTTAATCCCAGTGTTTGATTTCGCTCTCGTGCCAGCGCCCCAGTACCCACCTCGACAGCAGCGATACCGCCGCGAACAACACAACGCCAGTGAGCGCGATCAACGCCAGCGCTGCGAACAGCCGCGGAATATTCAACTGCAATCCGGCCATCAGGATCTGATAGGCCAATCCAGACGACGTGCCGCCGGTGCCAGCGACGAACTCCGCCACCACCGCACCGATCAAGGCCAGGCCGGTCGATACTCTAAGCCCGGCGAAGAAATAAGGCAAAGCGCTGGGTATGCGCAAACGCGCCAGGGTTTGCCAGCGGTTGGCGCGGTACAGGCGAAACATATCGCGCAGTCCGGGGTCGACGCTGCGCAGCCCCAGGGTGGTGTTGGCGATGATGGGGAACAGCGCCACGATGGTGGCGCATACCACCAGAGCGATGAAGGTGTCCTTCACCCAGATGATGATGAGCGGCGCGATGGCGACGATCGGCGTGACCTGGAGCAGGATGGCGTAGGGAAACAGGCTGGCTTCGATCCAGCGGCTTTGCACGAAGACGAAAGCGCAGGTCACACCCAGCAGCAGGGCACAGCCCAAAGCGGTGGCGGCGATCTTGGCGGTGTTGAGGAGCGAGGCCGACAGCAGCCCCCAATCTGCGACCAGCGTATCCCAGACCTTGGCCGGACCTGGCACCAGATAGACCGGGATTTGTTGCCACTCGACCCAAAGGTGCCAGCCAAGCAGAAACAACACTGCTACCAGAGCGGGGGCCATGACCTTGACGACGCGTGTCATTCGGATACCCCGGACTCGGCGTGCGCCAATTGACGGCTCAACGTACGAGCATGAGACAGGAAGGTGTCGCCTAAACGGAATTCAGCATCTCGGACCGCTGCTCCGTCAATGCTCGCTTCGCCCGTGATGCGTCCTGGCCGCGGCGACATCACCAATACGCGCTGGGACAGGAACACCGCTTCATGCACGCTGTGAGTGACGAACAGCACAGTCAGTCGCTCGCGTTGCCACAGCGCGTGCAGATCGCTGTCTAGGCGATGGCGGGTGAGTTCGTCCAGCGCCGCAAACGGCTCATCCATGAGTAGCAGTCGTGGCCGCGTGACCAGTGCGCGCGCGATCGATACTCGCATCTGCATGCCGCCTGACAACTCGCGCGGGAGTGCTTGACTGAACTCGCCAAGCCCAACGTGACGCAGGACTTCCTGCACGCGGGCCTTATCCATATTCTGGCCCAAGAGCGCGAAGGGCAAGGCGACGTTGTCCTGCACCGTAGCCCAGGGCATAAGGGTGGCGTGCTGAAAGACATAGGCGATATTGCCACTGCCTGCGGTCGTTTCCACCGAGCCGGCGGTGGCGGACAGTAGACCCGCGATGATGCGCAACAGAGTGCTCTTGCCACAGCCGGATGGACCCAGCAGAGTGGTGAATTCGCCTTCGCCGACCTCGAGATCGATACGCGCGAGGGCTTGCAGCCCCGACGCAAAGCGATGCTCAACGCTTCGCAAGCGGATGGCTGGGGCCATGCGTAGATCTCGAATTGTCCATTGCGGTGGCCGTGGTCAGACGGCGGGCACTTTCAGGTCAACAACGGACCAACTTCTTCGTGAAAACGCCGCGGCGTCTTGGCACCCACCAGTTTCTTGCGCAGCACGCCTGCGCGGTCGACGACGAATGAAGTCGGTGTCGGGTAGCGGCGGCCGAAGCCGTTGACGCGCAACTGCTGCACCATGGCGCCAGGCAGGTTGTAGATACCCAGCATGCGTTCGACACGGTGGCGATCTTCCACTGCGTCCACGCCCAGAACGATGACTTCGAAGCCCTGACCCTTGCGCTGTTCGTAGAAGGTTTCGAGATTGCCGATCTCGTATGCGCAAAACTTGCAGTAGCTGGAGTAGAAATTCACTAACACGACCTTACCCTGCATCGCTGCCAAGTCGAAGGATTCGCCCGTGAAAAACTCACCCGCCAGGGGCGGCGCGGGCGCATCAATTTCAGGAATCGCCCACGCGCCGGGTGCGAAGGCGAGGCCTGGCAGGGCGAGCAGTAGCTGACGGCGGTTCATGGGGTCAGTGCGTGCCGGTGGCGATCCAGGTCACGCCTGGCAAGGTCACTCGACCGGGCGTGGTGGAGGCCTGCTCGGCGGCTAGAGCGATCTCGGCGCTCAACTTCGCTTGAGTTTCGGCGGACAATCCCGCGATCAATGACGCCACCGGTCCGGCGATCTCGCGCACCATCGTGAAGTACTCCTGGCCGGTGGCGGCATCGGCAGCGGTAAGGTCGAAGGCTTCTACGGTCACATCGCGAAATCCTGCTTCGCGCATGACGGACAGGATCCGATCCCGATCGGCGAACGCGAAAATGCCCGTGGCCCCGGGCGCCGGTGCGGGTACGTCGACGTAACGCTTAATGTGCGCCATGGGAATGGCAGCCCAGGGATTGCGGTCCGGGCCTGCCCAGCAGGTCAGGACGATGCGGCCGCCTTCCTTCAGGGCCACCCGCGCCGTGTTGAGCGCCGCCAGCGGATTAGGCATGAACATCAAGCCCCAACGCATGGTGCAAACGTCGAATATATTTCCCGGCACTTGAAAATTCTCACCGTCCGCCAGCTGGAATTCGACATTGCCCAGATCGAGTTCGCGGACCCGTTCATTGGCGAAATCCACCATGGCCGGGACGAAATCGATGCCCCATACGCGACCGAACCGGCCGACGCGCTGTGCCGCAGGTATACCAGGGTCGCCGGCGCCCGAGGCGATGTCGAGTACCCGTTGGCGTTCGCGCAAGCCGACCAGCTCAAACATGCGCTCGGTGACCGGACCGAACAGTTTGCCAATGGCGGGGGTATGCTTGGCCCAGCCGCCCGCGACGCGGGTCCAGCTGGCGAGTTCGTGTTGCTTGTATTGGGAGGAGTCCATGATAGGGTCAGCTCACGTGGGTTGCGGACAAGGCGCCGCGGGCTATCAGTGCCTGAAACGCCGCATAGGTGGCGGCGATGCCGGCCTTGAGCGGCACGCTGCCGTAGTTGCCGAGATGGGCGCGCACCGGCTCGTCGGACAGCGCCATCGGGAATGGAAGTGCCGCGCCGCTGGTATCGATGCGCGCGTCGGGCGCCACCTCACGCAGGATATCCATCGAGGCTTCGACGCTACTGGCTACGCCATTGATATCGAATACCGGCGCGCCGGTTAGATCCCTGGATACGGCGCGGATGAACGCGCTGGCGACTTCGCCGGCGTGCAGCCAGGAGACGGCGCCGCGGAAGGGGATGGTGTACGGCACTTTCGCTGCCGCCGCCAGCACCGCCACGGTGGTCTTGGAGGTCATGCCCTGATCGCGGCCGACACCATACACCACGCCAGGGCGAAGGCCGACGCTGCCTACGCCCCAGTCCTGGGCGTAGACGATGGACGTCTGCTCATTGCAATGCTTGTAGGCGCCGTACAGCGTGGGCAGGGTGTCATGACCTTCCATGGCACCGTGCGCGGCGATGGAGCTGGCATAGGTGATGCGCTTGATGCCGAGCTTGCGCGCAGCTTCGAAGACATTGATGGTGCCCACCACATTGACTCGCGCGCCGGCGACGGGATCGGCCTTGCAGAACGGGACCTGCAAGGCCGCCAGGTGGATGATCGCGCAAGGCTTCAACTTCTCCACCGTGGCGAGCACCGCCGCGGAGTCGCCGATGTCGCCCGTGTGCCAGGGAATTGACTGCAGATGCGCCGCGTCCATCAGCAGTGCCGGGCGGCGAGTGTCGCGCACGAGATCCATGGCCGCCACCGCCACACCGGCACGAGTCAGTATGGCCAGTGCCCAGCTGCCGATACAACCGCCGGCGCCGGTGATCAACACGGGGCCGGGAAAATCGGCGCGGTTGACGGGAAAGTAGTCCAGGATATCCATGGTCATTGCTCCATCGGCAGGGTTGGATCCTGGGCCCACTCGCTTAGCGAAGCATCGTAGACCTGGACCTTGTCGTAGCCGAACATGGCCAGCACCAAAGCCACACTGGTAGCGGCAATGCCGCCCCCGCAATAGGTCATCACGCGCGGACTGTTGAGCGCCGGGGCGAATTGGCGGCGCAATTCTTCCGCCGACTTGTAGCAGTTGTCGGCACCGATATGGTTCACCGCGGCGATGTTGATGCTGCCGGTGATATGACCCAGTCGTCCATAGCTGGTGCCGCCGGTGCCGGCGTGTTGCTCCGGACGCAGTGCGTTCACGGTGCAGATGTCGGGGTTGCCGATGGCGGCACGCATTTCCTGCTTGCTGACCACATGGCCTGGGTTGAGGCGGGCGTTGAACTGTGCCGGCGCGGGCGCGATCGTGGGGCCGGTTTCGATAGGCCGTCCTTCGCGCTGCCACTTCTGGAATCCGCCATTGAGCACGGCGGAGCGGGTATGGCCAAACACGCGCAGCATCCACCACAAGCGCGTTGCCCACCAATGATTGGCGGTGGAGTAGGTCACCACCAAGGTGTCGTCGCTTACGCCCAGGCGTCCCATGACCGCGGCGAACTGCGTGGCGCTGGGCAGCATGAAATGCAGCGACGGATGGGCGTCGCTCAACTCATGTTCGATGTCGACAAAGCGCGTGCCGGGGATGTGCCCGCGCTCAAAATCCTCGCGCCCGGGCTTCGGGTCGTAAAGGACATTGTTCGCCTTCGGGATGAGATGAGTGGTCATGTCGAGCACGACCACCTTGGGGTCGTCCAAGTGCTCACTCAGCCACTGCGTCTCAACCAGATACTCCGGGTGGGTGAAGCCCTCTGCCATGCCGCGCTCTCCTCTGTATTTTGCGAGGATGCTATCACGCGACGTTTGAGGCGGCGCCGTACAATGCTACGATGGCAAGTCGAGCTGCGAAGCGACAAGAGCAACGGTCAACGCGACGAGCGAAGCACTGATGGCAGCCCCAGCGAAGCGCCGATGCACACCCATACCCACAGAGGAGAACACCTATGAGCGGTGCGCCCGCGGATCTCGAACAACATTACAACCCGCGCCTGGCGGTGACCGACTTCGCCCGCCACTTCGAGGATTGGGGTCGGCGCTCGGCGCAGGCGCGGGGGCAGATGTCGGGATATCTCGATGTGTCCTATGGTTCGCATGCCATGGAGAAGCTCGACATCTTTCGTGCCGAAGGTCAGAGCAAGGCGCTGCTGATGTTCATCCACGGCGGCTATTGGCGCGCGCTCGACAAGAAGGACCACAGTTTCGTGGCCCGTGAGTTCACC
>Ga0194132_10005030_pt1 | contig 21952 bp, 20 predicted proteins | sample TA2KigOf80mmetaG_FD_148612 | JGI IMG/M metagenome (GOLD analysis project Ga0194132, IMG submission 148612) | Freshwater microbial communities from Lake Tanganyika, Tanzania - TA2015054 Kigoma Offshore 80m | ecosystem: Environmental > Aquatic > Freshwater > Lake | place: Tanzania: Lake... | reverse complement strand
AAGCGAGCCATGATCCAAGCCTCCTCCGTTTGGAAGCTTGAATCACATCTCCCGCCTCAGGGGAATCCCATTATGAGTACAGGACCTAGCCGGCGCGCCATGGCCCGACGCCGCCGCCGCCCGAGCCGTCTCCGCGCCGCGATCGGCGCCGGGGTCCGCCGCGTCCTACGCCACATCCTCGCGCCCGACCGCGTCGCGCTGGCGCGGCTCTCACTCCGTTGCAAGCGGGCGGGTATCGACGGCGCGACGCTCGAAGGCCTCGGCGCCCTGATGCTCGCGCGCCTCCAGGCCGGCACGCCGCGGGTCACCGTGCGTGCCGCCGAACCCGTCGCCGGCTCGCAACCGTCGGCAGCGCCATCACCCGAGGTGGTCGCCGCGCCGATCGTCTCGCGCCCGAGCGTTCCGGAGAGCGTCGTCGCCGCGGCCGCTCCGGCGGAACCGGTTGCCGCACCGGTCGCAGGCCCGACGTCGGCGGTCATCATCGAGTGGCCGGCGCCGCGACCCGAGCCCGTCGACGAGCGCGAGACGGCGCTCTTGTCGCTCCGCGCCTGGATCGACTATCTCCACACCCGCGGCCGGCTGAGCCCGGTCGAGCGCGACCGCCTCGTCGCGTTCGGCTCGACGCCGGCCGGCATCCAGTATCTGATCCGGCTTCGGGACTACTACGAAGGCAGTGGCCCATTCCCCGGCGATTTCGACGCCGGCGAGCCGGTCCGGCGCCGCACCGGCACCGGCGAATAGCTCCGATCCCCGTTCCGGCCGTCCCGCCGCGCGCGGTCGGCGCGTCGCGGATGCGCGACGACGGCCGACTTGATCGAGTTTAATGTCGCGCCTGCCGCCAGCCTCTATGGAGTGAGACTCGATGAGAAACGCGCTCGCCTCGAACCATGCCCACGCCCATCGCCACCGACCCGTCGTGCAGGCGGCGGCGGTCGCCCTGGCCGTGCTGGTCGCCGCCTGCGCGGGGGCGACGCCGTACCAGGCCGCACGCGGCGGCGGCCAGGGGTTCAGCGAGGAACGCATCGCGCCCGACCGGTTCCGCGTCGCGTTCCTCGGCAACACGCTCACCGATCGCGCGACGGTCGAGGACTACATGCTCCGCCGCGCCGCGGAGATCACCCTCGCCGAGGGCAAGGAGCGCTTCGTGGTGATCGACCGCGACGTGATCGAGCTCACCAGCCAGCAGGCGATCTTCGAGGGGCCGGCGGGACGGTCGACGATCGGCGAGGGCGGCCGCCCGCTCGATCGCGAGTTCCACGGACACGCGCGCACCGTAAAGCGCTACCGCGCCGTCGCGATCGTCGCGATCTACGGGCGCGACGGCACGGTACCCGACGGCGAACGCAGTTTCGAGGCCCGCGCGATCCTCGCGCGGCACGCCCGAGCCGGATCATCCTGATCCGGCCGCACGACGCCCGAGCCGGATCAGCCCGATCCGGCCGCACGACGAAGGAGAGAGACGATGGCCATCAAGGACATCCTGGTGCATGTCGACGGCGGCCCGCGACCACGGGGCGCATCTCGCCGGCATCTACGTGATCCCGCCGCCGTTCATCCCGCCCTTCGACATGGCGGCACTGCCGGCGGATTTCTTCGAGAGCCAGGCGCGCACGGGCCGGCAGCAGGCGGCGGCGGCGGAGAAGGCGTTCCGCGACAGGGCGAGCCGCGCCGGCGTGACCGCCGAATGGCGCGTCGCCGAGGGCGACATGGTCGACATCGTGACCCTCAACGCGCGCCATGTCGATCTCTGCGTCCTCAGCCAGGCCGACCCCGAGGGCAAGGACCTCAGCATGATCCCCGACCTGCCCGAGCTCGTCGCGCTCGATTCGGGTCGGCCGATCCTGACACTGCCCTATGCCGGCACGTTTGCGACCATCGGCTCGAACGTCGTGATCGCGTGGAACGGCAGCCGCGAGGCGGTGCGCGCGACCAACGATGCGCTGCCGCTGTTGACGCGGGCGAAGAAGGTGACGGTGCTCTGCGTCAATCCGGGCGAGAAGGCGGACACCGGCGAGGTGCCCGGCGCCGACATCGCGCTTCATCTCGCCCGCCACGGCGTCAAGGCGGAGGCGGCCCACACCGTCTCGCGCGACCTCGACGTGGGCGAGGTGATCCTGTCGCGGATAATGGATCTCGGCGTCGATCTCCTGGTGATGGGCGCCTATGGCCATTCGCGGCTCCGCGAGCTCACGCTGGGCGGCGTCACGCGGACCTTGTTCCGGCACATGACCGTGCCGGTCCTGATGTCGCACTGAGGCGGAAAGCGCTCGTTCAGCGATCGAGGAGGACGGTCTCGCCGTGGCGGCTCTCGGTCGCGGCGGCGAGATCGACGAAGGCCGCGGCGACGGTCTCGGGCGCGGGCAGCGTGCGCGGATCCTCGCCGGGGAACGCCTGCGCCCGAAGCGCGGTCGCGACGACGCCGGGATCGACCATGTTGACGCGGAGCGTCGTCTTGGTCGTCTCCGCCGCCCACACCCGAACCATCATCTCGAGCGCGGCCTTCGATGCGGCATAGGCGCCGAAATAGGGGAACACCGCGCGCGCCGCACCCGAGGTGACGAAGATCGCCCGTCCCGCCGGGCCGGCGCGCAGTTGCGGCTCGAGCGCGCGGACGAGACGCCAGTTCGCCGTCACATTGACCGCCATCACGCGATCCCAGATCGCCGGGTCGAGATGGCCGGTCGGCGTCGCCGCGCCGAGGATCGCGGCATTGCCGACCAGCACGTCGAGACGGCCGAAGCGGCCGGCGATCGCGGGTGCGAGCGCCTCGATCGCGGCAGCGTCGGCGAGATCGAGCGGCACCAGCGTCGCGCCCCTCCGGTCCGGCGCGGCGGCGCGGACCAGATCGTCGGTCTCCTCGAGCCCGCCGGTCGTCCGCGCAAGAAGGATCAGATGCGCGCCCTCGGCGGCGAAGCGGAGCGCGACAGCGCGGCCGATGCCGCGCGATGCGCCGGTCACGAGCGCGATGCGGCCCGCGAGCCGACCACCGGCCATCGGATCAGGCGAGCTGGGTGAGGAGCGACAGCTGGCGCTCGTTGTCGCCGCCGTCCTGGTCGACGAGCGCGATCGGATACGCGCCGGAGAAGCAGGCATCGCAATATTGCGGGCGCGCCGCGTCGCGCCCGGCGAGCCCGACCGCGCGGTAGAGACCGTCGATCGACAGGAACGCGAGCGAATCGACGCCGATGAACCGCGCCATCGCGGCGACGTCGTGGCGCGCGGCGAGGAGCTCGGAGCGCTCGGGCGTGTCGACGCCATAGAAGCACGAGTGCGTCGTCGGCGGGCTCGCGATCCGCATGTGCACCGCGGCCGCACCGGCGTTCCGCACCATCTCGACGATCTTGACCGAGGTCGTGCCGCGGACGATCGAGTCGTCGACCAGGACGACGCACTTGCCCTCGATCACGGCGCGGTTGGCGTTGTGCTTCAGCTTGACGCCGAGATGGCGGATGCGGTCGGTCGGCTCGATGAAGGTGCGCCCGACATAGTGGTTGCGGATGATGCCGAGCTCGTAGGGAAGCCCGGCCGCGTGCGCATAGCCGATCGCCGCCGGCACGCCCGAATCCGGCACCGGGATCACGACGTCGGCCTCGACATGGGATTCGCGCGCGAGCTCGGCGCCGATCCGCCGGCGCGCCTCGTAGACGTTGCGGCCCTCGATCTTGCTGTCGGGCCGGGCGAAGTAGACATACTCGAAGATGCAGAAGCGCCGCGGGCGCTGGTCGAACGGGCGCAGGCTCCGCACGCCGAGCTCGTCGATGATCACGATCTCGCCCGGCGCGAGGTCGCGCACATATTCGGCGCCGATGATGTCGAGCGCGCAGGATTCGGAGGCGAGGATATGGGCGTCGTCGAGGCGCCCCAGCACCAGCGGTCGGACGCCGACCGGATCGCGCACGCCGATCATGCCCTCGTTCGACAAGGCGACCAGCGAATAGGCGCCGACGACCTGGCGGAGCGCATCGATCAGCCGGTCGACCACGGTGTTGAACTGGCTGATCGCGATGAGATGGACGATCACCTCGGTGTCGGTGGTCGACTGGAACAGGCAGCCGCGCTTGACGAGATCGCGGCGGAGCTGGCGGGCGTTGGTCAAGTTGCCGTTGTGGCCGACCGCGAAGCCGCCGAACTCGAAGTCGCCGAACAGCGGCTGGACATTGCGGAGCGCCGGCTCGCCCTGGGTCGAGTAGCGGTTGTGGCCGATCGCGGCACGGCCGGGCAGCCGGCCGATCACCTGCGGGTCGCCGAAATTGTCGCCGACCTGGCCGAGGGCGCGGTGGCTCCGGAACTGCTGCCCGTCGAAGGTGACGATGCCGCACGCCTCCTGACCGCGATGCTGGAGCGCGTGCAGGCCGAGCGCGGTGAGCGCGGCCGCATCGGCATGGCCGTAGACGCCGAAGATGCCGCACTCCTCGCGGAGCTTGTCGTCGTCGAACGGGTGAGCCAACGTCATCGCGGGCGTTCCTAGCGTGTCTGTTCCTGCTGGCCGCGGAGGAGGCGGTCCATCTCGTTGCGCTCGCGGCTATCATAGCCGCGTTTCTCGGCCGGCGCCCCGGCTTTCGGCGCCACCTCGATCAGGGTGCGCACCTCGCGGCTCGCCTCCTCGCCGGCATCGCGCGGCGGCGCATCGGTGCGGGTCTCCTTGCGCCCGACGTCGCGGAGCCGGGCCGGCGCGAGTGCGCGCAGCCGCTCGGCCCCGGCCTCGATCAGCGGCATGGTCTGCGCCTCGCGCACCCATTGCGGGCGCTTGCTGGCCTCGGCCGGAATGTCGAGCGTTGGCACCGCGACCAGCCACGCGCCGCAGATCAGGAGGACGCCGAGCGCGAGGCCGAAGGCGAGCCCGAGCGAGCGGTCGAGGACGTTGAGGGCACTGTTGCGGACGACGCGCGAGATCGCATGGCTGATCAAAGACAGGATGATCAGCGCGATGATGAACAATCCGCCGATCGCCGCGACGTCGGCGATCAGCGGGTTGGCGATCCACTGCCGGGTGAGCGGCCGGACGTGCTCGAAGCCGTAGAGCGTGATGACCGCGGCGCCGAGCCAGCCGGCGAGGCCGAGGACCACGCGGACGAGGCCGAGGCCGAAGGCGATCAGCCCCGAGAGCACGATCACCGCAATGACGACGATATCGAGGGTGGCCATTGTCGCTGCCGGGGTCCGGTCCTCAGGTGCTCTCGACGCCCGCGCCGGCGTCGAACATGGCGATCAGGCGGTCGAGGTGGGCGCACTCCTCGATCCTCAGGTCGAGATCGGGTGGTGTGTCGCGGCCGTCGCGACCGCGCCGCGCCGGCACCAGCGCGCGGGTGAAGCCGAGCTTCGCTGCCTCCTTGAGCCGGAGATCGGCCTGGCCGACGGCGCGTATCTCGCCGGCGAGCCCGATCTCGCCGAACACGACGAGCCGCTCGGGCGCCGGGCGGTCGGTGACGGCCGAGACGAGCGCGGTCGCGACCGCGAGATCGGCGGCCGGCTCGCCGATGCGGAGGCCGCCGGCGACGTTGAGATAGACATCGCGCCCGGCGAGCGACAGCCCGCAGCGCGTCTCGAGCACGGCGAGCACCATCGACAGCCGGCCGGCGTCCCAGCCGACCACCGCGCGACGCGGCGTCCCGAACGCGGACGGCGCGACGAGCGCCTGGATCTCGACGAGAACCGGCCGACTGCCCTCGATGCCGGCGAAGACGGCGGCGCCGCTCACGTCGGCGCGCGCCTCGGCGAGGAACAGAGCCGACGGGTTCGTGACCTCGGCGAGGCCGCCTTCGGTCATCTCGAACACGCCGATCTCGTCGGTCGCGCCGAAGCGATTCTTGATCGCGCGGAGGATGCGGAACTGGTGGCTCCGCTCGCCTTCGAAGTAGAGGACGGTGTCGACCATGTGCTCGAGCACCCGCGGGCCCGCGATGGTGCCCTCCTTGGTGACGTGACCGACGAGGACGAGGGCGAAGCCGCGCCGCTTGGCGAGCCGGATCAGTTCCTGCGCGCTCGCCCGCACCTGGGCGACCGTGCCCGGCGCGGAATCGAGGGAATCGACATAGAGCGTCTGGATCGAATCGACCACGACCAGATCGGGCGGCCGATCGCGGTCGAGGCTCGCCACGATATCGCGGACGCTGGTCGCGGCGGCGAGCGCGACGGGCGCGGCGCCGAGCCCGAGGCGAAGGGCGCGGAGCCGGATCTGGTCGACCGCCTCCTCGCCCGAGATGTAGGTCGCCCTTCCGCCGCCCGCGACGCGCGCCGCGACCTGGAGGAGGAGGGTCGATTTGCCGATCCCGGGATCGCCGCCGACGAGGATGGCCGAGCCGGCGACGAGGCCGCCGCCAGTGACGCGGTCGAACTCGGTATTGCCGGTGACGAGGCGGGGCGGCGGCGCGGGGCCGGGGCCGGCGAGGCTCACGAACGGGATCACCGTGCCCTTGCCGGGCGCGAGGCCCTTGGGCACGGACGCGGGGATCGGCTCCTCGACGATGGTGTTCCACGCGTCGCACGCCTCGCAGCGGCCGGCCCATTTGCGGTAGGCGGCACCGCAGCTCTGGCAGACGAAGTGGGTCGCGGGCTTGGCCATCTCAGCCACCCGGCGCCGCATCGATCGGGCGGAGAGGCGCTGCCGTCACAGCCGACGCACCTCCATCTGGATCGGCCCCTCGGCGCTGCCGTAGATGAACTGCTCGACGAAGGGATTGCCGCTGCGGTCGACCTCGGCAACGGGACCGTGCCAGATGATGCGGCCGCGATGGATCATGGCGATGCGGGTCGCGATCTTGCGCGCGCTCTGCATGTCGTGGGTGATGGTGAGCGCGGTCGCGCCGAGCTTCCGCACGCAGGCGATGATGAGATCGTTGATCACATCGCCCATGATCGGATCGAGACCAGTGGTCGGCTCGTCGAACAGGATGATCTCGGGCTCGGTCGCAATTGCGCGGGCGAGGCTGACGCGTTTCTGCATGCCGCCCGAGAGCTCGGCCGGCCACAGCTCGGCGACCTCGGGCGCGAGGCCGACGGCGGCGAGCACCTCGGCGGCGCGCGCCTTGGCGTCCGTCCGCCGCACGCCCTGCTCGGTGACGAGGCCGAAGGCGACGTTCTCCCACACCGGCAGGCTGTCGAAGAGCGCGCCGCCCTGGAACAGCATGCCGAACTTCTTCATGATCCGCGCCCGGTCGCGCGCGTTCATGCCGACGGTCTCCTCGCCGTCGATCTTGATCGATCCGTCGTCCGGGCTCACCAGCCCGATGACGTTCTTGATCAGGACCGTCTTGCCGCTGCCCGAGCCGCCGATGATGACGAGCGATTCGCCCGCCCTGATGTCGAGGTCGATGCCGTCGAGCACCACCTTGCGGCCGAACGATTTGCGGAGCCCGCGGATCGAGATCTTCGGTGTCGCCTCGGCCATGGCTAGAAGAACGCCTCGGTCAGGAGGTAGTTGGCGGCGAGGATCAGGATCGACGACGAGACGACGGCGTTGGTCGTGGCGCTGCCGACCCCTTGCGCGCCGCCGCGCGAGTTGTAGCCGTGATAGCAGCCCATCAAGGCGATCAGGAAGCCGAACACGGCGGCCTTGATGAGGCCCGAGATCACGTCGATGACCTCGAGATACTGGATCGTGTTCTTGATGTAGACGGCCGGATTGAAGCCGAGCTTGGTGGTGCTGACCAGGTAGCCGCCGAGGACGCCGATGATGTCGGCGACGAAGACGCAGGCCGGCAGCATCAGGATCGCGGCCAGGAGCCGCGGCACGACGAGATACTTGACCGGGTTGGTCGAGAGCGTCGTCAGCGCATCGATCTGCTCGGTGACGCGCATGGTGCCGATCTCGGCCGCCATCGCCGCGCCGACGCGCCCGGCGATCATCAGGCCCGCGAGCACCGGCGCGAGCTCGCGCGTCACCGAGAGCACGACGACCGTCGCGATCGCGCTCTCGGCGTTGAAGCGCGAGAAGCCGGTATAGCTCTGGAGCGCGAGCACCATGCCGGTGAAGAGCGCGGTCAGCCCGACCACCGGCAGCGAGTAGTAGCCGATGTCCATCATCTGCCGCCCGATCAAGCGGAAATAGAACGGCGGGCGCACGCAGTGCCCGAGGCCCTCGCCCGCGAAGATCGCGATCCGGCCGGAGGTGGCGAGGAAGCCGAGGAAGAAACGGCCGACGACGGCGATGAAATCCATGCCTCAGCCGCCGCCCAGATAGAGCCGGTGGATGCGGCGCGCGAGCCGGGTCAGCACCTCGTAGCCGATCGTGCCGGCGGCGCGCGCGAGATCGTCGACGGTCTGGCGGGGGGAGATCAGATCGATGTAGTCGCCGGTTCGGGTCGCGGCCTCGGGCGCGGCGGTGACGTCGAAGGTCGAGAGATCCATCGAGACGCGGCCCACCAGCGGCACAAGGCAATCGCCGACATGGCCGCCCCCGCCGTCGCCGAGACGACGCATGAACCCGTCGGCATAGCCGACGGCGACGGTGGCGAGGCGGCTTCCCGCCCCCGCACGGCCGGCCGCACCGTAGCCAACGCTCCGGGGGCTATCAACGACCCGGACCTGCAGGATTTTCGCTTTGAGATGAACGACTTGACGCATCGGGTTGGGAGCGTCGGCGCGCGCCGCGAGGCCGTAGAGCGCGGCCCCCGGACGCACCATGTCGGCGCAATAGGGGGCGCCGAGGAAGATGCCGGCCGAGTTGGCGAGCGAGGCGGGGACACCGGGCAGGAGCCGGGCGAGCGCGGCGAAGCGGGTGCGCTGGTCCTCGTTGAGCGGGTGCGCCGGCTCGTCGGCGCAGGCGAGATGGCTCATCACCAGGGCGACTGGGAGCCGCGCCAGCGTGCCGTCGCCGGCGAGCGCGCGGAACGCGGCCTCGTCCATGCCGAGCCGCGTCATGCCGGTGTCGATCTTGATCCCGGCGGCGAGGCGGCCATGAGAAGCGCAATAGCCCGCCCAGCGGGCGACCTCGTCGGGCGACAGCAGCACCGGCACGAGGTCGTGGCGGGCGAAGTCGCCGAGCGCGCCGCGGGCGAGCCCGGAGAGCACGAACACGCGCATCGGCCGGCCGGCGAGGGCCGACGGCGCGCCGAGCGCGCTCCGGACCGCGATCCCCTCGTCGATCGAGGAGACGAAATAGTCGCGGCAGCCGGCGGCGGCGAGCGCGCGGGTGACGGCGAGGGCGCCGAGACCATAGGCATCGGCCTTGACGACGGCGGCGCAAATCGCGGGCGCCGCGCGCCGGCCGAGGTCGCGCCAGTTGTCGGCGAGGGCGTCGAGATCGACGGTCAGGACCGCGCCCGCGCGTTCGGCGCCGCTGGTCTCGGCGCGCGGCAGGGCGTCGGGGCGGGGATCGGCCATGCGCTTCATCGCATGTCCGGGCGGCGCGGCCCGCGACCCGCGACGGGAGCGGGGCGCCAGGCGATGACGCGGCCGACCGATCGGGTCCGACCGCGCACTAGAACGGCGCCTCGGCGTCGGCGTCGGAGTCGAGATTGTCGAAGCGCGTGAAGCTCGGCTCGAAGCGGAGCACGGCGGTGCCGATCGGTCCGTGGCGCTGCTTGGCGATGATGATTTCGGCGCGGCCGTAGACCTTCTCCATCGCCTCCTGCCACGTCTCGTGCTCCTCGGTTCCCTCGCGCGGCTCGCGCCGGGCGAGATAATACTCCTCGCGGAAGATGAACATCACGACGTCGGCGTCCTGCTCGATCGTGCCCGACTCGCGGAGATCGGCGAGCTGCGGCCGCTTGTCCTCGCGGTTCTCGACCGCGCGCGAGAGCTGCGACAGCGCGAGCACGGGGACGTCGAGCTCCTTGGCGAGCGTCTTGAGGCCGCGGGTGATCTCGGAGATCTCCTGGACGCGGTTCTCCAGCCGGTTGGGCGCGGTGCCGTGCACGAGCTGGAGATAGTCGATCACGATCAGCGACAGGCCGTGCTGGCGCTTGAGCCGTCGCGCGCGGGTGCGGAGCGCCGAGACCGAGAGCGCCGGGGTGTCGTCGATGAAGAGCTTCGCGTGCTGCAGCTCGTGGCTCTTCTGGACCAGGCTGTCGAACTCACGCTGGTTCAACTCGCCGTTCCGTACCTTGTTCGAGGGCACGCGCGTGACCTCGGCGAGGATGCGCGTGGCGAGCTGCTCGGCCGACATCTCGAGCGAGAAGAACCCGATCCCGCCGCCGTCGCGGGCCGCGGCGCGCGCGGCGTTGAAGGCGATGTTGGTGGCGAGCGCGGTCTTGCCCATCGACGGCCGGCCGGCGAGGATGACGAGATCGGACTTGTGCAGCCCGCCCAGCATCTGGTCGAGCGCGCCGAAGCCGGTGGCGAGGCCGGCGAGCTTGCCCTCGCGCTGGAACGCCGCCTGGGCGAGGAGGATCGCGTTCCGCATCGAATCGGTGAACGGCTTGAAGCCGCCGTCCTGCTCGCCCGAGGTCGCGAGGTCGTAGAGCCGCTGCTCGGCGGTCTCGATCTGGCGGGTGGCGAGATGGTCGAGATCGGCGCCATAGGCGTCGTTGACGACGTCGGTGCCGAGCTCGATCAGCGACCGGCGGAGATGGAGGTCGTGGACCAGCCGGGCATAGTCGGCCGCGTTGATGATGGTCACCGCGTTCTCGGCCAGCCGCGCGAGATATTGCGCGCCGCCGACCTCGGCGAAGGCGGGATCGGCCTCGAGCACGTAGCGGAGCGTGGTCGGGTTGGCGATCTGGCCGCGCTCGATGACCGTGCGCGCGGCCTCGTAGATGCGCCCGTTCAGGGGATCGGCGAAGTGCTCGGGGCGCAGGAACTCCGCCACCCGCTCGATCGAGCGGTTGTTGACCAGGATCGCGCCGAGGAGCCCCATCTCCGCCTCGAGATTGTGGGGCGGAACGCGGTGCTCCGCCGGCGCGGGGCGGCGGGAGGCGATCGGAATCGGGTTCAGCATCGGTCACTCGTCGGGGCGGCGCACGCGACGCCGGCGTGCACGACGGTCATGCCGCGGAACGGCAGGCGAGCCACCCTATCCTAACCGGCCGCGAACCGAATCGGGCGCGCGGCTGTGGATTGCGTGGTCAGCGGCGACAACCGCGCGACCGCCTGCCCCGGTCGCGGGCGGCGCCTGTGGAATATGGGGATCGCGGGCAGCGCCATCGAGTGGCGCCGCTCGTCAGGCCGCCGGCGCGCCGCTCGGTGGCAGTGCGAGGGCGGACGCCAAATCCCCCTGTGCCGCCGCCGGAAAATCTGGAAGGATGCAGGAGCGGTCCGATGTCGGCCCGGGCGCGGCGATCCTTCGCGGACGCCGCGCCGCTCAGGCCGGAATAGGCACCGCGGCGGGCCGATGCCCGGCGCCGGAACAGAACAGCAAGGGGAGGTCGTCATGGTGCGTGCGCGCGGAAGGAAACATGGTGCGTGCGCGCGGAAGGAAAATCGTCGCCGGCGTCGCGGCGGCGGCGGCCATCGGGTTCTCTGTCGCGGCGGAAGCCAAGGAGCTGATCTACGGCTTCCTCGGGCCGATGACCCATCCCTCGATCGATAGCGCCGCCAAGCCGCTGTTCGAGAAGCTCGACAAGGACACCGGCGGCGCCCTCAAGTGGAAGATCGTGCCCAACGGCCAGATCCTGACCGCGGCCGGCCATATCTCCGGGCTTCGCGACGGGATCGCCGACGGAACCTACATGATCACACCCTATGCGCGGAGCGATCTGCCCAACCTCAACTACGTCTTCGACCTGTTCCAGTTCGGCGAGAACACGCTCGCCGTCGCCGGCGCGACGATGGAGACGATCCTCCTCAACTGCCCCGAGTGCATCGACGAGCTCAAGCGGAACAACCTCGTCTTCCTCATCGGCATCGGTCTCACGCCGGCGAAGCTGATCTGCGCGAAGGACGCGATGACGCTCGCCGACGTAAAGGGGAAGAAGATCAAGGGGACGGGCGGCGTCGAGGCGCGCTGGATCGAGGCGATGGGCGGGGTCCATCTCAACATGACCATGCCGGACGCCGTCGTCGCGATCGAGCGCGGCACGATCGACTGCTTCCTCGGCCCGACCGCCTTCATCAAGTCCTATGGCGTGTGGGGACCGGTGAAGCACGTCTCGAACTCGAACATGGGCATCTTCCGCACCATGGGCTTGCTGGTGATGAACCGGAAGTCGTGGAACGACCTCAAGCCGGCGGAGCGGCAGGCGATCATCCGCCGCTCGGCCGAGACGGTCGCCGGCGGCACGATCAACGGCTTCATGGCCTTCGACGACATCGTCGAGAAGGAGGCGCGCGAGAAGGGCGTCAAGTTCCATGACGGCGCCGAGTTCGACAAGCTCCGGCGCGAGCATGCCCAGCGCGATCGCGCGGTCCTGATCGAGGACGCCAAGGGCCGTGGCGTCAAGGACGCGGACGGCCTCCTCGAGCGCCATCTCCGCGATCTCGACAAGTGGCACAAGATCGTCGCGACGACCGGCAAGGACATGGAGAAGGTGACGAAGGCGCTGTGGGACGAGGTCTACAGCAAGGTCGATCCGAGCAAGATCTGAGCCACCCTTATCGACCTGAAACGCCGGCGCGGTCTTCCCGCGCCGGCCCCTCCGGGAGCTCACCATGGCAGGACCGCTGAGCGATCGCATCGCGCTCGTCACCGGCAGCGGCAACGGCATGGGGCGGTCGCATGCGATCGTCCTCGCCGAGCGCGGCGCCGACATCATCGTCCACGATATCGAGGCCGACGCCGCGGCCGAGACCGCGAGGGCGGTGCGCGCCACGGGCCGGCGCGCGCATGCCCTGGTCGCCGACATCCGCGATGTCGCGCGCTTCACCGCGGGCATCGGCGAGGCCGAGGCCGCGCTCGGCGGCGTCTCGATCCTCGTCAACAACGCCGGCATCAGCGGCGGCGGACGGAAGATCGAGGACGTCGACCAGGCGGTGTTCGACGACATGTTCACGACCCAGGTGCGCGGCGCCTTCTTCGCCACGCGTGCCGTCGTTCCCGGCATGAAGACGCGCCGCTGGGGGCGGATCGTCAACATCACCTCGACCTGGGCCTTGAGCGGGTTCGAGACGATGTCGCACTACGCCGCCGCGAAGGCCGCGATCGCCGGGCTGACGCGGAGCTGGGCGCGCGAGTTCGCGCCCTTCGGCATCACCGTCAACTCGGTCGCGCCCGGCACGGTGGAGACCCGGATCACGCTCCGCTCGCTCGGCAAGGACGGCATCCGCCGCATGGCCGAGGAGGCGCCGCTCAAGAAGCTGCCCGAGGCGGCCGACATCTCCTGGGCGGTGGCCTGGCTCGCCTCCGATGAGGCGCGCATCGTCACCGGCCAGTCGATCTCGCCCAATGGCGGCCAGGTCATCGGCAGCGGCTGACGGGCTGTCACGCCGCCGAGACGACGCGACCGACCATACGAACAAGAACGAAGGAACGCGGGGCGGGGCATGGAAACCTGCGATCGGCTCCTCAGGCGATTGGCGGGATGGCTCACGGCGATCGGCGCCGTGTTTCTCGCCTGGATGATGATCCAGATCAGCCTCGACGCGCTGTTCCGCTATCTCTTCTCGAGCCCCATCCACGGCACGATGGAGGTGATGGCGGCCTATCCGATGACGGCGGTCGTGTTCTTTCCGCTCGCCTATGTGACGCTCCGCGGCGAGCACATCACGGTCACGATCTTCGCCGACCGGCTGTCGGCGGGTGGCCAGCGATGGGTGCGGCGCTTCGCCGATGCGACGACGCTCGTCGTCGTCGCGACGCTCCTCTACTACACGGTGATCGAGGCGCTCTTCCGCACCGCCCAGCAGGAGAAATGGGATGCCGGCGCCATGCTGGTGCCGGTCTGGATCAGCCGCTGGTTCCTGCCGATCGGGGGCGCGGCGATGGCGCTCGTCCTCGTCCATCTCCTGATCCGGTCGTGGCGCCGCGATCGCGGGCGCGCCGGCGCGCCTGGCGGATCGACGCCGGTCGCGGGCGGGTGAGGCCATGACCTCGCTCGAGATCGGCGGCCTTTCGATCCTGGCGCTCCTCGCCTTGATCGGGCTCCGTGTGCCGGTCGCGGTCGCGCTCACCGTCGTCGGCATCGCGGGCGTCGGTTTCATCCGCAACTGGCCGGTCGCGCTCAACCAGCTCAAGACCGTGCCGTTCGAGGTCGTCGCCAACTGGAACTTCAGCGCCGTCCCGATGTTCATCCTGATGGGCGCGGTCGCGCACAACACCGGGATCAGCTCGGAGCTGTTCGCCGCCGCGCGACAATGGTTCGCGCGCTCGCCGGGCGGGCTCGCGATCGCCGCCAACTGGGCCTGCGCGGGCTTCGCGGCGGCGAGCGGGTCCTCGATCGCGACCGCCGCCGCGATGGGCCGGCTCGCGATCCCGGAGATGCTGCGCCAGGGCTACAACCCGGGTCTCGCCTCGGGCGTCGTCGCGAGCGCGGGCACGCTCGGCGTGATGATCCCGCCGTCCATCATGTTCGTCCTCTACGGCATTTTCGCCGAGCAGTCGATCAGCCAGCTCCTGATCGCCGGCATCTTCCCTGGCCTCCTCACCGCCGCCGTCTACACGGTGATGATCTATCTGCGCTGCCGCTTCGATCCGTCCCTCGCGCCGCCGGTGACGGAGGCGATCTCGTGGGCGGAGCGGATGCGGAGCCTGGCCGGCGTCTGGCCGCTCCTCCTCCTCGTCGTCTCGATCATCGGCGGGCTCTATGTCGGCGCGTTCACGCCCACCGAGGCCGGGGCGGCAGGTGCCGCGATCGCGGTCCTGATCGCGCTCGCGCGCGGCCGTCTCACCTGGGAGGCGATCCGGGTGTCGCTGGTCGACACGCTGGTCAGCACCTCGGCGCTCTTCTTCGTCGCGGTCGGTGCCGTCCTCTTCGCACGGCTCGTGACCATGAGTGGGCTCGCGGTCTGGATGGGCGAGATCACGACCGCCTATGCCGTCGACCGGACGACGCTCCTCTTCTGCATGGCGATCATCTACGTGATCCTCGGGATGTTCCTCGACAGCCTCGGGCTCCTCCTGATCACGCTGCCGATCTTCCTGCCCCTGATGAAGACCTTCGGCTACGACCTGATCTGGTTCGGCGTGCTGGTGGTCAAGTTCATCGAGGTCGGCATGCTGACCCCACCGCTCGGCCTCAACGTCTATGCCATCAAGACCGTGGTCGGCGACGCCATCCCGATCGAGACGATCTTCCGCGGCGTGACCTGGTTCCTAGTCGCCGAGATCGTCGTGGTCCTCCTCCTGATCGTCTTTCCCGGCATCTCGCTCTATCTGCCGCGCACCATGTAGAATGGGCGCGGCCGACGCCATTCAGCGAAGGAGATTTCCGATGTTTCTCAAGAACGCCTGGTACGTCGCCGCCTGGGACACCGAGGTCGCGGCCGGCCGCATGCTCGCGCGGACGCTCCTCGGCGAGCCGGTGATCCTCTACCGGACGACCGACGGCGCCGTCGTCGCGCTCGAGGACCGCTGCTGCCATCGCGCAGCGCCGCTCTCGCTCGGCACGGTCGTCGGCGACAATGTGCGCTGCGGCTATCACGGCCTCACCTTCGCGCCGGACGGGTCGCTGATCCACATCCCGACCCAGACCCAGGTGCCGCCAGGCGCCGGCGTGCGCGCGTATCCGATCATCGAGCGCTGGCAGTTCGTCTGGATCTGGATGGGCGAGCCGGCCAAGGCCGATCCGGGGCTGATCCCGAACTGGTGGTGGATGGACCATCCCGACTGGTCGGTCTCGCGCGGCGATGTGTTCCACATCGCGTGCAACTACGAGCTCATCACCGACAATCTCCTCGACCTCGCGCACGTGCCGTTCCTGCATCCGGGCTCGATCGGCACCGACTACATCATCGACTTCCCGATCAAGACCGAGCGCTTGGAGCGGTCGGTCAAGATGACCCGGCTGATGACCGACGTGCCGCAGGCGCCGTTCCACCGCCGCGTGAAGGCCTATGACACCCATGTCGACCGCTGGACGCGGGTCGAGGTGTTCGCGCCGGCCCATGTCCTGGTCAACAGCGGCAACGCGCCGACCGGGACCGGTGGGCTCGAGGGCAAGGCGAACGACGTCGTCAACCTGCAATCGCCCAACGAGGTGACGCCGGAGACCGAAGGCTCCTCGTTCCTGTTCTACGGCCATGCGCGCAACTTCCATCTCGGCAACGAGACGACGACCCAGCGCATCCGGAACGAGATGCTCAAGATCTACCGCGAGGACATCGACATGATGGAGGGCCAGCAGCGGCGGATGGCGCGCGAGCCCGACCGCGCGCTCCTCGCGATCAACCAGGACGCGCCCGTCGTCGCGATGCGCCGCGTGGTGCGTCAGCTCATCGAGGCGGAGCGGGCGAGATAGCCGCGGGCGAGATAGCCGCGGGCGAGATAGCGCCAGGGCGGGCGGCGGGGCTACTCCGCGCGGATCTTGTTGTCGCGCACGACCTGGCCCCACAGCGCGCGCTCGGCGGCGAAGATGCGCCCGGCCTCCTCGGGCGAGGTCGTCCACGGCTCGAGGCCGACATTGCGGAACCGCTCGACGTTCTCGGGCAGGCTGAGGCCGCGGTTCACCTCGGCGTTGAGCCGGTCGATGATCGCCTTCGGCGTCCCGGTCGGCGCGACCAGCGAGAACCAGCCATACCAGACCGCATCCGCCATGCCGAGCTCGGTGAGCGTCGGCACGTCGGGGAAGGCGAACCAGCGCTTCTCCGAGGAGACCGCGAGGAGCCTCGCGTTGTTGCCGTTCCTGAGCGTCACCGCGGTCGAGGCGGGGTCGATCGACCACTGCACCTCGCCCTGGATGATGCCCTGCATCAGCTGCGCCTGGCCGCGATAGGCGATGTGCTCGGAGCGGAAGCCGAGCCGCGTCTTGAGGAGCTCGGCCGCGAGATGCGACGCGCCGCCGATCCCGAACGAGCCGTAGTTGAGTGTCTGGCCCGGCCGGCGCACATAGTCGACCCATTCCTGGTAGGTCGCGACCGGCGTCTTGTTGCCGACCTCGAGCACGAGCGGCAGGCGCACCAGGAGCGAGACCGGCACGAAAGCCTTCATCGGGTCGTAGGTCATGTTGCCGTAGAGGTCGAAGTTGACCGCCATCAAGGCCTGGCCGGCGACGTTGAGGGTGTAGCCGTCGGCCGGCGCGGAGGCGACGACCTGGCCCGCCACGATGCCGGCGCCGCCGACCCGCGGCTCGAGCACGAAGGGCTGGCCGAGCGCCTTGGAGAGATGATCGGTGACGATGCGCCCGGTGAGCTCGCTCGGCCCGCCCGGCGGATAGCCGAACATCACCCGCACCGGCTTGCTCGGGTAGTCCGCCTGCGCCTGCGCGAGCGATGCGGGAACGGCGACGGCGGCGATCGCGGCGAGGGCGGGGGCGAGGCGGCGGGACACGGGGCGCACGGGCGGTCCTCCGGTTGCGGTGTGCGGTCTACTCGACCTTGATGTTCGCGGCGCGGACGACACCGCCCCAGCGCTCGAGGTCGTCGGCGAAGATGCGCCGGGTCTCCTCCGGCGTGGTCGGCGCCGGCTCGAAGCCCGCCGCCTTGAGGCGGGTGGCGTATTCGGGTGCGGTGTAGCCGCGCCGCACCTCGGCCGAGAGCCGCGCCACGATCTCGGGCGGCGTCTTGGCCGGTACGACGAGGCCGAACCATGCGTTCCACACCGCATCCGGGAAGCCGAGCTCGCCGAGCGTCGGCACCTCGGGGAAGGCCGGCCAGCGCTCGCGCGAGGTGACGGCGAAGAAGCGCACATGGCCGCCGTCGCGGAGCTGGATCGCGGTGTTCGGCGTGTCGAACGACCATTGCAGCTCCTTCTGCATCATGCCCTGCACATAGGGCCCGGAGCCGCGATAGGCGATGTGCTCGCTCGCGATGCCCATCTTCGTGCGCCAGAACTCGGCGGCGAGATGCGGCAGGGTGCCGGTGCCGGGCGAGCCGTGGTTGAGCTTGAGACCCGGCGTCTTTGCCCAGCGGACGAAATCGTCGTAGGTGGTGGGCGGGACTTGCGTCGAGACGACGAGGACGGCGGGGAAGCGGACCAGGAGCGAGAACGGTGCGAAGACCTCCATCGGGTCGTAGGTCATCGACTTGTACAGGAACCGGTTGACGGTGATCAGGCTGATCCCGACGATCCCGATGGTGTGGCCGTCCGGGGCGGCGTTGGCGACGAACTCGCCGGCGACGATGCCGGCGGCTCCGGGCTTGCCCTCGACGACGAAGGGCTGGCCGAGCGTCTTCGACAGGTGATCGCCGAGGAAGCGGCCGAGGAGCTCGGTCGGCCCGCCCGGGGCAAAGCCGGTGACGATGCGCACCGGCTTCGAGGGCCAGCTATCCGCGGCGGCGGGTGTGCCGAGACATGCCGCGAGCGTCGCGGTCGCGATGATCCGTCCGAGACGCATGGCGATCCCCCGTTGGCGGTCTCGTGCCGGGCGACGCCGTGCGCCGACGGTCGTCAGGCGGCGATGTCGGTCCGCGGTCGCGTCGTCGCGTCTGGCGCGTCCGTGGCGCTCGTCGCGCGGTGCGCGCGCTCCCAGTCGAGCATGTAGTCGCGCGTCAAGGGCACCGCGTCCTGGCGCTTCGCGATCTGGATCTGGAACACCATCTGGTTCCAGTAGCGGAACGCCATCTCGCAGCCCTTGAGATAGAACTCCCACATCCGGCAGAAGCGCTCGTCGTAGATCTCGGCGATGCGCGCGCGATTGGCCTGGAACCGGTCGTACCAGTGTCGGAGCGTCTCGGCGTAGTGGAGGCGGAGAATCTCGATGTCGGTGACGAAGAGCCGCTCGCGCTCGATCGCCGCGAGGACCTCCGACAGCGCCGGCGAGTAGCCGCCGGGGAAGATATATTTCCGGAGCCACGCGTTGGTGTTGCTTGGCGGCTCCATGCGCCCGATCGAATGGAGGACCGCCACGCCGTCGTCGGCGAGGAGGGTCCGCATCTTGGCGAAGAACTCGCGGTAGTGGCCGGCGCCGACATGCTCGAACATGCCGACCGAGACGATGCGGTCGTAGACGCCGGTCTCCTCGCGATAGTCGCGCAAATGGAAGCGCGCCCGATGCGACAGCCCGGCCTCGGCGGCGTGCCGGTTGGAGAGCGTGTGCTGCTCCTCCGAGAGCGTCACGCCGGTCACCGTCGCCTCGCAGGTGCGCGCGAGATAGAGCCCGAGCCCACCCCAGCCCGAGCCGATGTCGAGGACGCGCGTCTCGGGCCGGATCAGGAGCTTCGCGGCGAGGTGGCGCTTCTTGTTCTCCTGCGCGGTGTCCAGGCTCTCGCCGGGGTCGGTGAAATAGGCGCAGGAATACTGGCGGTCCTTGTCGAGGAAGAGGTCGTAGAGCGTCGCCGAGAGGTCGTAGTGGTGGGCGACGTTCGCCTTGGCGCGACCGACCGGGTTGTACTGCTGCAGCGACCGGAGCTTGAGCCCGAGCCAGTCGCGGTACTTGAACAACGGGTTGTCGCCGATCGTCGAGAGGTTCGCGCAACAGAGCTCGATGAGATCGCCGAGCGTGCCGCGGTCGATCTTGAGCGTCCCGTTCATGTAGGCCTCGCCTACATGGAGGAACGGGTTGGTCAGGAGCTTCCAATGGAGGCGCGGGTCATGGAGGCTGGCCGCGACCGACGGGCCGGGCCCTCCCTCGATGCGGTGAGTCCGCCCCTTGGCGTCGGCCAGCTCGAGCGAACCGACCTTGACGATCGACTGCAGCGCGCGTGCGACCAGCATGCCTCCCGCTCCCCACTCTTCTCGTCTCGGGCTCTCGGCCCTTCGGGGCGGCGCGCAAGGGAACGAACGGCGACGCCCTCCGTGTAAACAGAGGATAAACCAGGATGTTCCGCCGGCCAACAGGGCGCCGGCGCGGTCAGGCCCAGGTCAGGCCCAGGTCAGGCCCAGGTCCGGCTCGTGCCGGTGTCGAGGCGGACCTCGACGATGCGGTGGTTGTTGCCGTCGGCGATCAACACCCGATCCCGGCCGTCGAGTGCGATCCCGGCCGGCTCGGCCAAGGGGAGGCAGACCGGGTCGGTGCAGACGAGGCGGCCGCCGTCGAGGTCGTCGACCCGGCGCCGGGCGAGGTCGAGGACGCGGACCGCGTGGTTGAAGCTGTCGGCGACCAGGACCCGGCCGTCGGCGGCGGCGACGGCGAGGGGGTGCTGCAGGAGGGCGTCCGCGAACGGCCCGTCGCGATGGCCGAACTCGAACAGCCCGGCACCGATTAGGGTCCGCACCTCGGCGCTGCCGTCGAGCGCGACGGCACGCACGGCCGAGGTCTCGGCGTCGGCGATGTAGAGCGTCGTGCCGGCCGGGTCGACGTCGAGCCCGCTCGGTTGGGCGAGGGAGGCGTTGCCACCGGCGCCATCGACGATCTCCTCGTGGCCCGAGCCGGCGAACGGCGTGACGAGGAGATCCTCGAGGTCGAGGACGCCGATCTGGTGCGTGCCGGCATTGGCGAAGAAGAGCTGGCGGCCGGCGAGCGCGAGGTCCCAGGGAGAGGCGAGCCAGGTTTCGAACGCCGACGTGGTGGTCCGCAGCACCGGCCCGCGCCGCCCGACGCCGGCGAGCGTCGCGACCTCGCCGGTCGCGAGCGCGATGCGGCGGATCGCGTGGTTGCCGGTATCGGCGACGAAGATCGCCGCCTCGGTCGCGGCGAGCCCTTGCGGATTGGCGAACGAGGCCTCGCCCGGCAGGCCATCCTCGAAGCCGGCCGAGCCGTCGCCGAAGCGGGCGATCTCGCCGCCCGCATCGTCGAAGAGGACGATCTGGTTGTGGCCGGAATCGGCGACCGCCCAGCGCGTCATTGCGCCGGGGACGCGCTTGATCTTGGCCGGGAAGCGCAACTGTGCCGGGGCCGGCGCGGCGGGATCGGCGAGCGCGATCGGGTGCGGATCGAGCATGCCTTCGTTCTGCGACTCGATCAGGATCTCGTCGACCACCTCGAGGAGCTTGTCGACCTCGGGCTCGCCCGAATGCTGGCCGAGCACCTTGCCGTCGGGGCTCACGAACACGAGCGTCGGCCAGCCGCGCACCGTGTACTGGTGCCACAGCGCGAGATCGGGGTCGTGGATGACGGGGTGGCGGATGTCCCAGCGCGCGATCGCGGCGGCGACGAGATCGGGATCGCGCTCGGCGCGGAACTTGGGCGAATGGACGCCGATGACCGTGACGTGGTCGGGGAACATGGTCTCGACCCGGCGGAGGATCGGGATCATGTGCAGGCAGTTGATGCAGCAGAGCGCCCAGAAATCGAGGATCACCAGACGGCCGCGGAGCGCCGCGAGGTCGAGCGGGCGGGCGACGTTGAACCAGCGGGCGCCGGGCACGGCGATCTCGGGCGCGTGGACGACGCTGGACATGGCTGGCCTCTCCTGTGGGACGACTGGATCTATTACCAGCCGGCGGCGCCGGCAACGCGACGATGGTCGGCGACGGCGACGAGGCCGTTTCGCTCGAAGGCAACCGCCTTGATCGAGCCGAAGGTGAGACTGCCGCCGACCGTCGTGAGGGTCCTCTCCTCGGCCGCGAGCGCGTCGCGGACCGCGGGCGCGAGCGTCGCCTCGACGATCGGCTCGCCCTTGGGCGTCACCGACCAGCGCGGCGCGGCGATCGCCTGGTCGAGGGCCTCGCCGCGGGCGAGGACGCGGGCGAGCACCTGGGCGAGGGTGCAGGTCTGGCCGGCCATGCCGGGCGTCGCGATGGTCATGAACGGGCGGCCGTCCTTGTAGACCATGGCCGGGGTCAACGTGTGCGCCGGGCGGCGGCCGGGCGCGACGCGGTTGGGGCTCGCCGGATCGGTCGAGAAGCCGCGCATCCGGTTGTTGAGGACGACGCCGGTGCCGGGCGCGACGAGACCCGAGCCGAAGGGTCCGGAGACGCTCTGGATCAGCGACACCGCATTGCCCGCCGCGTCCATGACGACGAGGACGGAGGTATCGCCGCCCGCCGCGTCGGCGACGGCGCCCGGAGCGGCGGCGAGGCGGGCCGGATCGGCGATCGCGGCGGCGAGCACGGCACGCGCCGCGTCCTCGCCGGCGGCCGGATCGGCGACGACGGGAAGCGCCG
>Ga0194132_10005029_pt1 | contig 21953 bp, 21 predicted proteins | sample TA2KigOf80mmetaG_FD_148612 | JGI IMG/M metagenome (GOLD analysis project Ga0194132, IMG submission 148612) | Freshwater microbial communities from Lake Tanganyika, Tanzania - TA2015054 Kigoma Offshore 80m | ecosystem: Environmental > Aquatic > Freshwater > Lake | place: Tanzania: Lake... | reverse complement strand
AAGAGCTTCCGCAAACTGAACGCACCACAGCTTGTCGGAAAAGTAGCGCGCGGGACGAAGTATGACAATGGCAAAGAGATGAGGGTCGCCGCCTAGTATCTTTTTACACACCTATTGACAACGGCTCAGGTTGCCGGCTTGGAAATTCCTGCGCTGCGGACCGCTTCGCGTACGGCTTTTTGCAGCACAGACTCGTGGAGATGATGCCTATACTGTTGGGCCGTAACGCGGTCGGAATAATATCGTGTTGCGGGAAAAACCCACTGCCATGCCCATTCTTTGCCTGCGTTCGGATATTTTCGATCCAAAGCGTTGGGCAACACGACTCGGCCCAAGTCCTGGTCAAGATCATGCTGGTGCTGTCGCCTACCGTTCTCCAGATGAGTACGGAGATCCTCTTTGACTGCGGCTGGAAGCATCGTGTAGCGATCCTTATCGCCCTTCCCGGCGCGGACAAGAATCTGGTTTTGCGCAAAGTCGATATCTTTAACCCGCAGCCTACAGCATTCCATGAGTCTCAATCCTGCGCCGTAAAGGAGCGTCGCCATCAGTCTTTCGCAGCCAGAGAGGTGTTGCAGGAGCGTCTGAGTCTCACCCCGCGTCAAAACTACTGGGAGTCTCGGCGCTTTCTTGGCGCGCACGACGCCGTTTACAAAGCCGATCTCTGTAACCAAGACCTGATGGTAAAGGAACAAGAGGGCGTTCAGCGCCTGATTCTGCGTCGATGCGCTGACGCGCAGTTCGCTTGCCAAGCTGGAAAGAAACTGCGCGATTTCTTTTTCGCGCATCTCCGCTGGATGCCGCTTGTTGTGAAAAAAGATAAAGCGCTTAATCCAGTGAACATAACTCTGTTCGGTCTTCGGGCTGTAATGGCGCGAGCGAATCGCATTGCGCACTTGGTCGAGCAGCTTGGGTTTCTGCGGCACGCCGGATGAGTGGATCATCGCCGCTGGCGGTTTTGCCGCTGGTTGATTTCTATTGAGTCGGTAAATTTTGGCTGGCTCCATGGTGTTTCCTCCTAGGTTTCATGATGCAATTCGCCTTATACTGAATTGAATTTCAGTATTCAAGGTGGCAAGTTTTTCATCGGCTCCAAACGCAAACTGGCCGGGGTGGTGCCCCGGCCAGTTGTGAATCCGCAGATTGTTTAATGATGTAATACCGCTCTAATCGGTCAGATCGAGCAGCACGCCGTCGGGGTCGGAGATGGCGTGCTTGCAGAGTTTGCAGGCTTCGAGATTCTTTAAGTGATTGGCGCCGTCGCGGCCGATGTCGACGCGGCGCACCGCCGAGGCGGGGTGGGCTTTGCCGAGGGCGTCGATGTCTTTTTTGGTCTGTTCGAGATTGTCGACCTTGAAGCCGAAATGGTCGAGACCGGAGTAGAAGCCGCGGTGGGTGACCATGCTCCAGGGCCGGATCGCTAGGCTCACTTTACCATCGGTTAGATAGTAGCTTTTGTCGCCTGAGAGGCCTTCCACCGGGCGCAGGTCGAATACTTTTTGATAGAACTCGGCGATCTGTTCGGTGCGCCCGCTGCGCATGCAGACATGATTGATCCAGCGCGGCTGTTCCCAGCCGAACTCGACATAGCCTTCGCGCACGTTGGCCATGCCTTTTTGGGAGAGATCGTATTGGTTGCCGTCCGGGTCGTGGCCGCGCAGGCCGGCGAAGGGCACGTGGCTTTGACTCTGATGGATGTAAATGTCGGGGTAGTGCTGCTTGACGCGGCTCTTCACTAGCTCGACGTCGTCGACGGCAAAGCCGAAGTGGTCCATGCCGGAGCGAAAGCCGGGCTGGCGTTGCAGGAGAGCAAGACCGATGACGCCGTCGCTCAAGTGGCCGCGGTCTTTGTTGTACTCGCCTTTTTCGTCGGTCATGCCGTTGGTGATCTTCCTCATGCCGAAAATGGTTTGATAGAACTTTGCTTCGCGGTCCCAGTTTTCGGTCATCACGGCGATATGTCTTATGCTTGTGAACATATACGCTCCTACTCGTTTTCCGGAATTGTTTGCAGAGATGGCTCGACCTGTCAACAGCAACTGTCGAGCTCGGAACTCGTGGCGCTAAGCTCAGCGCGCGCGACGCAGGTACATGCGTACCCAAAGGTCATAGAGGATGTCGGTACGGATTGGCTCCACCCGACAGCGGCCGCGCGATTCAACGATGACGCCGACCGATGTCTCGCGCCAGTGAATGCCCATGAGCCGTCGGCCGCTGCGCTCGACGTGGGCCCCGAGGGTGCGCAGGAGATGCGAGAGCTTGCGGCCGTCAACCGGGTGAAAGTATTGGCTGCGTTGGCTGATGCCGTCGCGCTCGATGCGCACGATATCGTCGCTGTCGAACCGGTACATGGGAGTTTTTCCGGCGCGCCGGTGCGTGAACGATAGCCCGGCACCGGCTGGCGTCAACACGCCATCGTGATCCCAAATCAGATAGGAGCGGCCGTCGCGCCGCAAGCTGAAATTTTTCAGGTGCAGTTGCTCGAGAGCTTGACCGACGGCGCGCAACTCGCGGGCGCAGCGTCGCGCTGGCGGGAGGGAAGCTTTACCGCCAAGACGGGGTTGCCGCGGTACCATCGTCGATGAGTTCGCGAGCAGTGTTAGATGCAAAACTTTTTGTTCGCTCTGGGTCGCCGATGGATGGCTACTCCGCAGAACCGCGCGCACCGGCAGGCGATAGTCGCAGTGCAAGCAAGAACCGAGGACGGCTGTGCGCCGATTATTGAAAGACCGGGTCGTCGAGTAACCGAGAAAAAAACCGCAGCGCGGGCAGGAGCGGGCCTTCAGAATCTGCATAATCCAGAGCGTTCAAATGCCGTCCGTGGTTCTATTTGGAATGGCCGGTGAAGTCAAACCACGCCTGCGGGGCTGCTAACCCCGCAGGCGCAATGCCGCGGTTCTTTACTTGCCGAGCCGTTCGAAGAAGCGCTCGCGCTGCAGCTCATCGAGGAGGCTCATGTCGAGAAAGCGCGCCATTTCGGCTTCGCTCTTGCCGAGGGTGGCGATCAGGTTGCGCCAACCGTTGGCTTCGGTGCGCGGAATCTCGCTGAAGCTGTCGGCGTAAAACTTGCGGGTTTCTTCGAGGGCAGCGCGCTCGCTGACGCCGGTATAGCGCGACAGCGCGCGGTAGGCCGAGTCGGGGTGGTTCTTCACGCGCGCGATGGCTTCGACGTAGCCCTGCAGAAATCGCTTCAAGAGCGGCCGCTGTTTGTCCAAGGTGGAGCGGGTAACGACCACCGAAGTATCGGTGAGATCGGCGTAGGGGCGCAAGTCGGCGAGTACCGGGAAGCCTTCTTTCGTGGCGATGAGCAGTTCGGGATAGGCGAAAACCGTTGCATCCACCACGCCTTCGCGCAGCGCTGCCATGCGCGTTGGGCTTGGGCCCAAGCTGAGCAGGGCGACTTTGTTGAAGTCGAGATTCCAGCGCTTAAACGCGAGCTGCAGCCCGAGCTCGCTCGACCCGCCGCGCGACGCGATGGCGATTTTTTTGCCAACTAAATCTTTGATATCGCGAATCTCTTTGCGCGCGACGATGCGCCAGTTCACCTGATTCATCACCGTCGCGATCATGACGAGATCGGCGCCGGCGATGCCGGCGCGCGCCACCGTCGAGGCCCCCGAATGAGTCAGCAGCAGCTCGCCGCTGAGCAGCGTTTGAATGATCCGCGAGCCGCCGGCGATCAACAGGATCTCCAGATCGAGGCCGTATTTTTTATCGAGCCCTTCCTGCTTTTGCACCCAGATTGGCAGGTGATAGCCGGTGGTGCCGGCGAAGCTGGCGCGCAGTTTGGTGAATTGCGCCTGTGCGTCGCCGGGCTTCGCGACGAGCGCAGCGAGTAGAACCAGGGTCGAGGACAAAAAATAAAGGACTGAGGATCGCAATGTGATATTCTCCTTACGATTGCCTATTGCCCGCTGCCGATTGGCTAATATTTCTGAATCACTTCCTTGCCCCACTTTTCCATCACTTGCTCGTAGATGGCGTTGGGCGGCGTTAGCAAGATGCGCTTTACGCCGTCGGCCTCCAACTGCTTCACTTTGGCAATGCACTCCGCCGGCGCGCCGGCGATGGTGAAGCGCTCGAGCAGGTAGGGAGTGACCAAATCGGGATCGACGCGCTCTTCAATCGGTTTGGAGATATCGAAATGATCCATGAATTTCTGCACCCCGGCGACTTCGCCTTCGGGAACGGTTTCCATGGTAAAGCGAAAATTATGATGGGCGCGGTTGGCCATGCGCGTGCGCACGCGCCGGCGCGCGAGATCGCCGTTGTCGTCGACGACGATCATGCCGGCGGGCATGATGTCGATGTCCGACAAGTTTCTGCCATCGTCTTTGGCGCCTTCGGCAACTTTCTTGCGCGCCCATTCCGTCACGGCCCTGTCGAATCCAGTCCCAAGAATAATGCCATCGCAGGTCCTTCCCGCGACCCGCAAAGTCTTCGGCCCTTCGGCGGAAATATAGATCGGCACCGGCCGCTGCCCGACTTTTAACTGCACGTTGCCGCCGGCGCGCTCTTTGCTTTTCGGCACGTCGACGCCGCGATCGTGCAGCAGATCGCGGATGCTGCGCAGGCCTTTTTCGAAATCAACCAGCTTGGTGGCGTGGCGCCCGAGGCTGTAAACCGGGCCATCGCCGGTGCCCATGCCGACGATCGCCCGGCCATTCGAAATTTCATTCAAGGTCGCGAAGGAATTTGCCACAATGGTTGCGTCACGGTAGACGATGTTGGTGACGGCGGTGCCGAAGCGAATTTTTTTCGTCTGCATCGCGCACATTGCCATGCCTTGAAATGGGTCGACGTTGCCCATCTGGCTGTCGGCGAAAAAGATCGCTTCGTAGCCCAGGGATTCGGCTTTTTTGGCGCGGTCGACGGCTTCCTGGACCGTGCGCGCGGAGCCGTGTAGACAGAAATTCATGGGATCTCCTTAGGAATTATTCACCACGAAGACGCGAAGGACACGAAGGTTCGGATGGTGCGCGCGGCGCACCCTACCAATGGACAATCGATAATAGCTATTTCCAAACGGCAGTTTCATTTTCCATTATCCGGTGTGTTTTGCTTGCCAGCGCACGCAAATATGAATCGCTAATCCTGAGATGACGAAGCAAACCAGGCAGACCGCTAGCGCCCAAGCATAGGTGCCGGTGACGTCGAAGAGATAGCCGCCCAACCACGAGCCGATGGCGCTACCGATGCCGAAGCTTACTTCAAGAAAGCCAAAGATCAAGCCGATTTTGTGGCCGGAAAAAATGTCGGCGATCACCGACCCATAGGTCGGGTTGCCGGCGCTGTGACCGAGACCGTAGAGCGCGATGGCGAGATAGACGAGCCAGAGCGGCGCGCCGAAGGTCATGGCGATCATGCAGCCGACGCCGGCGGCCGTCACCGCGGTGGCAAGGCCGTAGGCGCCGCTGCGGCCGAAGCGATCGGAGGCCGAGCCCCAGACAATAGTAGCGCCAATGCGGATAAAACCGATGAAGCCAAAATAATAAGACGCCGCGAGTTTTTCGTAGCCCACCGCGACAAAGTGGGCGATGGCGTGGGTGTTGATCAAAAACAGCGCTGTGCCGAGCGCCAAGTGGCCGATGCTGATGCACCAAAAAGGCACCGAGCGCGCCGCTTCGCCTAGTGTCCAGTCACGTTGGCCGGCGCGCTTGGCATGGCGGCCGCTGCGCGGTTCGGATGGCCGTACCTCGCCGTCGGGAAACTGCCCGACATCCTGCGGCGAGCGTCGTTGCAGCAGGGCGTTGGCCGGCAACAAAACCAGCAGGCACAAACTACCTGTGGCGATATAGGTCCAGCGCCAGCCGATGGCGCTGACGAGGATTTGCGTTGCTGGCACCATCACGAGGGCTCCCAACCCTTGGCCCATCGATGCAATGCCAATCGCGGTGGCGCGCCGGCGCACGAACCAAAAAGAGATCAGCGCGTTGTGACCGACGAAGCTGAGCGCGCCTTGTCCCAGTGCGGTGACAATGCCGTAGGAAAAATAGAGACCGAACAGCGAAGACGAGAAGGAGGAGAAAACTAAACCGAGGCCGACCAGCGCTGCGCCCGCCGGCATGAGCAGGCGCGGGCCGAGCCGGTCGAAGGCCAAGCCGACGACCGGGGACGCCAGCGCATAAACGAGAAAATTAATCGACGCGATGGAAGCGCCGTCGCTGCGCGACCAGTGAAACTCTTCTAACAGCGCGAGGTAGTAAACGCCGAAGGCGCCGTTGACGCCGCGCATGACCACCATGTTGGCGAAGCAAAGCGCGAGGATGACGTAGCCGTAGAAAAAACCGGGAGACATGGGGCGGGGATGGTACTCCAAGCATTGCTCATTTGGTTTCGGCGGCTTTGATGTCTTTGACCGTGACGTCGAAGTGCAGAGTCTTGCCGGCGAGCGGATGGTTGAGGTCGACAACGACGGTCCTATCTCTCACTTCGCGGATGCGGATCGGCATCACCCGCCCATCGCCGCTCCTAGTCAAAAAGCTCGCGCCGGCTTTCTGGGCCTCAACGGGGACTTTTTCGCGGGGAATTTCTTGAAAGGCTTTTTCGCTGACGACGCCATAGCCATCTTGCGGGCTCACTTTGACCTTCTTTCGATCGCCGACTTTGAGGCCATTCATCTCGCGTTCCAAACCGCCGACGATCTGCCCGGCGCCTTGAATGTAGGTCAGCGGCTCTTTGCCGACGCTCGAATCGAGCACTGCGCCGGCGTCATCGGTGAGCGTGTATTCGATCGAAACGATGGAACCGTCTTGAATCACGCTGGCGGGCTTGAGGGTGATCGCTTGCTGCGGTTGGCTCGCGCTCGGGCCCGATGCGCTGGTGAGAAAAAAGAGCACACCCAAAACCGCGCCGCTCATGGCCAAAAGGCCCAATAGTTTTTTCATTCTTTCCTCGTGAATTCGTCGTGTCAGTGTCCTCTTGTGATACCATACGAGGTTACGCTGTGCTACAAAGGCGGCGATGCTAGAAAGTTTGAACCGCCGGCGATGACTCCTGAGCTCTGGGCGCTCCTATCCGCCGCCGCTTGGGCGGTGGACTCGATTCTCGTCCGCAAAGGCTCCGCTTATTCGAATGCGTCGACCGCCGCATTTATCAGTTTTTCGGTCAATGTGGCGGCGCTGATCCCGCTGGTGCTGTGGCACTATTCGACGGCGCAAATTTTTCATCCGGGCAATTTGTATTTTGCCGCCAGCGGCGTCATCCAACCGGCGATGGTGCGCGTGATGTTCTACATGGGCATCATGCGCCTTGGCGTGTCGCGCGCTGGTCCGCTGCGCGGCATCGCGCCGCTGTTCACACTGGCGCTGGCGTTTTTCACGCTGGGCGAGCGCCCCGGTTTGTCGGTCTATTGGGGCGCGCTTATGACCGTGGCGGGCATCTGGTTGGTTTCCTACGAAAGGCCCGGCGAACAGAAGTGGCGCAAGATCGATCTGCTGTTCCCCCTCGGCGCGGCGGTGCTGGCGTCGATTTCACAAAATATTCGCAAGCTCGGATTGAACGTGACCGGCGAGCCGCTGCTCGCCTCGACGGTGAGCATTACGACTTCGTTTTTCTGCCTGGTCGGATCGCTGGCGGTCTCCGGCGGTTGCCGCTCGCTCAAGTTTCGCGGCGGTTGCTTGCCGTATTATCTGAGCGCGGCGATCTTCGCGCTGTTCGGCCAGTTCTTTACCTTCCGCGCTTTGCACAAGGGCGATCTGTCCGTGGTCAGTCCGATCATCAACACCACGCCGCTGTTCATTCTCGCTTTTACCGCGCTCTTTCTGCGCGGCGAAGAGAAAATCAACAAGCTCGTGCTGCTTGGCGTGCTGTTGATCGTCGGTGGGATCGCGCTGATCACGGGACGGTGATGTAGGGACAGGTCGCGACCTGTCCCTACACAACGAAACAATTACACACCTAAGCGGCGGGTTTAAACTTGGGCAAGGTCAGGCCGTCGCCGGTGTCTTCGAAGACGGTTTCCACTTTCATGTCGATGTGCACTTTGTCGATGGGGCAGCCGATCACGTTGCTGCACAGCCGCGGGCCGTCGTCGAGGTCGACCCAGGCGGTGACGTAGGGGATATCGGGACCGAAGCCGCGCAGCGCGGTGCCGACCACTTCACGGATGATCGTGAAGCAGAAAATTTTTCCCTTGCCGCCGGTCTGCACCCATTCGAGTTTGTCGCTGGCGCAGTCGCCGCACACCGGCCGGGGCGGAAAGACCCAGGTCTTGCAGCTCGAGCATTTTTGCATCATCAACTTGCCGGCCTTGGCGCCGTCCCAGAAGGGTTGATTGACCGGCGTAACATCGGGAAGGGGTTTTTTGGCTATTTTTTCTTCTGCCATGTTAGAGCTCCTAGTAATTGGCTAAAAAGATTCACCACGAAGACACGAAGAACACGAAGTTCGGAAAAGATATTTTGTCAAAGGCTTCCGTCATCTTCGTGTCCTTCGTGCCTCCTTCGTGAAATAATCCTTTCATCGTCGCGCAAAACTACGCTTCGCTGCCAAGAATCGCCGCCGCGGTGCAGCCGAAATTTTTGCCATAGTTAACCGCGCCGACGCCGGTGGAGATGCCGAATTTGATATGGGGCACTTGGCGCTCGCCGCATTCACCTCTGATTTGCCGCACGGTTTCGATGACGTGCAGCATGCCGCCGGTGGTCGACGGTTGGCCGCAGTTGATCATGCCGCCGCTGGTTTGGATCGGCAGGTCGCCTTTAAACGTGAAGTCGGTCTTTTCAAAAAACGCTTTGTCGTTGCGGCCGCAAAAACCCAAGTCCTCGATTTGAATCATGACGACCGGAATGTAGTCGTCATACAGATTCAAGCAGCGAATGTCTTTGTGGGCGACGCCGGACATCTCAAAGGCACGCTTGCCGGCTTGGGTGATGCCGGTGATCAGCGGATTGGCGCGGTAGCGTGGCCCGAAGCTAGCGTTGTTGCACTCGCCCCAGCCGAGCAGGTACACCGGCGGCTTGCGCATCGATTTGGCGCGCTCGGCGGAAGTCATGATGTAGGCTTTGCCGCCGTTGGCCGGCATGACGCAATCGAACAGCCTGATCGGGTCGGAGATCATGCGCGACTTTCTGTAATCGTCGATGGTGATCGGTTTGCGCAGGTAGGCATTGGGATTGAGCGAGGCATGATAGCGGCCGGTGACAGCGATCTTACCGAAGTGATCTTCGGTCATGCCCGACTCATGCATGTAGCGGCTCATGACAAAGGAAATTTTGCAGTTCGGCCCCATGACACCGAAGGGCATTTCGAAATCGCGCGTGTCGGCATGGGCGCCGCGGTGACCGCCACGCTCGCCAAAGGGCGAGGCCGCGGCGATGACGAGAATGAGATCGCAGAGCCCGGCGCTGATCGCCGCGGCACAGTGGCCGAGCAGCGACACGGAGCTGGCGCCGCCATTGCCACCGGCCATGGAAACGCCCGGCGTAATGCCGAGAATGGCGGCCACTTCTTCGGGCCAAAACGGTTGTGAGTGGTTGGTGGTGTAAATGGCGGCAAGCCCCTGGCCGTCAAAATCTTTTTTGGTCAGGCCGGCGTCTTCCATTGCGATGCGCGCCGCCCAGGCGAGATATTCCGCCGTTGATTTGCGCGGCTCGCCGGGCTTGCTGCCAAGGCGATCGAGCGGCGTTTCGCCGATGCCGACGACTGCAGCTTTTCCACGAATGCTCATGAGACTCGTTCCTTTCGTTAGTCTTTGGAGAAATATTTTAGTGCCGCGTAACTGTCAAGCCAAAGTAGCCGGCTATCTTGACCCGCTGTGGCCGACCCCCTAATATTTCGCGGACCGATAAGGAGTTTGGATGAAATTAATCAAGACATGGGTTCTCGCTTGGCTGGGGCTGTTTGCCAGTTTGCTGGATCTTTCGTTGGCGGCAGAGAGGACGGAAAAACTCATCGCCGACTACGGCGGTCATGCTGGTTTTCAAAGCGCGGTGTGGGTGGCCAAGGACCTGAAGATTTTCGAGAAACACGGCCTCGACATCGAAGTCATCATGATCACCGGCAGCGCGCGCTCGGTGGCGGCTTTAATGGGCGGCAGCACCCATTTTGCCACGGGGTCGGTAACCGGACCCCTCGCCGCTGGCGCCAAAGGGCTCGACATCAAAGTGCTCGCCGCATCGTACAACAAGTTTCCCTACGCGTTTGTCGTGAAGCCCGACATTCGCACGCCCAAGGATTTGCGCGGGCGTAAGGTCAACATTCTCAACTTCGGCGGTTCCAACGATCTGGCGCTGCAGTTGGCATTGAAAGAATGGGGCATGAAACTCGCCGACCTCCAAGTGATCATCGGTGGTGATGCGCCGACACGCATGGGCGGGCTGATCGCCGGACGCAGCGACGCGGTCATTCTTTCGCCGCCGCACTTGAACATCGCCGTGAAAGCCGGCTTTCGCATCTTGGCCGACATGGGCGAGATGAGCACCAACTTTCCGCAGTCGACGTTGAACGTGAAGGGCAGCTTTCTGCGCGACAACCGCGATACCGTGAAGCGTTTCACGCGCGCTTACGCAGAAGCGATTCACGTCATCAAGACGCAACGTGAGCGCACCATGAAAGTCTTTGCCAACCGCATGCGCATCGAAGACATGGAAACCGTGCGCGCGACCTACGACTACTTCGCGCCGCGTTTCTCAATGCCGCCGCGCGTCAACATGGCTGGAACGCGCGACACGCTGGCGTTTTACGCCGAGCAAAATGCCGACTTCAAAGGGCGCAAAGCCGAGGAGTTCATCGATCACTCGGTGATTGACGAGTTGGAGAAGGAAGGGATTTTCAAAAAACTGGGCGGATCGTGATTGGCACAAGACGCTACGATCCTAAGCGCTTGCGCGGTGGCCGGGCGGAGGCCAGCTGGCTGACCGGCGGTGTGTCGACTAGCTGGCGGTGCACGGAAATAAAGCGCTCCATGCGCTCTCTGGGCAGATTCAAGGCATAGCCGGCTGGAACTTCTTCAGCACGCCTGTCGAGCGATTTATTCCAATCGAAAAATTGGCGCTCGTGCACCGCGGCCGTCTTCAGGAGCGACTGCACGGGCACGGCCTTTTTGATTTTCACTTCGCGAAAACGGAAGGGCTGAAACGGCCGCCGGGTCAAGAACGGCGCCTCTTTGTTGTTTAGCATCTCGCGAATCGCGAGAAACTCGGCGTAAAAATTTTTCGGCTCGTAGCCAAACCGCGAATGGTTGTACTCGCGGATGATCGTCACCAAATCGGACGAACCGACCGCGTCGCGCGCCTGGGCGACGGCGGTTGGTCCGAAGTTGTAAGCGGTTAACGCCAACGGCCAATTTTTGCCGAAGCCTAAATAATTTTCACGCAAGATCTTGGCGGCTGCGCGCGTCGAGGCATAGGGATCCAATCGCATGTCGCCCTGGTTGAAACGGACGATGGCGATCGGCATCAGCTGCCAAATACCCAACGCGCCGGCGTGCGAGCGCGCGCTGTTGTCGAAGGCCGACTCCACGTGGGGCAAGTAGGCGAGATCGACCGGTAGCTTTTCTTCGCGAAAGACGCGGCGCATGCCGGTGAGATAACGTTGCGAGCGCTCATGGCTGATCTGGAACTGCTCGCGCGCGCCGCGCTGGCTGCGCACCTGGTCGGTTTTGCCGTGCAGCCCGTATTGATTGATGATGCGGGCGCGCTCGGCGTTGATCAGGGCATTGAGATTTTGTTTGTTCTCCGGGACGCTGATGACGCTGTAGATTTTTTTGTGATCCTCCGGATTGTGAAAGACAATCTCGTGCTCGCTATACAAAGTAAAAATCTTCTTCCAGAAATCGACCGCATCGCGCAAACCGTTGGGCACCGGAAACGGATTCTCCTCGGCGTGAAGTTTGCCTGTGACGGAACTCATAGTGAACAAGCAGGGCACGAGTAGAACGAGGAAGAATTTCTTTGCGATAAACATGAAGCCCTCCGCGGACGCAGTTTCCTGCGAGCGTGTTAATCTCTATAAAACATTGCCGCGGAAATCCAGACGTTTTGCGAGAATTTTTTTGCGAAATTTTAAAGCGATGTTGTCTTGGGGTGAAAAATAAAACGCAATTAAGTTCAGCTGCAACTCCACTAATATCGACGTTTGCAAATCTGTGACGATTCTGCGCGCGCCGCTTACTTGTAAAGTTCTTTGATGAAACCAGATTTTTCCAGCTCGGCGACAAACGAGTTGTCGATGAACTGTTCGGGCTTGGCGGTCTTCGCATTTGGATTGATCGCGAAGTTCAGCACCGTTTGCATTGCCGGAAGCGAAACCAACGGCGCTTGCTCCCAGGCTTTCACGTAGGTGTTGTACGTCTCCTCGAGATCTTCTTTGTTGTCGGTCTTGGTCCACTTGGCGATCACTTGTTTGGCGGTTTCCGGATCGGTGCGCGCGATTTTGTTGGCTTCGATGTAGGCTTGCACGTAGCGGCGCACTTTGTCGCGATCGCTCTTAATAAAATCCCGAGTGGTGGCGAGGCCGGCGTGGATCATCGGAATATTACGCGCGGCGATATCCACCAACTCTTTCAGTCCCGCCTGTTTTGCCCGCAGAGTTGTTGGCGCCGAGACGATGCCGGCGTCGATGCGGCCTTGCGCCAGCGCGGTGATCATGTCGGGCATGCCTTGCAGGTGGGTGACTTGAATATCTTTACCCGCCACCATGCCGGCTTGCTGGATCAACATTCTCGCTGCCAAATCCGTCGTCGAGCCAGGTAGCGTCACGCCGAGCACTTTGCCTTTGAGGTCGGTAAATTGTTTCAGTTCCGGTTTGCTGTACACCGACAGCACGGCGCGGTTCAAAATGCCGATGATAAACGCGACGCGCGCGCCGGCGAGGCCGGCTTCGACGAGCTCGGTGCCTGGGTTGACGATGTCGGTGCTGCCGGAGAGCAGTGCTTGTGTGCCGGTGGCCGATAGCATGTATTTCAAATCCACCGCGAGGCCGTACTTGTTGAACACTCCCTTGTCCTGCGCGATCCACAACGGCGCGAAGGCGCCGCCGATCGAAGCGTAGGTGGCGCGCAGCGGAATCAATTCCGCACTGCGCGCGTGAACGGGAAATAAACCAACGGTAAAAAGAAAAACGAGGACGACAACTTTCAAGCGATGACCGCGCATAAGCACCCCTTTGGTTGGAATCGGTGCATCTATATTAAAAATCATTGCTGAGTGCCAGCGCTGGGCAAAGTTTTTTCTAGTCGAGCGGGGCGCGGCTGTGCTATAGGAAAGATCGTCAAGACCCAGGAGGATGAGCGATGAAGCGAGCGCGGCTGCAACTGTCGATGGTGTTCATAAGCGTGACGATCGCAACGCTGTGGAACGGGCGGGCGATGAGCGCCGAAGCGCCGCAGAAAATTCGCTTCGCCATTGCCAGCCGCAGCAATGTCGTGGCGCCCAAACATATCGCCATTTCCAAAGGCTTTTTCAAAGCCGAAGGGCTCGAAGTCGAGCTGATCCAAATGAACCCGCGGCTCAGCGCGACGGCGTTGGTGAACGGCGACGTGCAATACGCCGACGCGTTCACCAGCACGTTTCGCGGCATGATGCAGGGCTTTCCGATCAAGCTGGTGCTGGTGCATCAGAAAAAAGGCCCATACTTTTTGATCGCGCGTCCGGAGATCAAAGACATTCAGCAGCTCAAAGGCAAGAAACTGGGAGTCGCGACCCTGCGCGGCTCCGATCATCTGGTCGCCGATGAGTTGATGTTGTCGAAAGGATTCAACCCCACCGGGGTGCAGCCCATTGTCATCGGCGATGCGTCAACGCGCTATCAAGCGATGCTGATGGGCGTGATCGATGTCGTCGCGCTGGCGACGCCGCAGGATTTGATGCTCAAACAAAAGGGCTACACCGTGTTTGCCGGCCCGCCGGAAGTCGGCGTGCCCGGTTCGGGTGTGTTCGCTGCGGAAAAATTTTTGAAAGAAAACACCGCGGTGGTGCGCCGAACCCTCCGCGCGCTGCTGCGCTCGCACAGTTACATCTTGGACAACAAACCGGAATCGGTGCAGGCGATGATGCAATGGCTGCCGCAATCGCAGGAGGTGGCGAACCATTCCTATGACGTCGAGATGAAAGCGCTGGTGCGCGATGGCTTGATGAATGACGCCGAGCTCGACGTACTGATCGCCAAGCTCGGCGAGAAAAAACGGCCGATGGACGAGATCCGAGATTTCTCGCTGGCGCGCCAGGTGTGGAAAGAACTGGAAGGCGGCAGGTAACCAGACTCCCAAGCGATCTCGCGGATCGGGCCGATCGGTCGGATCGGACAGATGACAGTTCACTGCTCTTCAAACTCTTTCAGCGCATCGAAGCGGGGCTCCAACCCAAGGCCTGGCGTTTCGGGTAGCGTCACCCAGCCTTTATCGGGCGCCGCCGGTTCTTTGTAGATCTTGTCGCCCACACCCCACATCTCGAAATGAAATTCGACGCGCCAGCCGTTGGCCATGGCGGCTTGTAAATGCATGTTGTGGTGCGGCCAGCCGCCGCCATTGGCGATGGGGATGTTAAAGGCCTGCGCCAGCGCGGCGACTTTCACCGCTTCGGTGTAGCCGCCGACGGAGCCAACGTTGGGTTGCGCAATATCGACGGCGCGGCTCGCGATCAGCTCGCGATGACGGAAACGGTGGCCTTCGTTCTGACCCGCGGCTATGGGGATGCAAGTGTTGCGGCGCAGATCGGCGAGCAACAAAGCGTCGTTCTGATAGACCGGCTCTTCAAACCAGGTGATGCCGAGGGGCTCGATCATTTTACAGAGCTCGAGCGCGCGGTTGTATGAGAATAGATAGTTGGCGTCGATCATCAGCTCGACGTCGTTGCCGACGGCTTTGCCTACCGCTCTGACGCGCTCGGCGTCGACTTTCGGATTTTCCGGATCGACGGCAACGACCATCTTCAAGCGCGTCTCGTTCTGTTTGACCAGTTGTTTGGCGACTTCGACCAACTGTTCTTTATTGTATTGCTTGAGGCCAAAAGTCACATAGGCCTGCACCGGGTTCTGCGCGCCGCCGAGCAGGCGCCAAACCGGTTCCTTGTAGTGCTTGCCTTTGATGTCCCAGAGCGCGATGTCGATGGCGCTCACGGCCGAGCTCCACATGCCGGTCTGCACCCGCGCGTTGAATTGCTTGATCAGCGCGTTCCAGACGCGTTCGGTTTCCAGCGGATTTTTGCCTTTGAGAAATGGCGCGACTTCACGATTGATGAACTCTCTGACGCCGAAGCGCTGCGAGCCGCGCGTCAGGCCGTAGCCGGTGACGCCAAGGTCGGTTTCGACCGTGACGAATGCAATCGGCGTGACGATCTTCTCTTTGAGCAGCGGCACTTCCACCGGCACGCGGTGAAGCGTGGCTTTGACATCGGTAATTTGCAGAAATCACCTCCAGCGATTGGCAACGACAGTTAGCTGGATGGTCAGTTTAAGTCAAATCCGTGGAGATGCTTGACGAAGGCGGGTTAGCAGGTTATTCGAGACCTAACTCTTGCTCGGGAGGGGCTCGCCGATGGCACGCACGATTTTTGCGATGATGGCAAGCTGGTTTGTGACGCTCGCAGTGGCCAACGCTCAGCCGGTGCGCGGCGCGTTTCCGTCGCCGAGCATACAGATCTTGCCCATGATGGTGGCGGCCGAGCGCGGCTTTTACAAAAAAGAGGGTTTGGATTTGGAGCTGATCTTCGTGCGCGGCGCGGCGACTGCCGTGCAAGCGCTGATCGCCAACCAGATTCATTTTATTTTTTCCATCGGGCCGCAGATGCCGGCGGTGTGGGAAGGCAACGACATTATGATTCTCGCCCAGCAAGTGGGGCGGCCGACATTCTCGATGGTGGTGACGACGGACATTCAAAAGATCAGCGATCTCAAGGGCAAGAAAATCGGTGTTACCTTCGGTGGTTCCACTGCGGCGGGCACCAAAGCGCTGCTCGAACTGAACAAGATCAACCCGGACAGAGAGGTCGAATACATCAACTTGCCCGGCAACGAACCGAAGATTACGGCGATGAAACAGGGGATTATCTCTGCCGCGCTGCTGGCGCCGCCTGCCGACTATCTCGCTACGAAGGCTGGCTTAAAGCGCTTGGTGAGCTTGGCGGATATTTTCAAAGACACGGCGTTTACCGGCTTGGCGGCGACGTCGCGAACGATCAAAGAAAATCCGCAGATGGTGCGGCGCATGGTACGTGCCATCGTGCGCTCGGTGATCCACACGCGCGACAATCCGGAAGACGCCTTGCAGATTACCATGAAAAGGTTGAAGCTCGAACGCGACGCGGCGCAGGACGCCTACCAGATGATTCGCGATGCCCTGGTTCCCGTGCCGACGGAAAAGGGCGTCGAGCTGATGGCGCAATGGCAGGCGATCGCGTTGAATACCAAGCCGAAGCGGAAAGTGACCGAGTATATGGACTTGCGTTTAGCCAACGAAGTAATGACGGAGCTGGGACAGAAGTGACGGAGGAGACCTTACCACAAAGAGCGCAAGGGATCACAAAAAGCGCTGCGCGCCCGGGTTGGGAATCGGAGAATTTAACCGCAAAAAACGCAAAGAGCGCAAAGAAGAATTCGGATGGAGGGGCGCGATTCATCGTGCTCGCATGATCGGCTGAAACCTCCGAGTCGGCCTAAGGGACTTCGGTCGCCGCTCGCAGTAGGCGATCACGCCGCGCGCAAGTGCTTCTTACCGGCAAGTTGCTCCGCCGGATCGTAGGCCTTGACCGGCACTGGCTTCAGGTCCCAGATGACGCCCAGCCACGATAAGATTTTCAGGATGTAGTAGGTGATATCGATCTCCCACCAGTAAAAGCCCTGTCGGGTGCAGGCCATATGTTGGTGGTGGTTGTTGTGCCATCCTTCGCCCAGTGTGATCAGCGCCAGGAGAAAGTTGTTGCGGCTTTCGTCGCCGGTGTCGTAGCGCTTGCTGCCAAGCACATGGGCCACCGAGTTGATGCTAGCGGTGGCATGAAACAACACGGTGGTGCTGACGACAAATCCCCAGACAAATAGTTGCATGCCGGTCACGCCAAGCTCAGGCGCGGTGCGCGCCAGGGCGGCGCCGCAAAGATAAATCAGCAATCCAAGAGCCAGCGGCACTGCTTTGTCAAAGCGGTTCAACCACACGAGTTCTGGAAAGCTGGCAAAGTCTTTGATGCGGTTGTATTGGGTGGCGTAATAGCGTGTGCACATGAACCAGCCGGCGTGCGCGCGCATGAAGCCGTATTGCACCGGCGAATGCGGGTCGGCCGGCGTGTCGGAGTCGCGATGATGGTTTCTGTGATTGGCCGCCCACCAAAGCGGGCCGCGCTGCGCCGAAGCCGCTCCAATGATGGCAAAAACCAGCTGCGCCGGGCGCGAAGTTTTGAAAGTGCGGTGTGAGAAGTAACGATGGTAGATGCCAGTGATGGCGAACATGCGCACAAAATAGAGCGCGAAAGCTGTCCAGACGGCGGTCCAGCTCCAGCCCACGAGAAACACGCCAAGGCAGCCCAGGTGCAATAGCACAAACGGCGCGCAGCGCAGCCAATTGACGCGGTCAATATCGCGAATCTTTGCTGTGGAATTCGGGTTGTGATAGTCGGCGTCAAACCATTGGACGAACGATGAACTTATTTTCATAAATTCCGTGCAAGGTAGCATGCACTCAAATTGACTACAATGAATCCGGGGGGTGGGACAAAAAAATCGCGCCAGGCGGTTAGGGGACCGTTGTCGGGAGTTTGACGCTGCGCCGGCCCGCGGCCTCGTGAGACTGTGCCGCAATGCGCAAAGTCCCCGGTTTTGTCATCGGCCGCAGCAGGGAAAACTCCGGATCGAGATAGGACCAACTCCCGACGCTCTCTTCAACATGGGCATCGCAATCGATGACGCGCATTGAGACCTCTGAGATACTTTCACCACGAAGAGACGAAGGGCGCGACGATTCGGATAAACCACGAAACACACGAAAATCACAAAGCGAAAACTGGGCCGAGTCTTGTTTCGTGTGTTTCGTGGTTGCTTGCTCCGGATCCAGCGCTATTGCCGTGTGCCGAAGGTGTTCTGCTCGACCATCCACTGCTTCTGGGGCGCGAGATCGACGCGCTTGTTGTCGACGCTTTGATCTTTAGCGGTAACGCGCAAGACTTCGAGCGGTTCCTTCGAAGCACTCTCGAACCAATACTTGAACCCGCGCGGCACTAATAGGCCCTCGCCTTTCTGATAAACGCCAATCTCCTTGTCGCCTTCGCCGTAGAAGCGCACGGCGCCGTTGACGACGTACCAGAAAGCGTCTTCGCCGGTGTGCGTGTGCAGGTTGTTCTCACCGCCGTCTTTAACCACTTGAACTTGCACCTTCATCAGGTCGCTGTTGCACACCTGCCAGGTTTTCTTCGGGCCTTCGAATTCGGGAGTCTTGTGGCGAAACTCTTTTGCGTCTTGTGCCATAGGTCACCTCCTTCGCGAAATTTTTCTTAACTTAGTCCCGCAGGTGCCATGCGTCAAGTCGGCGCAGCAGCGTTGGGCGTCTCGGGTCTGTCGTCTCGGGTTTGATTCTCGTTACCGGAGTGTATTACCTATGGCGAGATCGCCAGAATCTCGTTACCCTTGCGCATGAGCAATCTGATCATCACCAACGCTCTCATCGTGCCAATGACGGAAGAGCGCAAGTTCTTCGCCGGCTGGGTGCGGCTGCGCGACGGCGCGATCACGGCCGTGCAACCCGGTGCGCCGCGCGAGGTGGCGCGCGATGAGGAGTGCATCAACGCAGAAGGTCGTGTGCTCATGCCGGGGCTAGTTAACGCGCACACCCATCTCTACCAAGTGTTGCTGCGTGCGGTCTGGGAAGATTTGGAGCTGATGCCGTGGCTAAAGCGCATCTACGGCTGTGCCCGGGTGCTGACGCCGGAGCACTTCTACGCAGGATCGCTTTTGGGATGTGTCGAAGCGATTCGCAGCGGTGTGACGACCGTGTGCGAGCATAATTTTCTCAACCCGAGCCCGGAATGCGCGCTGGAAACCATTCGTGCGATCCAAGACTCCGGTCTGCGCGCCGTGTTCGCGCGCACGATCATGGACACCGGCGAGATCGTGCCGGACTGTACCAAAGAAAGACCGGAGCAGGCGTTCCGAGTCATTCAGGATGTTCTGGCGAAGCACAAGAGCGCTAAGCAGCTCAGCTTCATGACCGGCCCGAACACGCCGCCGATCAACACCACACCGGACTTGCTGCGCGAGGTGCGCAGGTTTGCCGATGCGCACAATCTTGGCATCAGCGCCCACGTGGCTGAGTCGCATTCGGTGGTCGAGAGCGTGCGCCAGCGGCATGGCAGGAACGGTGTCGTCGAGTTTTTACAGCAATTTGGCATTCCCGGAAAAAGTTCCATCTTCGCTCACTCGGTGCATGTCTCGAACGAAGAAATTACCATTCTCAAAGAAACCGGCACGTCCGTGTCGCACAACCCGGTCAGCAACATGATGCTCGGCGACGGCGTGGCGCCGGTGGTCGAAATGCTGCGCCAAGGCGTCAACGTCGCACTCGGCACCGACGGCGCGGCGAGCAATCATTCGCAGGATTTGTTCGATACCATGAAGGCCGCTTCGCTCTTGCAAAAAGTCCATCACCGCGACGCCGGCGTTATAAAACCCTACGACGTGCTGCGCATGGCGACGGTCGGCGGCGCCAAAGCTCTAGGACTCGACGCGCATTGCGGTACGATCGAAGTCGGCAAGCGCGCCGATCTGATTCTCGTCGACATGGGGACCGTGCACGGCGCGCCGGTGAACGATATTTTTAGCCAGATCGTGCACTGCGCCAAAGCGAGCGATGTGTGCACGGTGATTGTCGACGGCAAGGTCGTCATGCGCGACCGTCAGCTCACGGGCCTCGATGACAAAAAGATTCTCGCCGACGCCAAAGATGCCAACCGCGATCTAATGAACCGGCTGAATTCTTCTCTTTGACAAAGAGGGTTTAGGGGAGATTTTCTTCGCTGGCCGATCTTAAGAGACACATGCGGCATTGCTATAAGAACCACACCACGCCCCAGGCAAATCCCCCTTGTATCCCCCTTTTTCCAAGCGGGGATATGACAATCTTCGGACCCGGTTAGTACGCATGCTTTTTCTTGTCCTCGCCATCCTCGGCTCCGGCGTCATCCCGGTGATCTTTGCGCCTTCGAAGGTTGGCGCGTCAATTTGTTTTGGGCGATTCCGATCAACTATCTCACCTGCGTCGCCATCGGCAGTTTCTTGGCTGGAGAGGGGCTGAGCTTGCGGCGGCTGGCGGCTGAGCCGTGGATCGCCTTGGCCGCGGTGCAGGATTTTCTCTTGGCCGTGAATTTTTTTCTGCTGGCGCACACGGCGCAGCGCGCCGGCGTCGCGATTGCGGCCTTGGCGAGCCGTTTGTCGGTCGCCATTCCGTCGGTTTTGGCATTCGTGCTCTACGGCGACTCGCTGTCGCTGACCAAACTGACGGGATTGCTCGCCGCTCTCGTCGCGCTCTACCTATGCACCGCGCCCGATAAGAAAAGCGGCGGCTTGAGCTCGCGAATGTTTCAACTGTTGCCGCTATTGGTCTTTGTCACCTTCGGTTGCTATTTCACGATCCTCAAATATTTGCAGACCTATTACCTCGACCACGCGACCTATCATGGTTATGTCATGTCGGGGTTTTCTTTCGCGCTGGTGACGGCCATCGTCATCGGCGCGAGCAAAGGCGTGCTGTCGCCGAAGGAGTTTCGCCTGCTGCACGTCGTTGCCGGATTAGGATTGGGCGCGGTTAACTACGTGGCCGTCTACGCGCTGCTGCGAGTGTTGGCGCTCAAGGGCTGGGAAAGCTCGCAGCTCTATCCGATTTACAGCGTCGGCGTGGTGGCGGTGAGCGCCGTGCTGGCGGTTATTTTTTTCAAAGAAACATTGTCGCGGCAGAAAACCGTGGGGCTGGCGGTGGGGATGATAGCGGTCGCGTTGCTGAATCGTTGAAACGGAAAGGGGCGACCAGCCGGTCGCCCCGACAAAATCAAACCCACGTTGAATTCGTGAGCCCTTGTTACATGGCGTAGTAATTCCTGCAGTTGTCCCAGAGAATCTTGCGCTTGTCGTCGTCACTGAGCGGCAAGCGGAGAAAATAATTCACCGCTTCGGGATAGCGCGAGTCGACGTGCGGATAGTCCGTCGAGAAAACCAGATTGGAATTGCCAACTTGTTTGATCACGTCGGTGGCGATCGCTTCGTCCGGCTCGATAGAGACGACGCATTGGCGTTTGAAGTAGACGCTCGGGTTTTCGTTCATGCCCGGCGCGAAAACGTCGCCGTCCAATTCATAGGCCTCGTCCATGCGCCACAGGAGCCAGGGCAGCCAGCTGCAGTTGGCTTCCAAGAACGCCACGCGCAGCTTCGGATGACGCGCCAGGATGCCGCCGCCGCAGAAGCTGCCCAGGGCGAGCATCTGCTCAATCGGTTGAGCGAAGACACGGCGCAGCATGAAATTGGGCTCCATGCGCTCGCCGACTTGATTGCGGCCGGTGCCGGTGGATTCGTGAAAGCCGATCGACAAGTTCAAGTCTTCCAATGCGTGCCACAGCGGCTCGTAGTATTCGCTTTGCCATTGGTGATCGACCAACGGATTGGCGCGCAGGAACACCGCGCGAAAACCCAACTGCTCTTTGCAACGGCGCGCTTCTCCGACCGCGTCGTCTATGCTGTAGGTTGACAGCATGCCGGCGCCGGTTAGGCGGGCGGGGTCCTTCGAGCAGAAATCGTACATCCAGTCGTTGTAGGCGCGCGCCATGGCGGCGGCGAACTCGGGATCGAGGCGATCGTCGACCATCGCGCGCAGGCCGCGGGTCGGATAGAGCACGGCGACGTCGATGCCTTCGATATCCATCGCTTCGAGTTGGACTTCGTTGGTCCAGCCGCGCTTGGCATCGTCGCCAAATACGATTTGCTTGTCTTCGAAATTTTTGCCGCGGGCCGTGTCGTTTTGCGGCGTAATCATGCGGCAACCACCG
>Ga0194132_10005027_pt1 | contig 21956 bp, 23 predicted proteins | sample TA2KigOf80mmetaG_FD_148612 | JGI IMG/M metagenome (GOLD analysis project Ga0194132, IMG submission 148612) | Freshwater microbial communities from Lake Tanganyika, Tanzania - TA2015054 Kigoma Offshore 80m | ecosystem: Environmental > Aquatic > Freshwater > Lake | place: Tanzania: Lake... | reverse complement strand
CCCGCGCCCCTTCCACGCTTTCCCTTGCGCCGGCCGCCGAAGTAGCTCTCATCCACTTCGATCTCGCCGCCGAACATCGCCTCGCTCTCGGCTTCCAGCTCGCGGGCGATCAGTTCACGAAGGCGATGAAAGAAAAACGCCCCTGTCTTGCGGTTCACTCCGCAGAGACTCGATGCGGTACGCGCCGTCGTTCCTGCTACGAAATGTTCGATCAGGCGATCCTGCTTCGAGACCCCCAATCGGCTCCGTCGTATCCGTCCCATGATAACTCCATAACCGAGTTATCTGGGACAGCCCCGATCGTAATAGAGTCGTTATCGAGCTCGATGGTGATCTTGGGATAGAAGGTTTGGGTAGCGATAAGCTCGCCCGTATACGGCTTCAGGATGAAGCCGAATCCGTCCCACTGAAAGAGATGGTAGACGGTGGAATCGATCTTCGCCTTGCTCGACTTGATGGCGGCCGCGATCTTGCCTGGCGGCAACTGACCGGCTTCATCCTTCTTCTTGTTGAACAGGAAGCTGAACATCGATCATGATCCCCGGGGCAAGCGTCCAAGCGCGCCTTTTTAGGCAGTGCGCCTGAAATTTGCCTTGTAACGTATAGACCGCCCCTTTTGGCCGGTCCACATCGACTATCGTTAGGACGACGCGTGCCTATTGTCGAGACACCGCAAGGTGGAAACCGAGGCCCATCAGCGTTGCTCCACCGATCATCCTGAGGAGCCGCGCCCCGGACTGGCTGCGACGCAGACCCGTAAGCAGGCGGTCCGTGAGCGCCACGGTTACTAGATCGGCAATGCTGAAGATGAGGTTAACGATCCAACCCAGGATCAGAAACTGCACCCAAGCTGGCCAGGCTGCGCTGGCATCGACGAACTGGGGCAAGAAGGCGAGGTAGAACATCGCCGCCTTGGGGTTCAGCGCCTCGACCAGAATGCTTTCCAGGAAGGCGCGACGAGCATCGTGGTCTCGGATCTGCGGCAGCGCCTGCGCATCGAAGCGCTGACGCATCATCGTCCAGCCGAGCCAGATCAGGTACGCCGCGCCGACGAGCCTCACCGAGGCGTAGAGGTCCGGGATCAGATGCAGCACGGCGGAGAGACCGGCCGCCGAGGCGATCACATGAACGAAGCCGCCGACATGGATGCCGAGCGAGGCGAGCAGACCGCCGCGCCTTCCGCGCGCGAGCGTCTGCGCCGCCGTGTAAAGGATCGCGGGCCCAGGAATGACCGCAAAGACGAGGGTGGCGAGGAGGAATGGGAGGAGGAGGTCGAGGCTGGGCATGGGGCCATCATACACGGACGCGGCCGTCAAGGGAGCGACGCGGTCGTTCCCCAGCGCTTTGCTCAAGCCGCAGACGCCCCAACGGCGCGACCGCGTCTTCGCCGATCAGACCGAAAAATATTTTGCGCGGGGGTGCAAGATCACCAGCGCCGAGGTCGACTGCTCCGGATCGAGCTGATCCTCCTCCGTCAGCGTGACGCCGACGCGATCCGCACCCAGCAGGTCAAGCAGCTTCCGCTGATCGGAAAGATTCGGGCAGGCCGGGTAGCCGAAGGAATAGCGGCTGCCGCGATATTCCTGCTTCAGCAGACCCTCCATGTCGCGCGCCTCGTCGCCTGCGAAGCCGAGCTCGGCGCGGATGCGCTTGTGCACGTACTCGGCCATCGCCTCGGCCATCTCGACCGAGAGGCCATGCAGGTAGAGATAGTCCTGGTATTTGTCCCTGCCGAACCAGTCGCGCGCGACCGTCGAGGCGTTGGCGCCCATGGTGACGACCTGGAGCCCGATGACGTCTCGCTCGTTGTCGGTCACGTCGCGGACAAAGTCGGCGATGCAGCTACGCTCGCCATCGCCCTGACGGGGCAGCGTGAAGCGCCCCGCCTCGGTGACGCCGTCCTCCCGGAACAGGATCAGGTCGTTGTTCTCCGCGGCCGCTTTCCAGTAGCCGTAGATCGCTTGCGGCTGAAGAATCTCGCGCTCCTGCGCCAATCCTAAGATGCGGCGCAGGATCGGCTTCAGCTCTGCCTCGGCGAAGCGCCGATACTCGCCGCGGGTCTTGCCGGATTTCCGAAAGCCCCACTGGAACTGGTAGAGCGTCATCTCGTTCAGGAACGGCACCAGCGCCTTGACCGCGACCTGCTCCAGGAAACGCGGACCGAAAAAGGGCGCTACCGGGATCGGCTGGCCGCGCGTCAGCTCGCGTCGGCGGTTCAGGATCCAGGCCGGATCGATGGCTTGGTCGTTGGCTGCGGCCTGGCCGAGCTTGCGCTTCTTGTTCGATGCCTTGCCCTCGCGCGCAGCCGAACGCTCGGCAACGAGCGAGTCGAAGTTACCGCTCATCACCTTGTCCATGAGCGCGAGCCCGTCGAAGGCATCTCGCGCATAAGCGACGCGGCCGCAGGCATAGGTCTTGGCGCAATCATCCTCGACATAGGATTTGGTCAGGGCGGCGCCGCCGAGCAGCACCGGCGTCCGCATTTCGCGCTTGGTCATCTCGACCAGGTTGTCCTTCATGATCACGGTCGACTTGACCAGCAGGCCGGACATGCCGATGGCGTCCGCCTTGTGTTCCTCGGCCGCCTTCAGGATGTCGGAGATCGGCTGCTTGATGCCGAGATTGACGACCTTGTAGCCGTTATTGGTCAGGATGATGTCGACGAGGTTCTTGCCGATGTCGTGAACGTCGCCCTTGACCGTCGCCAGCACCACGGTGCCCTTGTGCTGGCCCTCGACGCGCTCCATACGCGGCTCGAGAAAAGCGACCGCCTTCTTCATCGTCTCGGCCGACTGCAGCACGAAAGGAAGCTGCATCTTGCCCGAACCGAACAGCTCGCCGACCACCTTCATGCCGCCGAGCAGGTGGACGTTGATGACGTCGAGCGGGCTGTAGCTCGCAAGTGCGAGCTCGAGGTCTTCCTCGAGACCGATGCGGTCGCCGTCGATGATGCGCTGCTTCAGGCGCTCCTCGACCGTTGCCGGTCTCTCCTTCTTCGCCTTGGCGCCGGACGCGCGGCCCTCGAACAGGGCGATGAAGGCCTGCAGCGGATCATATCCTTCGCGCCGGCGGTCGTAGATCAGGTCGAGCGCAGTCTCGACCTCCTTCGCCGCGATCTTGTGCAGCGGCAGGATCTTCGAGAAATGTACGATCGCGCCGATCATGCCGCGCTTGACCGCTTCGTCGAGGAAGACCGAGTTCAGCACCTGACGCGCCGCCGGGCTCAAACCGAATGAGATGTTGGAGAGGCCGAGCACGATCTGCACCGCCGGCATCTCGCGAGAGATGCGCTCGATCGCTTCCAGCGTCGCAACGCCAAGTTCCCGGTCGTCCTCGTTGCCGGTGCAGATGGTGAAGGTCAGTGGATCGATCATCAGATCCGCCGGATCGAGGCCGAAGCGGGTGCAGGCGAAGTCGTACAGGCGCTTGGCGATGCGAACCTTGCCGTCGGCATCCTTGGCCATGCCGACTTCGTCGATGGTCAGCGCGATCACTGCCGTACCGAAGCGCTTGGCGAGCTCCATGCGCTTCTCGGCGGGTCCCTCGCCGTCCTCGAAGTTGATCGAGTTCAAGATGGCCTTACCGCCATAGAGCTTGAGGGCGGACTCCAGGACCGGCAGCTCGGTCGAGTCGATCACCAGCGGCGCGTTGGCGGCACCGCGGAAGCGGCTCACCACCTCGGTCATGTCGGCAATCTCGTCGCGGCCGACGAAAGCCGTGCAGACGTCGAGGGCGTGCGATCCTTCGCGGATCTGCTCCTTCGCCATCTCGACGCAACCTTCCCAGCTCCGCGCCTCCTGCAGCTCGCGAAACTTCTTCGAGCCGTTGGCGTTGCAGCGCTCGCCGATGGCGAAATAGGCGTTCTCCTGGCGGAGCGCCACCTGGCCGTAGAGCGAGGCGACCGCCGGAACCCAGAAGACCGAGCGCGCCCGCGGCCGCGGCCGCTTGGCATCGAGCTTCCTGAGCATCGCGTCGACCGCGCGTGTATGAATCGGCGTCGTGCCGCAGCAACCGCCGATGAACGAGACCCCGTCCTCGGTGACGAAGCGCTCGTGCCAGGTCGCCAGCTCTTGTGCCGTCAGCGGATAGTGTGTCTTGCCCTCCACCAGCTCAGGAAGGCCGGCATTGGGCTGGACCGCGATCGGTCCGGGCCAGTTCTCGGCAAGCCAACGGACGTGCTCCGCCATCTCTTGCGGACCGGTCGCGCAATTGAGCCCCATTACCGGAACGTCGAGGGCGCGCACGATCGTCGCTGCGCCGGCGATGTCGGTTCCGACGAGCAGCGTGCCGGTCGTCTCGACCGTGACCGTGCACAGGATGGGGAGGTCGAGACCGGCCTCGGCGACGGCCCGCTTGGCGCCGTTGACGGCAGCTTTGAGCTGCAACGGGTCCTGGCAGGTCTCGACGATGTAGGCATCGATGCCGCCGGCGGCGAGACCGCGCGCCTGAATGGCCAGCGCGTCCTCGAGCGTCTGGTAGTCGATGTGCCCCAGGCTCGGCAGCTTGGTGCCGGGGCCGATCGAGCCCAGCACGAAGCGCTCGTCGGCGAAGGCGGAGGCCGCTTCGCGCGCGAGCTCGGCCGCGCGCTTGTTGTAGTCGAAGGCGCGGTCTTCGAGCCCGAACTCGCCAAGCGTGATCGGCGAACCGCCGAAGGTGTTGGTCTCGACGCAGTCCGAGCCCGCCTCGAGGAAGCCGCGGTGGAACGCCTTGACGACGTCGGGGCGTGACTCGTTCAGCACCTCCGAGCAGTTCTCGGCGCCGAGGAAGTCCTTTTGCACGTCGAGATCGAGGGCCTGCAGATGGCTGCCGAGCCCTCCATCGCAAAGCAGCACGCGCTCGTTGAGTGCCGCCAGGAAACGATTGGCGCTCATGCGGCCTGTCCTGCGGGTTGCGGCCGGACGCCGAGCAGATGGCACAGCGCGTAGGTCATCTCGGCGCGATTGAGCGTATAGAAATGGAATTCGCTGACGCCGTTGAACCGAAGCTTCTGGCAAAGCTCGGCCGCGGTCGTGATGGCAACCAGCCGCCGCGTCTCAGGATCGTCGTCGAGCCCGGCGAAGCGCTCGGCGAACTTCGCCGGCACGGCGATGCCGTTGGCGGTGGCAAACTTCACCATCTGGGCGAAGTTGGTAACAGGCATGATTCCGGGGACGATCGGCACGTTGATCCCGGCGTTGCGCGCGCGGTCGACGAAGCGCAGATAGACATCGGCATCGAAGAAGAAATTGGTGATCGCCCGCGTCGCGCCGGCGTCGATCTTGCGCTTGAGCGCATCGAGGTCGGCCTGGGGCGAGGCCGCTTCCGGGTGCACCTCCGGAAAGGCCGCGACGCTGAGGTCAAAGTCGGAGACCTTGCGCAGCCCCTCGACCAGCTCCGAAGCGTAGCGATAACCATCGGGATGGACGCCGACGCCTTCGGCCGGAATGTCGCCGCGGAGCGCCACCAGGTATTTCACGCCCATCCGGGCGTAGGTGCGGGCAACATCATCGACCTCGTCGCGGCTGGCGCCGACGCAAGTCAGATGCGCGGCCGGCGTCAAGCCGGTCTCATCGAGGATCCGGCGTACCGTGGCATGCGTACGCTGGCGCGTCGTGCCGCCGGCCCCGTAGGTGACGGAGACGAAGCGCGGATTGAGCGGCGCCAGCCGCTGAATCGCCTGCCATAGCGCCTGCTCCATCGCCTCCGTCTTGGGCGGGAAGAATTCAAAGGAGACAAGCGGGATCATCGCTGCCCTCTCTGCGGGCTGCGCGCCGGATCGTTGGCGGGTGAGCTGCGCGGCCGGCGCGCGCTCTGCTGCTCGGCTGGCCGGCGGCCGAGCCAGATGCCGACGGTCAGCGGCCGCCCGGCGAGGTGGATCGGCGGCTCAGGCGAGAGCCCCGCAGCCTTCAGCCAGCCCTGGATCTCGGCATCCGAGAATCCCAGGCGGCGATGCGCGTGGCTCTGACGCAGCTCTTCGAGGTCGTGCGGGGCAAAATCGACAATAGCGAGGCGGCCGCCGGGCGCGAGCACGCGGGCAGCCTCAGCCGTCGCCTGGTCCGGCCGCTCGGAATAGTGCAGGACCTGATGGATGACGACATGCTCGAAGCTGCGATCGGCGATCGGCAGCGTGTACATGTCGGCAAGTCGCACCGAGCAGTGGCGGAGGCCCGCCTTGTCGAGGTTGGCGCGGGCGACCGCGAGCATCTCGCGCGAGGAGTCGATGCCGAGCCCGCGCTCGATCTTGGGTCCGAGCAGCTCGAGCATCCGGCCGGTGCCAGTGCCGATATCGAGAAGCCCGCCATGGCCGTCGGGCTCCAGCGCGCGGACCAAGGCCGATTCGACCTCTGCCTCGTCGATGTGAAGTGAGCGGACCCGGTGCCAGTCGGGCGCGTTGACCCGAAAATACGCAGATGCCGCATCGGCACGGACTCGGCGAATCTCCCGAAGCCGGGCCCGGTCGCGCTGCAGCGTCGGGTCCTCGGCCGGCAGGGCCGCCACCAGCTCGCGCGCAAGACCCGCCGCCGTCCCACCCCCGACAAGCCGGAAGAAGGCCCAGCTGCCTTCCTGGTAGCGCTCAAGCAGGCCCGCCTCGCCCATCAATTTCAAGTGACGAGAGATCCGCGGTTGGCTTTGTCCGAGTACCTGGGTGAGCTCGCTGACCGTCAGCTCGGCCTCGGCGAGCAAAGCCAACAGCCTTAGCCGCGTCGGCTCGGCTGCTGCCCGGAGGATGGTGAGGATACGTTCCACGGTTTCAGGTGCTTCTAAAGATATAAGGACATCTTTATATGCGAAAGCGTCTATGAGCGCAACTGTCGCTTCAGGGCCACAGCCGGGAGCCCCTAGTCCCTTGAAGGGGCTTACCGTGTGGCGTTTTCACCGAGCCTGTGATACCCGAACGGTTCGCTCGGATTAACCGTTCGGCAATCATCTGCGCGCTATAAGCCCCCTTAGAGATTCCTATATGGCCCGCGCCCGCTCCGTGCTCTCTCGCCTAGCTCCCCTGCTATCGGCCGCCGCTTTGCTGGGCGGCTGCGCATCGATGAACGACGAGGCGCGCGACCCGCTCGAGCCGCTCAACCGGCACATCTTCGCGCTGAACCAGGCGGTCGACGTCGCCCTGGTGCGGCCGATCGCGGTCACTTATCGCGAGGTGGTGCCGGAAGAGATCAAGAAGGCCGTCAACAACTTCCTCAACTACCTCAAGTCCCCGGTCATTCTCGCCAACGACCTGATGCAGGGCGAGTGGAGGCGGGCCGGCGAGACGACCGAGCGCTTCCTCTACAACACGCTGTCGCTCGGCCTGGTCGATGTAGCGACACATATTCCGTTCCACGACGAGGACTTCGGACAGACCCTCGCGGTCTGGGGCGTTGGCGAAGGTCCTTATCTGGTGCTGCCGCTGATCGGCCCGTCGAACCCGCGCGACGGCGTCGGCATCGTCGTCGATTGGTTCATTGATCCCGTCTACTGGATCGCCCTCGAGAACCAATGGGACGGCTTCATCTACGGACGCACAGCTGCCCGGGTCATCACCGCGCGCGTCGACACGCTCAAGATCACCGACGACCTGGAGCGTACCTCGCTCGACTACTATGCCGCGATCCGCGACATCTACCGCCAGCGCCGTGCCGACGAGATTCGTAATCGGGCAACGGGTCCGACGCCTCGCTCGTTTTTCGATGGCGGCAGCAAGGCGCTTGCCTCCGAAGGATCGCCGAGCAGGACGGCAGTCGCCAACTGAGATGATCGATCGTCGTTCTTTTCTTGCGACGGCGATCGTCGCTGCGATCGCGAGCGCGCCGAGCGTCGCGTCGTCGGCCAATCCCGAGGCAGCGAAGACCTTCGTGCGCAACCTCGCGAACGAGGCGATCGAGGTCATGGGCAGCAAGGGAACCCCGAATCCCGAGCGGATCGCCAAGTTCCGCGAATTGTTCAAGCGTGGCTTCGACGTCGAGGCGATCGGCCGCTTCGTTCTGGGCCGCTATTGGCGCGACGCGACGGAGGTCGAGCGGCAGGAGTACCTCCGGCTGTTCGAGGATTTAATCGTGCACACCTACGCAGGCCGTTTCAGCGAGTACTCGGGCGAGACGCTGACCGTGCTCGATGTGCGACCGGAAGAGGATCGCGTCCTCCTGGTGACGAGCCACGTCAACCGCATTGCCGGCCCTCCGATTCGCTTGGACTGGCGCGTCGTCGAGCGCGACAGTGGCTTCAAGATCGTCGACGTCGTCGTCGAGGCCGTCAGCATGAGTGTGACCCAGCGCTCCGAATTCGCCTCGGTGATCCAGCGCGGCGGCGGACGGGTTTCAGGATTGCTCGCGGCGCTGCGCGACAAGACGAAGAGCCTGCAGACGAGATAGGCGAATGGCGGCCTACATCATCGGCGAGATCGAGATCACCGATCCCGAAGCGTACAAACGTTACACCGCCCAGACACCCGGCGTGATCGCCAAGCATGGCGGCCGCTTTATCGTGCGCGGCGGCAATGGCGAGGCGGTCGAAGGCGCGGCGCCGAAGCGCGTCGTCGTCATCGAGTTTCCTGACCGCACCACCGCAAAGCGCTTCTATGGATCGCCCGAGTACCAGGAGATCCTGAAGATCCGGCTCTCTGCCTCAAGCGGCCGGCTGTTTCTGGTCGACGGCGTCGACTCGCCGAATCCGCCGGCCGGCGCATAGCCGCAACGTCAGCGGCCACGCGCGATCCGATGGTGGAGCCGCTGAAATGTTGAGCGTACCTTTGGCTCTCGGCCTCGCTGCGTCGATCGTCGCGACCTCGTTCCTCTCAGGCCTTTTCGGAATGGCAGGCGGCATGGTCCTGATGGGCCTCCTGCTCCTGTTCATGCCGGTGCCGGCGGCCATGGTGCTGCACGGCATCACCCAGGTAGCCTCAAACGGGGCCCGTGCCTGGCTCTGGCGCGAGCACATCATCTGGAAGCTGTTCATCGGCTACATGGCCGGCGCGGTCGCGGCCCTCGCGCTGTTCGCCGCGATCCAGTTCATCCCGAGCAAGGCCGTCGTTCTGATTTTTATCGGGCTCGCGCCCTTGATGGCGCTCGCCATGCCCGACCGGCTGATGCCGAACCTGCTGAAGCCGACGCACGCCGCGGCCTGCGGCTTCGTCTGCACGGTCCTCCAACTTCTGGCCGGCGTCTCGGGGCCGATTTTCGACGCTTTCTTCGTCAAGTCCGGCATGGGCCGGAAGGCCCAGGTCTCGACCAAGGCTGTCGCCCAGACCTTCGGCCACTTCGTCAAGCTGGTGTATTTCGGCGGCATCGTCGTCTCGGACGAGAACTACGTCGCGCCTGAGCTGATGGTCGTCGCGGTGGCGACCGCGATCGTTGGCACCTGGCTGTCGAGGCGCGTCCTCGAAGGTATGTCCGACGCCAACTTTCGCGCCTGGAGCCAGCGGATCATCGTGACGATCTCAGTCGTCTATCTCAGCCAAGGCTTCTACCTCGCCGTCGTCGGCTAGAATCAGCGGGCGAGGCGCCCCAGCGCCTCGACCTCGGAAAGCCAGCGCCGCCGCTGCTCGTTCGAGACGGTCTCGATGCTGCCGAGCACAAGGTCGCGGATCGGCGCGAATCCGACAAAGCCCAGGATGTTGCGCTTCAGCATCTTCAATGCGTGGGCCCCGAAGTACCATCGATAGATGAAGGCAGGCATGCCCATGGTGACGATGATGCGCGCCGACTTGCCGGTCAGGAGCGGCCGGAAGCCCATCCGCGTGTTGGCCTTGACCGTGGCGAAGCCCGGCTGCAGGACGCGCTCCAGGAAGCCCTTGAGCAACGCCGGGAGGCACCCGTACCAAAGCGGAAAGATGATCACGAGATGATCGGCGGCGCCGATCGCCCGCTGCGCTACCTCGAGATCGGGCTCGAGCGGTTGCGGTGGGCTGAAGCCTTCATGGAGGATCGGATCGAAGCGCATCTGCGAGAGCGCGAAGACGCGAGCGCGATGGCCTCCGGCCGCGGCGCCGCTCCGATAGGCCTCGGCCAGCGCCTCGCCATAAGTGCCGGCCTTCGGATTGCCGACGATGATCGCGACTTCCGCCACTCGACCTCTCCTTGGGCAACAAGGAGAGCTTCTAGGGCGTAGGGCTGGCCTTCGCCTTGATCCAGCTCAACCTCGTCAACTCCAGCCAGACGGCGGCACGAAGCCGCCGATCAGGCGTTCCAGCCATTGCGAGACTGCGATCGTCGTGCGGTCCTGGCCGAAGGCGCCGATGATCTGAAGCCCGGAAGGCAGGCCGTCACGGGCGAGCCCCGCCGGTGCGGCGGTTGCCGGCAGGAAAGGCATGATCGGGAGCCCGGCCCAGAAGAGCTGGTTCGAATAGGCGACCGGCTTGCCATTGATCGGAAGGAACCGCTTGTCGCGGTCGGGCTCGCCGTTGTGCGGAAAGGCGGTGGTCGGCGCCACCGGGGCGATCAGCACGTCCCAACTCTCGAAGAACCGCGCCCAGGCGCGGCGCAGCTTGGCGCGGGTCTCGTTCCAGCCGATCCAGTCGCGGTGGTAGAGCGTTGCCCCTCTGATGACCGTCGCGTAGTAGCCGCGATCACCGTCGCTCAGGGTCGGCAGCTTCTTCAGATAGCCCTCGAACACGTCCTTCGGTTGCCGTGCCGCCGTGGTGCCGCGAAGCAGGCGGAGATAAGTAGTGTGCGCCAGCTCGACATCGAAGTCGGGCCGCGCCTTGTCATCGACCGTGGCACCGGCTCTTGCGATGGCCTCGACCGCCGCCTGAAGCCGGTCCCCCACCGCGGCATCGACCGGCGAGCGCGGATCGTCGGCCCAGACCGCCACACGCAGCCCCTTGAAGCCGTCGGCAACGGTTGGCCGCAGGTCGAGCTTCCAGACGCTCGCCTCGGCGCCGTCGGCGCCTGCGATCAGGCCTAGTTCGAGATCGAGATCCTCGGCCGCACGCCCCATCGGTCCGACGACCGACAGGTCGCCGGCGCCGACGATGCCCGGCGGCATCTGGCCTCGCGTCGGCACGATGCCGTAGCTCGGCTTGTGCGCGTAGGTTCCGGTGTAGTGCGCGGGGTTGCGGAGCGAGCCGCCGATGTCGCTGCCGGCCTCAAGGCCGGTGAGGCCCGCCGCCAGCGCCGCCGAGGAGCCGCCTGACGAACCGCCGGGAACGCGTTCGAGATTCCAGGGGTTGTTGGTCCGGCCGTAGATCTCGTTAGCCGACTGAAAGTCGCCCAGCAGGAGCGGCACATTGGTCTTGCCGAAGACGATCGCGCCGGCACGCTTCAGCCGCTCGACCACAGCCGCATCGGCGATTGCGACATTGTCCTTCCAGGCAGGGTTGCCCCAGGTCGTCTTCCAGCCGGCGACGTCATAGGATTCCTTCACCGTCATCGGCAGCCCGTGCAGCGGCCCCCTTACCTCGCCGCGCGCGAGCTCGCGATCGGCCTCACGCGCCTCGGTGAGCGCCTTATCGCCGTCGATGACGACAACGGCATTGATCTTCGGGTTGTGACGGGCGATGCGGTCGAGGTAGAGCCGCATCAGCTCTTCCGACGAGATCTCGCGCCGGCGCAGCTTGCGGGCCAGCACATGGGCGGGCTCGAAGGCGAGATCGACCATGTGCCTTCCCTCCTCCGTGCCGCCTCAGCTTCGAGTCAGCGGCTTGTACTTGATCCGGTGCGGCTGGTCGGCATCAGCGCCGAGGCGGCGCTTCCGGTCGGTCTCATAGGCTTGGTAGTTCCCCTCGAACCACTCGACATGGCTGTCGCCTTCGAAGGCGAGGATGTGCGTGGCGATGCGATCGAGGAACCAACGGTCGTGGCTGATGACCACGGCGCAGCCGGCAAATTCGAGCAGGCCTTCCTCGAGCGCGCGGAGCGTATCGACGTCGAGGTCGTTGGTCGGCTCGTCGAGCAGCAGCACGTTGCTCGGCTTCCTCATGATCTTGGCGAGGTGCACGCGGTTGCGCTCGCCGCCGGATAGGATGCCGACCTTCTTCTGCTGGTCGGCGCCCTTGAAGTTGAAGAGGCCGCAATAGGCGCGGCTCGGCATCTTGCGGCGGCCGAGATCGATCTCCTCGGCGCCGCCGGAGATCTCCTCCCAGACCGTCTTGCTGCCGTCGAGCGTGTCGCGCGACTGGTCGACATAATTGAGAATCACAGTCTCGCCAAGACGGAGCGCGCCTTTGTCAGGCTGCTCCTGGCCCGTCAGCATGCGGAAGAGGGTCGTCTTGCCAGCGCCGTTGGGGCCGATGACGCCGACGATGCCGCCTGGCGGCAGGCGGAAGTCCAGATCCTCGATCAGCAGACGGTCGCCATAGCCCTTGAACAGGTGGTCGGCCTCGATCACGACGTTGCCGAGGCGCGGGCCCGGCGGGATGACGATCTGCGCGGTTTCCGGTGCCTTCTGCTGGTTCTCGGCGACCAACGCGTCATAGGCGGTAAGACGCGCCTTCGACTTGGCCTGGCGGGCGCGCGGTGCCTGCTTCACCCATTCGAGCTCGCGATCGAGGGTGCGCATGCGCGCCTGCTCCTGCTTGCCCTCCTGCTCGAGGCGCTTCTTCTTCTGCTCGAGCCAGCCGGAATAGTTGCCCTCGTAGGGAATGCCGCGGCCGCGATCGAGCTCGAGGATCCAGCCCGCGACCTCGTCGAGAAAGTAGCGGTCGTGGGTGACGGTGACGACCGTGCCCGGAAAATCGGCGAGAAAGCGCTGAAGCCAGGCGACGGACTCGGCATCCAGATGGTTGGTGGGCTCGTCGAGCAGCAGAAGGTCCGGGCGCTGCAGCAGAAGCCGGCAGAGAGCGACACGGCGGCGCTCTCCGCCCGAGAGCGTCTTGACCTCGGTGTCGCCGGGCGGGCAGCGGAGCGCGTCCATGGCGATCTCGATGGTGCGCTCGAGCTCCCAGCCGTTGACGGCGTCGATCTTCTCCTGAAGCTCGGCCTGCTCGGCAAGCAAGGCGTTCATCTGGTCCTCGGTCATCTCCTCGCCGAACTTGCCGGAGACCTCGTTGAAGCGGTCGACAAGGTTCTTCACCTCGCCCAGACCCTCGACCACGTTCTCCATGACGGTCTTGGTTTCGTCGAGCTGCGGTTCCTGGGCGAGGTAGCCGACTTTCGCGCCCTCGGCGACCCAGGCCTCGCCGCCGAACTCCTTGTCGATGCCGGCCATGATGCGGAGCACCGTCGACTTGCCCGAGCCGTTGACCCCGAGCACGCCGATCTTGGCGCCGGGCAGGAACGACAGCCAGATGTCCTTCAAGACCTCCTTGCCCCCCGGATAGATCTTGGAGAGGCTCTTCATGACGTAGATGTACTGATAGGCGGCCATCAATGCGCTCCGCGGCGTCCTGAATCGAGTGGGAAGCGCCCGGGTTTAGCCCGGCCCGGTGCGGGACGCAACCGCAGGGGCAGATGCGGAAAAGCCCGGGCGAGCGCCGCGGAGGCATCCGCCGTCCCTCGGTGTCATTGCTCAAGGCCAGGAATCAGGGCTTTCCAAAACCCTCCCTGGTCAATTCGACCTAAGTCGAATGCGAGCGGGCCGGCGGCTATGCTACGGCTAACCGAGCTTATTCACGATGATTTTAGCTATTCTCAAGAAAACTAAGTGGGCGCTCACATGGCTGATATCGCAAGCCTTTGAAACCGTGGCAGCCTCGATTCTCAATTGCCGCGAAAAATCAGCTATTCATGATCGCTGTGAATAAGGCGGGCTAAGCTACGATATGTTGGACTTTTTGTAAGTCCGACCAGGGGGAAAGCAAGAAGTCGCAGAGACTTGATTCCTGCCGCCCGGCACCATGCATCCGCAAGAGATGCGGTGGCGGGCCGCTCAGCACCAGACATTAAGGGGAGTTAGCGTCCATGACCCGACCCGACAGCAAAGAAAACCAGGAAGAGCACTGGAGCAAGACCACCCGGCTGATGTTCACGCATCTTGGCGTGTGGATCTTCTTTGGCTATGTCATCCATATGTTCGTCGTCCCGCTCAACAAGATCGTCATCCCGATCCTTGACTTCCCGCTCGGCTTTTACATGGCGGCGCAAGGCTCGCTGATCGTGTTCGTCGTGATGCTGTTCGTCTTCGCACGCCAGCAGGACGAGATCGATCGCGAACACGGCTACGCCGAAGAAGACTGAAGACTAAAGAGCGGATCTGAGGGGAAACACCATGGCTACGAACACATCGGGCGCCAGCTCGGATTTCATCCGTAATCTCGGCCGCATGTACGGAACCTATACCGGCGGCTTCCTCGCGTTCATCGTGCTGCTCGCGATCATGGAAATGGTCGGCGTGCCGAATAAGATTCTCGGCTACTTGTTCGTCTTCTTCACGCTCGCGGTCTACGCGATCATCGGCGTGATGACGCGGACGGCCGAAATCTCCGAATATTACGTCGCCGGCCGACGCGTCCCGGCCTTCTACAACGGCATGGCGACCGGCGCTGACTGGATGTCGGCGGCCTCCTTCGTGGGCATGGCCGGAACGCTGTTCCTGCTGGGCTATGACGGCTTGGCCTGGGTGCTGGGCTGGACCGGCGGCTATGTGCTGGTCTCGGTCCTGATCGGGCCCTATCTGCGCAAGTTCGGCGCCTATACCGTGCCGGACTTCATGGCGTTTCGGTTCGGCGGAAACGTCGCCCGTATGGTCGCCGTCATCGTGCTGGTCGCCTGCTCCTTCACTTACGTGACGGCGCAAATCTTCGGCACCGGGATCATCGCCTCGCGCTTCCTCGGCATGCAGTTCGAGCTCGCGGTGTTCGCGGGTCTCGTCGGCATCCTGCTCTGCGCCATGCTCGGCGGCATGCGCGCCGTCACCTGGACGCAGATTGCCCAGTATATCGTGCTGATCATCGCCTATCTGACGCCGATCATCATCCTGTCGACCAAGAACTACGGGATTCCGATCCCCGAGCTGACCTACGGCAAGGCGATCGCGGCGATCACCGCGCGCGAGCAGGAGATGCTGGCGACGGGTCTGGCAACCGCGGCGGGCCTCAAGCCGCACACCCAGCCCTTCATCAACTACTCGCCGCTCAACTTCTTCGGCATCATCCTCTGCATGATGGTCGGCACGGCCTCGCTGCCGCACATCCTGATGCGCTACTTCACCACGCCCAGCGTGCGCGAAGCGCGCCAATCGGTGGCGTGGTCGCTGTTCTTCATCTTCCTGCTCTATTTCTCGGCGCCAGCCTACGCGGCGTTCTCCAAGCTGGAGGTCTATACCAACATCATCGGCCGCGATCTGACCGCGGTTCGTCCCTGGATGTTCGCCTGGGGAGAGCTCGGCCTGATCCAGGTTTGCGGCAAGCCCGCTGCGAGCATCGATGCGATCGTCGCGGCCTGCAAGGCGATTGCCGGTCATCCCGGTGTCGTCCGGCTGCAGGACTTCGTTATCAACACGGACGTGATCGTGCTCTCCACACCGGAGATCGCAGGGCTTCCGTATGTGATCTCGGGCCTGGTGGCCGCGGGCGGCCTTGCCGCCGCGCTCTCCACCGCCGACGGCCTGCTGCTGGCCATCGCCAACGCGCTCAGCCACGACATCTACTACAAGATGATCGATCCGAATGCGGCGACGATCCGCCGGCTCACGGTCGCTCGTGTCCTCCTGGTCATCGTCGCCGTCGGTGCGGCAGCGACCGCTGCGACGAGGCCGTCGGACATTCTGGCGATGGTGGGCTGGGCGTTCTCGCTCGCCATGGCCGGCAACTTCCCGGCGCTCGTCATGGGCATCTGGTGGAAGCGGGCCACGACCAAGGGCGCCATTGCCGGCATGATCGCCGGCTTCGGGCTCTGCATCTTCTATCTCGTATGCACCCGGTACTTCCCGGGCGTCGGCGTGAAGTACTTCGGCATGACCTCGCTGCTGAATGCGACCACCGGCCTGCCGCTGGTCGACATCAAGGCGGCCATGGCCCTGCCGAACGCAATGGAGTCCTGGCCGACATTGGCTCATCCGATGGCCAACAAGGTCGGTTGGTTCAACCTCAACAACATCAACTGCGGCTTGCTGGGAGCGCCGCTTGGCTTCCTGGTGATCTATGTCGTCAGCTTGATGGACAAGGAGCCGTCGGCCGAGATGCAGGCCTATGTCGACGAGATCCGCAAGCCTCGCGGCAGGACGGTTCTCGAAGAAAGGACCTGAGCCGAATCGTCATATGACGAGGGAGCGGGGCCCTACGGGCCCCGCTCCTCTTTTGGCGTGCCGTTGGTCGCATGCTGTGATTGGATGCCGCCCGCACAAATCGGAAGCAAACGTCGCCGTGGACCCGTCGAACCCGTTCCTCTCGAATCTGCACTACCATCTGCCGAACTTCGTCCTGGCCGCGCTGATGTACACGCTGCTGGGGCGGGTCCTTTTGAGCCTGGTCGTCGATCCAGCCTCAAAGAATTATATCTGGCGATTCTTCTGCCGCATCACCGACCCGTTCGTAGCGGTCATCGCCGTCGTGACGCCGAAGGCGGTGCCTCCGATCGTGCTCTGGCTGCTGGGCGTGGTCTGGCTCTTCTGGCTGCGTGTGGGTCTGCTCTACCTCTTCCTGCTGCTGGGCCTCATGCCCAAGGCCGGTTGAAAGACCGATCGGAGGCCCCCATCGTGGAGCGAAATCTCTACTTCGTCGGCATCGCGGCGTTCGGCGTGATCAATGGCCTGTTCAATCAGCTCTGGGTGCTGTTCGCGCTCATCCATGTGCAGATCCTTGCACCAGCCCTGCTGTTCGGCAGCGTCGGGCTTACGCTGATGTTTTCCTCGCTGATGGTGTCGACCGCAACCATCATCCTGGGAGGCATACCGGCGGCGCTCTATGAAAGGTCCATCGGCGCGACGTCGGATTCGACCGACACCTCGCTGTGGATCTGGCTCGCCGGGACCGGCCTGCTCGCGCTGCCGGCGGCCGGCAACTTCCTCGAATTCAAGCTCTGAGCCGGTTCACGCCGCGGCGTGACCAGGCGGCTTCATGGCTTCGGCAACTGCGGCGACGTCGATCCGCTTGGTCAGCTCGTCGTGGATGTTGCACATCGTCACGCGCAGGTAGTTATGGATGGTCGGCGCATCGCGGCCACGCAGTGTCTCGTGGATCGGCAACTCGCCGACATACCTCTCGGCATAGGGAGCCGGGATGTCCATCGCCCGCTTCGGCGGGTGCAGCCCGATCCTGGCCAGGTTTCGATCCAACTCCTCGCGCAACTCCTTCCACGCGACCGCCCCAAGCCCGGCATGAACCGGGTGGCGATCGAATACGACAAGCGCCGTCCGGCGAACCGCCTCTACCAGGGCCTGACGCTCCTCCGGGCGTGAAGCGGACAGCACGCTTTCGACCACCTCTGCGACCATGGCGAGTCCCAGTGGAAAGGTGCGCCATCGCGACCGGTCGCAGGCATCTCGGAACTCTGCCTCCCGAAACAGGACCTTGGCATAGTGCCCCGCCCGCGCGCGGGAGTACTCATAGATGCCCTTCTGCGCAACGAAGGCGGCATTCTCGTCGATGAAGATGGCCAATGCTGCGGCGTCACGGATGGGCGGGCGCGGCCGGAAAAGATCAAATAGACCCATAGCCTAACCCATCCCCAGGACCGGCACGCGCTGCACCTCGGTTGATGCACGATAGCTTGGAGCCGAGGGAAACCCAAGGCTGCCCCGACGCCGGCGACCCAAGCGGAATGCCTGCCGACCCACATGCTCGGTCTTGTGATCGTGAAGAGACGTTCGGCATGTTGCAGATCGAAAGCCCCTCCGGCACGGTTTGAGCGGCGTCGGGAGGAACGATGAACGGCTACGACACCATCCGCGACCTGGCACACTACTCGGTCGGCCGTGGGTGCATGTTCGGCCTGCTCGGTATCGTCACCTTCATGATGGGCATGATGGGCTGGCCGGACCTCGCCATGCGCTCCGGCGCCATCCTATTCCTCATGGCGACGGCCATCCTGATGCTGAAGGCAGCTCAGGCACCTCGCCGCAACTACCGACGGACGGAGGTCTGGATCTTGCTGGGAAAACGTCACGACCTGCCGGAGGCGCGCGCGCAGGCCATCTTCGGCGAGATCCTCCGCTCGACCTATGTCAGGTTCGCGCGAATGACCCTGTCGGCCTCGATGGTTCTGTGGATCGTCGACCTCGCGATCAGGGTGACGGGGCTGGCCTCGCGCTGACGGCGCTCTCGGCGGCAATCACCAGATCGGCGAACTCCGACAGGAAGTTGGAGCCCCGGACCGTCCGCTGCACAAGCACGCTGCGCCGGTCGGCGTCGTCGACCTTGCGGCGGACCAGCTCGAGCCGGCTCAAGCGGTCCAGCGACCGGCTGATGGCGGCCTTGGAGACCTTCAGGTCCGCCGACAGCCCGCGCACGGTGTGCGGCGGCGCGGTCATGTAGACGGTCAGCAGCACCGCGACCTGGCGCGTCGTCAGGTCGGGACCGCCGCGGCGCAGCGACTCCACCAGCGTGACGCGCCAGAGATTGAGCGCCTGCGGTGCGGAGAGGGTCATCGCCGGCCCTCCCGAACGGCCTACAGCCGGCCCTTGAGATCGGCGCCTCCGAGGACCGAGCGGTTCCAGGTCGGCACTACCAGAAGCTCTTGAATCGACACATGGGCCGGCGTCTCGGCAACGAAGCGGATGATGCGCCCGAGATCCTCGGGCTGCAGCATGCGCGCCCGCTCTTCCGCGCTCGGCGGGATCGGCCGCTTGTCGAGGATCCGCGTCGCCACCTCGCCGGGGCAGATGGCGCAGGCGCGGATGTTGTTGCCGCACTCCTCCTGGTTGATCGCATCCGACATCGCGACCATCGCGTGCTTGGCCGCCGTGTAAGCCATGCCGCTGACCTGGGAGACGCGCTTTCCGGCGATCGAGGCGATGTTGATGATGAGCCCGCCCTTCTTCTTGCGCATGCCGGGCAGCACGATGCGCGCGGAGAAGAAGGCGCCGTTCAGGTTCATGTCGATCATCATCCGCCAGCTCTCGGGATTGAGCTCGTCGAACTTGCGCTTCGGCAGGTTGCCGCCGGCCGAGTTGACCAGGATGTCGACGATGCCGTGATCCTTCTCGATCTTCGCATGCGCCGCGGCGACGTCAGCCTCCTTGGCGATGTCGAGCGGCAGCGCCACCGCGCCCTTGACCCTCTTTGCTGCCGTCTCGATTACATCGGCGCGGCGTCCGGAGAGGATTACCTTGGCGCCGGCATCGGCCAGCGCCTCCGCGCCGGCGAAGCCGATGCCCGTGCCGGCGCCGTTGATCCAGACGATCTTGCCCTTGAGCATGTTCATCAGAGGTCCCCTCAGCGTCCGTAGCGATCGGCAAGCAGCGAGAAGAGGCCGCGCACGCCGAGCGCCTCGCCGCCCTCCGGCCTTCCGGGTTGGGTAGTCGCGTTCCAGGCAAAGGTATCGACATGGGCCCAGGAGGTGCCCTTAGAGACGAAGCTCTCCAGGAAGAGCGCCGCCGTGATCGACCCCGCGAAAGGCGAGTCGCCGGTCGACGAAAGATCGGCAACCTTCGACTCGATCATCTTGCGATAGGGCTGCCAGAGCGGCATGCGGAAGATCGGGTCGGCGCTGCGCGCCGCCGCCTTCTCCCACTCCGCCGCGAACTTGTCGTCATTGGTGAAGACGGCGGGAAGCTGCGGGCCGAGCGCAACGCGCGCCGCCCCGGTCAGCGTGGCAAAGTCGACGATCAGCTCCGGCTTCTCGGAGTCCGCCTCGGCCAGCGCATCGCAGAGAATGATCCGCCCCTCGGCGTCGGTGTTGCCGATCTCGACGGTCAGCCCCTTGCGCGTGCGGATCACGTCGAGCGGGCGGAAGGCATTGCCCGAGATCGCGTTCTCGACCGCGGGGACCATGACGCGAAGGCGCACCTTGAGACCGGCAGACATGACCATGTCGGCGAGCGCAAGCACCGCGGCCGAGCCGCCCATGTCCTTCTTCATCATCTTCATCGCGGACGAAGGCTTGATATCGAGGCCGCCGGAGTCGAAGCAGACGCCCTTGCCGATCAGGGTCACCTTGAGATTGCGCGGCGAGCCCCAGCGGATGTCGATCAGCCGCGGCTCGTTGTCGGCGGCGCGGCCGACCGTGTGGATCGACGGATAGTTCCGCCTGAGCAGAGCGTTGCCGACGATGACCTCGACCTGGGCCTTGTGGCGACGCGCCATCCCTTTGGCGGCTTCGGCAAGGTGGCTCGGGCCCATGTCGTCGGCCGGCGTATTGATCAGATCGCGCGCCATGTAGATCGCGCGCGCCTGCGCCTCGACCTGGTCTCGATCGGCGCCCCTCGGCCAGACCAACCTTGCTGCCTCGCGCTTCGGCTTCTTGTAGCGGCTGAACACATAGGCGCCGAGCGCCCAGCCCAGTGCGACCCTGGTCGCGGCAGCGTCGTCGAGATCGGCGGCGAGCGAGTATGTGCGCGCCGGCAGCGTACGCGAGAGCCCGCCGAGAGCGAAGACGTGCCCGGCCGATTCAACGCCGACCGCAACGCGCGCAAGGCGCCCCTTCTCATCGGGGATCAGGGCATGCGTACCGACATCACCCGTGAAGCCGCTCTGATCGAGCCAAGTCCGCTGCGTTGCTGGCAGCGTCTTGGCCCATCTGGCGATGCCGTCTCGGGTCACAGGGACGATTGGAACGGTGTCGGCCCCGGCACGCGGAGCAAAGCAGGTCAGCACGGTCTCTCTCCCGGAAGAAGCACGAAGGCGGGACCTCAGAATGGCAAGGCCGGCGCCGGAGGGGAAGAGGACCGAAAGGCCGAGCGGAACGCCACCGCACCTTCGCTACCAGCCGGAATAGACTCCGCTGCTGGTGTCGCCGCCGCGTGCGCGATAGATCTCGCGGGCAAAGGCCATCAGCTCTTTCTGCTCGAACTCGCCGGTGAGCGCGCAGGCGAAGCCGTCGATGTACCAGAACAGCGACTGGGTGCCGCCATCCCTGACATAGCGGTAGGCAGCCGCATCGCCGCCGCCGGTCGCGACTGTGAAGAAAAGGGTGAGTCGTTGGCCGCCTGCGTTCTCGTACATGAACTGTGCCGCAGGCTTGCTCTCGGAAGGCAGCAGGCGACCGCCGACCAGCTTGAAGCCGGCACCGCCGAGCGGCGGAGGCGCAATCGCCTTGCCGAGGCGGCGCGTCAGCCATGCCGACATATGCGCTTCGTCATCCGCCGCGACCTCGACGGGATGGCGGACCTCGACCGAATAGAGGCGATGGGCATCGATCGCCTGCCGCGTGAACGCGATCTGCCGGCCTGCCTCGGTCGAAACGTTCTGGCGTGCGAGCCAGCCGCCTGTCGCGCCGGCCGCAAGCAGCACGAGCGCCGCCGCGATCCGCATTGTCCAGGCGGCCGCCGTCGACCGCCGCCGCTCGGTCGCGGCCACGAGCCGCTCCGGCACCGGCTCCTGCAGGATCGGGTCGTAGAGGGCATGGAGTGCCTCGCCGATCGCGCGGTGGTCGGCGACCCGACGCGCATCCTCGGCATCGCCGCTGAGATGGCGCTCGACCTGAGCCTGGGCCTCGGGTCCCAGCTCACCATCGAGATAGGCGTTGAGCTCGGCTTCCGTCGGGCGCGGAGGCGTCGTCACTTGATCCTCCTCAAGGGAGGTGTCGACTCGCCCGCCAGCGTCTGGCGCAGCCGGTCGCGCCCGCGCGCGAGCCGCGACATCACCGTGCCGATCGGCACACCCAGCACCTCGGCAGCGTCGCGATAGCTCATGCCTTCGAGACCGACCAGCAGCAGCACCTGCCGCTGGTCGTCGGGAAGGCGGTCCAGTGCTGCGGCCAGCTCGCCGAGCGCGATCCGGTCAGTCTGCCGGGCCGGCTCGGCGAGCGGGCCGCTCGCCTCCAGCGGAACCTCAGGGGGCATTGAGGTCCGCCGGCGAGCCTGGTCGATGTGAAGGTTGTGCATGATGGTGAACAGCCAGCCTCTGGGGTGGGGCACGGTTTCCTGAGACAGCGCACTGCGCTACCGATCGTAAAGACGGAGGTAGAGCATGGACGGAAATAATGGGCTGGAACCGGGTGTGACGGAGGCCACGGCGG